>Ga0207707_10000435_pt1 | contig 43434 bp, 36 predicted proteins | sample KBSC83BmetaG_FD_184336 | JGI IMG/M metagenome (GOLD analysis project Ga0207707, IMG submission 184336) | Corn rhizosphere microbial communities from Kellogg Biological Station, Michigan, USA - KBS C8-3B metaG (SPAdes) (version 2) | ecosystem: Host-associated > Plants > Roots > Rhizosphere ... | reverse complement strand
GGATTGGAGCTCCTGCAATTCCTCGGCGATCTGCTGCTTGAGCGATTGCCGCAACGCGGGGTCCTTGGCAAGCGCGGCCATCTCGGTGAGGAAGTTGAGTTTGTAGACGGCGTCCGCGGTGTCTTGTGGTATTTGACTTGACGTTTGCGCAAGCGCCGGTTGCATCGCCAGCAAAGCGATGCACGTGCCAGCGAGCGTCCATTTGCGCAGACCGGAGGAGGCACTGGAGTACGCGTGTCGTGTGCGTTCAGAGTGATCCACAGCGCGCTACCCCCCTTTGCAGCTTGTCGAGTTCGGCGTTGGCGACCGTGACCTGTTTGCCGTTGCCCTGTTCGTCGCGCCGGATGGTCGCGGCCGTCATCGCCGCGCCGACGATCGTCTGCGGCACGACTTGTCCCGCCGGCGCCCGGATCGCATTCGCGGTCATCGCGGCGATGTCATGGTCGGTCCAGCCGCTCCGCTTGAGCATCGCCACGGTGCGTGGCGGCAGGCCATCCTGCTTGAGCTTTTGCTGCCAGGTGACGAAGGCTTGCTGCATCGCCACGGGATCATCGACGTTGAACAGGGGCGACGGATTCGTCTGCAGCAGTGGCGCGACCGTGAGGCGCAACAGCCTGGCTTCGGCAAGCCGGCTGGCCTTGCCGGCAGCGGCCATGCGCGGCAGCAATTTCGAGAGGTGTTCGACATGCTTGCCGGCGTGGTCCATGTCGCCCCAGACGATCGCTGCGCGCAACCCGGACATGGTCGCCTCGACGGCATCGGCGATGGCCGCGGCTTCCACATTCCTGGCCCACATCGTGTTGAACGCCGCCTGCATCGGGGTCGCCCGTGGCGGCGTGGGCATCGCGATGGCTGGCACGGTGGGCAATGCCAGGCCGGGTTCGGTGTTCAACTGCTCCGACGGGATGTCGTCGACATCGCCGAAGTAATCCTGGGGCAGGCCCGCGCAAGTCGCGAACGCAACGAGGCGTGCAGGGTCCGCGTGTTTGGACGCCCCCAAGGAACCTTCCGATGGCACGCCGCCGCTGCCCGCATTCCGGCCCGCGGCCGCTTGCGCAGCCTGCAGTGACATCTGCTGCAGCATTTGCAGTGCCGCCGGCAAATCATTCTTGTCCAGCGTGATCTTCTTCCTGGTGGTCTGGCCGGGCTTTATTTCGACGTCGAGCACCTGCATCGGCAGCGAGTCGGCGTAACCATCGCCCTGGTAGGTGACGAGGACCTTGTACTTGCCGGGCGCAAGCGTGGCTTCGAGGCCGTCGGAGCTGCTCTCCAGGTCGCCGACATAGTTGCCGTGCGAATCGGCGATCATGCCGCCGCTGTCGCTCGTCACGTCGCGGCCATCCAGCGAGGCGGTAATGTCGAGCGTGACCTTTGTCGCGCTGTCGCCGGGACCATTGTCGCTGGCGCCGCTCGCGTGGTTGCCGGAACACGCCGCCATCCCCAACGTCGCCAGCACGATGGCCGCGAGGATCACGCAGCCGATCGCACGCTGTCGGAAATCTCTCATGAACCCACTCCCCAGTTCCGCATCGCCAGTTGCATGGATCGTTTGGCGTTGTCGTCCTGTTCTCGATCCATCGCGGCCTTGAACGCCGCGACGACCGTGGTTTTCATCGACAAGAAGTCGCCCGATTGGCCCAAGCTGCCGAGCGCGTCGGCAACGTCGCCGCGCACGTCCCCGCGCGGGTCGGACAGGCCTTCGATCAGCGCGGCCACCGCTGCGTCCTTGTAGTCGCCGAGTTGGTGGTTCCCGGCCAGGGTCGCGAGACCGGCCGCGGCGCGGCCGCGAATGCCGATGTTGTTTTGGTCGGCGGAGGATGCACCCGTGCGAACCGCTTCGATCAGGAGCGGTGCGCCCATGCTGCCCATTGCCGCCAGCGCGTCGGCGGCATCGCGCGCATTGCCGCTTTGCGGTGCGAGCAACGCCGTTTTCAATGCGCCGAGGGCAGGCGCGGCTCGCGGGCCCATCTTGCCGAGGGCCTCCGCCGCAATGCCGGCGACGGCGCCGCGGGAATCGCCAAGATGGGCGCCGAGTGCCCTGGCCATCTGCGCAACCAGTGGGGGAGGCAAGACGTCCACGGGTTTGGGTACAGGTTTGCCGGCGCCGGATGCCGCCATTGCGCGATCGTGGCTGCCGAACGCGCCGCCCAGCCCGTCATCCAGTGCGTTGACGGCGGCTTCGCGCACGTTCGCGTCGGGATCCTCCAGCGCGCCGAGCAGTGCGGGCAACGCTCGGGTGTCGTACTCCGCCAAATACCCGAGCGACGCTGTGGCGGCCCGGCGAACGCCGGCGTCATCATCGCTGAGCGCGGCGGCCAGCGCGGGAATCGCCGCGATCGCTTCGTCGCCTTTTTCTCCCAGTACGTCGGCTGCGAGCATGCGCTGCTGGGCCGGGCCGCGTTGCAGGGCCGCGATCAACGGTCCGGTCATCGGTACCCGGAGTTTCAGCAAGGCCGCCTTCGCGTCGATCGCCGCACGACGCGAGGACCTTGGCCCCCGGTAACCCAGCGTCGCGATGAGCGTGGGCACGGCCGGCGCGCCGATCGCGGCCATCGCGTTGACCACTTGGTTCGCCGTGTACAACGGCAGCGGATCGAGAACGGCACGCGTCAACGCCGGTAACGCCGGTTCGGCGGCCGGACCCGATGCCGCGATGGCGAGGGCGATCGCCCCGCGCACCCACGGGTCGGGCTCGATGTCGAGGCGCGCAGCAAGCGCATGGATGACGGAGGGGTCGGTCGGCTTGATCTCCGCGAGCCCACCTGCGGCGCCATAGCGGACCAGGCGCGAGTCATCGCCGAGATCGGTGACGAGCAGGGACAACACGTGCTCGTCGACAGCGTGCCGGGTCTTGGCGACGGTGGCCACGCCCATGGCGCAAGCTGCGCGTACCCGCTCGTCGCGGTCGCTTGCGCACTTGCCGAACGCGGGGAGCACGCCCGCATTCTCGGGAAGCGTCATCAGCGCGTATGCCGCGTTGGCGCGAACGCGCCATGCCGGGTCGCTTGCGAGCGCACCCAGCAGCGCAGGGGCGGCCGATTGCAGGGCATCGCTGTGGAAACGGCGCAGCAGGTAGGCCGTGTCGGCGCGCAGCTCGGCATCGTCGCTTCTGAGGAACGGCAGCAGCGCGGCCACCACCGCTGGCGTATTGTTGCCGTAGCTCAGGCTGCCGGCGAGCTTGGCACGCTCCGTCGGTGTCGCAGCCTTGAACTCCGCGGCCAGTCCGGTTTCGTGATTGCCCGCGACCGCGAAGGCGCTGCACGACCACAGTGCCAGCACGGCATTCAAGATCAGAACCCCCTTGCTTCTCACTGGTGCTCCCCCTTCAAGATGCCGGGTCGCAACGTGACGACACGGTGGCAGAACGGCTTCGCCTTTGTTTGATCAGTCGATGGCGCTGGCCGGCAGTGGCGTAACCCATGGCAACTCCAGCGGGTGACCGGTCGCGTCCAGCGCGGTCACGGGCGTCATCCCCATTGCTGCCAGCAGTTCCAGCGGTTCGCTGCCGGTATTGGCGAGTTGATGCACCGCGTCGGACTGCACGATCAGCGTCGCGTCCGGCCCGAAGGTTTCGACGCGGCCTGGCATCCGGCACTCGCCATGGCCGGCAAGGATCACGATGACTTCCTCGCAGGCATGCCGGTGCCATGGCGTCACCGCGCCGGGGGCGAGGATTTGTCGCCACACTTCCATCGTGTAGGTGCCGCAGGTCAGGCTGGCCAGCGTCTGGTGGATCAGGCCGGGCAACCGGAAGGTTTCGATGTCGGCTTGCGGAAGAACGGTCATGGGCGTCCTTGGGCGTATTTCGGTCGGAATCGAGTGCGCATCGAGCGGCATCCCGCAAGAAGATGTCGCGCCGCCGACACGGATGGCGGCCCGGTCCCGATGAAATCCCCTCGGCGAGATCCCTTCGCCCATCGGACGGCGCGACATGGCTGCCATTCCACCCGGTGCTGTCGCCACGAGCTTGAGGAAGCGATCAGGCGCGACTGACGATGTCGTTACGAAAGCTCACGCCCTTTGCGCATCAATGGCCTGCATTTGAAATTTGCGGCAATGGATGGAGCACGCGGCTACCCGATCGGCAAGCCGGGCAGCGATGCCGACCGTTGCCGCCCGCAAGGCTTCGAAATGGCAGTGACAACGGTGCCCAATCGTCAATGCACCAATGCCTCGAAGGCCGGAGTCTTGCGGATGGGGTCCCACGTGGGATTGGTGCGCAGCAAGGCCCGGGAGACGGTCCCGCCTGACGATGCCCCCAGCAATTCCCGGAGCACCTTTACGGCCCGGCGGGAATCGCCCGCGGCGCAATAAATCTGTGCCAATGCCAGAGCGTGCACCGTGCCGTAAAAAGCATCCTTTGAAAGCGGCAGAAGTTGCACCGCACGCTGGCCCGCACGGATCGCGGCGGCATCGTCGTGCAGCCCCGATTGTGCGAGTCCCAGTGCGCCCCACAGCGTTGGAGAGTCGGGCTGCTTTGCGAGTGCTTCCTGGAGCTCGTCGCGCGCGTGCGCGAAATCGCGGCGTGCGGTCTGCTCGTCGCCGGCGCCGCTCGATGCCCGCCCCCGCAGCAGTTCGACCGGAACCGTGTACTGGAACCGGGCGTCCATCACCCACGACGGGGCGCCATCGAGCGCGGCGAGTGCGGCGCGCGGGTCGTGCGCCAGCCATGCGGATTCGAAGCGCAGCGCGCTGACCGCGCCGAGCGGATCCACACCGGCGGGGATGTTCGCCAGCGCCTCGCGCGCGGCAGCCGGTTTGTCCGCGATCAGCAGCATGCGCACCCGGTAGGCCATTGCGGTGTAGTCGTGCGGTTCCAGGGCGAGGGTCTGGGCCAATTGCCGGTCGGCTTCGTCGTAGCGACGCATTTCCGTCAGCGTCACCGCGACTTCGAAATGCCGGCGCGGATGCTGGTTGTCGAGTTCCATCGCGCGACGCAGTCCCGCCAGGGCCGCCGGCCACTGGCCCTGGCGACGTTCGATGTAGGCGAGCGCGGCGATGGCGTCGACGTTGCCGGGAGACTGCCCGAGCGCGTACTCGAAATGGCCGCGGGCCGTGGCGTAATCGTGGTGGAAATAATATTTGGCGTAGCCGAGTGCCATGTGTGACGCGGCCAGTTTCGGGTCCAGTTCGTAGGCACGCCGCGCGTCGGCTTCCGCAGCGGCCTTGTGCCGGGGCGAAGCATCGATATCGAACCACCACAGCCGGCTCTCGAACATCGAAAGCCGCGCCCATGCCAGCGCAAAGTCGGGATCGCGCGCCACTGCCGCGTGGTAGTGTGCAATCGCCTGCTCGGCTTGCCCGGCGGGATCCGCGACGTTGCCCAGGTCGTGCACGCGGTCGGCAAGGTGATTGGCCTTGAGGAAGGCCAGGTAGGCATCGGGATTGCGGGTGGGAGGCGCCGCCAGGTCCGTGGCTTCGTGGTGGCTCAAGCGCGTGTCCAGCGTCCGCGCGATTTCAGTCGCGACTTCGCCCTCGACATCGAAGATATTGTCGAGCTTACGGTTGTAGCTGTGCGCCCAGATGTGGGCGCGGCTGGCGGCATCGATCAACTGCACGTTGATGTGGACCTCGTCGCCGGCCCGCTGCACGCTGCCCTCCAGCAGCGTCGCCACGCCAAGCCGGCGGCCGATGGCCTGAAGGTCGTCGGGGCGGCTTGCGTATCTTTCGGTCGAGGTGCGCGCGATGACTTTGAGGCCCTTGATTTTCGCGAGTTCGGTCAGGATTTCGTCCTGGATGCCGGCGGCGAAATAAGCGTTGGACTCGTCGGCGGAGAGGTTTTGGAATGGCAACACGGCGATGCTGGGTGGGCTGCCGCCCGGCTGCACGTCGCGTAATGCGACCACCGACCACCATGCCATCGCCGCAATGGCCACGACCGCCGCGAGGCTTGCAGCCGGCAGCAACCAGCGCCGCGTGCGCACGGGCGGGCGAGCGACTGCGGGTTGCGGGTTCGACGCTGCGGGATGCGTCGGTGCCGCAACCATCGGCGATGGTCCGGAATCCGCATGCGCGCCGGCTTCGGCCGCGATGCAATGCACCGGCGGGACCCATTGCAGCCCGCGCCCGTAGATGGTGCGGATCACCGTCTGTCGCTCGCCGTCGTCGCCGCACGCGCGCCGCGCCTTGTAGATCAATTGGCTGAGCGCCGCGTCGGTGATCGGGCGCCGGCCCCACAGTTTCTCGATCAGTTCCTGTTTGCCCAGCGCGCGTGCATGGTCGTGCACCAGCAACAGGATCAGGTCGAACACTTTGGCTTCCAGCTCGACTTCAGCGCCTTCGCGCAACAACCGCCGGGTGGCCGGCAGGATCACGCAATCGCCGCTGTGGTACTCCCTTGCTGGCGCATCGTCTTGCATGCAGGCCCCCCCGAACGGCCTCGCAATGATCCCCGGAGCGGACTGTGTATCACAAACAGGCAGGACTGTCTCGGTCATCGGGATGTAATCGCCAGCGCGATTTTCCCGAGCTCGACAGTGACGCGGTACCCGTTGCGCTTCCCCGACCTGGAGCCACGAACGTGCCAACCGTCAACGATGAATTCAATCGGACCTGCTTGCGTCCAGACCGGCAATCCGGGTACTCGGGGATCTTCACGCCGGACGAAGTGACGTTGCAGTTCCGCGAGGATGACCTGCGCGCGTTCAGTCAATGCGCGGAACGCATCGCGCCGGGCACGCCCGCGCTGGACGCCCGACAGATTGCCGCAGCGGCGTGGAGGCTTGCGCGCGCGATTGGTCAAGACAACGAATCGCGCTTCATCCAGATCCGGATGCTCCGTGCCGGCGAGGGATGAATACGCCGATTTCTGCCGCTACCGCGCGGCCGAGGCGCAACGGCTCGGGTTCCTGTCGCGGCGGTCGAAATCGATCGCGAACGCTGGACGGTCGAGCGTAGCGAAGAACTGCGCCTGGAACGCCTCGTTCGCCGCAGCGCCACCCGCTACGCACGTGAGAACTGCGTTGAGGTACTTCGGATAAGTTGAGGAATTTTATCCGTTCACATCCTGCCATTCTCGCACGTAGCGACTCGTCACGCGTGGCCGGGCGATCCGCCGCGATTCAGTGGGCCGCCCTGTTTTTCGGCTGTCAGACATGCGTTGCAGCGGGCTGCTTTCATGCATAATACCGGCCGCAACAGGCGCGCGCGGCGCGCCCGCCGGTTCTTGAGGCGCGGCTTATGGGCCGATTCGAGACCACGCGTTGGAGCGTGGTGTTGCGCGCCCGCGGCGAGGCCGGCGACGCGCGCGTGGCCCTTGAGCAGTTGTGCCGCACCTATCGCCCACCCGTGCTCGCGTTCGTGCGGCTTCGCGGATATAAGCCCGATGCCGCGGAAGACCTGACCCAGGCTTTTTTCACGCGCTTCATCGAGCGCGCGTGGTACTCGTCCGCCGACCCGGAACGCGGGCGCTTCCGCTCGTTCCTGCTGACCGCGCTGAAGCGCTTCCTGATCGATTCCGACGCGGAAGCCGCGACCTTGAAACGCGGCGGCGGCATCCGCTTCGAACTGCTGGACGACGATGCCGGATGCGCGGGCGCGGCGGGGGAAACCCCGGAAGCCGCGTTCGAACGCGAGTGGGCGCACGTGGTGTTGAGGGCCGCGCTCGCGCGTCTGCGCGACGAAGCGGAACAGGCCGGAAAACTCGAGTTGTTCAGGCGCCTCAGTGAATTCCTGATCGAGCGGCCAGACGAGGCCGAGTACGCACGTGCGGCAGAGGATCTGCATTTGCGCCGCAACACCCTCGCCGTAGCGGTCCACCGGATGCGTCATCGACTGCGTGATCTGGTGCGCGAGGAACTGATGGAGACCGCGTCGGACCGAGCCGAGCTGGAGGAAGAATTGCGTACGTTGCGCGGCTCGATGCTCGAACTCCCGCAGTGACGGTTGCGTAATCGTTGGCGCCCTTTCCCGAATAGTGCATCGATCCGCCGAGTGACTTCAGGACCATGAGCCCCGCCGAAGACCCTTCCTTTGCGGATTTCACCCGTACCCGCTGGTCGATGGTGCGCCAGCTGCAGGGCACGAACGCGGACGCGCGCAACGCGCTCACCGAACTTGCGGTGCGCTACTGGTATCCGGTGTATGCCTGCGTGCGCCGCTGCGGTCATCCGCAGGAGATTGCCCAGGACATCACGCAACTCTTCCTGCAACAGGTCGCCGCGGATTTGCGCAGCAGCCGCAGCGCGCCGCTCGGCCGTTTTCGCGAATGGCTGCTGGCGCGCCTGAACGCATTCCTCGCGGGTGAATGGCGTGAACTGACGGTGGCCGAGTGCTTGCCCGAAGCCCCGCCGGTCGCCGAGCTGGAAGCGCGCAGCCGCTGTGAACTCGGTCTGGATGATTCGCCGGAGCAGGCATTCCGGCGCAGCTTCGCGCTGGAAGTGTTGTCGCGTGGTTTGAAACGCCTGCGTGCCGAAGCTCGCCAGACCGGCCACGCCGACATGTGCGAGGCGCTGGAACCGTTCCTCACGCACGAACCGTTGCCGGGCCAATACGACGAACTCGGGCGCGAGCTGGCGGTTCGCCCGTTGACGCTGGTGGTGGCGCTGAAGCGGCTGCGCCAGCGTTTTCGCGAGCTGGTGCGCGACGAACTTGCGGACACCGTGGCGTCGGCGGATGAATTGACCGCCGAACGGCAGGCACTGTTGACCGCGCTGGACCCGGGGCATTGACCGATGTCGATGCATCCGTACGCGCGTGACGAATCGTTGCTGGGCGCGTCGCCATTCGAACGCATGCATGGTCTTGCCGAACTCGCATTCGGAAGTTTCACGCAAACCGCCGACTTGACGCAGGCGCGTCACCTGGCGCTGCTGCCCGCTGAATCGCTCCAACTGGATTTGGATGATCCGGCCCAGCGCCGGTTCGGCGACTACGAGTTGCTGGAACTGCTGGGCGAGGGCGGCATGGGCGTGGTGTATCGCGCGCGGCAGGCTTCCCTTGACCGCGAAGTCGCGGTGAAACTGCTGTCGGCGGGACCGTGGGCATCGCGCGAATTCATTGCGCGTTTCGAACGCGAGGCGCAGAACGCCGCGCGCATGCAGCACCCCGCGATCGTCACGATCTATGAAGTCGGCAGCTTCGAAGGCATGCAATTCTTCAGCATGCGGCTGGTGCGCGGCGAAAGCCTGTCATCACGTTTGCGGCGGGGCGAAAAATTCACGCCGCGCGAAGCCGCCGCATTGATGCGCACGGTTGCCGAGGCGGTCGGCTACGCGCACAGCCTGGGCGTGCTGCACCTCGACCTGAAGCCCGCGAACGTGCTGCTCGATGAAACCGGGCAACCGTATGTCGCGGATTTCGGTCTGGCGCGTCGGCTGGAAAACGCGCTGGCGGTGGACAACGACGAAGTCTCCGGCACGCCCGCGTACATGGCGCCGGAACAGGCGCAGGTGCGCGCGAACAAGCTGACCGCGGCAACCGACATCTGGGGTCTTGGCGCAATCCTCTATCAATTGCTCACGGGGCAGCCGCCATTCCGCGCCGAGACCGCGCAGGAAACCGTGAAGCTGGTGCTGGAAGGGCGGGTGCGCACACCACGGCGGTGGGTTTCAACATTGCCGCTGGACGTGCAAGCCATCGTGATGCGCTGTCTCAGCCGCAATCCGGCGGAGCGGTACCCGACTGCACGCGCGCTGGCCGACGACCTGGCGCGTTTCATCGAGGGCCGCCCGGTGCAGGCGCGACCGTTGAATGCGATGCAGCGATTGGCACGCTGGGCTCGCCGCGATCCGAGGCTCGCGGCGACCATCGCGTGCGCGATCTGCGCGCTGGTCATCGGCCTGATCGCCACCACATGGCAATGGCGACGCGCCGGCGCGAACGCAGATGCCGCGCGCGACAGCTTGTGGACGACGCGCGCGCAGACAGCGCAACAGGCGCTTGCGGCGGGCGACGGTTTTCGGGGCCTGCGCCAACTGCTCGCCAACCTGGTCGAGATGGAAGCGGCCGGCCACACCGGCGAAGCCGCAATCGAGCGCCAGCGCATCGGGACGATTCTCGCCAACGCGCCGCAACTCGTACATCTGCTCGCGTTACCCCGTGGTGAGACGGCTTCTTCGATCGCGATTTCGCCCGATGGGCGCCGTTTCGCGGTCGCCACGTACGAAAACGTCGACGGCCTAGTGCGGCGCGTGCGGCAATACGACCTGGCAACCTTGCGCGAAACCTGGGCGGTGTCCACCGAAAACCGTACGTTCCTTGCCGGCGGGGGCGACTTCGGCGCGCCATGCGGCAATCTTCGCTACACCCGCGGCGGCCGATTCCTGCTCCTTTCGACCCAGGAACAGCCCGTGGTGCCGGCGCCGCGGACTTCGGACATGATCGCGATCGATGCGCGGGATGGCCGCATCCTGTGGCCGGACAAATTGCCGGAACGCCAAGCAGACATCGTTTACGAAGATACGCTGACGCTCGCGTTGGTGCGCTTCCGCTCGAACCGCTCGTTGCGCTGGCCTGATTCGGCGCAATTCTACGAAGTGAATGGTTGGCGGCCGGTCGGGCCACGGCACACCGTCGCGAAGACGCTCGCCGCCGATTTCTGGCTGCCGGCACCTGGTGGACACGCTTGGCTGGGCTCGCGCGACAGCACGAAGCTGGCCATGTACACGGTGCCGGCGCTGAAACCGCTTTGGAGTCTGCAATTGCCGCAGGCCAGTCTGATACGCGCCTGGAGCTTCAGCCACGGTGGCCGCCGTATCGCGCTCGGCAGCGTAGACGGTGCGGTTCGCCTCGTCGACGCAGGGAGCGGTCAAGCGCAGGAATTCAAAACGGTGCCGGGCGGACGCGTGCAGTGGCTCGAATTCAGCCCCGACGATCGAACCCTCGCCGCGCTCGACGAGAACGGCCAGCTCTGGACCTGGGACGTCGATACGGGCGCGCCGCGCAGCGCGCCGCTGCACTTGTTGCACAACGACATCATCGTGGCGCGCATCCGGTACGACGGCGACACGCTGTTCGGCGAAGGCCTAGGCCTGACGGATGGCGAACTCGGCTACGTGACACTGGCCCCGCGCGCGGTGTTCAACAACGAAGCAGTGCCGGGGGTGGCGCGCCTGCACGACATTTCCGGGCTAGGCACCGCTTTCGATGTTTCGATCAAGGCGCAGCGACTGATCACGGGCAACAACGGCAACCTGATCGAGATCTGGCGCCTGCCGCCCTCGCCGTTGCGCGAGGCACGCGCCGCACCGATGCAACCGCTGGTGCAAACGTTCGACGGTGAGCGTTTGGTAACGGTCAAAGGCAGCACGGTGCGCGTGATCGATGCCGTGACCGGCGCACCTGTCTCGCCGCCGCTGCGGTATCCGGAGCCGGTGGGGTTCGCCGAACTCGCCCCCGACGGCCGTTCGCTGGTAACTATTGCCGGCCGCACGGTACGGGTGATCGATCCGGCCACCTGGAAGCTGCGCGGCGCACCGATCGTGTTGTCGCAGACACCGGAACGCATGGCCTTGGCGCAGGCTGCGCCGGTGCTTGTCGCAACTATGCCGACCTACGAAGGCGCCGAACGGCGCACCGTGATCCAACGTATCGATCTTTCGCGCGCCACCCCGCTCGGCAAACCGGTGCGCATCGAAGGACTGCAGTATTTCACGATCGACGTGACAGGCCGCCATGCACTCATTGCGACGTTGAGCCGGACGCGCCCGGCGGCGATCAAGTGGATCCTGCTTTCAGACGGGGCGGCGACATGCACGCCAAAACTCGGGGACGTCCGGAACATCGCGCTTGCCGCCGACGGACGCCTCGCCTGGTTCGCCGTTGCGGTGCCAAATACCCCGGCCGCAAAACTTCAGCACTGGGACCTGGAGGCGTGCCGCGAATTACCCGTTGCCGAACAGACACAACTGCAACCGAACGCGGTGGTGATGGCACGAGGCGCGGGTTTGATCGTGCATCACGGCGGTAACGAGGAGTTGATGCAGGTCGACGCCGGTGGTCGGGGGACTGCCGCGGTGGGAGAAGCCATCCCAGGTGCGATGTACGAATTCGCACTCAGCGCCGATAGCGAACGCGCGGCGATCGCCACGCGCAATGCCGTGCATCTGCTCGATGCTCACACCGGCCGCGATCTGTCCGCGCCGCTGGCCGCGCCGATCGCCGGCGACGACGCCATCGCCAAGCTCGCGTTCTCGCCCGATGGCACGCGCCTGATCGCGCGCACGATCGATCATCGCTGGCTTTTCTGGAACTTGCCTCGGACTACCGCGAGCTCCGCGGAGCTCGCTCGCCTGACGCGTGCGTTGGACCCGCATCCGGGTGAGCTGTCGTCGGATACCGACATCAAGGCACTGAACGCGCAATTGCGCGCGGCGGCCACCTCGCGATCGCCAGCGGAGGCATCCGACGTTCCAATTGTGTTCGCGCCGGCAACCGGTGCCGGTATCGATCCGCGTTTCGTGCCGCTCGATCTCGCGCCCGCGATAAACGAGCCGCTGGTCGGCAAGACCTGGTCGGAGCCTTTGGCAGGCGGCGACTTGGCGACGCTGGCGCGGGGCCTGCAGCGGTTTCTCGGCGTCGACTACCGCGTAGATGGCGGCGTGCAACTCAGCGGCGGCGGCACCGCGACGGCGCTGGGACCGGAGCTGCTTCGCAGCAAGACGATCGCCGTGCCGGGTATCACCGCGCACCGCGTGCACGTGCTGGCGTTCATGCATATCCCGATGAACAGCGGCGTTCCGCAGCGCGCTTTCGCTTACGTGGTGCTGCTCGGCGCGGACGGACGCGAAACCCGCCTGGAAATCCGCACCGTGCGCGACGTGGTCACGCACGACGCCAACCCGAAGACGGCCGCACCCACCGCGCGCATCGCCCGGGTCGGGATGAACAGCGAGAGCGTGCGCAGTGGGGGCGACCCGGCGCAACCGTGGTCGGCCGTGTATGCGGTGGCACTGGACGTGCCGCCGGGTACGGGCCCGATCCGCGCCCTGCGCTTCGATGTCGCCGACGGGCCGATGGAGGCGCCGCTGTTCTTCGCCGCGACGTTGGAGCGTGCAGATACTGCCGGCATCCGACTTCATGCATCGCGTGGTGGCCACCAATGAGGGGGAGTGTGCGATGGCACTCTGCAAGTGCATCATCGGTTGCTTGCCCCTGCTGACGTTGTGCGGCGGTGCGGCTGCGCTCGCGGCCGACCCGCCGCCCGACGGCAACAACAAATCGCAACAACAAACTCCGAACCCGGCCGATACGAGGCAAACCCTCGGCACGATATACGTCACCGGCACGCATATCCGCAGCGTGGACATCGAAACGGCCAATCCGGTCAAGGTGCTGGATCACGACGCGATCCTGCGCTCGGGATTGACCGGTGTCGCCGACGTGGTGCAATCGCTGATCGTCGCCAACGGGCAGACCTTGAATCGCAACATCAACAACGGCGGCACCGGCGAATTGCGCGTCAACCTTCGCAGCCTGGGCGCCAACCGCACGCTGGTGCTGGTCAACGGTCATCGCTGGGCCTCCGCGGTGGATGGCGCGGTGGATCTGTCCGCCATTCCGCTGGCGCTGGTGCAGCGGATCGAGGTGCTGAAGGACGGCGCTTCGGCGATCTACGGATCGGATGCGATCGGCGGCGTGATCAACATCATCACGCGGCGCGATTATTCGGGCGCGGAATTGAACTTGTATGCGGGTGGAACCGATCACGGCGACGGCCGCAGCCGGCACGCCGATTTCAGCTTTGGGCGCAGCGGCGAGAAATGGAACGCGGCATTCGCCGTGGAGTGGGGTGATGACGATCCGATCATGGCGGAAGATCGCACGATTTCCTCCGTCGGTGCGCCGGGATTGCCGCCGGACGCGACGGGTTCTTCCGCAACTCAATACGGGTATTACACCCATCCGGGAGGCCGGGGCCGTTTCGTGTTGATTGCCGGGCGGCCGGGGACATCGCCGGACGATTTTCGCCCTTACGATCCCGCCGTCGATCGCAATTACAACTATGTGCCGTACAACTATCTGCAGACACCGCAGCAGCGCCGCGCGGCGTTCGGGCAATTCCGCCGGGAATTTTCGCCCACCTTGGCCTTCTCCGCCGACGCGTTGTTCAACCAGCGCCGCTCGGCGCAGCAACTGGCGCCGCCAGTGGTGGGCTTTTCGTCCGCCAACAATGCCGGGACACCTGACGGGTTCGATGTCTCCCCGCAAAACGTTTACAACCCCTTCGGAGGCCCCATTTCGGTGTTCACGCGCTGGCCGGACAGCACGCCACGCCGCTTCGAGCAAAGCGTCGACACCACGCGCTTCCATCTCGGACTGGATGGATTGTTGCATTTCTTCGGCCGCGACTGGAGCTGGAACGCAGATGCCACGAGCACACACGCCCTGCAGAGCGAATTCACCAACCCTTATGCCGATGACTCGAAGCTCCAGCTCGCGGTCGGTCCTTCGTTCTACGACGCGAACGGCGTTGCCCGCTGCGGCACGCCGGGCAACGTGATCGAAGGCTGCGTACCACTGGACCTGTTCACGGGACCGGGTCGTTTCACGCAGGCGATGCTCGATTACGTCGATGCGGGCGTCCACAACCACAAACGCGCGCGTTCCGATTCGCTGGACTTCAACCTCAGCGCCACGCTGGTTGACCTGCCGAGTGGACCGCTGGCCTTCGCCGCGGGTCTCGAGCGCCGCCTCGAACGCGGCAGCGACGAGCCCGATGCATTGATCGCTTCGGGCCGCGCCAACGGCACCGGCGTCACCTACGGATCGACCGGAGGGGCTTACGCGGTCAACGAGGCCTATGTGGAATTCAATATTCCGTTGCTGACGGACAAGCCTCTTGCACGGCAGCTCGACATCGATGTGGCCACGCGCTATTCGGATTACTCGCTGTTCGGCGGCACCGACAATTCGCGCGTGGGTCTGCGCTGGAAACCCGTCGACGATCTGCTGCTCCGCTCGACCTGGGCGCAGGGTTTCCGCGCGCCCAGCATCTTCGAGGCCTTCGGCGGCGCCATCACCGGACCCGGCGGTGTCATGGACCCCTGCGCGATTGAGGGCGAGTATGCGCCGCCGCCGCAGATCGCCGCCAACTGTCTGGCGGATGGCGTGCCCGCGGATGTTCCTTCGGGCGACGGAACAACGGTCGTCAACGGCAGTAATCCCGGGCTGCAACCAGAGACCGCACGTTCCCTCACAGCCGGATTCGTGTTCAGCCCGCGAGGGTTGCCGGGCCTCGATGCGAGTCTGGACTGGTACCGGATCGAAATCCGCAACGCGATCGCCGACCCCGGCGCCCAGTATTTCGCCAACGCCTGCTATCGGGATAACGATCCCGCCGCTTGCACGCACATCACGCGTGCCGCTGATGGAGAAATCACCAAGGTGGTGGCGGTCAAGGAAAACCTGCCCGGCGGAATCGAAACCGAAGGCTTGGATGTCGCGCTGGCCTGGAAGTGCAAGACCGCAATCGGCGATTTCGACCTGCGGTGGGACAACGCCTACGTCAACTACTGGGGTGCGATCGGCCAACCCGCACGCGGCGCAATCCTGCCGGATGGTTCGCTGGCGCCGGGAAACGTCGCCGGGAAAAACGATTCGCTGTACGGCGTGATCTGGCGGCTGCGTTCGATCGCCACGGTGGCGTGGCAGCGCAATGCGTCCGGTGCGTCCATCAGCGCGCGCTACTTCTCGCCGATCATCGAGGATTGCAGCGTCGTCACCGACACCGCGGAGACCGTGGGCGATCCTTCCCTGGACGCACTCTGTTCGGATCCCTACCGCATGGAGAACGGCAATCCCGCGCCGCGCAACCGCGTGGGTGCGGTGACTTACGTGGACCTGGAGGCGAGCTGGGACGCGCCCTGGAAAGCACGCCTCGCCTTCGGCATCCGCAATGCGCTCGACCGCGAACCGCCGCACGCCTGGTCGTACAGCAGCGCCAACTCCTTCATCCCCGATTACGACATCCCCGGCCGCTTCTACTACGCGAGTTACCGGCAGAAATTCTGAACTGGAGTCATTGGTCAAGCGAAAACTCTACTTGCAGGTGATGACAGCAGGGAGGCAAGTGCCATGTCGCTTTGCAAACGCATCATCGATTTCTTGCCGCTACTGGCGTTGTGTGGGGGCACGAATGCGTTCGCGGCCGATCCGCCGCCGGACCAAAGCAATCCGCCCCAGCAACAGACTTCGAGCACGACCGACACGACGCAAACGCTCGGCACGATCTACGTCACCGGCACGCATATCCGCAGCGTGGATCTGGAAACCCAGCACCCGCTGCTGGTGTTGAAACGCGAAGACCTGCTGCGTACCGGCCTGACCGACATTGCGCAAATCGTGCAGAACATCGTCGTCAATGGACAGACGCAGAACCGCAACGTCAACAACGTCAACGACGGCCGCGAACTCGTGGATTTGCGCAGCCTGGGCCCCAACCGAACGTTGGTGCTGGTGAACGGGCAACGCTGGGTCAGCGCGCTGGATGGCGCGGTGGACCTCTCCGCGATACCGATGGCGCTGGTGGAACGCGTCGAGGTACTGAAGGACGGCGCGTCCGCGATCTACGGTTCGGATGCCATCGCCGGTGTAGTCAACATCATCACCCGCAGGGATTTCAAGGGCGCCGAGCTGGGCGCCTATTACGGCGAAACCGACCACGGTGACGGGATCCGTCGCGATGTCGATTTCAGCTACGGTCGCAGCGGCGAACGCTGGACCGCATCGTTCGGGGTCGAGTACGCGAAGGACGATCCGGTTTTCGCTGACGCTCGGCAGATTTCATCGCTGCCCGTTGCGGGCTTGCCGCTCGCGGCGACCGGCAGTCCTTTCATGCAATTTCGCCGTTTGGACCCCCAAACCCTCAATTACAGCCGCTACACCCTGATCGCCGGACGTTCCGGTACATCGCCGGACGATTTCCGGCCCTTCGATTTCGCAACCGACCCGAATATCAATTACACCCCGTACTTCTACCTGCAGACGCCGCTGGAACGGAAGGCGATCTTCGTGCAGGGCCGCTATGAACCGACGCCGAATCTCGCGCTGTCAACCGCCGCCGATCCGCGCAGCGATTGCCGCCGCCAGGGATCATCTTCGGAACATTCTGTTGCAAGGACCTTCCTCCGTCAGCCTTCGACGTCTCGCCGGATAACGTCTACAACCCTTTCGGTGTGGCCATTACTGCTTTTTTCCGGTTGTTTCTCGAGAACCCTCCGGTCGGCTTCGAGCAGACCGTGGGCACCACACGCGAACACCTGGGCCTCGATGGTTTGTTCGATCTCGCCGGCCACTCGATTTCCTGGGGTACGGATGTCTCGCATATGCGCGCGGACCAACGCGAATCCGTCGGTCCCTTCGAAGACAACGCGAAACTGCAGCTCGCGGTCGGTCCTTCGTTCTTCGATGCCGATGGCGTGGCGCGCTGCGGTACGCCCGGCGATGTGATCGAAGGCTGCGTACCGCTCGACCTGTTCGGGTCACCGGGTTCGATCACGCCCGCAATGCTCGATTACGTGAATGCGCAGGCTGGCAACCGCGTGCGCAGCGAGACCTGGGATTACAACCTGCATGCCACCACCGTACTGTTCGAACTGCCGGCCGGTCCGTTGAATGCCGCTGCCGGCGCGGAATATCGCTACGAGAGCGGCAGCGACGATCCCGATGAACTGCTGGCCAGCGGACGGGCGAATGGCGGATTCGTCAACTACCGGCCCACGACGGGCGCGTATTCCGTCAAGGAAGCTTTCGCGGAATTCGAAATTCCGCTGCTGGCGGGGCGTCCCTTTGTGCGTCGACTGGACCTGGATGTGGCGACGCGCTGGTCGGACTACTCGCGCTTCGGCAGCACCACCAATTCGCAAGCGGGTTTGCGCTGGAAACCGGTGGACGATCTGCTGGTGCGCGCGAGCTGGATCCAGGGCTTTCGTGCGCCGAGCGTGCTGGATCTGTTCCAGGGCGCGGTCTCGACAGGCGAACTCACCGAGGACCCGTGTGCTTCGACAAGTCATCCGACTACGGCGACCCTCGCGCGTTGCGCCGCGCTGGGCGTGCCGGCAGACGTCCGTGAATTTGGCGGCGCGGATGTCACCCTGGGCGGCAATCCGTCGCTGCGTCCCGAAACCGCGCGCACCCGTACCGTTGGTTTTGTCTACGATCCCTCGTGGCTGCCCGGACTCACCGCAAGCCTCGACTGGTACCGCATCCAGATCCGGAATGCAATCGGCGAGCGTTCGGCGCAGGCCATACTCGATGCCTGCTACAAGCTCGGCGACCCGAACGCGTGCGTGCTGATCACGCGAGATCCGGACTATGGTTTCCTGTCGAATGTGGATGCCACCCAGCAGAACATTCCTGGCGGCCTGGAAACCGTGGGCTACGATTTCTCGCTGGGCTGGCAGCGGCAGACGCAGTTGGGCCGGTTGCAATTGCGCTGGGACAACGCCTATGTCAGCTATTACGGTGAACTGGGCAAGCCCAGCCCCGGCGGCAGCCTGCCCGATGGCTCGCTCGCGCAAGGCAACGTGGCCGGAATCAACGACGCGACGCTCGGTTATTACGGCGTGGTCTGGCGCCTGCGTTCGATCATGAGTCTGTCCTGGCAACGCGGCGTCTGGAGCGCATCCATCGACGCGCGCTATTTCTCGCCGATCACGGAAAGCTGCCAGGTGGTAATCGGCGTGGCGGCCACGGTGGGCGATCCGGCGTTGAGGAACCTTTGCTCGGATCCCGATCACGTAGAAGGTGCGCAGCCCATGCCGCTCAATCGCGTCGGCGCAGTGACCTATGTGGATCTGCAGATGGGCTGGATCGCGCCGTGGAAGGGGCGCTTCACGCTGGGCGCACGCAACGCCTTCGACCGCGGTCCGCCGGTGTCGTATTCGGCGGCCGCCAATTCGTTCTTTCCGGATTACGACATTCCCGGTCGCTTCTTCTATGCCAGCTATCGCCAACGCTTCTGAGCCGGGTGGTGGCGCGGTACCACGTTCGGCGTCCACCGAGTCGTCGATGTAATCGCCGCAGCCGGAATCCGGAAGTAGTAAGTGAGGGATGAACCCTCGCCGCCCACCGGATGCAGGCGAACCCACCATCCATGCACGCCCGTCAAGGAAGACCTGCTGCAGGTTTCAAGAGGTGAATGTCATGAAACTCAGCGCAATCTCCATCGCCATCGTGTTCGCCGGCGTCGTCGGTGTTGGATCCGCAGCCGGTCAAGATCGGTCCATGCCGACGATCGTGGTTTCGGGCGCGCCCGCTTCCGAATGCGCGCCGCCCAACGACACCACCGGCCACAGGTGCGATGCGTTCAACCAGATGATCCGCGCCAACTTCACGCCGCGTGAAATCGGGATGCTGTTCGGCGCGAGTACCGCGTATCCCGAATATCGGACCGGCGGCATCGATCGCCTGCAACGTCGCTACCAGGCCGTGGTACAGGAATACCTGGCTGCGCAGCAGGCGGCCGGCAAGGCGAGCATCGCGGTCAAGTAGCCCGGCCCAGCCACCCTTCAATCGGTGTCCGCTTGCACGCCCCGCGTCGCGGGGCGTGATTTTGTGGTCAGCGCAGTCAAAGTCCGGCTCGCCGAGTGATGAAGGGACGAGTTTCTGGCACCGGTCGCCGCGACGATGGAAGCCGTATTCCGGCCGGCAACAGTTCTGATATGGGCACATCAGCGTCCGTCCCCGTAATCGCACCGGAATGATGCGGAAGTAGTTGATGGGGCTTTCCCCTCAACGCCAACCGGATGCCGGCGAACCCACCACCCATGCACGCCCGTCACGGAAGATCTGCTGCGAGCCTTCGGAGAATCATCATGAAACTGCATGCAATTCTGATCGCACTCTCTCTCGCCGGCTTCGCCGGCGCCGCGGCCGCGGGCGGAGCGCACACAATCATGCAACGCGCGGAGACCGTCGAGCTGCTGTCGCAGGCCACCGGCCTGACGGTGCATGAGGTCGAAATGGCGCTGGGCCCGTCCGCAAACTATGAACATCCCAACGAGTATGCGTCCGTCACCCGGCGCTTTCGGCAGGCCGTGGGACGCACGATGTATGAACGGATCATGGGCGAAGGCGAACTCAGCGCAAGGCAGGTGCAGGACTTGGGCGCCATGGCCCGGGCACGTCAAGCCGAGCTGGCGGCGGGGAAGTGATCGGGATCCCTCGCTGGCCGATCGCGACAAACTTGTACCCGTAATCGCCCATGGACACGTCCCGGGTTGTTCGGGGACGTGTCCTGCCGGCCGCCTTCAACGCGGGACGCGATAGCCGCCCGGGACACCCTGCGGCGACAGCGTGAGCTGCCAAAGCTGGTCGCGGCGGGTACGGAAGGTGGCGGCCGAACTGGAGAGGTAATAACGCCACATGCGCCTGAAGCGTTCGTCGTAGCGCGGATTGTTCGCGGACAATTCGGCCCACGCGGCATCGAAGTTGGCCAGCCATGCCATCAGCGTCCTGTCGTAGTCGGTGCCGAAGTTGTGCCAGTCCTCGACCACGAACAGGTTTTCCAGTGCCGGCGTAACCTGCGAGGCGCCCGGAATCATCGAATTGGGGAAAATGTATTTCTCGATCCACGGGTCCGGGCGGCTGGGCGAACCGTTGGTGCCGATGCAATGAAGCACCGAAAGCCCGTTGTCCTTGAGGCAGCGCCGGCACACTTCGAAATAGGTGCGGTAATTCTTCCAGCCGACGTGCTCGAACATCCCGATCGAATACACCGCGTCGAACTTTTCCTGGACGTCCCGGTAATCCTGCAGCCGGATTTCGATGGGCAGGCCCTTGCACAGCTCGCGCGCGAATTGCGCCTGCTGTTCGGACACCGTGACGCCGACGCCCGACACGCCGTATCTTTCCGCGGCGTATTTCAGTGCCTCGCCCCAGCCGCAGCCGATATCGAGGATCTTCATGCCGGGTTTCAGTTGCAGCTTGCGGCACACGAGGTCGAGCTTGGCCTCCTCGGCGTCGTCGAGATTGTCCGCGCTGGCCCAATACCCGCAGGAATACACCAGTCGTTTGCCGAGCATCTTCGCGAACAAATCGTTGCCGATGTCGTAATGCGCCTTGCCGATCTTGAACGCCTTGCGGCCGCGCTGCATGTTCAAGAAACGCGCGCGCAGGTGAGCGCGCAGTGCGTCGAAATCGCGCAGGTGCTCGTCGAGGTGCGCACCCAGCACGTGGTAAAAAAACTGGTCCAGCGACGGCGTATCCCACCAGCCATCCATGTAGGCCTCGCCGAGACCGAGGGAGCCATGCGCGAACGCGCGGGCGAAGACGCGCTCATCGTGGACGCGCAAATCCCAGGGCCGGTCGCCGTCGATATGGACGTCCGCGTGGTCCAGCAGCTTCTGAGCTTTCTCGCGCAGCGCAAGATCGTGGCGTGACAGATGCGCAAGGTCGGTGTTCGCCGTCATGTCGTTCATCGTGCACTCCTTTTGCGAGGACGAAGGCTCCACAAGAGCGGGCAGGCCGCGAGCTGCAACACCAGTGCGGCGATCACCGTGTAGAGCGGGTTGACATCGTACAGCACGCCGAGCAGCACGCTGCCGGCGAACCACGCGGTGCCATAAATTGCATTGAATACGCCCATCACGGTGGCCCGTCGCTCGCGCGGGATGCGTTGCGCCACGGCCGCGCGAAACAGCGAGTCGTGCGCGCCGAAGCCGATGCCCCACAACGCCATCCCGGCCAGCGCGGCCCACGGCCCGCCGAGGAACACCAGCGGCGCGTAGAGCGCGGGGATCAGCGTGGCCCACAACAGTACCGACAAGCCTTGCCTGTCGAACAGTTTGCCGAGCGCCAATGCGGTGAGTCCGCCCGCGAGGCTCGCGAGCGCATACAGGGTCGGCACCACGTCGCTCGCGACGATGTGGTCGCGCGCGAAATGGAACGCGATCAACGCGAAGTCGGAAAAGCCCGCGGCGATCAAGGCGGTGGCGATCAGGAAAACCTTCAAGTCACGCAGGGCGCGCGCGTCGCCGAGTTCCGGTGCTGGGCGGGCATCGAGATCCTGCGGTTGTGGAAATTTCGCGCGCGCGATCGCGAGCGTCGCCAGCGCAGCCAGCGCCGGCAGCAGCAGCCACGCGAATGCGTGTCGGTAGCCACCGTGGAGGAACAGCACCAGCGCCGCAATCAACGGACCCAGCACCGCACCGATTGAGTCCAGCGCTTCGTGCAGGCCGAATGCCCAGCCCGCGCCGCCCATGTCCTTCGCGGCGTAGGAAAGCATCGCGTCGCGTGCCGGCGTGCGCAGCGCCTTGCCGCTGCGCTCCAGGATCACCAGCCCCGCCGCCACCGGCCAGTTGCCCGCCAGCGCAAGGGTAGGCACGGCCAGAAGATTGATGGCGTAGCCGACGATGGTGATCGTCCAGTAGCGCCGCGTCTTGTCGGCCAACACGCCGGTGAACAGGCGCAACAGATAGCCGAGCAACTCGCCGCCACCCGCAACCAGTCCGACGATCGCGCCGGTCGCGCCCAGCGTGCCGAGGAACGGTCCCCAGATCGAGCGCGAGCCTTCGTAAGTCATGTCGGCAAACAGGCTGACCACGCCGATCAACACGACGAACGTCAGCGCGCGCTTCGCTGCGGCGCGTGGCGTGTGTTGTTTCGCCGTAATCATCAACGGTAGGCCGATTCGACGCAGCTGTTGTGAAAAACCAGGCCAGGGAAGGCCGTCCTGGAGCTCACGAGCCAAGACAGCCGGAAAATTGCATCGGTGTCCGGACATGCAGCGGTCATGGACGATCGCACCCAAGAACCCCGAACTCCGCCGGCAGGATCGCGTAGAACATCTGCAGGTTTTCCTCGCGTACGCGCGCGAGCATCTCGCCGGCGGCCTCGCGCGTCACCACTAAATCCACGCGCACGGTTTCCTGTCCGGCCAGTTCCAGGAAATGCGCTTCGTGGGTGACGCCGTGGCGGCCGTAGCCTGCGATCGAACGGAACGCGGTACCGCCGGGAAGACCAAGTTTCTTCGCCTCCGCCAGCAGCCAGTCGTACAGCAGCATGCCGCCGTGGCGGCGGTTTTCGTGCACGAAGAAGCGCAGGTACACGCCTTCGGTGGGTGCGGTGTCGATCATGCGAAGTGCCTCAGCAAGCCCTGCATCAGCGCGAAGCCCAAGAGTGTCATCCCGAGTGTGCCGATCACGTGTACGCCGATGATCGCGAAGGTCCAGCCGTATTGGCCGCGCAGCAGCAGGGTCACGGTTTCGCCGGAAAAGGTCGAAAAGGTGGTCAGGCCACCCAGGAAACCGGTGGTGACGAACACTCGCGTTTCGGGCGACAGCGACTGGAACTGCGCGAACGCACCAAGGATCAACCCCATCAACAGGCCGCCAAGAAGGTTGGCGGCGAGCGTGCCCAGCGGCACGGTCGGAAAAACGGGATTGAACCAGACGCCGAACAGGTAGCGCAGGCACGCGCCGAGGAAGGCACCGCATCCGGTGGCGAGCAGGGCTTGGATCAGCATGGCGAGTATCCGACTCCGTGGGAAGGTGGTCGGGGACCGCGCGCTGCGCTTCAGGACGCAACACCCACGCGCCGGGACCCGGTGGCGTAGGCATCATCAGCCGGCGTACCGGCGGTTCGGGGAGGCATGCCATCTCCCTTGCGTGGCGCCGTATGGTAGCCGGGCTTTGCAGTCCCTGGTCAAGCACCCAAGCGCGTGACTACAGAGCCCGTTCGTCCTGAGCGTAGCGCCAAAGCACGAAGTCGAAGGATCGTGCGCTTCGACTTCATTCGCTGCGCTCATTACGCCCAGCGCGAACGGCTCAATTCATACTTGTGGCAGGCGGCAGAAGCCCGCGCGCTTCCAGGAACGCGCGGGCATCCTCGGCGTCTTGCTCGAACCACGCACGCGCGGAACCGAGCCGGAACGAATAGCCCCACGCGTCCATGTCGGCCAGCGCGCGTTCGCGGCCGAAGCCGGGCAGGGCATCGGCCAGCACGATCTGCAGGTAGCAGGTCGCGTCTTCTTCTTCGAGCGAATCGCTGGCGTCGGTGTGGATCGACGCGCGCCGCGCCGGGTCCGCGGTCAGGAGATGACAGGCCTCGTGCAACAGCGAATGCACCGGCGTGTCGGCGCGCGCGTACACCTTCGACGCGATCACGCCGGCTTCGGGTTCGCCCCAGTAGCTGCCTGGGATCGGCGCATGGTCGTCGACACGCACCAATTCGAGATCGTGGCGCGCGAGCAGGGCCGCCGGCGCATCGAAGCCGATGTCGGCGAGACGCAAGACATCGATGGATGCCGTCTCCGTCATGCTGTGCCTGGCTTGGACTTCCATGGCGTGATTCCCGCGGAAGCGGGAATTCATTTTCCTGTCGAGCCGGTAGCGGGATCTGTTCGCTTCGGCATCCATGCCTCCACAGTCCGGGTTCTGTTCGCGATGAAACTGCGAACAGCTCCGGCATGACGACGTGAATTGGTTGCGTTACTTCCCAGTCCCGAGTTCCCGGGCGTCAGCCACTCGTACCGGTGGCCTGGCCGGCCTCCGGCAATGCCACCGACAGTTCCAGCACTTCACCTTCGCTGCTGCGTTCCACGTTGATCTGCACCGCGTCGGTGCCGACGTGCACGTACTTGCGGATCACTTCCAGCAATTCGTTGCGCAGCAGCGGCAGGTAATCGGGGCCGCCGCGGGTGGCGCGTTCCTGCGCCACGATGATGCGCAGGCGTTCGCGCGCGATGTTGGCGGTGTTTTTCGGGCGTGGCCGCAAAAAATCGAGCAGGCTCATCGCATCACTCCTCAGGTTCCGAACATGCGCTTGAAGAAGCCCTTCTTCGGCGCGTCAAGGAATCGCATCGCCACGTCCTCGCCGACGAGGCGGGCCACCGCGTCGGCGTACGCCTGGCCCGCGATCGAGCCGGCGTCGTGGATCACCGGCACGCCGGAGTTGGAGGCGGCCAGCACCTGTTCGGATTCGGGGATCACGCCCAACACCGGGATGCCGAGGATTTCCTCGACGTCGCCAACGCTCATCATCTCGCCGGCTTCGACCCGCACCGGGTTGTAGCGTGTCAGCAACAGGTGCTGGGGACCGGGACCTTCGCCCTGTTCGGCGCGGCGCGTTTTCGATGACAGCAGGCCGAGGATGCGATCGGAATCGCGCACGCTGGAAACTTCCGGGTTCACCACCACCACCGCGCGATCGGCGAAATACATCGCAAGGTGCGCGCCTTTTTCGATGCCGGCCGGTGAATCGCACACGATGTATTCGAAACCGTCCTGCTTCAATTCATCCAGCACGCGGCCGACGCCTTCCTGGGTCAGGGCATCCTTGTCGCGGGTCTGCGACGCGGCCAGCACGTAAAGATTTTCGTGGCGCTTGTCGCGGATCAGCGCCTGCTTCAGCGTGGCCTCGCCCTGGATCACGTTGACGAAGTCATACACCACGCGCCGTTCGCAGCCCATGATGAGATCGAGATTACGCAGGCCGACGTCGAAATCGATGACGGCGGTCTTGTGGCCACGCTGGGCGAGTCCGGTGGCGAGCGAGGCGGACGTGGTGGTCTTGCCGACGCCGCCCTTGCCGGACGTGATGACGATGGTTTCGGTCAAGGGATTCTCCGATGATCTTCGGGTTGCAGTGGAGGGTGGCGCAAAGGCGCCATTATTCGGGTCGAGAATGAATGCGCGATGTCACAACGTCGCGATCTGCAGTTTGCCCGGTTTTGAATCTTCATGTGCGAGCCAGATCTGCACGGCGCGACCGGCGAACTCCTTCGGCAGTTCCTCGAACACGCGGTAGTGGCCCGCGATGGACACGATCTCGGCGCGAAATTCCGAGCAGAAGATGCGTGTGTCGGTGTCGCCCAGCGCGCCCGCGAAAGCGCGCCCGCGCAAGCTTCCGTAGATGTGGATGTTGCCGTCGGCCAGCACTTCGGCGCCGTTGGCGACCGTGCCGGTGACCACAAGGTCGGAACCTTGCGCATACACCTGCTGGCCGGTGCGCACCGGCTGTCGGTGCTGCAGCGCGACGGTCGGTGCCGCGCTGGATGAAGCGGCCGGGACCCCGGGTTCGGGGGCGGCGGGTGCACTCGTCCTTTTACCGGCGGGGGCTTCGCGCGGGTCCTGCCGCTCGTAGGCGGCGCGGAATTTCGCGATCAGTGGCAGTCCGAGGCGCCGCGACAGTTCGTCGGTGGCGCTGTCACCGTAGGCGAGGCCCACCGGCATCATGCCGGCGGTGCGCACGGCATCGAGCAGCGCCGCGACTTCGGCATCGGCCGGTTGCGCGGACAGAAAGGAAAGATCCACCACCACCGGCGCGCGTTCGAACAGGGACGGGGCTTCGTGCACCCGCACTTCCAGCGATGCGCGCAGCGCCTCCGGATCGGCATTGCGCACGCGGACGTTGGCGATGCCGACCTGGCCGAAACGCAGGTCGGCAGCTTCCAGGATTTCGGCGGATGCCGCCACGGGCCTTGCGCTCATGCCTGGCCCGCCGCGCGCAGCTGCGCTTCGCCGGCCGGCAGCGTGCGCTGCGCCAGCCACGGCACGTCGGGCAGGCCGTCGGCGTAGCTTTCGCGCACGAACGGGTAGCAGTCGAGTTTCTTCAGCAGCAGGCTGACGCGACGGCCGGATTCCGGCATCACCTGCTGGCCGGCTTCGCTGAAGCCGAATACGCCATGGAACAACAGCGACACGTCGTCGCGCGGCTCCAGGAACACTTCGCACGCGAGGTGGGGCGAGCGCACCTCGGCGAAGCTTTGCACGTCGCTGTAGAACAGGCGCCCCAAGCCATGGCCGCGATGCAGGTCGCCGATCACCACGCGGTCGATGTACACGAACTCTTCGCAGTGCTTGCGAAACCACTGGAAGTTGGAACTGACGTGCGGGGTCGAATCGCGCAGCGCGACCAGGAACCCGGCGAGATGGCCGTCCACCTCCGCCACGCGAAAGTAGTCGGCATTGCGGTAAAGGCGATCGAGTTGTGCGCCGTCCATGGGCAGGATGGAGGCGCCCGCGGTGTTGTTGAGCCCCATCACGGCGGCGAGATCGCTCGCACGCACATCGCGAAGGGTCAGGTGGGGCGTGGACGTCATCGTTCGGGAATTTCCGGGGTGCGGATCGGGACCGGTCACGGCTGGGGCTCCGCTCATTATCGCATGCCCGCCGTGCGTGGTCGCAGGTTGCCGCCCAAGACGTGTCATGGCGGGGCGCCGCGACCCCGGCTCGGTTATGATCGGCGCGATGCGGCGCTCGTCCTTCAGCCCCATTTCCCTGCTGCGGTATGCAGGCCTGATCACGTACGCCAGCGCGGGCGTGCCGCTGGTTCGCCGCAACTGGATCGAAACCGGCGCCGAGCGCACCGCGATCCACGCCACCCGCGCCCTGCATGCGGAAAGTCACGATGTCCTGCTGATGTGGGCGGCCAGCTACGTCGTATTCGGCGTGGTGTACTGGCTGCTGACGCGCAATCTGGCGTCGCGCCGGCACTGGAGCATGAAGCTGGTCGGCTTGCTGGTGCTGACCGCCACAGCCATCGCCATCAACTGGTTCAGCGTGAGTGGACTGGGCGCGTTGCTGCTGGCGGTGGCCACGCTGGTGCTGCCGTGGCTGTTGCCGTTGCCGGTGGCGATCGTGTGGCTGGTGCTGCAATACGCGGCGATCATTCCCGTCTATGCGATGTTTCCGCACGTCACGCTGGGTTTTGCGGTGATCCAGTCGGGACTCTACCTTGGGTCGTCGGTGATCGTGTTCATTGCGTCCGAGGTGGCGCGGCAGCAGGTGGACGCGCGCGAGGAACAGCGCCGGCTCAACTCGGAGCTGCGTGCAACCCGTGCGCTGCTGGCCGAATCCAGCCGCATATCCGAACGCATGCGCATCGCGCGGGAACTGCACGACCTGGTCGGCCATCACCTCACCGCGCTCAGCCTGAACCTGGAAGTCGCCGGGCATCTCGTGGTGAACGAGGACGCTTCCGCCCACGTCGCGCGCGCGCGTTCGACCGCCAAGCAATTGCTGGCCGACGTCCGCGAAGTGGTGAGCGAATTGCGCGACGACGAAGGCATCCAGCTCACCGACGCATTGCGCGACCTGACCGAAGGCGTGCCGGGCCTCACCGTGCACCTGGAATTGCCGCCGCGCTTCGCGGTGGGCGATTCGCGCCGTGCGCAGGTGTTGCTGCGTTGCACGCAGGAGATCATCACCAATGCGGTGCGGCACGCGCGGGCGCGCCATCTTTGGCTGCGCTTCGAGGAAGGCGCAGGCGGTATGCTGGTGCTGAAGGCGCACGACGACGGCCGCGGTGCGGGTGAAGTGATCCCGGGCAACGGCCTCACGGGCATGCGCGAGCGGCTGGCCGAAGTGGGCGGGCAATTGGCAATCCGGACCGATCGCGAACGGGGCTTCGCGCTGGAAGCGTCGTTGCCCATGGAGCGGGTCGTGTGAAAACATCGGGCAGCCATCTGCCTTCGGCGCGCGGGCGTTTCGGTGTTTTTGTTGTCGGATTTTGGCAAGTCGAGCTTTGGGGAGAGGATTGAATGATTTCCGTGTGTCTCGTGGACGACCAGACGCTGGTCCGGCAGGGCATCCGTTCGCTGCTGGAGCTTTCGCCGGAAATCCAGGTGGTGGCCGAGTGCCAGGACGGCGCCTCGGCGCTGGAAGTGATTCCGAAAACCAACCCGGACGTCGTGTTGCTGGACATGCGCATGCCCGGCAAGAGCGGGCTCGATGTATTGAACACCTTCGCGGCGCAGGGCAAGGTGCCGCCGACGATCATCCTCACCACTTTCGACGACGACCAGCTGGTGCTGGCGGGCCTGAAGGCCGGCGCGCGCGGCTATCTGTTGAAGGACGTGTCGCTGGAACAACTGGTCGATGCGGTGAAGACCGTCGCCAGCGGGGGTTCGCTGATCGCGCCGGTGGTGACGCAACGCCTGTTGGCGGGCGTGGGCCGCATGCACAACCAGTTCACCAGCCTCGGGCAGCCCGATCCGTTGACCGATCGCGAGACGGAAATCCTGCGCCTGATGTCGGGCGGCTACAGCAACAAGGAGATCGCCAACTCGCTGCGCGTGGCCGAAGGCACTGTCAAAAACCATGTCTCCAACATCCTTTCCAAGCTGGGGGTCCGCGATCGCACGCGGGCGGTACTCAAGGCGCTGGAGCTTGGGATTGTCTAGGCGGCGGCTGTTGTCCAAAACCCAGCCATGGAAGACCGTTCTGGCGTCCGCCGGCAACGGATCGCAGGACCGTTGCATTGCACGCCAACGAAACGGCCGTAGGGACGATCGCACAAACATACGATGGCGCAGCCGCCGCGAAGCCGCTACCATCCGCCTTTCCGCCGTTGCAACGCGGCGCGCGATTGAAGCCGAGCCGGCCGTCGCGTGCCGGCCATGTGAACAAGCCGTCCGGAGATTCCTGGCATGACCCGTGTGCTCGAATTCGTTGTTGCCCTGATCATCGTTTTCGTCCTGGCCGTGATCGTGGGCCTGTTCCTGCCCAGCCACGCGCACATCGAGCGCTCGATCGAAATCAGCCACAACCCGCAACACATCTATGACGTCCTGAACAACTTCAGGCGCTTCGGCGATTACGGCGGCGGCGCGCTGCAGGCGCTGGACCCGCAGGTGAAGTACACGATGTCCGGCGCGGCCTATGGTCCGGGCGCCACCCTGACGTGGCAGGGCAACGACACCATCGGCGATGGCAAGCTGGTCAACAAATCCGGCAACATCGACCTGGCCGGCAACAGCACGGTCACGTGGGATCTCACCAACGACTGGCACGGCGAGAACAAGACCTTCACCTTCACCGTCACGCCGAGCCACGGCCAGCGCGTCAGCACCGTCACCTGGGGCTACGACGTCGACTATGGCTGGAACCTGATCGACCGCTACTCGCGGTTGTGGATCCACGGCGATCCGGCCACGATGATCCAGTACGGCCTCGACTCGCTGCAGAACATGCTGGCCGGCATCCCGAACGTGGACTACGGCAAGCTCGAGCCGGGCCTGTATCGCACCAATGCGACGCCCATGCTGCTGGTCTCGACCAAGGCCACCCGCACGCTGGACGACATCGACACCGCCAAGACCGCGGCGTTGAAGCAGATCGAGGCCGCGATGGCCAAGCTGGGCGTCAAGGCGGCCGGCCCGACCACCACCATCACCACCGAGTGGGGCGACACCACTTACACGTTCGATCTGGCGGTGCCGATCGACAGCACCACGCTGACCATCGACGGCAAGCCGTACGACTTGACCAAGTTGCCGCCGCCGCCGACGGCAGGCCAGCAGGCGGCGCCGGCGTCGACCAGCGCGGCATCCGCCGGCAGTGCCGCGGGCACGTCCAGCGCAGCGGATGCATCGAGCGCGGGTGCGCCGGCTTCGGGTTCGTCCGCCGGCAATGAAGAGAACGGTCCGGCGCCGGGCAGCCTCGACAAGAAGAACCAGTTGATCGTCAACGCCAACGTGCGCGCGGTGATGTTCCCGGCGCGCGAAGTACTGCAGGCCACCTGGACGGGCGAGGCCGGCATTCCGCTGGTGCGGATGGCGCTGAAGGCGTACGCCGGCACGCACGGCTACCAGTACGACGAAAACGCCAACCGTTTGTACGACCAGTTGACCTCGCCAGCCGCCGTGCCGGATTCCGATCAGGTCTACCGCGTGTTCCTGCCGGTGATGAATGCACCCGCGCAGACGCCGGAGCAGATCAGCGGTCGCGCCAAGCCGCTGGAGGCGCTGGACCCGGCCATCTGGTCGGGCGAGGCCAAGGGCGCGGACAACGCCGACAAGTCCGCAAACGAGAAGAAGCCCGAGGCGCGCAAACGTTCGGCGCCAGCGAAGAAGCGCCACCGTCGTTGATGGATGTCGCCTGTCGATCAAAGGCCCGCCGCGTGCGGGCCTTTTGATTTGGACTTGCGTAAAAACCTGTTCGATGCTCTCGAAGAGGCCTTGAAGATTCGTTGGCAGGATGCGGTAACACGCACCGCTGATCATTGATGGCATCTACAGGCGGCTTGAGTAGGCTCTCGGTGACGAGTGTCAGCTTTGGTTTTCCTGCCTGGCGCATCGGCGAAAAACCGGCGGTTGATCTGCCGTGATGTCGTAACGTGATGACTTGATCGCGGCCCGCCCGCATCGCACGGAACCTTGCCCTCATCCTGCTAAAGTTCGCGCTCGACGAATGATTCCGGCGAGCGATGATCGAAACCGAACACCTCGGCAAGCGCTACGGCAGGATCGACGCGGTGGCCGACCTGAACCTGAAGGTGTCGCCGGGGCAGGTGCTGGCGCTGCTGGGTCCGAACGGCGCGGGCAAGACCACCACGATGCGCATGATCGCGGGTTTCCTGATGCCGGGTTCGGGCAGGGCACGGGTATGCGGACATGACGTGGTGGCGGAGCCGATCAAGGCACGCCGCGCGCTGGGTTACCTGCCCGAGGGCGCGCCGAGCTATGGCGAACTTTCGGTTTCGGAATTCCTGGCGTTCGCGTCGCGCGTGCGCGGTCTTTCGGGCATTCCCGGACGCCGGCGGCTGGACGAGATGATCGAGCGCTTGCAGTTGCAGACGGTGCTTTCGCAAACCATCGAAACGCTTTCCAAGGGTTACCGTCGGCGCGTGTGCCTTGCACAGGCGCTGCTGCACGATCCGCCCGCACTGATCCTGGACGAACCCACCGACGGACTCGATCCCAACCAGCAGCGCGAAGTGCACGCGCTGATCCGCGGCATGGCCCGCGAGCGCGCGATCATCGTGTCGACCCACACGCTGGGCGAAGTGCGCGCCGCGTGCAATCGAGTTGCAATCCTGGCTGGCGGTCGCCTGCGCGTGGAAGGCACGCCCGCGGAACTGGAACGCCGGTCGCGCTATCACCACGCGGTCAGTTTCCGCGCGCCCGCCAGCGCGCTCGCACGCGAACTGCTGGGTCGGCTGCCCGAAGTGGATGCAGTGGAAGTCGATCCCGTGGATGGCCGCATCACGGTGTTCCCGCGCGACGGCCAGGAAATTTTCCACGCGGTGGTGCAGCTGCTCGACGAACAGCGTGTGCGCGTGGACGAGCTGCAGCTCGAACGCGGGCGGCTCGAAGACGTGTTCCGGCAGGTGACGTCGGACACGGCCGCCGACATGGCGGCGGCAGCGTGAACGCGCGCGCCGAGCTCGCCAGCGAACCGCGCGGGATGGCGTTCCGCGGCATGTTCCTGCGCGAGCTCCGCGGTTACCTGATCACGCCGGTGGCGTGGCTGTTCAGCGTGATCTTCCTGTTGTTCGCGGGCGCTTTCACGTTCTACCTCGGCGCGTTCTTCGAGCGCGGACAGGCCGATCTCGATCCGTTCTTCCAGTTCCATCCGTGGTTGTACCTGGTGCTGGTGCCGGCGCTGGCGATGCGGCTGTGGGCCGAGGAACGCCGCAGCGGCACGCTGGAATTGCTGATGACGCTGCCGATCCGGTCCTGGGAAGCGGTGGTCGCGAAATTCCTCGCCGCGTGGATGTACCTCGGCTGTGCGCTCATCCTGACGTTTCCGATGTGGCTGACCGTCAACTATCTTGGCCAGCCCGATAATGGCGTGATCCTGGCCAGCTACATCGGCAGCTTCTTGATGGCGGGCGCGTTCCTTGCGATCAGCGAGTGCCTGTCGGTGCTGACGCGCAGCCAGGTGATCGCGTTCATCGCCGCGCTGGCGGTGTGTTTCCTGTTCCTGCTGGCGGGTGACCCGCTGGTGCAACACCCCTTGCTGGCGCTGGGTTCCGGCCGGATCGCCGATGGCCTGGCCGACTTGAGCCTGCTGGCGCACTTCCAGGCGATCGCGCGCGGCGTGCTCGACCTGGGTGACGTCGGCTATTTCGTGCTGACCATTTTGTTCTGGCTGGTGGCGAACGTGCTGATCCTCGATGCGAGGCGCGGCGGATGAGCTTGCGCGGGGTGGTGCGTCGAAGCTTGTGGTTGACGCTGCCGGTGTTGGCGGCGGTGTACGTGCTGCTGGTGCTGGGCGCATCGCGCTGGCTCGGCACCATGCGCGTCGATCTGACCCAGGATCATCTCTACACGCTGTCGCCCGGCACGCGCGACATCCTGGGACATCTCGAACAACCGCTCGACCTCACGCTGTATTTTTCCGATCGCGCCAGCCACAGCCTTCCGCAATTGCGCGCCTACCACCAGCGCGTGGTGAACATGTTGCAGGAGGTCGTGCGGCAATCGCACGGGCGCGTGCACTTATCGCAGATCGATCCGCTGCCGTTCTCGGAAGAGGAAGATCGCGCGACCGCCGCGGGACTGACCTCGGCCCGCGCGGAAGGCACCAGCCAACCGATCTTTTTCGGATTGGCCGGGCACGCTGCCAACGGCGGCCGCACTTCGGTGATTCCGTTCTTCATGCTGGCGAAGGAACGCTTTCTCGAATACGACATCGCGAAGTTGGTGTACGAGTTGAGTACCGCGCACAAGCCGCGCGTCGCGATCTACAGCGGCCTGCCGATCTGGGGCGATGCCGACGCAGAGGGCAACAGCACGCCGCCGTGGACGGCGTTGCAGCAAGTGCAACAGTTGTTCGACGTGCAGCGGCTGGAGGCGGCTTCGCTGGCGAATGTCGGCGCCGACGTGGGCGTGCTGGTGCTGATCCAGCCGATCGGTTTGTCGGAAGCCGACGTGATGGCGATCGACCGTTACGTGCAGCATGGCGGGCGCCTGCTCGCGTTCGTCGATCCCGATTCGGAAGTGGGCGGTGACGAGCCGTCCGACCTGGCAAAGCTGTTCCGCGCCTGGGGCGTGGCGTTCGATCCGGGTCGCGTGTTGCTGGATCGTTCGCGCGCGTTGAGCGTGCAATCGCCGGTTACCGGCGCGCCGGTCCGGCATCCGGCCGTGCTCGGCTTGACCGGCGACGATTTCAACCGGCGCGATCCGGTGACCCGCGTGCTCAACGTGATCGATGTGTCGTCGACCGGTTTCTTCCAGTTGTTGCCGCAGGCGGCGGTGCGGCTCGATCCATTGATCCAGAGCACCACAGACGCGATGGCCGTGCCCGCGAGCCGCGTGCGCGAGGCGCTCGATCCCTCGACGCTGTACGAGGGCTACCAGCCGCACGGCGAACACTATGCGATCGCGGTGCGGCTGCGCGGCGATCTCGCGCCTGCATTCATGGCTGACGCGTCCATCGGCGCGCGCAAGCCCGAAGTGATCCTGGTGGGCGATACCGATCTCCTGTCCGACCGGCTTTGGGTGCAGCAAAGCCCGTCGCAGGGGCAGATGCTGGTAAGCCCGTTCGCCAACAACGGCGACTTCTTCGTCAATGCGGTCGACGACCTTGCCGGGCCCTCCGACCTGATCGCGATCCGCGGCCGCGCCGTCGACGTGCGCAAGTTCACCCGCGTCGACGCGCTGCGCCGGCAGGCCGACGAGAAATTCAAGGCCAAGCAGCTTCAGTTGCAGGCCGAGTTGAACGACACCGAGCAGCAGCTGGCGGATTTGAAGCAGGCCTCACGCGGCCGCAACCGCACCGCGGCGCAAAAGACCGCGGTCGAGCAGTTCATGCAGCGCAAGTTGGCCATCCGCACCGAATTGCGCGCGGTGCAGCGCAGCCTCGACGCCGACATCGAACGCTTGTCGATGCTGCTGAAGTTCATCGATATCCTGCTGATGCCGATCGTGGTGACGCTGGCGGGGCTGCTGTACGGGCTGCTGCGGATTCGCCGGCGGCGAAGCGAAGGAGCCTGGCATTGAATTCGACTGCACCAAAAGTTCCGCAGCGCCTGCACTGGCCGGCCGTGATGGCCGCCGCCGCCGGCGCGAGCGCGGTGCTGCTGGGTGCATTGGGCGCACACGTTTTGCACCGGTTCGTTGCCGCGCCGATGCTCAACGTCTGGCAGACGGCCGTGCATTTCCAGTTCTGGCATGCGCTGGCCCTGGCGATCTGCGCGCTGTCGGCGAGGCGTTCGCATGCCGCACACCTCGCCGCGATCCTGTGCGCGCTGGGCATCGTGTTGTTTTGCGGAAGCCTGTATGCGCTCGCGCTGGGTGCTCCGCGCATGGTGGGCGCCATCACGCCGCTGGGTGGATTGGCATTCGTGGCGGGATGGGTCGCGCTGGGCGTCGCGCTGTATCGGCAGCAGGAATGACTCCTCTTGCTAGTCATTCCCGCGAAAGCGGGACTGCGTAGGCAGGATGCCGAAGCAAACATCGGCGAGGCCGATGGCCCGAAGGGCGCGCCGCAGGAGCGGCGCGTAATCCAGTGTCTTTCGTCGCACCAGCGGGAAACATGTGATCACTTCGTTGAGCAAATTCCAATGACACAAAAGACAATCGCACGCGGCTTCGACGTGCAGGCGGCGGCCGCGCACCTCGAAAAGCGCGACCGCAAACTCGCCACGTGGATGCGCCGGATCGGGCCGATCGAGCGCGATTTTTCCGTGCGGTTCGATCCAGTCGATGCGCTGGCGCATTCGATTCTTTACCAGCAACTTTCCGGCAAGGCCGCGGCGACGATCGCGGGCAGGGTGGAAGCGCTAATGCCGCGCGGCGGTCGCATCACCGCACGTGGACTCGACGCGGTGGACGACACGGCATTGCGCGCAGCGGGCGTGTCGCGCAACAAGATCGCGGCGCTGCGCGACCTTGCGGAAAAATCGCACGCTGGCGTCGTGCCGACGCCGGCCACACTCGCGCGCATGCCCGACCAGGACCTGATCGATCACCTGATCCAGGTGCGCGGCATCGGCCGCTGGACGGTGGAAATGCTGCTGATGTTCCGGCTCGGCCGGCCCGACGTACTGCCCATCCACGACCTCGGCATCCGCAAGGGCGCACAGATCGTGCACCGGTTCGCGGAATTGCCCGCGCCGCTGGCACTGCAGGAGTTCGGCGAGCGCTGGGGGCCGTATCGCACGCTGGCCAGCTTTTATCTGTGGAAGATCGTGGAGGCCGCCAATCCACCCAAGCCCAATGCGAAGCCGGTGAAGCGGTCGCAGGATTGACGCGAGGCGGATGGCAGGTCGCCACCCGAAGCGGTCGGTGCCGACGGTCCGCCGTCGAGCAGCCTGATCTGCACGTCAGCGCAAACCCTTCGCAGCACTTGAGGATGGATCGGGCACAACGCGGCCCCGAGTTGTCGCGCCGGGGCCATGATGGCCCCCGGCGCCTCCCGACAAATGGGTTCGAGGTCCGCCGCCGCGCGCGGGCTGCCCGGGCTGGCACACAACATGCTTGGTGTAATGCGATTCTTATGAGATGCAACCCAGCCCGTGCGCGGGAACTTGCCCCAGCTCCGACCGAACTCCAAGTTCAAGCGGCTGTTGCCGCTTGGGTATGCGCTTGCCGCCATCGTGGCGGTGATCCTGTTTTTCCTGTGGGCTGCCCTGCAGGGACAGACCGCACTCGCCGGGGTACTCAATGGCGAGAGCATGTGGTCGAAGGCCCAGAATCGCGCGACCTTCGATCTGCTGGCTTATGCGGGCAGCGGCAACGAGGCCGACTACGCCGATTTCCAGCGCAACTTCGCGGTGGTGACGGCCTACAACTCGGCGCGTGACCAGGTGGTCTCCGGGCATTTCGATTACGACCATGTCGTCGCCACGTTGAACGGCGCGTACATGCTGCCCGTGTCGATCCCGAACATCATTTTCGTGTTCCGCCATTTTGCGCACGCGCCGTACATGGCGACCGCGCTGAAGCAGTGGCATGCGAGCGACGCCTACGTGGCCGAACTTGGCAAGATCGCTGCCGACCTGCATCGTCAATATGCGACAAACCACGTTGACCCTTCGAAGATCGCCGGCCAGCTCCGCCGCATCGGCGAAATCAACAAGTCCGTGCAGCGTACGACCAACGAATTCTCCATGACCCTTGCCACCGGTTCGGTGGTGTTCGCGAGGGTGGCGTCCGCGGGCGTCACGTTTTTCGTATTCGCCGCGCTGTTGGTGTGGGGGTGGATCGCCCACCGGGTACTCACTGCCATCCGCGGTGACCAGGAGCGCTACCGCAGGCTGTTCGATGGCACGGCGGATGCCATCGTCATGGTGGATGAAGCGAGTGGCCGCATCATCGATGCCAACCCTGCAGCCGGAGCATGGACAGGGCTCGACCCGCAGGAGCTGCGCGGCGGCCACTATGCAAGCTTGTTCGCCCGTGAAGCTCCTCATGAGGGACTGCGGGGTGACAATGAGCTGTGCGATTGCGATGGAAGCACCCGGCCAGTCGAAATCCAGAGCCACGTCATTGCGCTCGACGGGCGGATGATCCGCCAAGCCATCATTCATGACATGTCGGCACGCGCGGAACACGAGCGCGAAATACGCACGGCCGCCGAGGCGTTGGCCAGCATCGCGGAGGGTGTGATCATTACCGACACGCATTGGCGCGTGGTGTCGTCCAACCCGGCCGCGACAAGATTGACCGGGTTTGCGCAGGAGAGGCTGGTGGGCATGTACCTGGGCGAGACGCGCCATGGCGCCGACGGCGCACCGTTACCGGCTGCGCTGTGGCGGGGGATCGAAAAATCGGGGCACTGGTCTGGCGATGTACAAAGCCAGCGTGCCGACGGAAGTCTGTATACCGAAAAACTCGGCATCACGGCCGTCCGCGATGCCGATCAGCACGTGCGGTATTTCGTTGCGGTGTTCAGCGATACCTCGGTTGCCGAGGCCAGCCGCCGCAAGCTCGAGCACGTTGCCACGCATGACGCCCTCACGGGGCTGGTCAACCGGGTTGAATTCGAGCGCCTGTGCCAGGTGGCCATTGAACAGACAAAGATCAACGGGTCGGCCGTGGCCGTACTGTTCATCGATCTCGACAGCTTCAAGGTCGTCAACGACAGCTACGGCCATGCGATGGGCGATCGCCTGCTGATACCCGTCGGCGAGCGTATCCTGGGCCAGTTGCGCGAAGGCGACGTCGCGGGTCGCATCGGCGGGGACGAGTTCACCGTGCTGCTGCCGCGGCTGGTGCATCGCGAGGAAGCGGCTTCGTTGGCCCGCCGGTTGTGCGCCGCACTGGCCGAACCGTTCGAGATCGATACCTATGAGATGGCCGTGACTGCCAGTATCGGTATCGCGGTGGCGCCGCCCGGCAAGGGTGACGCTACTACCTTGGTCGCCAACGCAGATGCTGCGATGTACGTGGCAAAGACCGAGGAGCGGAACACCTGGCGCTTCTATACCCCTGCCGTGCACGCCGGTGCCAGCCGGCGAAGAATGCTGGCCACGGAATTGCGCAGCGCGCTGGCGCGCGGGGAGTTTCGACTGCTGTACCAGCCGGGTGTCGAGATTGCATCAGGGCGCATCACCGGGGTCGAAGCGCTTTTGCGCTGGCATCACCCGAAGCGCGGTGTGGTGATGCCGGGCGACTTCATTCCCGTGGCGGAGGGAATGGGTTTGATCCGGCAGATCGACGAATGGGTGATGCGCGCGGTATGTGCACAGATCCATGTTTGGGACCGATTGGGCTTGCCGCCCATCCGGGTGGCGTTGAATGTGTCCGCCCGCTGGTTCGGACATGGCGATTTCGTGGAAGCGGTGCAGGCCGCGCTGCGGGAGAGTGCCGTCGCACCGACGCGGCTGGTGCTCGAGATCACCGAAGGCGCAATCCTGCGGATGGGCAAGGATACGGATCGGACGCTGCGCGCGCTCGATGCACTCGGTATCGGGATTGCGGTCGACGATTTCGGCACAGGTTATGCGTCGATGGCATACCTGAAGCTGCCCGCGGTGGCCTACCTGAAGATCGATCGATCTTTCGTCACGGGGCTGCCGGCGGATAACAACAATGCCGTGATTACGCGCGCCATCGTGGCGATGGCAAGCAACCTTGGGTTGGTCACCATCGCGGAGGGGGTCGAAACGGAAGCCGAGCGCAAATTCCTGCTGCAGGCGGGGTGCGCCGAAGGGCAAGGCTATCTGTATTCGCAGCCATTGCCGCCAAGTGAGATCGTGCGCGTGTTGCGTTCCCGGCAACAGCCTGCGGAGCCGCGGTTCGAGCTGGTTGCGTCACCCTTGCCATGACGACTCTCGTCGGCCCTGATCTCCACGGGCGGCGGCGTTCTCGCCGTGCCTGCAGCGAGGGCGAAGGATGCGACTGAAGCCGCCCACCATTGCGCCGCAACTGGCGTTCACGGACATCTACGGGAAGATCACCATGATCGGCGGTGCCACGGGCCGTCGTACCTTGCTGTGCTTCTTTCGTGATGCGAGTTGCCCGTTCTGCAATTTCCGGATCTACGAACTGACCAATCGCCATGAACAGCTCGCGAGGCAAGGTCTGGAGATCATTGCGGTGTTTGCCGCCACGCCTGAGCGCGTCAAGCACTTCGCGGCGCGCAAGCCGCGTCCGTTCGTCGTTGTTGCCGACCCCACCGCCGCCGCACACGATGCTTACGGCATCCAGCGCTCGTTCTGGCGAAAGCTCAAGGCCGTGGTCATGCGCACTCCGACGTTGTTCAGGGGCCTGCGTATCGTCGGGTTGGCGGGGTTGAATACCAACAATCTCCTGCCGGCCGACTTCCTGATCGACGAGGAAGGGCGCATCGTGGACTCCTGGTATGGGCGTGACGCGGGTGACCGCATTCCGTTCGAGCGAGTGGAATCGTTTGTGGCGCAGCACCAGAGCGAACCCCCACCGGTTCCATCCGTTTAGGCCCATTCCATCAGCAGATCGGCGCGCGCAACAGCCACCTGCCGGGCGCACCCGCGGTGGCTTCGCCGAAGCGGCTAACGAGATGGCAGTCAATCGTTCAACTCGGGCTCGGGCCGTCCTGGTCGATCGGCAGCCCAGGTGAACGCGCGCTGGGCCGGGGATCGCTGGCGATGTACGCTGCTCCCCGATGAATGCGTCCGCGTCCTGCATGTCGCTTCACCGAGACAGGCGCGGCGAGATCAACGCCATGGCGGTACGCCAGCCGTCGACGAAGCCGTGACATGGGAATTGTGAACCGCAAATCCGCAAGACGCATGCAAGGCGTCGCCAACCAGCCCACGACGCCCGTCGACGGGTCGGCTGCATACTCCGGCGACCGAGGGTCAACCGTAAACGCGATTGCCGGTTGGTCGGACGAAACGTTGCTGGAGAGCCTTGCGCGTGGCGCGTTCGAATACTTTCCGCTGAATACCAATCCCGGCAACGGCCTGGTGGCTGATACCTCGCGTGAAAGTTCGCCGTGCAGCATCGCGGTGGTCGGATTTGCATTGGCCGCATGGTCGGTGGCGGCAGAGCGGGGATGGGTCGAACGGCCGGATGCCGTGCAACGCATCCTGGCCGCGCTCCGCTTTTTCCGCGATTCCGACCAGAGTGGCGGGACACTGGCAACCGGCTTCAAGGGTTTCTACTACCACTTTCTCGACATGCAGACCGGCGCGCGCGTATGGAGGTCGGAGCTGTCGATGGTCGACACCGCGCTGCTGATTGCCGGCGCACTCACCGCGCGCATGTATTTCGACGCGCCATCGCCCGACGAGACCGAACTGCGCGAATTGGCCGAAACGCTCTACCGCCGCATCGACTGGTGTTGGGCCCAGGATCAGGCGGCGACGATCAGGATGGGTTGGAAACCGGAAAGCGGATTCCTGCACTATGGCTGGGAAGGCTATACCGAGGCGGTCGTGATGTACGCGCTCGCGCTGGGTTCACCGACGCATCCGATCAGGCAGGATTGCTACCAGGCCTGGACTTCCACCTATCAATGGGAAAACCTGTACGGACGCGATTTTCTGTACGCAGGTCCCTTGTTCGAGCACCAGTTCTCGCACGCCTGGATCGACTTTCGTAGTATCCGCGACCACTTCATGCGCGAAAAGCATTCCGACTATTTCGAAAACAGCCGGCGGGCGGTGTACATGCAGCGTGAATACGCCCGGCGCAATCCCCACGAGTTCGCAGGCTACGACGAGAACGGCTGGGGCCTGTCCGCGTGCGAGGGGCCGGCGGGTATGGCGGCCGGTGCATCCGGCGCGGCGTGGCAGGGTTTCGGCTACGCGGCGCGCGGGGTTCCCTACGGTCCGGATGACGGGACGCTTTCCGTGCCGGCGGTGCTGGCCTCGTTGCCGTTCGCGCCGGAGGTCGTGCTGCCGGCGCTGCGCAATCTGCTCGCGCGTTATCCGGAAGTGCTATCGGAGCATCGCCTGTCGACCGGGATCAACCCGACCTGGGCGGACATCCACGGCCGCGCCTGGGTGTCGCCGGGGCACTACGGGCTCGACCAGGGCATCGTGCTGATGATGATCGAGAACCACCGCGACGGATCGATCTGGCGACGGATGCGCGCGTGTCCATACCTCCGCCGGGGTCTCGAGCGGGCCGGGTTTGACGGCGGCTGGCTGCGACGCGCGGCCGACGAGGAGGACCGCTGATGCCGCGCTCGAACGACCATCCGGCCACGCCGCAAGACGACCACGAACGCAAGCGCATCGCGGAGCTGCGCCCGGCGGCGTGGACGAATCCGGAACCGGAAAGGCGCTATCCACTGGTGGTTGTCGGCGCCGGATTCGCGGGGCTTGCCGGCGCCGAGCTGGCGGCCGCACGCGGCATCAAGGTCGCCTTGGTCGAACGCGACTTCCTGGGCGGGACCTGTGTCAATACGGGTTGCGTGCCGTCCAAGACGATCATCCGTACCTCCCGGCTATACGCCGAGATGCGCGACGCCGAACGCTACGGGGCGCAGGTGCCCACCGGCATCCAGGTGGATTTCGCGGCCACGATGGACCGCGTGCGCCGCATCCGCGCCCACCTCGGCAGGTCCAGTTCTGTTCGGCACCTGGCCGCAGCCGGCATCGATGTCTTCTTCGGCGATGCGCGTTTCACCGGCCCGGATGGCCTTTCGGTGGACGGAACCACGCTGCGGTTCGACAAGGCCCTGATCGCGACCGGCGCGCGACCGAGTACGCCGCCCATTCCCGGTCTTGCCGAAGCCGGCTATGTGACCAACGAAAACGTGTTCGAGCTTACCCGACTGCCGCGTCGGCTGTTGGTGATCGGCGGCGGCCCGATCGGCTGCGAGCAGGCGCAGGCGTTTTGTCGACTCGGCGCCCATACCACCATTGTGCAGATCAAGCCGCTATTCCTGGAAAGGGAAGAACGCGACGCCGCGCAGATCCTGTCGACGGCACTCGCGCGCGATGGCGTGGTGGTTCGCCTGAACACACGGGTCCTCGGCGTCCGCGTGGTGAACGGCGAGAAGCTGGTCGATCTCGTGAGTGACGACTACCACAACACGATTGCCGTCGATACGATCGTGGCCGGAACCGGCAGGCTTGCCAACATCGAAGGCTTGGGTCTTGAGTCGGCCGGTGTGGACTACGACCGCGAGCACGGAATCCGCGTGGATGATTTCCTGCGCACCAGCAATCGACGCATCCATGCGGCCGGCGACGTTTGCCTCGAGCAAAAATATGGCCACACCGCGATCACTTCGGCGCAGATGGCCGTCCGCAATGCGCTGTTTCACGGCCGCGAGCGCTGGAGCAAGCTGGTCATCCCGTGGTGCACCTTCACCGATCCCGAGATTGCCCACGTGGGCCTCTACGTCCGTGAGGCGAATCGGCGGGGCATTCCGGTCAAGACGTTCACGGTGCTGATGCACGAAGTCGATCGGGCAGTCACCGACAGCGAGGAGGCGGGATTCGTCAAAATCCACGTCCGTGAAGGCAGCGACCGGATCCTTGGCGCGACGATCGTGGCGCGCCACGCCGGCGACATGATCAACGAAATCACGTTGGCGATGGTCGCAAACATCGGCCTCGGCAAACTCGCCGGGGTGGTGCACACCTACGACACGCAGGCCGAGGCGATCCAGAAAGCGGCCGAGGCGTGCCGCCTCGCCTGCGCATTCGCGGCGTCCTGATGGCTGGGCTCAGAGGCAAGCGTGGCCATGTGATTGCGCATGGTGTTGCGGGAAAGCTTCAGCGTTGCGGCAATTTCGGCGTCGCCGAGGCTCTTGCAGATCAGCCCAGGGTGTCCTTCTTGCGCGGCGTCAGTGGGGTCCATTCCGCCTTGGCGCCGCTGCCGTCCGGGTGGCGGGGTTGCGCCAGCTTTTCCATGACCGTGTGGCTGAACCAGGACGGATCCTTCATCACCGCGTCGATCGCCGCGACCAGGTCATCTCTGATCGCCCGCGCTCGGTGATGCCCGGATTGGTCGATTCCGGACCGTGCGTGCCCGGAAGATCCGGCGTCAGGTCGGAGTCAATGCCGAGGCGAACGCGCGCGCCAACACCAGTGCCAGGGCTCGTACGCAATCCCGTGCCGATTGCCGCGCGGGTAGGAGAGGGCGAATCGGTACGTCGCGGCGTTCCGCTGCAGCCATGCGAACGCGGGTGAGTGTTCGAATTCTTCTTCGAGGGGCGTGAAGCCGGGCGTGGTGATGTCCACGCAGCGGCCGGTGTGGTGTTCGCTGTAGCCGGGTGCGGCGCTGACGCGCAGGATCTCGGCCATCGTCAATCCGTGCCCGAGCTTGCGTTCGATGATGCCGAGTTGGTATTCGATCGAGCGGAAGGCTGAGACGATTTGCAGTGGCACCCCGTCGCGCTGGGCGGCTTCGCGCATCCGGACGAGCGCCCTCGCCGCAGGTGG
>Ga0207707_10000433_pt1 | contig 43529 bp, 46 predicted proteins | sample KBSC83BmetaG_FD_184336 | JGI IMG/M metagenome (GOLD analysis project Ga0207707, IMG submission 184336) | Corn rhizosphere microbial communities from Kellogg Biological Station, Michigan, USA - KBS C8-3B metaG (SPAdes) (version 2) | ecosystem: Host-associated > Plants > Roots > Rhizosphere ... | reverse complement strand
CGTCTAAAAACTCCCGCTGATCCTCAGCACGCCCCTGCACCCGAAGATCATCCGACCGCACGCCACGTCAGCAGAGCACCGACATACCTTTGTTCAGCAGTCTCCTAGGTCAGGCCGACTTGCGCGACCGCGGCGGGTGCAGCTCGGCGAGACGCTCCGCCAGCACCTCTTCAAGGTCGGCGATCGAGCGACGCTCGAGCAGCATGTCCCAGTGGGTCCGTGCCGGCTTGCCGGCCTTCGGCTCTAACCCGGCACCGTCGCGAAGAAGCGCAACGCCGCCGCACACCTTGCATTCCCAGGTCGCGGGGATCTCGGCCTCGCTGGCCATCGGGACGGTGACCTCGTGCCCGCGGGGGCAGTCGTAGACGACTTCCTGGCGCGGGGCCAGGTCGGTGTTGCGGTCGCTCTCGTAACTAGTTGTGCCGAGGCGGCTGCCCCGGAGGACTCGCTCACCCATGGTCGCCTCCTGGCGGATCAAACGTCACTGGGTGAACGCACCGTGATCATGTGGCATTCCACGTTCACCCGGACGGGTCCGCTTGCCACCCCACAGGCGTTCCCGGCCGCACACGCCGGCAACCTGCGCGCCCAGCGTCTGTATAGATAAGACGCGCGAACCCGCCAGAAAGTTCACTGTTGTGAGCCGAATCACCCCCGTGGGGTACGCGGAAGCTCCTTCCGGGCCGCTTCCCTACGCTCAGGTAAAGCGCCGTTAATCATCACTATGTCAACCCGAAAAGAGGCCAGGCTCCTCTGTTCCGCTCGGCGCAATGGCTTCAGCTCCGTCCATTTCCGCTGCCGCGGCCAGGTAATTTGCTGCACGTCTCAGCCGCTCTGGGTCGTCAGAGAATGCGCCGAGGCCGAGATTGCACGATGGGCAGAGGAGTCCGCGGATCGCACCGGACTCATGGCAGTGATCCACCACGAGCGGATTGACGTTCGTGGAACCATCAGCCCGCCGTCGGCCGCCGAGCCGTGTGCGGTCGATGTCGTCCTCATGGATGCCGCAGATCGCGCAGCGGAAACCTTGGATGCGCCGGAGCTCGTCATAGTCCTCTGGCCTGATCCGGTGCAGTCGCCACAGATTCGCCCGGCGAACGACCTCCGGCTTGTCCGCTCGGCGACGACGCTGGTACTCGTTGTTCTTTCGCCGACGACATTCGCGGCAGATCTCCCCTGTCTGTTTGTTCCTGCGCCGCCAGCCGAATTCCTCCACTGGCCGACGCTCACCGCAGTCGGCGCAGACCCGCGTGGGAAACAGGGGTGGTGCAGGTTGCTTGTGTTGCGCCGCGGCGACGTCGGCCCGTGAGGGCGGCAGCGCTGCGACGTCCTCGGCGGCCCACAGGTTCTCGAGGTTTGGCAAACGCCCGACGGGGCGAATCCCCCGCCTGTTCATAAGAATCAGGAACGCGGCCCGAGTTCGGCCGGTCTGTTCGGCGGCCTGGGTGGTGGACAGCGCTTCGTCCGACATGGAGGGAAGCTAAGGACAAAGCCGACGATTTTGTGTGGGCCAGGATGTCCCTGTGGATGACCACCTGCCACTGGCTGTGATCGACCTGGATGGCGTACTTGCGGATGTGCGGCATCGGTTGCATTTCCTCGAGTCGAAACCCAAGGACTGGGACGGCTTCTTCGCCGGCATCCCGGACGACCCGGTGCTGCCGGAAGGCCGAGCGGTCGTCGAGCGGCTGGCGGCCGATCACGAGCTCGTCTATCTGACCGGTCGGCCGGAAGCCACCAGGCCCGATACCGAGGCGTGGCTGGAGCGGCACCGGCTCCCCCAGGCCAGATTGATCATGCGACGAGCGGGCGACCGGCGCCCCGCCCGCGTGACGAAGCCGGCGCTGCTCCGGACCTACGCGAACCGTGGCCGCACCATCGGCGTCGTCGTCGACGACGATCCACAGGTCTGCGGCGCGCTCGAAAGTAACGGCTGGCCGGTCCTACGCGCTGACTGGATGGGCCGGCCGGAAGAGCTCGAACGCGCCCAGGAAGACGCCGGACGAACGTGACGGACTAGTCCGTCCTAGTCGTACTAATCCGGACGTATCGGCCTATGTGGGTGGCTTGGATCAACAGGTCATTGAGCGGGATGGAGTATCCACAAATGCCCTCGGATCGCTATTCAACCTTTGCTTGTGCGTGCCGACACTGTTCAACAAGCCGGCGCCAACTGACGCCGACATCGATCTCCGTTACGGAGGCACACGATGTGCCGGCACCAACCGATTTGCCCCGCGGCTGACGACTCCGACCGCGACGCGGCCAGGATCGTGTCCAGCCACCCCGAGCAGGGTTGGAACCTTTTGTGCAACGGCGTCGTGACCTTCGAAGACACCGGCGAGCTGCTCCCGGACGGCCGCATCATCGCCCCGCGCAAGCCGCACCCATCAGAAATGCGCGCGCCCAGCCACACGGCTGCCTGACCGGCCGTCGACTCAGCTAGTTCTCGTACGCCGACAGCGGCGGGCAGCTGCAGACAAGGTTCCTGTCGCCGTAGCCCTGGTCGATCCGGCGAACCGGCGGCCAATATTTGTCCATCCGCAGCGACCCCACCGGGTACGCCGCGATCTCTCGCGAGTACGGGTGGTCCCACTCCCCGGCGAGCATCATCGCCGTGTGCGGCGCGTTGCGAAGCGGGTTGTCCTCCGCCGGCCACACACCGGACGCGACCTTGTCGATCTCCGCGCGGATCGCTGCCATCGCCGCGATGAACCGGTCGAGCTCGGCGAGGTCTTCCGACTCGGTCGGCTCGATCATCAGCGTGCCCGCGACCGGGAACGACATCGTCGGTGCGTGGAAGCCATAGTCGATCAGTCGCTTGGCGATGTCCTCGACGGTGACGCCCGTTTCCTTGGTGATCGGCCGGACATCGACGATGCACTCGTGCGCCACGAGGCCGCCCCGTCCGGTGTAGAGGACCGGGTAGTGCGGCGTCAGCTGCCGCGCAACATAGTTCGCGGACAGCACCGCGACCTCGGTCGCCTCGGTCAGCCCGTCCGCGCCCATCAGCCGGACATAGGCCCACGGGATCGGCAGAATCCCGGCCGAGCCCCACGGGGCACCGGAGATCGGGCCGACGCCGGTCGACGGCCCCGCCTCCGCGACGAGCGGATGGTTCGGAAGGTACGGCGCCAAGTGCGCGCGAACCGCGACCGGGCCGACGCCCGGGCCGCCGCCACCATGCGGGATGCAGAACGTCTTGTGGAGGTTGAGATGGGAGACGTCGGCGCCGAACCGACCTGGCCGGGCGAGCCCCAGTAGTGCGTTGAGGTTGGCGCCGTCGACATAGACCTGTCCACCCGCGTCATGCACTGCCGCGCAGATCTCTGCGATGTCGGTCTCGAACACCCCGTGCGTCGAGGGATAGGTGACCATCAGCGCCGCCACCTCGTCGCCGTGCTCCGTGAGCTTCGCGCGGAGGTCGTCGAGGGAGACGTTGCCCGCGTCGTCGCAGGCCACCACCTTCACACGCATGCCTGCCATCGCCGCGCTGGCAGCGTTGGTCCCGTGCGCCGAGGACGGGATGAGACAGAGGTCGCGGTAGCCCTGGCCTTGCTCGCGGAGGTAGGCGCGGATGGCCAGCAGCCCGGCGAACTCCCCCTGTGAGCCGGCGTTGGGTTGCAGCGAGACAGCGTCATACCCGGTGAGTTCGGCGAGCCACGTCTCCAGATCGTGGATGACCCGCAGGTGCCCGGCGGCCTGATCCAGCGGCGCGAACGGATGGATGCCGGCAAACTCCGGCCAGGTGATCGGCTCCATCTCAGCGGCCGCGTTGAGCTTCATCGTGCACGAACCGAGCGGGATCATCGTCCGGTCCAACGCGAGGTCGCGATCGGAGAGCCTGCGCAGGTAGCGCATCAACGCGGTCTCCGACCGGTGCGTGTGAAACACCGGATGAGTCAGGAACGGGGACCGACGGGCGAGCGATTGCGCCGACTCCCCCCTCTCAGCGGCAGCGACACCGAACGCGTCGCAGACAGCGTCGACGTGCGCCTCGGTGGTGCGCTCGTCACAGCTGACGCCGACGAGATCCGCATCGACGCGACGAAGGTTGACGCCACGCTCCAGCGCAGCGGCGAGGACAGCATCTGCGCGGCCGGGCACGCGTGCGGTGACCGTGTCGAAGAACTCGGCCGTGGTCACCTCGACGCCTCCGCCCTGCAGCGCATAGGCGAGCCGCGCGGCATGTCCGTGCACCCGCCGAGCGATCGAGGTCAGGCCCTCCGGCCCGTGATACGTGGCGTACATCCCGGCGATGACCGCCAGCAGCACTTGGGCGGTGCAGATGTTGCTGGTCGCCTTTTCCCGGCGGATGTGCTGCTCCCGCGTCTGCAACGCGAGGCGATAGGCGGGCGCACCCTCGGTGTCGACGCTGACGCCGACCAGCCGGCCGGGCAACCCGCGCTCGAGTCCCGCGCGCACCGCCATGAAACCGGCGTGCGGACCGCCGAAACCGAGCGGCACGCCGAAGCGCTGCGCGGACCCGACCGCGATGTCCACGCCCCACTCCCCCGGCGGTCGCAGCAGCGTCAGAGCAAGCAGGTCCGTGCACGCCGCGACGACGCCACCACGTTCATGCGCCGCGTCGACCGCTGCGGACAGGTCCCGCACCGACCCGGACGATCCCGGATAGGACACCAGCAGGCCGAACAGCTCTCCGTCCGGCAGGCCGGCGCTGAGGTCCTCGACGCTCACCTCGATGCCGAGCGGCTCGGCCCGCGTCGCGAGCACCGCCACGGTGTGGGGATACGTATCGGCGTCGACGACAAAACGTGGAGATGTCGACTTAGAGGTACGTCGACATAGCGCCATGGCTTCAGCCGCAGCTGTGGGTTCGTCGAGCAAGGACGCGTTCGCGACAGCCAGGCCGGTGAGGTCGGTGACCACGGTCTGGAAGTTCAGCAGCGCTTCCAGCCGGCCTTGGGAGATCTCCGGCTGGTACGGCGTGTAGGCGGTGTACCAGCCCGGACTCTCGAGGACTCCGCGGCGGATGACGGCCGGGGTGATCGTGTCGAAATAGCCGAGGCCGATCATCGACGTGACCGGTCGGTTGTGTGCGGCCAATTCACGCAATGCCGCGAGGACCTCTTCTTCGGTAGCGGCCGGCGGCAGCGCCAGAACGTGATCAGAGCGGATGCCGGCCGGAACGGCGGCGTCGACCAGCTCCCGGCGGGAGCCATAACCGACGACCGCCAGCATCTTGGCCTGTTCGTCCGCGGACGGCCCGATGTGGCGGGTGGCGAATCCGGAAGAGTGATCGGTGGTCATCGGAGCCTCCGTCGACGGCGGTCGATGGCGCGCGTGGCGCACGCCGGATGGCTCCCCCTCTGTCATGGGACCTGAGAGCTTCGCCCGGGTCAACCCGTTGCCGGGTTGATCCGCCTTGCCCCTTCGGTGAGGCCCGTCCCGATCACCTACGTGAGCGGTCGTACCTGCTTTCCAGAGTGCCCGGCTCGTGCGGTCCGTCGGCCTGAGAGGTTCCGGGGAGGTTGCTCCTTCGGCGCCCCGGGACTGGCAGCCCGGGGACTCTCCCGCACGAGGTTGGTAGGCGGTTCGACGGTATCAGCCGCTCACGCGCACGGCAGGATGCCGCGCCCGGTCAGGCCGTCGTACGACGCGAGCGTCGCGCGGCGAGCTCGTCGCCCGCACTGGTAGGTCGGTGATCGGCCTCTGCGCGCTCGGCCGGCAGCTCGGCGAGGGTGCCTTCCACCTCGCGCACGACGCGACCGACGGCGATTCCGAACACTCCCTGGCCGCCCTGAACCAGGTCGACAACCTCGTCCGGGGACGTACAGGCGTAGACGGTGGTCCCGTCGCTCATCAGGGTGATCTCGGTCAGATCGGCGACGCCACGCTCGCGCAGGTAAGTGACCGCGGTGCGGATGTTCTGCAGCGACACCCCGGTGTCCAGCAGGCGCTTGACGACCTTCAGCAGCAGGATGTCGCGGAACGAGTAGAGCCGCTGGCTTCCCGAACCGTGCGCCGGACGGACGGATGGTTCCACCAGCTGCGTGCGTGCCCAGTAGTCGAGCTGGCGGTAGGTGATGCCGGCGGCTGAGCAGGCAGTGGGGCCGCGATAGCCCACACCCTCAGCAAGTGCCGCCTCCTGCAGGCCGAATAACGCGCCCTGCTGTCCGGTCTTGGAGTGACCGGTGCGAGTGCCGTCCTCAGATGCCACCGGAACCTCCGCCGCCTGTGTCGCCGTCGAACTGACACGGTTGGAATTCGAAAGGCGACCGTAAGCCTGACGCTCCGGAGCGGTCAACGGGACACGCCGAAGTTTTCTCGCTTCGTCCAACCCTCGACCTCTAGTTGAGGGTGACGTTGAGCCCTACTTAGCTGCCGCGTTCGAAGTCTTCCGGCGTTACCTCGTCGAGGAAGCGCTTGAACTCCTCGACTTCGTTCTCCTGCTCATCCGGAATCGCCACCCCGGCTTCGGCGAGGACCGACTCTTCGGCGTAGATGGTGGTGCCGACGCGGATGGCGAGCGCAATCGCGTCCGACGGCCGGGCCGAGACGGTGACGCCGCTCGCGAACTGCAGGTCGGCGTAGTAGACGCCGTCACGCAGATCGGTGATCGTGACCGCGGTCAGCGCGAGGCCGGTCGCCTCGAGGATGTCCTTCATGAGGTCATGCGTCAGGGGCCGAGCCGGTACGACGCCTTGCTGAGCGAACGCGATCGCGGTGGCTTCTACTGCGCCGATCCAGATCGGCAGATAGCGATCGCCGGCGGTTTCCTTGAGCAACACGATCGGTTGATTCGAGGGCAGCTCCACTCGGACTCCGACAACCGTGAGCTCGTTCACGCGGCACTCGAACAGTGGCTGAAGCTACGTCGGGACCGACGAGAGGGCACGAAGCCCAAACTACACCGCCAACGCGGCGCCGCGGCCGGGAAATCAGCCGCCGAGAAGTGGCCGCAGCCCGGCTTTGACGAGCACTGCGTGCAGCCGCACGGACAATGCTCCCAGCTCTCGCGCCACCTCTTCCGCCCGACCCCGCGATTCCGGGTTGCGTTGGCGAACAAGCGGTGCCACGACCTGCTCGACGAGGCCGACCTCGCGATCGGCAGCCGCGCGAAAGGCGCGAAGGTGTCGGGGTTCGAGTCCGAACCGGCTCATCTCGGCGACTGTCTTGGCGATGATGAGCGCCTCGCCGTCGTAGAACCCACCGGGGCGCGCGACCACGAGGCCGAACTGCTCCAGCAACGCGAGCTGGTCTGTGTCGATCCCGGCCGCGTCGTGCAGCTCCTCGCGCGACAGCCGCAGCTCACTGCTGTCGCGGGCGAAGGAGTCCGGCCCGGGCAGCCCATCCGCCACGGCCAGCGTCCGTGGCACTTGCGGTCCCCCACCGGGACTTGCCGGCGGCTCCAGCCCACGGTCAATGGCCTCGAGGTGGGCCTTGATCACCCGCAACGGCAGGTAGTTGTCGCGCTGCGCGGACAGCACGTAGCGCAGCCGCGAGACGTCTTCGTGCGAGAACTTACGGTAGCCGGACGGTGTGCGTTCCGGTTCGACCAAGCCCTCCGACTCGAGGAACCGGATCTTCGAGATCGTCACGTCCGGAAACTCCGGCCGTAGCGCGCCGAGCACCTCACCGATGCTCATCGACGCTCGGCCGCCGGGACTGCTCATGGGCTGGGCCGTCATCGCGAAGTCTCCGCGGGGTTGCGGCTGGTGAAGTACACGAGCCGGAACTTTCCGATCTGGACCTCGTCGCCACCGGTCAGGGGCGACTCTTCGATCCGCTCACGGTTGAGATAGGTGCCGTTGAGGCTGCCGACATCGCGGACGATGAATCCGCCATCCTGCCGGATGAACTCGGCATGCCGACGGGAGACGGTCACGTCGTCGAGAAAGATGTCGCTCTCGGGGTGCCGGCCGACGGTCGTCACGTCCTTGTCGAGCAGGAACCTGCTGCCGGCGTTGGGACCTCGCTTGACGACCAGCAGCGCGCTGCCCGCGGGCAGGGACTCGGTGCCGAGGTCGGGCAGTTCCTCGGTGTGCTCGTCCGTCGTGTCGAGGCCGGTCAGGGAGATCGTCGTGGTCTGCTCCACTGCAGGTGCTCCCGGTGTCGTCGGCACGGTCAAGGAGGCGCCACAGCGCGCACAGAACTTGGCGTCTTCCGGGTTCTGCTGGCCGCACTGGGTGCAGAACACGCTCGCCATTGTGGGCGCGCCCTTTCGATCGGGTCGGCCAAGCGTCGGCCGACTGTCAACCAGAGGTTCAGGGAAGGACCCGCAACCTAAACGGCCCAGGGGAAAGGGTCAACCGCTTCGGACGGGAAGCTCCCCTGGCGACGAACCCTAAACGTGAGGTTCAGTCTTGACCAACCAATGCGGCGTAGCCCGCAGCGTCGAGCAGGCTGTCTGTGACGCTACTGTCGCTGACGGCGATCTCGATCAGCCAACCTTCGCCATAGGGGTCTGAGTTGACCAGCTCCGGTCGCGCGTCCAGGGAGTCGTTGCGGGCGGTCACTTCACCGCTGACCGGGGCGTAGACCTCAGACACACTCTTCGTCGACTCGACCTCACCGCAGGCTTCGCCCGCAGTCACGCTGGCGCCGACCTCCGGCAGGCTCACGAACACGACGTCGCCGAGCGCGTCCTGCGCGTAGTCGGTGATCCCTACTCGCAATGTCGTGCCCTGCGCGCCAGATTGCGCCGCGTCGCCGCTGCGCAGCCACTCGTGCTCAGTGGTGTATTTCAAGTCCTCCGGGATCACCCGTTGTCTCCTCTCACGGCGCCGGGCGAGCGTAACGAGGCTGCCGCAGCGGCTGCAAGGCGGTCACCGTCAGGTGCGGTGAGCGGGTCACCACGGCGTGGGCACCCGGCCGGCCGTCCACCGTGTCGAGCACGCCACCCGGGATCGCCAGCGCCTGCGCGAGGGTGTCGGTGCCGCCGATGACGGCGAGCCGGTACGGCGCCGTTACGCGCGTGCCACCGACGTCCAAGCCGCCGCGCGGGTCATCGGTGATCGCGGTCGACGCGATGATCCGCACGCCCGAGAGCTGCAGCGCCTCGGCGCCGGCATCCCGCAACTCCTGGACTGCGTCGAGCAGCACCGCTGCACCGACCCGGCCGCGGGGGTCCATCACCGTGAGGACGATCCCCGGTCCCCGGGCGGCGACGGTGCCGGTGAGGATGCCGAGCGTGTTCAACCTGGCGCGGGCTTCGTCCAGCGCGGCCTGATCTCGACCCGTCCCGCTCTGCAGCCGCTGTTCGCTCGCCTGCAGGTCGGCAATCTCCGCGCGGAGCCGGTCGCCCCGGCTGTTCAGGTCGGACAGGATGCCGATCAGGTCGTCGGTACGCGCGGAGCCGAGGCCACCGGTCGCTGAGGTCGCATGCACCTGGGTGACGAGGCCGAACCCCAGGAGGCCGCACAGTACGGCGACGATGAGCCGGCCGCGGCTGGGGCGGCTGAGCAACGCGCCGCGCAACCGGGTCCCCGTGGTCTCGGTGGTCATGCGCGGAAGACATGCCGCCGGATCGCGGCCGCGTTGGAGAAGATGCGGATGCCGAGGACGACGACGACCGCGGTGGACAGCTCGCCGCCGACGCCGAGCTTGTCCCCGACGTAGACGATCAGGGCCGCGACGAGGATGTTGGAGACGAACGAGACGACGAAGACCTTGTCGTCGAAGATCCGCTCCAGCCATGCCCGGACGCCGCCGAAAAGGGCATCCAGCGCGGCGACGACAGCGATCGGCAAGTAGGGCTGGAGGTCGACGGGGACGGTCGGTTGCAGGACGAGTCCGAGCGTGACACCGATCGCGACGGCGAGGGCGACGATCACCGGCTGCCCTCCGTGACTTCCGAGCGGGCGTAACGCAGCGAGAGTCCCGGTGCGGCCGGGAGCGACAGGGCCGACTCCCGCCCGTAGTGGAACCGCAGGCCGTAGAGCTGGCCGTATGCGCGCATGGTCGCGGCGCTCCGGCTGGCGCCGAACGAGGTTTCCAGGGCCACAGGGTCTCCGATCGCTTGCACGTCATACGGCGGGGTCACCGGCTGGAAGTTGACCAGGATGGCCTCGCCCGCCTGACGGATCGCCGACTCAGCCGTGAGTCGTTGCCCGTCGACGGCGATTGCCTCGGCACCCGCCGCCCACAGCGCGTTGACCACGCCCTGGAGGTCGCGGTCGAGCACCCGGTTGCGCCCCTGCGGGTCGTCGTCCAAGGTGACCCGGAGCCCCGGACCCGTGACGGCCACGGTGCCGGCCGCGAGCTCCTCGGACCCGAGACGAGCGGACAACCGCTCCCCCGCGGCGGTGCTGGCGAGCGCCGCGTCCTGAAGGCGGGTCGTGTCGGCGCGGGCGGCGTCGAGCCGGCGCTGCAGCGCCGCGATGGTGGCGTCATGCGCCTGGACCTGGGCGAGCAGGCGCTCGCGGTTGCGGCTGGCCGCGGGTGCGCGCTGGTGGGCCTGCACGGCTGCGATGACCACGAGCAAGGTGGCGGCCAGAACGGTGCCGCAGACGAGGAGTGCACGCGGGCGCGTCGATGCCGCCGAGGAGCGGCGGGCGGCCGCGGCGGCATACCCCGGTTCTAGCGCTGACGTCGCTATGTCGACAAGGAGAGACATCGATTCATCGGGCCGGGCGGGGCGCCGCGGAGGGGATGAATCGGGCACGAACCATTGTCACCCGGGCGTGCGGCTTCCCCCGGCAGCGTGCTGGGCGAGTCAGGCGTGGCTTTGCTCGACGACGCCGGCCCACATGTCGAGGAGCCGAGTGGCGGCAACCGCGGTTTCGCCCTCAGCCCACAGGTGGGTGACGGCTTCGGCCGGATCGGGCAGCACGAGCGCCCATCCACCGTCCGCCTCGACGACACGAACGCCGTCGGTGGTGTCCACTTCCCGGCCGGCGGCGGCTTCGAGGACGGCGCGCATGACGGTCCCCTTGGCAGACCATGGCGTGGGGACCGCCCGGCGTACGACGAAGGCCTCCGGGATGCGGGCGTCGATCTCGCTCATCGTGAGCTTGGTCCGGGCGACCAGACCGACCAGGCGCGCAAAGGCCGCGATGCCGTCCACCGCCGGCGAGAACTCGGGGACGACGAACCCACCGCGCCCGTCGCCGGCGAACACCACACCGGGCTGGGTGGCGGCTCCTGACAGGCCGGTTGCCGCGGTGCCGGTCCAGACGAGGTCGACGCCGTGGTAGGCCGCGACCTGCTCCGCCACGCGGGTCGTGGTCACCGGAAGGGCCACCAGGCCACCCCGACGTTCGGCCGCGATGAGGTCCATGACCACGAGCAAGGCTCGGTCGTCATGGATGATCCGGCCGCGCTCGTCGACGAGCGCCAACCGCTCTGCGACCGGGTCGAAGCGCGCGCCGAACGAGGCCCGGGACGAGGCGACGAGCTCGCCGAGCCGGGCCAGGCCCTGCATGTGCGATGCCAAGGTCTCCGTCGGTGAGGACTCGTCGAGGCGGCCGTTGACGATGAGCGCGTCCACGCCCATCCGGCCGAGCATGGTCGGCAGCACGACGGCGGCCGCTCCCCCGGCGGTGTCGATGACGACGCGCAGGTCCGCGCCTTCGATGCCACTCGAGTCGATCGCGGCGAGGACTTCCTGGGTGTAGGTGTCCACGATGCGCGCGGGATAGCTCAGCTGGGCGATCTCGCCCGGGAACGCCCGCCTGAACTCCTGCCGGCTGAAGACACGCTCGAGCCGGCGCTGCGCCGACGGGCTGAGATCGGCGCCTTCCTCGTCCAGGAACACGATGTCGACGCTCTGCGGGTCGCCCGGCGTGGTGTGGATCATGATCCCGCCGACGGCGTCGCTGTGGGCGGTGGCGAAGCGCGCGACAGGACCGGGCGCGACCTCCAGGTCACGGACGTCGATCGCGCTGGCCGTGAGCGCGCTGACGACCGCACGCTTGAGCGCAGTGGCGGCGCGGGAGACGTCGCGGCTGGCGATCACGGTGCTGCCCTTGCGCAACGTGGTGGCCCACGCGGAAGCCAGGCGTACGGCGAGGTCGGGCGTGATCTCGACGTTGACCAGGCCGGAGACGCCGCGCGGCCCGAAAAGGCTGCGGTGTCCACGCGACTCCCAGATGACGCTCGACGTCACGACCGCGCCCGCGTCGACCGTCTTGAACGGGTAGACGCGCACTCCGGCGGACAGGAACGCCTCCTGCTCGACGACGCAGTCGTCGCCGATCACCGCGCCCTCGTCGATGCGGGCGGCGCGCATGACATCGGTGTTGCGCCCGATCACGCAGCCCCGCAAGGAGGCGCGAGGGCCGATGAACACGTTGTCGTGGATGACGGCGCGCTCGGTGAGCGCGCCGGTCTTCATGACCACGTTGGCGCCGAGGACGGTGTAGGGCTGCAGCGAGGCACCGGCCTCCACCCGGCTGTAGTCGCCGACGAGTAGTGGGCCGGACAGTTCGGTGTCCGGGTCAACCTCGGCGCCCTCGCCGAGCCATACGCCGGGGCTCACCTCGAAGGCATCGATCTCAACCTCGACTTCACGGTTGAGCACGGCTACGTGTGCCTGGTGATAGCTCTCGAGGGTTCCTACGTCCTCCCAGTAGCCCTCGAGTCGATAGCCGAACAAGGGGTCACCCCGCTCCAGCAACCGCGGGAAGACGTCGCCGGACCAGTCGACCTCGGTGTCGGCCGGCACCTCGGCCAAGACCTCCGGCTCCATGACGTAGATGCCGGTGTTGACCGTGTCCGAGAACACCTGGCCCCAGGTCGGCTTCTCGAGGAACCGGGAGATCCGCCCATCCGGCTCGCAGATGACGATGCCGTACTCGAGCGGGTCGGGGACCGACTTCAGCCCGACGGTGACGAGTGCACCCGATGAGCGATGAAAGTCGATGAGCGCGGTGAGGTCGACGTCGGTAAGGGCGTCACCGGACATGACAAGGAAGGTGTCGTCGCGGAGCTCGCCCTCGGCGTTTTTCACGCTGCCGGCCGTGCCGAGCGGGCGAGGCTCGGTGGCGTACTGCAGCGTCATACCGAGCTCGTCCCCGTCGCCGAAGTAGTTGCGAACGAGGGATGCGAGGAACTGCACGGTGACGACCGTGTCGGTCACTCCGTGGCGGCGCAGCAGCCGAAGCACGTGCTCCATGACCGGGCGGTTGGCGACTGGCAGCAGCGGCTTGGGCAGGTTGGCGGTCATGGGGCGAAGCCGGCTGCCCTCTCCCCCGGCCATGACGACCGCCCTCATGCCGCAGTCCCCGTGCTGAAGGACGGGTTGCCCCCGACTGGCGTGCTCGGCCCGACCAGGGAGCGGAACTGGACGAGGTACAGCCAGCCGGCCCACCAATAGAGGCCGACTCCCCAGGCCGTGAACGCCCAGGCGAACGGCTTCGCGATCTCGCCGAGCGTGTTGGGGTGGTCGGCGATGAGCAGCAGCGGGAAGGCGTAGAGCAAGCAGAGTGTCGCGGCCTTGCCGAGGAAGTGCACGGGCAGCGGGCCGTAGCCGTGGCGACGCAGCACGGGGAGCGTGAAGGCGAGCAGTACGTCGCGCGCGGGGATGACGACGGCGAGCCACATCGGGACGATGTCGCGCACGGTGAGCGCGATGATCGTCGCGAGGATGTAGAGGCGGTCAGCAGCGGGGTCCAGTAAGGCGCCCAGACGGCTGGACTGGTTGAAGCGGCGGGCGATCTTGCCGTCGGCGTAGTCGGACACGCCGGCGAACGCCAGGACAGCGAACGCCCATCCATCGGCCTGAGGGCCGAGCGCGAGCCAGAGGAAGAGTGGTACGCCGAGCAGCCGCAGCACGCTGAGCAGGTTCGGAATCGTCCAAACCCGTTCGGCTGGGAGTGCGGGTCGCACCACGTCGACGTCGGACACTGCGTCGTACGTAATCACATGTCGGACCTGGCCGGTACCGTCCGACCCGGCAGGCCTCCTTGCGCGACTGACTTCGCTCACGGCTGGGACGGAATGCCCGCTGCCACGCAGCCGCGGAAGTACGCGCCCTACCGCCTCACCGGGCTATACGGCGACCCGCCTTTGTTGTGAGCCCGACTATGCTCGTTCGGCGCACGGGGCGTGGCCTAGCTTGGTCCAGGGTGTCGGTCTGGGGGACCGAAGATCGAGGGTTCAAATCCCTCCGCCCCGACGTTGTGACCGTCGTCGCTACTTGCGGCGGCGGTCGCGTGCTTTCACGCTGATGTCGATGGGCGTGCCGCGGAAGCCGAACTGCTCGCGCAGCCGTCGCTCGATGAAGCGCCGGTATGACGCCTCCAGCGGCCCTGTCGTGAACAACACGAACCGCGGCGGGGCCACACCCGGCTGAGTGGCGAACATGATCCGGGGCTGCTTGCCGCCGCGCACGGGTGGCGGGGTCGCCGCCACCAGGTCGCCCAGGAACGCGTTGAGCTCAGCCGTCGGCACCCGCGTCTCCCAACCGGCCAACGCCTCGTCCAGCGCCGGTGCGAGTCGCTGAACACTGCGACCGGTCTTCGCGGAGATGTTGACGCGCGCCGCCCATGTCACGCGGCGCAGCTCCCGATCCATCTCCTTCTCGAGCGACTCGCGCCGGTCGTCGTCCATCAAGTCCCACTTGTTGAACGCCAGCACGAGTGCACGACCGGCTTCCACGACAGTCGAGATCACCCGCTGGTCCTGCTCGCTGATCGGCTCGCTCGCATCCAGCAGCACGATTGCCACTTCCGCTGCCTCGATCGCGGATGCGGTGCGCAGACTGGAGTAATACTCGGCGCCCTTCGCCTCCCTGACCTTGCGCCGCAGTCCTGCTGTGTCGACGAACCGCCATTCACGGTCGTCCAGCTCGACGATCGAGTCCACGGGGTCGCGCGTCGTACCCGCCTCAGGGTCGACCATGGCCCGCTCATGACCGGACAGCTGATTGAGCAGGCTGGACTTCCCGACGTTGGGTCGACCGACTAACGCGACCCGCCGTGGTCCGCCGTCGTCCGGTACGGCGGCCGCGGTGTCCGGGAGCACGCGCACCACCGCGTCAAGCACGTCGCCGCTCCCCCGGCCATGCAACGCACTCACGGGCATCGGCTCGCCGAGTCCGAGCGACCACAGCTCGGCGGTGTCCGCCTCGCCCTTCATGTTGTCGACCTTGTTCGCCGCCAGCACGAGTGGTTTGCCGGCTCGCTGCAACACCCGTGCGACCGCCTCGTCCTCCTCGGTGATCCCGACGGTCGAGTCAACGACGAGGAGTACGACGTCAGCCGCCGCAACCGCGATCTCTGCTTGTTCAGCGATGCGCCCGGCCATCCCGCGCGCGTCGCGTTGCCATCCGCCGGTGTCGATGAGTGTGAACGCCCGACCCGCCCAGCTCGCGTCGTAGGCGACCCGATCTCGGGTCACGCCGGGCACGTCCTCGACCACCGCTTCCCGGCGGCCCAGGATGCGGTTGACCATCGTCGACTTGCCGACGTTCGGCCGGCCAACGACGGCAACGACCGGCAGCGCCCCGTCAGGCTGCATGGCGGTCGACGGTTCCCAGGTGATCGAGCAAGTGCAGACGGACCTGCTCCGCAGCCGCAGCTACCGTGCTGCGCGCCCGTGGGTCTCCCTGCACGTCGAGCGTGAACGTCGGTCCGAACACGATCGAGATCGGCGCGCGGAACCTCGGCAGCTTCTTGCCCTTCGGCAGCGCCTCCGCCGTACCCGTGCACACCACCGGGATGATCGGACATCCCGCCCGTAGCGCGATGTAGCCGATTCCGTGCTGGACGGACGCGAGATTCCCTTCGCCCCGCGTCCCTTCAGGGAACATCCCGAGAACACCGCCACCGGCGAGCACCGTCAACGCCCCCTGAAGCGCAGTCCGGTCCGGCGTACCCCGATGGATCGGGATCTGCCGGGAGAACTCGAGGAAGACTCTGAACGGGGTGTCATACAGCTCGCTCTTCACGAGAAACGAGCAGGGCCGCGGCAGCAGCATCTGCACGAGCGGGCCGTCGAGCCAGCCCGTGTGGTTGCCGGCGATGAGCACCGGGCCGGTCCTCGGCAGGTGCTCCAGGCCCCGCATCTCGATACGGAAGACCAGCCGACACAGCAGCTTCGCGGTCCGGCGAGCGAGCGCTAGCGGGATCGACTGGCGCGTCGGGTCGTCCTTGCGCCGCAAAGGGTCGGTCATCGGGTCACCGCTGTCAGCAGGTGGAGCACGCGGTGTACGACGTCGTCGGGCCCGAGGCTGGTCGCGTCGATCACCACGGCGTCTGACGCCTGGGCCAATGGCGAGGAGGCGCGGCCGGAGTCGGCGAGATCGCGCCGGCGCAGGTCGGCCTCGGTCGCTGCCAGCGTGGCATCGTCGGGCGCAGACCCGGCGAGCTCGCGGCCGCGCCGCTCCGCACGAGCGGAAGAGTCGGCCGTGAGAAAGATCTTCAAGGTTGCGTTGGGCGCGACGGTCGTCCCGATGTCCCGGCCCTCCACCACGATGCCGCCCGCCCCGATCAGCTCACGCTGGCGCTGCACCAGCGCGACTCGCACCCCCGGCGTCGCGCTGACCGCGCTGACCGCAGCGGTCACCGGCGCAGTTCGCACCGCGGCCGTGACGTCGTGCCCATCGATTGCAATGTGCGGCTTCGTCGGGTCCGTGCCGATGTCCAGCAGCGCGGTTTCGGCGAGCGCGGTCACAGCATCCGCGTCGGCCAGGTCGATGCACCGATCCAGAACCGCCCAGGTCACCGCCCGGTACATCGCCCCGGTGTCCAGGTAGCGCAACCCCAGGGCGCGCGCCACTCCGCGCGCCACCGTCGACTTCCCTGATCCGGACGGCCCGTCCACCGCCACGACCACGCCGGTAGGAACAGAATCCGGCGTTGGCACGGCCGCCAGCGTAACCGTCCGTTCATCGTGGCCGGGGTCCTCGCGTGCCGAGGCGCGCTACGCGGTGACCGTCCACCCACGCGCGCGTAGCGCCGACGCTAACCGCTCGCCCTCAGCCGCCAACACCATGACCTCGGCGATGCCGAGTGGCTGCCCGCTGGCGTGCTCGACGCGCAGGTCCTCCAGGTTGACACCTTCCGCGGCGACTTCGGCGAGCAGCCGGGCCAGGGTTCCGGGCTCGTCGGGTACGACGACCTGCACCGCCTGCAGCGTGACGGGCGCGCCGCCATGCTTACCCGGCAGCAGTGCCCGGCCGCGCTGTCCCCGTTCGAGCAGCTCGCGGGTCGACGCCTCGGACCCGGCGCCGGCCTCGAGCGCAGCGGCCAGGTCGAGCAGCGGCTGCGCGACATCCCGGAGTCCTGCCGCGACCGCGTCGGCGTTGGCGCCCACGATCTCCGTCCACAAGGCCGGGTCTGAATCCGCGAGCCGGGTCGTGTCGCGCAAGCCGGTCCCGGCGAGGGCGGTGCGGGACTGGTCGAGGGCAGCAATGGATCCGGCCAGGGCAGAGGCCACCAGCTGCGGCACGTGCGAGAGCCGGCCGAGCAGCGCGTCGTGTGTCGCTGCCTCGAGCAGCACCGGCCGTGCGCCGCAGTCCCGGGCCAGGCTCGCGACGCGCTCCGCCGCGTCCGGGCCGGTCCCGGCGGCCGGACACACCGCCCATGGGCGCTCGTGGAACAGGTCGGGCGAGGCGTGCGCTGGTCCGGACGTCTCCCGTCCCGCGATCGGATGTCCCCCGCAGAACCGGGATACGTCAGCGCCTGAACTCTCCACGTCCAGTTGAGGAAGAGACTGAACGCTGCACACATGTGTCACGGTCGCGTGCGGGATGGCGTCGAGGTAGCGCGCGACCACCGTTCCCGTGGCGCGCGGTGGGACGGCCACGACCACCAGGTCGACTTCGCCTAGGTCATCGACTGGTCGACCGGCGCCCGCAGCCACCGCCAGCCCGAGCCGCTCCGCGTCGGTGTCGGCGAGGAGCACCTCTGCGCCGACGTCTCGGACCGCGAGTGCGACCGAGGTCCCAATGAGCCCAGTGCCCACCACGAGGAGGCGCTCGCCCCACGCCAGCGTCTCGCTCATCGGCTCAGCGGGGCAGGTCGGTGCGCAACGCCGCGGCGCCGTGCAGGTAGACGTGGCGGATGCCGTCGCGGTCCAGCAAGGTCTCGACATGGGCGAGCAGGCGGATGACCCGCGGCATGGCGCCAGGCACGTCGATCTCGGTCGCGCAGAGCAGCGGCACGTCGGTGATCCCCATCGTCCGGGCCGCGTAGGCAGGGAACTCAGCGGTCAGATCAGGCGTCGCCGTGAACACGACGCTGATCAAGTCCGCGGGGTCGATGCTGTTGCGGTCCAAAACGGCGCGCACGAGTTCCGCCGCGCCGGCGATGATCACGTCGCGGTCGTTCGCCTCCACCTGCGTGGCGCCACGTACCGCGCGCACATGCACGACGATGCCTCCCAAGCTCGCGTCCGCCGGAAGGACCCTAGCGTCGCCGTGCGGAGGCGTTGGCGCCGAATCGCCCAATCCCGAAACCGAGAAAGAGAAGTGGCGTTTTATCGACACATCGACAGGTCGTCTAACCGGTTTAGAGGCCCACTGCCGCGTACAGCGAGCGCCGCTCCCCCGCGCTGAGGTGACGGACTCGACCGGGCTTCAGCTCGCCCAGCTTGATCGGGCCCATACTCACGCGCACGAGCCGGCGCACCGGGAAACCGGCGGCGTCGAACATCCGCCGGACGATCCGGTTGCGGCCCTCGTGGATCTCGACCTCGATCAGTGCACTGCGCGGGGTTGCATCGACGAGGACGTAGTCGTCGACACGGACCGGTCCGTCGTCGAGCTCGACGCCGGCACGAAGGCTGCGACCGAGACCGCGCGGCACGACGCCGTCCACCTCAACCAGGTAACGCTTCGCGATCTCGAACGATGGGTGCATGAGCCGGTGCGACAACGTCCCGTCGTTCGTCACCAGCAGCAACCCCTCGCTGTCTACGTCCAGCCGGCCGACGTGGTGCAAGCCGGTGCCGTACGGCGCGACGAGGTCGCCGATCGACGGCTTCCCGCTCTGTGCGCTTGCCCCGGCGTTGCTCGACATCGCCGACACCATCCCGCGGGGTTTGTTCACCGCGAGGTAGACCAGGTCCGACCCGATCGCGACTCCGACACCGTCCACCTGGACGACGTCGCGCTGCGGATCTACCCGGCTGCCGAGTTCGGCGACCCGCCCGTTCACCGTGACCCGGCGGGCGACGATCAGCTCCTCGGCGCCGCGGCGGCTGGCGACGCCGGCGCCTGCGAGAACCTTCTGAAGTCGGACGCCAGCGCTGCTGTCAGACGAACCCTCAGGTCGAGGTGGAGACATCTTCATCGTCGAGTGAGTACGGATCCGGCAGGTAGTCGCTCAGCGGCGGCAGTTCGTCCAGGGCGTCCATGCCGAGCCGCTCGAGGAAGTAGGGCGTCGTCCCGTAGAGGATTGCCCCCGACTCGCGCTCGGTGCCGACCTCAGTGACGAGACCCCGGGTGACCAATGTCCGCATCACGGCGTCGACGTTGACCCCGCGGATGCCGGCAACGCGGGACCGTGACACCGGCTGCCGGTAGGCGACGACTGCCAGTGTCTCCAGCGACGCCTGGGTGAGCCGCGCCTGCTGGCCGTCGCGGACAAAACGTTCAACGTATGGCGCGCACGACTCGCGGGTGTAGAGCCGCCAGCCGCCGGAAACGTGTCGCAGTTCGAACCCGCGGCCCTGCTCGTCGTATTCGGCTGCCAGCTCGCGCAGCAGCTGGCCGACCTCCTCGGTCGGCCGCTCGACAACTTGGGCGAGGACCACCTCCGCGACCGGTTCGTCCACGACGAGGAGCACCGCCTCCAGCGCCGTACGCGCATCCGGCAGCGGACCGGTGAGTTCCAGCTCTGCCGACCCCTCCGTTTCGACCACGTGCGGCTCGTCGGTGGGCTCGGTCATGACTCCTCCGTCTGCGCATCGCCGTCGGGTGTCGTCGCGAGGTCGTACTCGTCAGGTTCCCCCGTCTCGTGCGCCCAGCGTTCGAGCTCTGCCTCGGCGTCAGCGGAACCCACCCAGCGCACGTGGAGCTCTCCCAGCGGAGTGACCTGATCGAAGGCGATCGCGCCTTCGCGGTAGAGCTCCAACAGGGCCAGGAACCGCGCGACGACCACCAAGGTCGCGTCTGCGTCGGCGGTGAGCCGGCGGAAGGTCGCCGCACCGTGCTCGCGGAGGTGGCTGGCAATCAGCACCGCCTGCTCGCGCACGCTGACCTTGGGTGCATGCAGGTGGTCGACGGCCACCATCGGGCGCGGCTTGGGTGTCATCGCCCGGGCCGCCAGCGTGGCGAACTGCTCGGGTGTTACGCCGATGAGCACCTCGGGCAGCAAGGCCGTGAATGCGGGCTCCATCGGGACGGCCCGCGGATAGCGGCGCCCCTCACTGGCGAAGCGAGCCGCCAGCAAGGCGGCGATCTGCTTGAACGCGCGGTACTGCAGCAAGCGGGCGAACAGCAGGTCACGCGCCTCGAGCAGGGCGAGATCTTCCTCGTCGCCCTCGTCCGCGGAGGGCAGCAGGCGGGCGACCTTCAGGTCGAGCAGGGTCGCCGCGACGACAAGGAAGCCGCTCGCCTGGTCGAGGTCCCAATCGCCGTCACCGAGCTTGATGTGCGCGATGAACTCGTCGGTGACCTGCGCGAGCGCCACAAGCGTCACGTCGAGCTGCCGCTTGGCGATGAGCGAGAGCAGCAGGTCAAAAGGCCCCTCGAAGATGTCGAGGTGGACGTGAAAACCGCCGGAGACATCTGCCGACGCGGCGCTGTCGTCCGTCATCGACAGCTCACTCGACACCGCACCGACGGTAGCCCAGAAAAGCGACCCCCGCGGCCCCGCCGCGCCGGGTCAGAACTGGCCGAAGATGGCGGCGCTGACGTCGTTGATCAACGTGAGCAGCAACGGTTGTTGCCCGACGAGCGGCAGCAGCAGGAACAGCAGCGCGATCGCCACCCCCCACTGTTCCTCCAGGACGTGGTAGGCCATGCGTTGGGCGCCCGGCGTGCGGGGCAGCCGGGTCCACAGGACGACACCGAGCTCCAGCGGTGGGATCGGCCAGAGCGCTAGCAGTCCGCAGCCGAGGTTGACCATGGCGAAGCCGGCGGCGACGTCCTGGTCGAACTTCCCGAACGTTCCGCCGCCGTGGAGGATCGTCGTCGCATCGATGTGCGCGAAGACCCGGTAGTCGACGCCGGCGGCGTTCAGCGCGGCAAAACCCGCGACCGCGAGCGCACCATGCACGACCAGCGCCGCGACCAGCATCAGCACGTCGCCGAAGCGGCTGTTCCGCCGCACTGGTTGCCGGCTCCCCCACCCGACGCCGGACAGCGCCGCCGCGACCGCGCCATAGGGGTCGAAGTATGTCGACCAGCCACCTGCGGGTCGCCAGCTCGGCCCGCTCCGCTGGCTGCCGACCTGGTGCAGCTGCGCGCGTGGTCGGCGCGAGGTGCCGCCGGCGATCGCTCGCTGCGCGGCGGCGCGCAGCGGGATGCCGATGAGGAAACCGAGCACCAGACCGAGCAGCACCGCCGGATGGCGGAGGGCGAAGATCACGTCAGCTCGCGCCCGTCACTGGGTCTCGTCACCGGGCCCTGTCACCGGTCCCGCAGCCGGCGGACGAGAATGCTGTCCGCACCCTTGGCTTCCAGGTCGGCGATCACCACCGCAACTGCCTCCCGCACGATGCGCCCCCGGTCGACGGCCAGGCCGTGGTCGGCGCGCAGCGCCAGCCGGGCGTGTTCCAGGTCCACGAGCTCCGTGGGTGAGACATAGACGGTGATCTTCTCGTCGTGCTTCTCCCGCCCGGTCGGCCGGTGCGCGCCCGCACGAGGAGTCGAGCGTGCCCGCAGCGGGGTGACGGTCGGAGGCGGCTCGGACTCGACGCGATCGTCGGCGTCGAGCGGGAGCTCGTCCTCGGCGCGAGCCGCGCTCGTCGAGGTGGCGCGAAACAGCTCGTCAGCGCCCGGAAGGCTCACCCGGCGAGACAACGAGCCACCACCTCTCGGGCGAGGTCCCGGTAGGCCTCGGCGCCGGCCGACGACGGGGCGAAGGTCGTGATCGGCTCCCCGGCGACCGTCGTCTCCGGGAACCGCACGGTGCGGTTGATCACCGTGTGGAAGACCTTGTCGCCAAACGCCTCAACGACGCGGGAGAGCACCTCACGGCCGTGCAGCGTCCGGCTGTCGTACATCGTGGCCAAGATTCCCTCAAGTTCAAGCTGAGGGTTAAGCCTCTCCTTCACCTTGTCTATCGTCTGGATCAACAGTGCGACGCCGCGCAGCGAGAAGAACTCGCACTCGAGCGGGACGATCACCCCGTGTGCCGCGGTCAGCGCGTTGATGGTGAGCAGACCGAGTGACGGCTGACAGTCGATGAGCACGACGTCGTAGTCGTCGAGCACCGGGTCGATGATCCGCTTCAACGTCTGCTCGCGGGCGACCTCGCCCACCAGCTGGACCTCGGCCGCGGAGAGGTCGATGTTGCTCGGCAGCAGGTCCATGCCGGTGATGTTGGTCTTCAGCAGAACGTCATCAGCGGTGACCTTGCGCTCCATCAGCGCGTTGTAGATCGTCTGGTCGAGCTCCATCGGATTGACCCCGAGCCCGACCGACAGCGCGCCCTGCGGGTCGAAGTCGACGAGCAGCACTCGGCGGCCGTAGTCGGCCAGCGCCGCACCCAGGTTGATGGTCGTCGTGGTTTTGCCGACCCCGCCCTTCTGGTTGCACAACGCGATGACCCGCGCCGGACCATGACGATGCAGCGGCCGGGGTTCGGGCAGCCGGGGAAAGGGGCGTCCGGTCGGGCCCACGTCGCGTGGCTGCCGCTTGATTGTCGACATAGCGATTGGTCGCTCCATCCATTCAACGCCGCATTGACTTACCGCTGGCACGACAAATTGAGAAGTGCACAGGCCGATGAGTCGGCGACTCTATTGCGGCGCCGCCGCGCGCATCAAGGGGTTGCGGCCAAACGCTCGCTGCGCACGCGCGTAAGCACGTTCAGCGAGCGCGCGGATGCGCGGTCGCGTACACCTCGCGGAGGCGGTCCACGGTCACCATCGTGTAGATCTGCGTCGAGCTCACGGACGCATGACCGAGCAGCTCTTGCACCACCCGGACGTCTGCCCCGCCGTCGAGGAGGTGCGTCGCGAACGAGTGCCGCAGCATGTGCGGGCTGATGTCGGTGCTGATCCCGGCGCGTTCTGCGGCCTGGCGCAGCACCGTCCAGGCGCTCTGCCGCGACAACTGGCCGCCACGGTGGTTGACGAACAACGCGCTGGTACCCCGTCCGGCTGCGGCCAGCGCTGGGCGACCGCGCACCGTGTAGGCCTCCACGGCCTCCCGCGCGTACTGCCCGAGCGGAACCATCCGGTCCTTGCCGCCCTTGCCGTGCAGCAGCACGGTCGAACCGGCCAGATCGAGGTCGTCGACGGCAAGGCCGACGGCCTCGCTGATCCGCGCCCCGGTCGCATACAGCAGCTCGAGCAGCGCACGGTCGCGCAGCCCGCGCGGTTCGTCGGGACTGCCGGCTGCGTCCAGCAACCGAACCACGTCGTCCACGGGCAGTGCCTTCGGCAGCCGCTTGGGCAACGTTGGCGGCCGCACCGCGCTGGCGGCGTCGGTCGGCGTGAGCCCTTCCCGGACGGCGAACCGGTGCAGACCACGGACCGCGACGACGGCACGGGCGGCCGACGACGCGCGTAGCGGCGGGTGTTCCTCGTCGCCCCGACGGATGGCGGCGAGGAAGTCAGCGACGTGAGCTTCGCCGGCGTCCTCCAGCCGCGCTACCCCCTGGCGGGTCAGCTCTTGGGCGTAACGGGCCAGGTCGCGCCGGTACGACGAGAGCGTGTTGCGGGCGAGGCCGCGCTCGACAGTGAGGTGGTCGAGGTACAGCTCTATGGTGCGCAGTAAGTCACGCGACGGCTCAACAGCTGATGGTGAAGTCGAGGTCGAGCCTTCATGTGCGTTCTCGGTCAGCCGAGCACCTCGTCCAGATCGCGCGACGGCAGCCCGTGGGCTTCCGCCACCGGCCCGTAAACGACGGCTCCGTCGACGACGTTGACCCCGCGCGCGAGGGCGGTGTCGGCGCGGACCGCGTCCTTCCAGCCGAGCCCGGCAATGCGCTCGGCATAGCGCAGCGTGACGTTGGTGAGCGCGTAGGTCGACGTGTGCGGGACCGCGCCAGGCATGTTGGCGACGCAGTAGAAGACAGACTCGGCGACCTTGTAGGTCGGGTTGGAGTGGGTTGTCGGCCGGCTGGACTCGAAGCAGCCGCCCTGGTCGATCGAGATGTCCACGAGCACACTGCCCGGCTTCATCCGGGACACCAGCTCGTCGCTCACGAGGACCGGCGCCTTGGCACCGGCCACCAGCACCGCGCCGATCACCAGGTCGGCGTCGACGCAAGCGCGATCGACCTCGTACTTGTTGGACGCAATCGTCTGCAGGTGGCCTTGGTAGATGCGGTCGGCCTGGCGCAGCCGCTCGATGTTGAGGTCGAGCAGCAGCACCTCGGCCTGCATGCCGAGCGCAATGGCGGCGGCATTCATGCCGGACACGCCGGCACCGAGCACCACGACCTTGGCGGCGTAGACGCCGGAGACGCCACCCATGAGCACGCCTCGGCCACCGCCTTGGCGCATGAGGTGGTAGGCGCCGACCTGAGGGGCGAGCCGCCCCGCTACCTCGGACATCGGCGCGAGCAGCGGGAGCGATCCGTCGGCTAGCTGCACGGTCTCGTAGGCGATCGCGGTCGTGCCCGAGTCGACGAGGGCCTTGGTGCACTCCGCGGACGCAGCCAGGTGCAAGTAGGTGAACAGCACCTGCCCGGAGCGCATGCGGTGGTACTCCTCCGCGATCGGCTCCTTGACCTTGAGCACGAGGTCGGCCTCGCCCCAGACGTCGTCTGCGCTGCCGAGAATCTCCGCACCGGCGGCGACGAAGTCGGCGTCGGGGATCGACGAGCCGACCCCCGCCTCCTTCTCGACATACACCGTGTGACCGGCGGCGACCAGCTCATGAGCGCCTGCGGGCGTGATGGCGACGCGGTACTCGTTGTCTTTGACCTCGCGCGGGATCCCGACTCTCACGGTCACTGCTCCTCGCTCGTCCGGGGCGCCGTTGCCCGGGACATCGATGGGCCGCGGGAAGTCTAGAGCCGAGAGCCCTCCCCCGACGGCTAGAAGACACGCTCACCTGCGCGAGGACGGTCCGTTTCGCCCGTTATATGGGTGCTTGCTACCGAGCCCAGGAGGATCTGTGCCGCGTCGACCGCGACTTCTTGCCGCACTTGCCCTGACCACCGCCGCCGGCGCCCTTGTCGGTCTGTCTCCGCTAGCCACCGGCGTCGCCCACGCCGCGACGTTCGGATCGCCCGTCGTGGTGAGCGGCGACAACGCGAGCGAGCCCGGGATCGACGTCGCGCCGGACGGCACGCTCTACATCAATGCTCCGGTGGGCTTGCTGTCGACAATTCCGGGCTCGCCGTCGGATGTCTTCCGCAGCGACGACGGCGGCGCCTCCTGGACGAAGCTGCCGGCCAGTCTCAAGGCCAACCTGCCCGGCGGTGGCGACTCCGACATCGCGATCGCGGCTGATGGCACGTTGTCCGAGACGGACCTATGGCTTGGCAACAGCACGGTCGCGACCAGTTCGGACAAGGGGCAGACCTGGACGGCCAACCCGGTGCAGGGCGTCCTCGCCCAGGACCGGCAGTGGGTGACCGCCACGAGCGGCGGCCGGGTGTACCACGTCGTCCACCAGATCCCGTCGGGCTTGTGGGTGTCCCGGTCGGTCGACTCCGGCCTGACCTACCCGCAACAGGTCCTGGCCGCGACAGCGCTTGACCAGACCGGCTGCATCTGCCCACCGGGCAACATCATCAGCGAGGATGGGGGCCTTCTTGCCGACAAGGTCGGCGGCGTTTATGCCACCAGCGTCGGCGGCGTCGGCTTCTACGGCTCCGCCAACGGCGGCCTCACCTTCACCAACACCACGCCGGGTCCAGCCTCATCCGCGACGACGAATGGCGCGTTCCCGGCGGTCGCCGACAATGGCAACGGCAAACTCGCGGTGGTGTGGCAGGCGGTGCTGGGCAACACGTCCACCGTCTGGTTCACGACGAGCAACGACTTCGGCAGCACCTGGGCGCCCGCGAAGCAGATCGTCACGAGCGGCACCAGCCTCTACCCCTGGGTCGCCTACCGTGGCGGCAAGATCGCGGTGTCGCTCTACCACACGGACGCGGTCGCGACTCCGGACACGGCCCCGGAGGGATCGCAGTGGTTCGAGACTTACCTCGAGTCGACCGACGGCGGGGCGACGTTCAGCGCGTTGCAGACCGTTGACTCGACGCCGGTGAAGACCGGGCCCGTGTGCACAGGCGGCACCAACTGCAGCTCGGACCGGGAGCTCGGCGACTTCCAGCAGGTGGCGATCGACGGCGCCGGCCACGCGGTGTTGTCCTACTGCCGGTCGATCGACAACGCCAGCGACACGGAGATCCGTTTCGTCAAGGAGGCCTAGTCGGCGTTTGCGGCCCGCGAACCGGGCCATGGCGACATCTCCGGCCATGGCGCGGTCCCGGGCCGCAGTCCGTCATACCCGCGCTCGCGGGCGCGCGCCGTCGCGAGCGTGCCCATGATCGCCAGCGGGTTGTGCATCCGGCCCGCCAGGACGGCCTCGACCGCGGCGTCCAACGCCACCCACCGAACGGGCATGTCCCGCTCCTCGTCCGTGGCCTCATGCCGCGGGCCGTCCGCCGGGCGGACGTCGCGTGCCAGGTAGATGCGAACCGACTCATCAGTCATGCCGGGTGAGCTGAACACGTCGACGAGCACGTCCCAGCGCGCCGCCTGGTAGTGCGCCTCCTCGTAGAGCTCCCGTTTGGCGGTCTCGAGTGGGTCTTCGCCGGCCACGTCGAGGAGCCCCGCGGGCGGCTCCCACAGCAAGCGCCGCACGGGGTGCCGGTACTGCTGGAGGAGCAGCACCCGCTCGTCGGCGTCGAGGGCGACGATCCCGACCGCGCCGGGGTGGACGACGACGTCGCGAGTTGCAGTCGACCCGTCGGGAAAGACGACGGCGTCCGTACGGACGTCGATGACCTGGCGGGTGCGGAGCACGGTGGTGCTGTCGCGAACCTCGTATGACGCCTCGCGGTCGGCGAGGCCGTCCGGCGTCGACAAGATGCCCAGCGCCCTGGCTGCTAGCGCAGGGACACGGAGTCGTCGGAGAGCACGCCGCCGATGACGGCGCCCGACTCACTCGCCCGCTGCAGCGATGCCCCGATGAAGGCGCTGAACAGTGGATGCGGCCGGGTCGGCCGGGAGCGGAACTCCGGGTGGGCCTGCGTCCCGACGAAGAACGGGTGGACGTCGGGCGAGAGCTCCGCGTACTCGACCAGGCGGCCGTCCGGTGACAGGCCGGAGAACACCAGGCCGGCGGCCTCCAGGCGGTCGCGATAGGCGTTGTTGACCTCGTAGCGGTGCCGGTGCCGTTCGTCGACCTGCGCGGCGCCATACGCCGCCCGGACCTGGGAGCCGTCCTTCAGCACCGCCGGGTAGAGCCCGAGCCGCATGGTTCCACCCATGTCGCGCTCCCCCGCTACGACGTCGACCTGGTCTGCCATCGTCGAGATCACAGGGTGCGGCGTCTCCGGGTCGAACTCGGCGGAGTTGGCGTTGTCGAGCCCGGCGAGGTTGCGAGCGACCTCGATCACCATGCACTGCAAGCCAAGGCAGAGACCCAGTGTCGGGATGCCGTGCTCGCGCGCGTGTCGAACCGCCCCGAGCTTGCCCTCGATGCCGCGAACGCCGAATCCGCCGGGGACGAGAACGCCGTCGACACCATCGAGGGCCCGCGCTGCTCCCGCTTCGTCCTCGCAGTCGTCGGAGGTGACCCAGCGAATCTCGACCTTGGCGTCGTGGTCGATCCCGCCGGCCCGCAGCGCCTCGGTGACGGACAGGTAGGCGTCCGGCAGGTCGACGTATTTGCCGACGAGCGCAACAGTCACGTGCTTCGCGGGACGGTGCACGCGGCGGAGCAGCTCGTCCCACTGAACCCAGTCGACGTCACGGAACGGCAGTTGCAAGCGACGTACGACGTAGGCGTCCAGGCCCTCGGCGTGCAAGACCTTCGGGATGTCGTAGATGGAGGGTGCATCCGCGGCGGACACGACCGCCTCGTTGTCGACGTCACAGGTCTGGGCGATCTTGCGCTTCATGCCCTCGGAGATGGGCCGATCGGAGCGGCAGACGATCGCGTCGGGGGTGATACCGATCGAGCGCAGCGACTGCACCGAGTGCTGGGTCGGCTTGCTCTTCAGCTCGCCCGACGGGGCGAGGTAGGGCACCAGAGAAACGTGCAGGAAGAACACCTTGTCGCGGCCGACCTCCTGGCGGACTTGACGGGCGGCTTCGAGGAACGGCAGCGACTCGATGTCACCCACAGTGCCGCCGATTTCCGTGATGACGACGTCGACCGGGGCGCCGTCCACCGAGGTGTTGCCCATGTCGCGAATGCGCCGCTTGATCTCGTCGGTGATGTGCGGAATGACCTGGACGGTGTCGCCGAGGTACTCGCCCCGGCGTTCACGCGCGATGACGCTCGAGTAGACCTGACCGGTGGTGACGTTGGCCGATCCGTGCAGGTCCTCGTCGAGGAACCGCTCGTAGTGACCGATGTCGAGGTCGGTCTCGGCGCCGTCGTCGGTGACGAAGACTTCTCCGTGCTGGAACGGGTTCATCGTGCCGGGATCGACGTTGAGATACGGGTCCAGCTTCTGCATGGTGACCCGAAGTCCCCGGGCTTTGAGCAGCCGGCCGAGACTGGAGGCGGTCAGCCCCTTGCCGAGGCTCGAGGCCACCCCACCGGTGACGAAGATGTGCCGGGCGCGTGCGCTATGCGGGCGATCCACGGAAGTTCACGGTAACACCCGTTCGCCCTTCCCGGCGCGACACGCCCACTTCAGAAAGTGGGCGACCATTCAATCGGGCAAAGCCGGCAGAAACGTGGTCGCCGGCTATGCGAAGTGGGGCCGGGTGAACCTCACTCTCGACTTGAGGTCGAGGTAGTTATCCACAACGTCATCCACCATTTGCGCGACGGATGGCCACTGAGCGGCTCGCGCTTGGCCGGCCACCGCCCGCCGCTTGCGCGATTCCGCGTCGGCGAGCAGGTCCAGCAGCGCGCTGCGCAGTGCCTGTGGATGACCGACCGGGACCAGGATCGCCGCGTCGCCGACGAGCTCGGGTACGCCGCCGACAGGCGTCGCGATCAACGGCCGGCCCGCACGTAATGCCTCTTGCGCGACGAGTGGATAGCCCTCCCAGGCGCTCGGCAACACCACGACGTCGGCGGCCTGGAGGAGGTCCGCGACATCCTCGCGCCGGCCCAGGAGACGCACCGGGCTCCCGACCCGGCCGATGCGTCGGCGCAGGTCGACCTCCAAGGACCCGGTCCCCGCGATGAGGACGGCAGGGACCGGCTCGTCGGGCCAGTCGGCCACGGCATCGACGAGGACGTCCAGCCGCTTCTGCGGCTCTAGCCGTCCCACCGCGAGCACCATCGGCCGATCCACCGCGTCCAGTTCACGGCGCACTTCTGCCGCGGGCCGTCGGGCAGGTGCAAGTGGCGGCGCGACGACGGCCACCTGCCGGATGTCCGTTGCCCCGGCCCGTCGCGCCCGCGCGGCCAGATCGGCAGAGACAGCCAGGATGCGGTCCGCTCGCCGGCTCACATACCGCTCGAGCAGTGGGTGCGCCCATCGGCGCCGCAGCCGGTCATGCGGGCCGTTATGCCACGTGACGACGAGCGGGTGCAGGCCCGCGGCCGCCGCGGCGACGCCCGCGCGCATCCCATGGGCGTGAACAACGTCCCAGCTGGATGCCTCCGCGCGAAGCTCCCGCATCGCCCGCATGAGCTCCGTCGGTCGCACCGACCCGACCGGCGCCGCGCGAACAGCCGCACCCGCCGACGACCAGTCGAACGTCGCAACCGCCTTGGGTGGCGCATAAACGGTGACGATGTGCCCGCGCCGGGTCAGCTCCTGCGTGAGCGTCTCGACGTGCCGGCCGATGCCGCCGGTCGTCGGGCCGACGACCAGACCGATTCGCAGCGTGTCATCACTCGCCTTAGCCATCGGCGCGACCTCGGCGCAGCACGAGATCGAGCGTGCCGCGATCCCACCGCGCGACGATGCCGAGGAAGACCCCCAGGACGGCCGCCGCGACGAGGGCGGTGAACCCGATGCTGCCGGCTATCCCCGCACCCGGTAGCGCCCGAGCGAGCGCATATCCGGCGGCCCCGCTGATCACGGCGGCGATCCCGGCAACGCCGACCGTGGCCGGGACCCCCGCCAACCCGGCCGGGCCGACCTGCCGGCGCAGGCTTGCGGCCATCCAGAGGCCGGCAAGTGTGAGCCCAATCGTGCTGCCGACGCCGAGAGCCGCAGCTGTCCAGTCGCGCGGAAGCGCGGTGACGAGGACGATGTCTGCGACGACGACGACGGCCCAGCCGGTCGCCGTCGCGACCGCGGGAAGGCGAGCGTCCCCGCGTGCGTAGTGCGCACGCGACAGATGGGCGATGACGCCATAGCCGACGAGCCCCGGCGCGAAGGTGACGAGCGCCCGAGCAAGCACGTGCGGTGCCACGCCGCCAGGTGCGCCGAGAACCAGCACCCGGGAGGCGGGCGGCGCGGTCGCGACCATGACCGCCGCGGCGCCCGCGGTCGCGAGCAGCACGCCGCGCGTCGTTCGCGACACCGTGTTCGCATAGCGCTGCGGTTCGCCCGCCTGCCAGCGCGCGGCGAGGGTCGGAAATGCTGCGGTGGCCAGCGGGACTGCGAGCACTGCCCAGGGCAGCAGGAAGACAGTCCAGGCCAGGTTGAACAGCACCACGGCGCCGTCGGATCCCCGATCGTTGGCGAGCCGCAGGATCACCCCCGTCGCGAGGTCTTGGCTGCCGAGGACAACGGCGCCCGCGATGGCCATGCGGCGGGCAGTGCCCGCAACCCCCGGCGGAAACCGCAGCGAGGGCCGCAGTCGGCGTCCACTGCGCCACAAGGGGACGAGCAAGGGCAACGACAGCATGGCGACGCCGAGGGTCGTGCCAACGGACAGGATCAGCTCGTGGCCCCGCGTCAATGTCGACAAGTCAGTTTCTCGACGATCGGCGACGGCGGCAAAGAGCAGGTACGCCGCGATGACCACCAGGCTCGACAGCAACGGGGCCAGCGCCGGGCCGAGGAACCGACGATGCGCCTGCAACACCCCGATGAACACGACTCCGGCGCCATACAGCAGCACCTGCGGCATGAAGACCAGCAGCATGCGTGCCCCAACGACCTGCTCGGTCGCCGCAGGGCACCCCGGGTGGCCGTTGCCGACCAGGAGGTCCATGACCGGGCGCGCGAGCAGCAGACCGAGCACGGTTACCGGCACCAGTAGGAGCAGCACCCAGGTGAGGAGCCCGGAGGCGATCCGGTCGGCCGACTCGTCATCCCCGGCTTCGACGGGCCGGGCGAGGATCGGGACGGCGAGGCTCGACAGCGCACCGCCGGCCACGACGTCGAAGACGATGTTGGGCACGGTGTTCGCCGTGAAGTAGGTGTCCCCCAGGCAGCTTGGCCCGACGGTGTGCGAGAACACCAGCACTCGGACGAAGCCGACGATCCGGGCGACGACCGTAACCGCGGCGACGAGGAGGGCGGCGCGCGCGATCCCTCCGGACGGGGTCAGTCGGCGCAGCACCACTACGGCTGTCTCCCCCACCGGTCGACGGACCGCAGCAGCAGCTGGTTGTCGATCACCGCGCTGAAGCTGATCCGTTCGCTGGCCAGGGTCAGTCCGATGACCGCCGACAGTGCGGCCAGCCGCCCGCAGATCCCCAGTCGCTCGGCAAGCGCCCAGCCGACGAGCGCCCCCAGCGCGTTGGCGCCGCAGTCACCGATCATGTGGCGCTCGTCGAGGTCACCGGGCAGCAGAGCTGCCGTGCTCGCCAGCGCGCCGGCCGCCGCCGCCGCACCGGGACCGGTGCCGCTCACCGCCAGCGGCAGGCCGACGAACGCGACGGTCTTGAGCGCCCGGCCCGGGCGAAGATCGAGCAGGTTGACCAGGTTGGCGGCGCCGCTGATCAGCGCCCCGTCGGCGAGCCGTTGCGCGACGCTGCACCGACCGGTGCGGCATGGCGCCGCGACCAGTCCGGCGGCGGCGAGGCCGGCCAGCTTGACGATGCCGGTCGTCACCTCCCCATGTGCCAGTGCGCGAAAGTGGCCACGCAAGCCGCGTGCGTGGGTGACGCCGGCGAGGTCGTCGTACAGCCCCAGCCCCGCCGCGGCGGCGACTGCGCCGGCGAGTCGGCCACCTCCGCGTGGCGGCGCGGCGAGGGCGGCAGCAGTGACTGCGCCGGCGGCGGCTGCTGGACCGGCGAAGAGGTCGACGGCCCGGTCTCGGAAGTTCTGTCGCGTCCACCGGTCCCGGCCGCCCGGCGCTCGCCGACGTAGTTCGGCGCCGATCGCCACGGTCATCGTCGCCGCTGCGGTCGCCGTGACCAACCGGCGAGTCACGACGGTGACGGCACAGGCACCGGTGCGTCTTTGCCCGGCCCGATGCCATAGCTCCCCGCCTGGCCGCTGGACTGCTCGGCGAGGGCGAGCACGGTGGCGATGACTCCACTCGGCAGGTCGGCGTCATCGACGGTCGAGACGAGGCCGCGCAGCGTCTTGTCGCTGCGGATGGCGTCGACGAGACCCCCTGATTGGTCCGACGTCTGCGGGCCTGCGACGACCGTGCCGGTTGATTTGGTGTCGAGGTCACGCGCGAGCGACGTCAGAAGTGACGACGTGCTCGGCGACGGCGAGGGGCTCGCGCTGGTGCCGGCGGTGGGCGCCGGTGCCGGTGGTGCGAGGAGAATCGCCACGGAACCTGGTTGGGTGACGTCCCCCGAAACGCTCAACAGGTTGCCGGCCGCGAAGGCAGACAAGACGCGCGCTGCCGACGTTCGCGAAACCGGTTTGAGCTGCGGATTGGTGACGAGGGCGTCAGCAAGCACGGACATCGCGCGGACTGAGCCCGAGGCATTCGGCAGTGGCCGACTCGCGATCGCCACCTGGTCAGCCAGTGAACCGACGAACTGTTCCTGCTGCGGGTCGAGCAGTTGATCCTGCAAGCGCACATCGGCCGCCACTGTTGCACCGGCGAGCGCCAGCGCTTTCAGAACGTTGCTGCGAATACTGCTGTCGATCCCGGGCGCGCTGACGACAACAACGGATTGGCCGGCAAGGCGACCTTGCACGGCATAGGGCATCAGGGCGTTGTCGACCGACTGCGCCGCCTTGAGCTGTTTGTTGAGCCCGCTGACCTGACCGCGGAGAACTCCGTTGGAGTGGGCAACGGCCTCCGTTCGGGTGGTGATGTCCCCGCGCACAGTGCCGCGCAGTGTCGTCGCACCGATGAAGAGACCGAGCGCTAGTGCCAGGAAGACTGCGACGATCGAGACGACGTGGTAACGAAAATCGATCACGTGAAAAGTCCGTGCAACCAGTCGGTGAAGTCATGCCAGCGGACGAGGAACAGCTCCCGATAGGAGACACCGCCGGGAGTGACGAACATAGCAACCGCGAGGACGAGCACCGCCGCAAGTATCAAGAGTGAGAGCGTCGGCAACGGAATGCGCGTGCGATAAAGCCGGCTCACGCCTTTCGCGTCGATCAGCTTGCCACCGACGCGCAGTCGAGTGAGGAACGTGCTCGCCATGCCCGCGCGACCCTTGTCGAGGAACTCGACCAACGTTGCATGTGTGCCGACCGCAACGATCAGCGACGCGCCCTTGTCATCAGCGAGCAACAACGCGACGTCTTCGCTTGTGCCGGCGGCGGGAAACACGACGGGGTCGATGCCGAGATCGCGAACGCGATCAAGTCCCGGTGCGTTGCCGTCGCGGTAGGCATGGACGACGATTTCCGCACCGCACCGCAATGCCTCGTCACTCACCGAGTCCATGTCACCCACGATGAGATGTGGCTTGAGACCTTCTTCGAGGAGCGCATCAGCGCCACCGTCGACCGCCAGGAGAACCGGGCGGTATTCGCGGATGTAATGCCGCAAGGCGACGAGGTCTTGGCGGTAGTCATAGCCGCGTACGACGACCAGGACATGTCGTCCCTCGAGCACCGTCTTGATGTCGGGAACGCCGATGCCATCAAGTAACAGGTCGCGCTCGCGCTTGAGATACTCCATCGTGTTCGACGCGAATGCTTCGAGCTGGACGGCGAGCCCAGCACGTGCTTCCGCCATCGCACTGGCGACGATGTCTGCTGTCTGCAGCTCGCCTTTCGCGATGACGCGGCCGTCAGCGGCATACAGCGTGTCGTCGAGCAGGCGCACGGTGTCGCCGTCGCGCAGCTCCGCGAACAGGTCGCCGTCGGTGATGTCAACCAGCGGGATGCCTGCGGTGAGCAAGATCTCGGGACCTAGGTTGGGATAACGCCCGGAGATGCTCGGCGACGTGTTGAGAACGGCGCAGACGTTCGCGGCGACAAGCGCTTCGGCGGCGACGCGGTCGAGGTCGACGTGGTCGATGACGGCAACATCGCCGGGACGCAAGCGTTTGGTGAGACGTTTGGTTCGTCGGTCGAGACGAGCGGTGCCGACGACGCCCGGTTCGCGATGACCGGAGCGCGGCCGGCGCAGCGTCGCAAGTCTCATCACGCCTGAGTGTGCCAGGTCAGGCGACTTGCTTTGCGGCGGCCGCAACGGCCAACAACTCCTCGGCGTGACCGCGACCGAGCGCGGAATCGGGCAATCCGGCGAGCATCCGCGCGAGTTCTTCCAGGCGCTCTGGGCCGTCGACGTTGTTCACCGACGTGACGGTCGTCTCCCCGGCCGTTGTCTTGCTGACGACGAGATGCCGGTCGGCGAATGCGGCCACCTGCGGCAAATGTGTCACCACGATCACCTGGGCGGTGCGTGCGAGTGCGGCGAGTCGTCGTCCGAGCTCAACCGCGGCCCGGCCACCCACGCCCGCATCGACCTCGTCGAAGACGAACGTCGGCACCGGGTCCGAACCCGCCAGGACAACCTCGAGCGCCAGCATGACTCGCGACAGCTCGCCGCCGGACGCGCCGCGATGCAGCGCTCGGGCAGTGGCGCCGGGATGCGACTCGAGCAGGATCTCCACGTCGTCGATGCCGGAGGCTCCGAAGGCGACCCGCCGATTTGTTCCAGTTGCCGGATCGTCGATGAGCAGCCCGGCCGGGTCGTCACGGTGGCGGACCAGGACGTGCAGCCGTGCGTGCGGCATCGCGAGTGCGGCCAGCTCGGTGCTCGCGGCCTCTTCGAGCGCATGAGCGGCGGTCGCGCGGGCGGCGGAGAGCTGCATCGCCGTCAGGGCTAGCTCGTGGATGAGCCGGTCGTGTTCGGCGCTCAGCTCACCGACCCGGTCGTCGTCACCGTCGAGCGACGAGAGGCGCACCCGGGCATCGAGGGCCCACGCGATGACGTCGTCGATGCGGCCATCGGACGCGGGCACATACCTGCGGCTGAGCGCGGTCAGCTGTGCCAGGCGCTGCTGTGCCGCCTCGAGGCGGAGCGGATCGGCGGCGAGGCCGTCGCTGTATGACGACAAGTCCGCAGCCGCGTCGGCCAGCAGGTAGGACACGTCGGCAAGACGCACGCCCAGGGCATCGAGCGTCGGATCCTTGCCACGTACCTCGTCAAGCGCACGGCGAGCCGCCGCGATCAAGGTCAAGCCGTCGGGCTCTCCCTCGGCCAATGCTGCGTGCGCGACGTCCGCGCCGCGGCGCAACGCTTCCACGTGCGCGAGGCGTTCGATCTCGGCGCGCAGTGCTGCGTCCTCGCCGAGCTGCGGGTCGATGGCGTCGACTTCGGCGAGCCCGTAACGCAGCAGCTCAGCCTCCTGCACGCGATCACGCCGCCGGCTCGTCACCTCGAGCAGCTGTGCTTGCACTGTCGACAGACGGGAGAAGAGCTCGCGGTAGGCGGTGAGCGCGGATCGCACCGGCGCTCCGGCGTAGCGGTCGAGGACGCCGCGTTGCACCGCTGGGCGCAGCAGTCCGCGCTGGGCGGCCTGGCCATGAACGGCGACGAGATCGTCGGCGACCTCGCTGAGGACGCTGACGGGCACACCGCGACCGCCGAGGTAGGCGCGCGACCGGCCTTCGGCCGACACGGTTCGAGCGGCGAGCAGTGACCCGTCGTCGAGATCGGCGCCGGTGTCCTGCAGTCGTGCGATCACGTGGGCGGCGGCCGGCGAGTCGGCATCGAGTCGCAGCCGGCCCTCTACCTCGGCCCGCTCGAAACCCCGGCGCACCAGGCCGGCGTCGCCACGGGCGCCCAGCAGGAGTCCGAGACCCGTGAGCAGCATCGTCTTGCCCGCCCCGGTTTCGCCGGTGATCGCGGTGAAGCCAGGGCCGAACTCGAGCAAGGCGTCATCGATTACGCCGAGCCCCCGCAACCGGAGTTCCTCGAGCACGAATCGACCATACGAGCGAATGGGGAAAACGCGCCGGAGGCGCGCGGTCAGTTCTCGTCGGCCGGGCCTCGCCAGCCGCGGACCGGAAGGTGGAACTTGCCGACTAATCGGTCGGTGAACGCGGCGCCGGACAGCCGTACGAGGCGGATCGGCGCGCTGCCCCGGCGTACCTCCAAGCGGTCCTGGACGGCGAGGTCGATCGTGCGCCGGCCGTCGCAGAAGGCGATCGCGCCTGCCGGGTCGATGGGCAGCTCGATCGCCACCGTGGAGTCGGGCCCGACCACGAGGGGCCGGGCGAACAGCGCGTGCGCGCTGATCGGTACGACGAGGATCGCGGCGACGTCCGGCCAGACCACCGGTCCACCGGCGGAGAAGGCGTAAGCGGTGGACCCGGTCGGGGTCGCGATGACCGCGCCGTCGCCTGCCCAGCGCGACAACGGCCGCCCGTCGACCTCCACGACGAGGTCGACCATGCGCTCGCGCGAGGCTTTCTCGACCGTGACGTCGTTGAGCGCCCAGTCGGTGGCGACGACCTGGTCGCCGCGGTTGACCGTGACCTCGAGCGTCATCCGCTCCTCGACGGTGTACTCCTTGGCGAGAATTCGTCCAACGATCGCGTCGAGGTCGGTGCGTTCGGCTTCCGCGAGGAATCCGACGTGCCCGAGGTTGACCCCGATGAGACCGGCGCCTCCCGCGCGGGCCAGTTCGGCGGCCCGCAGCAAGGTGCCGTCTCCGCCGAGCGCGATGACGATCTCGGCACCTTCGGCCGCCGCTTCTGGCGAGACGATTTCGGCGGCCGCACAGTCCAGCGCCTTCGCCTCGTCGGCGAGGACGCGGACGGTGAGTCCGGCCTCGGCCAGACGATCGCCGAGGTCGTGGGCGGCCGCGACCGCAGCGCGGCGTCCGGTATGGACGACGAGAAGGAGGATGCGTTTGCTCACGCGGTGGCTCCGGTGACTGTCTCCACTAGCGCGTGGTCGATCGGCCCGGCGTCGGTGCGCAGCCACAAGAAGAACTCGACGTTGCCGGCCGGCCCCGGAAGCGGGCTGGCGGCGACGCCGGCCGCGCCCCAGCCGAGCTCGCCGGCCGCGTCGGCGACCGCGATGACGGCAGCAGCCCGGACCGCCGGGTCTCGCACGACCCCGCCCCGACCCACCTGGTCTCGGCCCGCCTCGAACTGCGGTTTGACGAGCAGCACCATGTCCCCGCTCCGGTCGACACAGGTGGCCAAGGCGGGGAGAACCAGCCGCAGCGAGATGAACGACAGGTCGCCGACTGCCAGGTCGACCGGGCCCCCGAGGTCCTCCGGCCTCAGCGAGCGCGCGTTTGTGCGCTCGAGAACGCGCACGCGGGCATCAGTGCGCAAGGACCAGGCGAGCTGGCCGTAGCCGACGTCGACAGCAACGACCTCACGTGCTCCGCTGCGCAGCAGTACGTCGGTGAACCCGCCGGTGGAGGCGCCGACGTCCAGGCAACGGCGACCCTCGACGTCGAGGTCGGCAAAGGCGGCTAACCCGCCGGCGAGCTTGTCCCCGCCGCGGGAGACGTAGTCAGCGCCTGCAGACTCGTCGACGGCCACCGAAGCGCCGGGGTCGACGCCGGTCGCGGCCTTGGTGGCGACCAAGCCGCCCACGCGTACGCGTCCGCTGTCGACGAGCGACTGGGCGTGTTCGCGGGATCGGGCGAGCCCCCGACGGACGAGCTCACTATCCAGCCGCGACTTCGCTGCCATCAACCCTCGTCGAGGTCGGCGAGGCCTTCCTGAAGCCGGCGATGGACGTCCTCGTAGACCTCGACGTGCTCGTCGAGCGGAGCATCGTCGAGGGCCCGCAGGCGCTCGCGCGCGACATCGGCAGCGGCGACGCCGGTCCGGTTGTCCGCGTCGACCTGCTCCACGTCGGCGTCGTCACGCTCCACGCCATCGACTACGTCCTGCATTCGCCGCTCCTTTCCGCGGCAGACGCTATCCGACGGGCGGGTCGATGCGGGTCGATAGAGTGCGCCGCCGCGGGGGACACCAACCAAGGAGAGGCCTGGGTGGCGACTGTCGAAGACTGTCGTAAGGCTCTGGAGAGCCTTACCTCGGCCCTGGCGGCAGTAGACGCGGAACTGCGGGCGCGACATGTGCCACGGCGCACAGTGGCGTGCCGGCTTTCCGACCTCGACGTGATCTTCGTTGGACGCCTGGACGAGCATGGCGTACACGATGTCGAAGAGGTCGTCGATGTGGAACCGGATGTGGACGTCCGGCTGACGATGGACAGCGACGAGCTCATCTCCCTTTCCCAGGGCAGCGACGACTTCCTGCATGCCTGGCTGCGCGGGCGCATCCAGATCTCGGCGAGCATGAGGGACCTGCTGCGCTTACGGACATTGTTCGGGCTCTGAGGCGTGACCTTTACTCGAGGTCGAGAGTTGTGAGGGCAGCGTGGTACTGATCCGGAGGTACGGCGCCACTCCACGCCCGGGCGGCGAGGCTCCGTAGCGCGTCGAGGCCGTCGTCCGGTTCGCCGGGAATGCGGTGGACGGTGCCGTCAGGGTCGACGCGCGGATGTACGGCGCTCAGCGCGGTGAGGTCGGGCCCGAGATAGGTAGGCCGTTGCTCTACGGGTGCGCCGAGCAGGTCGATCGGCCGGCTGACCCCGCTGAGCACGAACAGGCTTGGCAGGCCGGCTCCGGTAGCACCCGCGATGTCGGTGTCGAGCCGGTCGCCGACGAACAGCGGCCGCTCGGCGTGGGCGCGCTCACGCGCGGCTTCGTAGAGCGGCGGGTGCGGCTTGCCGGCGATGGCGTCGGGCGTGCGCCCGGTTGCCGCTTGCACGGCAGCGATCAGCGAGCCTGATCCCGGCAGCGGTCCCCGCGGGGAGGGCAACGTCCGGTCGACATTGGTCGCGACCCAGCGCGCACCATGGCGCAGGGCGACCGTGGCCTCGGCCAGATTGGCCCAGCCGACGTCGGGCCCCCAGCCCTGAACGACGGCCGCCGGCATCACGTCCTCCGACGCGACGCTCACAGGGCGCAGTCCCACGGCCTCGACCGCGGACCAGAGGCCCTGACCGCCAACCACGAGGACGGTGGTTCCCGGCGGGAACTGGAGCCGGAGGAGGTCGGCCGCGGCCATCGACGACGTCACGACCTCGTCAGTCGTAGCGGCGATCCCGAGGGACTCGAGCCGCTTGACCACGTCATTCGGTGTGTGGGCGGCATTGTTGGTGACGAAGCAGACGCGCATGCCTCGGCTACGGACCAGTTGTAGGGCATCGGGTGCGTGTGCGACTGGCTGGTCCTCCAGGTAGACGACGCCGTCGAGATCGGCGAGCAGGGCGTCGTACGTGTCGAGCAGCGGACCGGCCGAAGCGCCCAACGGTCCCGGTGCGGTCACGTGCCCTCGTGTGTCTCGCGGGCGGCGCGCGCGTGCCGGAGCGCGGTCGCGTAGTGCTTGTTCTCCGGCCGCATCGCGGCGGCGAGGGCGAGGTGTTCGGCGGCGTCTTCGTAGTCGCCGAGCTTGCTGCACGACAGGCCCATGCCGAAGTGCGCGTAGTCGTCGGTGGGATTGATCTCGATGATCACGGCGAAGTTGTCGCGGGCGGCGGCGAAATGACCGGCGTTGAACTGTGCGCGCGCCAACGCTTCGCGGACGCTTCGCGATGACGGTTCGGCGCGAGCCGCGTGCTCCAGCAGCGCCGCGGCGGCCGCGGGGTTTCGTGAGTCGAGCAGCTCCACGCCGCGCGTGTACCAGTCGTACACGTCACCGGCGGGGTGTGCCGGCATGCTCTCGCTCACACTGTGTCCTTCGTCGCCTGACTCTTTATCGGATCTCTGTTCCAGAGTGCAGCACGGTCCAGAGTGCAACACCCGGGGCGGTTGGTGTGGTTGCCACGACCGTACGATCGGCCGCATGCCCAACACCGACCAAGCTGCTGGCATTCCGCGCCCTGACGGACTCGTCCTGGCTCCGTTTCGAGCGCTGCGCTATGACCCGGCTGAGGTGGGTTTGGCCCAGGTGCTGGCTCCGCCGTACGACGTCATCGATGCCGATGAGCAGGCGGAACTGGAAGCACGGGACCCGCACAACGTCGTACGGCTGACGCTGCCACGGGACGAGGACGGGCCGGACAGTCGCTATGCGGTCGCGGGTGGGCGACTCGCCGAGTGGCGGGCGTCAGGCGTGTTGCGCCCTGACGCGGAGCCGGCGCTGTATGTCTACGAGGAGCAGTCCCCTGCGGGTGAGGGCACCGCGCACGTGCAGCGAGGTCTGGTCGGCGCGTTGGGTCTCACGCCGGCGGAGGACGGGATCGTCCTCCCCCACGAGAACACGATGGCCGGGCCGGTGGCGGACCGGCTGGCGTTGATGGGCACCGTCGAGGCGGATCTCGAGCCGATCTTCCTCGTGTATGACGGCGGCGGTGCGGCGAGTCGGCTCGTTGCGGACGTCGGATCCGTTGAGCCGACGGTGGACATCACCACGCCGGATGGGCTGCGGCATCGGCTGTGGGCGGTCACTGATCCCCCGGTCCTCGCGGCAGTGGCAGCGGATCTGCGCGGTCGGCGCGCGGTGATCGCGGACGGACACCACCGGTATGCGACCTTCTTGCGCTACCAGGACGAGCGGCACGCGGCCGGTGACGGCGCGGGTGCGTGGGACCTGGGGTTGGCGTTGCTCGTGGACGGATCTGCCTTCGGGCCGCAGGTGCACGCGATCCACCGGGTGGTGCCGGGCTTGTCGGTGGCGGAGGCAGCGTCACGGGCGGAGAAGGGGTTCCGGGTTGAGGAGCTGTCGGGCGGAGTCGACGAGGCGCTCGAGGCGCTGGACAAGGCCGGCTTGGCCGGAACGGCGTACGTCATCACCGACGGCGCCCGGTCATGGCTGTTGAGCGAGCCGGACGCGACGGCGCTGGCTGCGGCATTGCCGCAGGATCGGTCGGCGGCATGGCGGTCGCTGGACGTGACCGTCGCGCACCTGTTCCTGATCCGCGTGCTCTGGGGGCTGGAGGACCGCGAGGACATCGTCGACTTCAAGCACGACGTGCCGGCGGCGGTCGCAGCGGCTCGCGAGTCGGGGGGCACGGCGTTGCTGCTCAACCCGACGCCGGTCGCCGATGTCGCTGCGGTGGCCGCTGCCGGTGATCGGATGCCGCGCAAGTCGACGCTGTTCGTGCCGAAGCCGGCAACGGGCTTGCTGATCCGTGCCTTCGCGGATGCGAACTAGAGACACGAGCGCGGATGCCGACTAACGCCTGTGAGGCTTAGCGCCGCAGGCGCTTTGCGCGCGCGGCTTCGATGACGACGAAGGCGCGGGAACCGCCGCCGACCCGGTGAAACTTGCGGCGGACAACGCCTTCGATCTCGACGGTGTCGCCGACGTTCCACGCGAGTGCGGCTTTGCGGGTGCGCGCGTTCGCGATGGTGATGTCGAACGAATCGCGGATGGCTCGCGCCTCGCTCTCGGTCCGGACATCGAGCCGGAAGGTCACGACGTCCCGCGTGTCGGCAAACGTGCGTTCCTGCGGGACGGTGATGACGTCGCCGACGAGATAGACCTCGTTGCGGTGGTCATTGCTGATGGGTTCGGCCGCAGCAGCGGTCACGATGGCTCCTCTCCTCGCCCACACGTCGCGAGTGGGAACGCCATCGTGTGTCGCCGGCAGGTGCTGGTGAGCGGCTGCGACGGAGTCTGTGGAGAGAGAAGGCGGCTGTGGATCCCGACGATGACAATCAGTGCGGGCGGCTGAGCTCGGCGATCCGATCGTCGGCGTCGGTCTCGCCCTCTTCGTCGATGGCGGCGACGGACTCGAACCACTTCAGGGCTTCGTCCTGTCGGCCGGCGCCGAGGAGAGCTTCGGCGTAGGCGTACCACAGTCGCGGCGTCCACGGCTGGAGCTGGTCGCTGTCGAGGGCACTCCCCTGGAGGCTGACGACGGCGGCGTCGTACTCCAAGCGGTCGCGGCGCGCGCCGGACAGCACGATGGCCAGCTCGACGCGGGCACCGGGGTCGAGCTTGGCGAGGTCGGGGTCCTTGCCGTAGGCAAGTGCGCGGTCGGGGCGGCCGAGGCCGCGTTCAGCGTCGGCGAGGATCGGCAGGTGCGAGGGGTCGCCGGTCATCCGGCGGACGGCGCGGAGCTCGGCGAGGGCCCCGGCGTAGTCGCCGGTGCGATAAGCCGTCAGCCCTGCGGCTTCGCGGACGACGGCGAGACGTGGGGCGAGCGAACGCGCATAGGTGGCGTGCAGGTGTGCTCGCTCGGCGTCGTCGTCGAGGAGCAAGCCGGCCGCGACGAGGTGGCTGGAGACCTTTTCGGCCAGCGACTCGGGCAGGCTTCGCAGCTCGGACTTCGCAGCTCGGTCGAGCTCGGCGAACGGAAGATCCGGCGGCAGCTCTGGCTCACGCATGCGCGGTCGGCGGGTGTCGTCGTCCTCGCGGCGGGGGCGACGTACCGGCTCTTCACCGCGTTGCGGACGTGGACGTGGCGTCGCCGAGCGGCCACGGTCGTCCGGGCGGCCCGGCTGACCCTGGCGACCTGGGTGTCGAGGCCGGCGCTCGGGCGGTGGCATGTCGCGCCCTCCATCCTGCTCGCTAACCGGTCCTGAAACGACGAAAGGCTCCCGGTGGTCCGAGAGCCTTTCGTTTGCGTTGACATTGCTCGACAGAGTCGAAAAATGTCCGGCGGCGACCTACTCTCCCACCCAGTACCCCGGGCAGTACCATCGGCGCTGAAGGGCTTAGCTTCCGGGTTCGGAATGGGACCGGGCGTTTCCCCTTCGCTATTGTGCCGCCGAAACGCTATGGAGTTGTGGTCTGGCTTTCGTTTCCGAAAGCTCCCGACCGCATCTCGGGAACCGCACAGTGGACGCGTGAATACTTTGTGGTCAAGCCCTCGGCCTATTAGTACCGGTCAGCTGCATGCGTTGCCGCACTTCCACTTCCGGCCTATCAACCCGCTGATCTGGCGGGGGCCTTACCAGGTTGACCCTGTGGGAGACCTCATCTTGAAGCGAGCTTCCCGCTTAGATGCTTTCAGCGGTTATCCCTTCCGAACGTAGCCAACCAGCAGTGCACTTGGCAGTACAACTGGCACACCAGAGGTTCGTCCGTCCCGGTCCTCTCGTACTAGGGACAGCCCTTCTCAAGTCTCCTGCGCGCGCGGCGGATAGGGACCGA
>Ga0207707_10000432_pt1 | contig 43560 bp, 43 predicted proteins | sample KBSC83BmetaG_FD_184336 | JGI IMG/M metagenome (GOLD analysis project Ga0207707, IMG submission 184336) | Corn rhizosphere microbial communities from Kellogg Biological Station, Michigan, USA - KBS C8-3B metaG (SPAdes) (version 2) | ecosystem: Host-associated > Plants > Roots > Rhizosphere ... | reverse complement strand
GCATCCAGGGCCAGTCCACGCGCCCGCACGTCGAGGTCCTTGGCGACCTTCACGGGGGCCTTCGGCCTAACGACAACGCCGGGCGTCGCCGCCAACGCTTCGATCGTGAAGCTCAACTTCGATTGGGTCTCCAGCGACACCGCGGACAACGGGGTTACGAGCGGACAGCTGGGCAGGGAATACAGCGGCTCGTCGGCACGCTCCCACATTCCCCGGCGTACGTGCACCTGGCCGATCTCCGCACCGTCCTGGTAGAGCGGGTAGCTCTTGCCGGACCGCGTGTACATCGCATCGAACTCGTGCCAGCCACTCGACGTGAGCTCGATGGGCTTCAGCACGCCGTCGACGACCGCGCCGAGCGGAATCATGCGCGGGTCGTCGCGTTCCCCAAAAAGCTGGAAGACGATGTTCGGCCGCTTGGACAGGTCGAGGCGCGCCTCCGGCGGCGGGCCGTCGGGTTCCCGCGGCTGCCCGAGGCCGAACATTCCTTTCGTCTTGTCACACCCAGCAGCGGCCACTAGGATGGTCGCGATGAGCGCAAATCGCTTCATGAGCGGAACTTCCGCGAACGGCAAAGGTGCGACTCAGGGGTTCAGCGTGCGTCGCGCGCGCGAGCACCCAAGCCGTCTTGCTGCATCGGTCATCGGGCGCGAAACGTGACAACGACCGCGACCATGGCCGACGCACGATTTCGCGATGCGCAACGGCTCTTCCAGCATGACGCCGCCGCACTTCGCGATCTCGGTCCCACGCTTGAGACGACCGTCACCCCGCCCGAGCCACCTCGGGTCGTTCAGTCCGATGTGATCGAGAGCACAACGGTGCGCGCACACCGGATCGTGGACCCGCCGAGCGTCGGTTTCGACGCCTTTCTCGACGGCGCGCAGGAGAGCAAGGTCATTCACTACGCTGACGGCGTACCGATCGTGTTCGGTCGTATCGCGGCCGTCGTCCGCCAGCGCGTACTGCGTCGCATGGTCACGTGGAAGCGGCCGCTGTGTCGCTCGCGGCTCTACGTACCGCGGGACCTTGTGCCGCCGACCCTCTGGATGCGCGCGGTCGACGCGGGCTTCGAGGTCGTCGACACGAGCGACCGGCGGGCGGATGCCGGCTGGACGGCCGAAGACCCACACCCCTTCGTGCTGGCGCAGCGTGCACTCGACGCGGTGAAACGGGATCGTGAGGCGGTCGAGCGTCAGCTCGCGGAAGAATGGTGCGCGACGCAGCAGGACCGGTTGTTCATTGACGGCAGCATTGCCACAAGCGACCGCGTGGCGGCCGCCCCCAACGCGATCGGCGTCATCAAGAGCCATCGGACGCTCTACGTTGCCGGCGCGGCTATGCGGGTCGTGCAGTCGCTGCCGGTGAACCATCGCTCGAGCGTGATTCGCGTCGAAGCGTATCACCGCACATCGGTCGCGAGTTGGTACCTGCGAATCCGCGACTCGGTCGGTCAGGATCCCATGTGGGGGCTGCTGCGTATAGAGACGGCGCTGCCCGACATCGCTGCGTCTCCCCAGGCGATCGCCGATCACGCGAACCTGATCTCGCGCTGGATTCTGGCCGAGCTCATGCCGTTGTCGCTGCCCGATTCCCGCTGGGACAAGATGGTGTACGGGATCCGGGACTGCGAAGAGTTCCTGAGGAGCTTGCGGGCATAACGGCGTATCAAGGGCTCTGACCCGTTGATCGCTCAATGCGGGCGGGCGGTACGAGCGATAGTTTTGTCCGAGCTCTTTGCCCCTGGGCGCCAGTCGACTTACCCCAGCCCCAGCGTCCGCCGTCGTGACAGCTCCTCTGGAATCTGCCGCACCCCTTGGCCGCGTGGTGGCTACCGAGCGCCGCCCCAATACACCACACGAGTTTCATTTCTGGACCGCGCTCGCATCGCCCGTGGGGATCGGAACGATCGTGCGAGTGGATGGCCGTCCCGTCGACGGGCTCATCCCGCACATCTACGGGATCGTCGTCGAAGGGTTCAGCTACACGGACCTGATGTCGCCGCTGCACGACGTCATCGGCCACGACGGCACACCGCAGAGCGCGGGCTACGCGCCGACGGATCGTGCTGAAATTCGGCTCTACACAGCGGCAGTACTTCGCCAGATCCCCGACGAGCCGTTGCAGCCCGTGCCGATGGGCCAGGTCTTTCTCGCGACCGAGGAAGACGTCGCCGTCGCGCTGCGCATGGACGGCTACCTGCGCGAGGGAAATCGAACGGGAATTCCGATCGGCGTGTATCGCGCGGGTGGCACCGACTCGCCCATCTACCTCGATGCGGATTTCCTCGTCGGCCCCGAGGCCGCGCATCTGAACATCACCGGCGTCTCCGGGCTCGCGACGAAGACGTCGGCCGTCGAGTGGATGCTGTCGTCGATCTTCGCGCACTTCCCAGCCACCAAGGGATCCGTGGCTGCGGTGTGCTTCAACGTCAAAGGGCCCGACCTGTGTTTCCTCGATCAGGCCGGGACGCTCGACGACCGCGACCGCGAGCTCTACGAAAAGATGGGCGTTCCGCCGGGCCCGTTCGAGAACGTTCGGTACTTCGCGCCGTACAACGCGAAGGGGTTTTCGCTGAACACGCTGCGATCGAACGAAGCGCTGCTGGACAATGTCACGCCGCTCACGTGGGGACTTCGCGAGGTGCTGCAGTTCGCGGAGGTGCTGCTCAACAAGGATGACGTCGACGCAAAGGCCGATGCGCTCATCGACTTCATCAAGGAGCGCGTGATCGACAAGGATTTCGCGGACGAGCGCCTGGGTCCCACGCGCTACCGGGTGCAGTCATTCGCGGATCTCGATAAATGGTTCCGCGACGTGCTTCGCGCGATGGAAGCGGCCGACGACCAGAGCTGGCGCACGCATCACGTCGCGACGATCCGCAAAGTGCGGAACCGCCTGTCGAACATCTCGACACGCTGCGCCGGCCTCGTCACCGACGACGGCACGGTGAGCGACGTGCCGTTCGGCAACTTCGAGGACCGCGCGGTGTACGTGGTGGACGTCGCCAACCTGGAAGAGGACGCGCAGGACCTGATCTTCGCGCGCGTCGTGTCCAAGCTTCGCGAGCACCTCGAGCGTCGCGACCTGGGCGTGAAGCACGTCATCGTGTTTGTCGATGAGCTGAACAAGTACGCGCCCAACGACGGGCAGGACACCTATGTGCGGAAGATGCTGCTCGACATCTCGGAGCGCGGTCGGTATCTCGGGCTCGTGCTGTTCAGCGCGCAGCAGTTTCGCTCGCAAGTGCACCGCCGCGTCGTCGGCAACTCCGGAACGGCGCTGTACGGCCGCATGGACGCCGACGAGTTGGCGACGCCCGGATATCTCGTGTTGAGTCCGGCGACGAAGACGAAGCTCGCGACGTTGGAGAAAGGACAGCTGATGGTGCGACACCCGCATTTCACGCAACCGATCTTCGTACGCTTTCCACGGCCAGCGGTCATGCTGGGCCGCGATGGCGCCGAGCGCTTCCCGCAGGCGCCGGAAGTGACGCTGGAGCACGCGATCGTGCGATCGCTTCGGCAGCTCGACCCCGCCATCACGTTAGGCTGGGTGAAGGACGTGATCGCGATTGCGACCGAGGAGGAAGTCATTCGCGCGCGCAACGCGACGTTGCACACGCGTCCGGACGACGTGAAGACATTTTTCGCATCGCAGTTTCGCCGCATCGTGGCGCCCCGCCAGCCAGCCCGAGCCTCGACGCCTCCGCTGCGCACCACGCCGGCGGATGACCCCTACGGGTTCTGAGCAGCGACCGTCTCGCCATGCACGCCCGCGTCGTCATGCTGGCCGTGTGCTCCGCGGTTGCCGCGTCGGTCGCGCGCGCCCAGTCGCAACCGATCGCGCTTCGGATCGAGCCGCCGGTGGGCGAGACGCTGCGCATGCGGCTCGATCAGCGGGTGGAAATGTCAGGCACGACGCGCATGAGCGCCGGCGATTCGACCGCCAGCGTCGTCTCCACGCTGCTCGTCATCTCGCGAACCTTCGTCGAGCGTCGTGATCGCGACGCGAGCGTGGTGCTCGCGTCCACTGACTCCGTCGCCGCGTCGAGCACGGGCGCCGATTCGCAGTCGGTCGGCGCCGACACGCGCCGGGCGCTACAGGGGAAGCGGGTACGGCTTCGCATTTCGGCTGATGGAGCGACGGAGCTGGCCGGCGGCGACGTCGCCGGAAACAGCGATCTCAACGCGCTGTTCGCGCAGATGCCGGCCACGCTGCCGAGCACACCCGTCGCGGTCGGTCAGAGCTGGTCGCGCACGATGGTGGCGCCCATGGGAGCGCCGACGCCGACGGGTGGCGGTAAGCTCGAGGCGACGTTCCGGCTCGACTCGCTCTCACGCAACGGGGACAAGGCATTCGTATCGCTCGTCGGAGTACTGAGCAGACCGCCATCCGGTAAGGACGGATGGGCGACGCTCACGATGTCGGGCTCCGTCACCGGGAGCCTCGTCATTGATCGCCGATTGCGCTGGATCAGCGACGCCCGGATGACCTACACGGTCCGTTCGACGGTCTCGCCGAGCTCCGGAAGCACCAGTGCGGCCATGCGATTCCGGATGAAGGTCACGCAATGGGTTCGGGCGATCCCGTGATGGTATCGTAACGCGTTCCGCAGCCTATATTTGGGACCATGCGGCTGATCCACATATCCGATCTGCACCTGGGCTTTCGCCAGTACCAGCGGCAGACGCCCACCGGGATCAATCAGCGCGAGGCCGACGTCGCCGCCGCGTTCAAGCGGGCAATCGACAAGATCATCTCGATCGCGCCGGAAATTGTGCTGATAGCCGGCGACGTCTTTCACACGGTCCGGCCCACGAACACCGCGATCGTTCATGCGTTTTCGCAGTTCAGCCGTCTGCGGCAGGAACTGCCCGAGTCCATCGTGGTGATCATCGCCGGCAACCACGACTCTCCGCGCGCGTCCGAGACGGGCTGCATCCTGCGGTTGTTCTCCCCGCTCGGTATCCACGTGGTGCACGGCGAGGCGGAGCGCCTAACGTTTCCGGATCGTGACCTGTCGATTTTCGCCGTTCCGGATGCGCTGCGTGGCGGCCATCCCGTGCTCGAGCCCGACTCGGCATCCACGCACAATATCCTCCTGATCCACTGCGAGATCACTGGAATGCTGGCGGCGACCGCCGCGGCCCCGGAGCGGACGGTCGTCGAAGTGAGTCCGGAGGAAATCGGACCGGCCCGCTGGAACTACGTGGCCCTTGGGCATTACCACGTGTACCGACAGCTCGCACCGAACATGTACTATGCCGGCTCCATGGAGTACACGAGCCCGAACGTGTGGGGCGAGCTGGGCGAGGAGCGCGCGGTGAAGCTGCCGGGGAAGGGCATGATCGAGTACGATCTCGCGACGAACAAGCGGAAGTTCCACTTCCTGCCAGCCACGCGGCCCATCATCGACCTGCCATCGATCTCGGCGCGCGGCATGTCGTCGGCCGACGTGGACGCCGCCATTCAGGCCGGCGTCGAGCGCGTGAGCGGTGGGATCGACGACAAGGTCATTCGTCAGGTCGTTCGCGATGTCCCTCGGCACATCGCGCGAGAGCTCGACCACAAGGCGTTGCGGGAGCTCAAGCGGCGAGCGCTGCACTACCATCTCGACACGCGGCGCCCCGAGATCATCCGTGCTGTCGCCAGCGGTGGTCCGGGCCGACGGCCGTCGCTCGCCGACACGGTCCGAGATCATCTCCAGCGGCGCGTGATGACGAGTGATATCGACCGCGAACGCCTCGTGACGCTGGGGCTCGACTACCTTCGGGAAGCCGAGGCGCTCGAGGCCGTGGCACCAGTCAACTCCGTCGGGACGATCGAGTGAGGCTGCACCGGCTTCAGCTGCAGAACTTCCGGCAGCACGCGGACTCTGTTCTCACGTTCGAGACCGGGCTGACCGGCGTCATCGGGTCGAACGGGTCCGGCAAGACGACGATCCTCGAAGCGATCGCGTGGGCGCTCTACGGCAACTCGGCGACGCGCGGGACGCGCGACTCCATCCGGTTCTCGCGCGCCGCACCGCGGTCCCCGGTTCGCGTCGAGCTGGACTTCGAGCTCGCCGGACACCGATACCGGATCGTTAGGCGCCTAACGGACGCCGAGCTGTACCTCGATGGCGCGGGCCAGCCGATCGCCAATTCGATCACGGGCGTCAACGAGCTGCTGCATCGGCGACTCGGCATGTCGCGCGCGGAGTTCTTCAATACGTACTTCACGGGGCAGAAAGAGCTCAACGTGATGGCGGCCATGGGGCCGTCGGAGCGCGCACAGTTTCTGTCCCGTGTGCTCGGCTACGAGAAGCTGCGGTCGGCGCAGACGCTCGTGCGCGACCGTCGCCGGATCATCGCGGCCGAGGCGGCGGGCTTGCGCGCCGGGATGCCCGACCCGGAAGCTGTCGGGCGATTGCTCGCGGATTCGGAGCACCGGCTCGCGGTAGCGCGCCAGGCCGCCGCGGCGGCGGAGCGCGAGCGTCATCAGCGCGAAGCAACGCTGGCTGAGCTCGCGCCGCGCTGGGAGCGCGCGCAAAAGGAACGTGATCGCCTGCAGGAGCTGCTCAGCGAGCTTCGGGTGGCCGAGACGGAGGAAGCTGCCCTCGCGCGTGAGGCGGACCGTATCTCGCGCGAGCACGCCGCCGTCGCTGCCGCACGCTCGGAGCTGGAGGCGCTCGCAACGGAGCTCCAACCACTCAGCGAAGTCGCCGAAGAGTTCCAACGCTACGAGCGGCTCGCGCGCGAAGAGGGACGTCGCCAGACGCTCGTGGAAAACGAGCGACTGTTGGTGGACGAGCTGACGCGCCTCCGCGAACGCCGCGCGCGCATCTTCAACGCGCCGGTGATGGAGGAGGAGGCCACCATTGCCGTGGAGGCGAAGCGCAAGGAGCTCGAGGAGAGTCTTGGGGCTCTCGAGGCGCGACGAACCGAGTGGGTGCGCGACCGTCAGGAGGCGGAGACGAAGCGCGACGCACTGCGACGCCAATACGCCGAGCTCAAGACGCAGCGCGACCGTATCGTCGACCTGGGTGAGGACGGAACGTGCCCGGTCTGCACGCGGCCGCTCGACCAACATTTCCGTGGCGTTCTCGAGCACTTCGACGATCAGCTCGAGACGATCGCCGTCGACGGCAAGTTCTACAACACACGGCTCGATCAGCTCGAGGAGATGCCTGACGAGGTCAAGGCGCTCGATGAAGCGCGTCGGGCGTTGACGGCGGAAGTCGGTACGCTGGAGCGGCGGCTGGCGAAGGTCCAGGCGGCCGTTCAGGAGCTGACCCAGCTCACCAAGGACATCGGTGCAAAGGAACAGCGTCACGAAGCCGTGCGGCGCGATCTCGCTGCCATTCCTCCCGGGTACGACGGTGCGAGGCACGCCGCGTTGCGCCGGGAGGTCGAGCGGCTCATGCCGCTCAATGATCGCGCTACACGCCTGAGCGCGCAGATCGATCGCGAGCCGCAGCTCGACCACGAACGCCAGCGAGTGGCCGAGTCGTTAGGCGCGCTGCGCGATCGCCTGGCATCGCTTCGCGAGCGGACCCGAACCATCCCGTTCTCGGAGTCCGACTTCGCGTCGCTCCGCACCGCGTTCGAGAACGCGGCCGCCGACGCGCGCGCGGCCGACGTCGGGGCGGCAAAGGCGCAGGGTGACGCCAACGCCGCGCGGCTGACGCTCGACAGTGCGGAGCGGTCGCGGCGCGAGCTCGAGCGCATTCAGGCGACGCTCGATGGCCTCCAGGTCGACCGCCGATTGCACGACGAGCTCGATCGCGCGTACTCCGATCTCCGAACGGACCTCAACTTCCAGCTGCGGCCCGAGCTGTCGGAGCTCGCCAGCGCGTTCCTCCACGACCTCACGGACGCGCGGTACTCGGAGCTCGAGCTGGACGACAACTACAACGTCCTGGTGTTGGAGGACGGCATCCCGAAGCCGGTGATCTCCGGCGGCGAAGAGGACCTCGCGAACCTCGTGTTGCGGCTTGCGATCTCTCAGATGATTGCCGAGCGCGCGGGTCAGCAGTTTTCGCTGCTCGTGCTCGACGAGGTCTTTGGCTCGCTCGATGAATCGCGACGGAATAACGTCGTCGAGCTGCTGCGGCGTCTACAGGACCGCTTCGAGCAGGTCATTCTCATCACGCACATCGAGTCGGTGCGCGAGGGTCTCGATCAGATCATCAACGTGCGTTACGACGAGGAGACCGGCGCGTCGGTCGTGACGCAGACTGACCAGGCGGTGCTCGAGCTGCCGAGCTCCGACTCGAGCGAGCAGGATAACGACGCGTACGAAGAGTTCGAGGCCACGGGGTGATGGCGACCGCACGCGATTGGAAGACCGCCCGTCACGCTGACGGACCACACCCGGTTCGCCTGAGCGACATTCCGGGGCTGAATCAGGTATTCAGCGACGCGTTCACCGAGCGCTACCGGCGCGACGGGATGGTCGGGGTCCGCGTGCCCTTTCTGAACCCGGCGATCTGGCGTTATGCGATCGAGGACGCGGGCTCCGGCGCCATGGCGTGGCGCGGCGAGCGCGACGAGATCGTGGCGTTCAACATCGCGCATCGGTCGGGCATCGAAGGATGGATGGGTCCACTCGCCGTTCGCCCGGAGTGGCAGGGTGGTGGGCTCGGGAAAGAGATCGTTCGCGCCGGCATCGGCTGGCTAGCGGACCACGCGACGCGCGTGATCGGGCTCGAGACGATGCCGCGAACGATGGATAACATCGGCTTCTATTCCGGCCTCGGCTTTCTGCCGGCGCGTCTCACCGTCACGCTGACCCTCGATGCGGCGAGCGGCGATGGCGCGCCGCTCCTCTACGGCCGGCTCGCGTCGCGCGAAAAGGACGACGTACTGGGCGAGTGCCTAACGCTGACGCACGGCCTGGTGGCCGGCTACGACTACACGCGCGAGATCGCGCTGACGGATTCGCTGTCTCTCGGCGATACGCTGCTCGTGCGCGAGGCCGGCCGTCTCGTGGCGTTCGCGCTGTGTCACACGGCGCCGCTCGTGGAGGGCCGAACACGCGAGGAGCTGCGCGTGCTCAAACTGGTCGTGAGCGACCCGTCGTGGTTCGAGCGAGCGTGCCGTGCGCTCATGGACTATGCGCGACGGAGCGGGACTCGACGAGTCGCGTTCCGCGTGCAGGGCGAGTACGTCGACGCGTACGCGCGGCTCGTGGCGATGGGCGCGCGCGTTCGGTGGACCGATCTCCGTATGACCCTGGCCGGGTATCCGGAGCCCAAAGCGGAACGCGGGGTAGTGCTGTCAAACTGGGAGATCTAGGCGAGCGCGTAAAGCGTTGGCCCTGAGCGTCGTCGCCGGATCCCGGCTATCAGGCCGCTCGAGGTCCCTTCTCCGACTCCTCGCTTCCAGATTCTCGATTCCACTGTCCCTCCGCTGGTGTCGTCTTCACAGTGGGTCGTGAAGTCGGTCTCAGGGTGACAGCGATCTGGCGTCCTGGCGGGCGATGCGTAGACTGTCCGGCACCCCTGACACGAGACTCCCGCATGCGCCGGATCGGGCACGCCGCACGTACGCTCGTTCTCTCCGTCGCGATCGCGCTCGCCGCCTGTGGACGCCACGCGGCGCCGGTGGCTCGACCGGCGCCCGACGCTGCGGCACCCATGGCGCCCGAACTCCGGCAGCTGCTGACGCGCGGCAGCGCGCTGAGCCTGGCCGGGGAGCAGGACTCGGCGCTCGTCGTCTATCGCGAAGCCATGGCGCGGTGGCCTAACGCGTACCACGTCCAGGCCGGCCTCGGCACCATCCTGGACCTGATGGGCCGGTACGCGGAGGCGCGCCAGCACTGGGCCCGCGCCATCGCCGTGGCGTCGCCGGAGCAGGCGCCCGGGGCGCACCAGCAGCTCGCGGTGTCCTACGCGTTCGAGTGCCGGGGGCCGACGACGCGGCGCGAGGAGCGGGCGGCGATCGACGCACGGCTCGCGGGGCGCGACTTCGCCGGCGCCGCCGCGGTCTACAACGAGCAGGCGCGGATCTACCTGGAGTGCGGTGACCCGGAGCGGGCGCTCGCCTGGTACCGGCTGGGGTACGACACTGCGGCGCGAACCGCCGCCCTGACGGATACGGCGAAGGCCCTCTGGCAGTTCCGGTGGGAGCACGCCCAGGCCCGCATCGCGGCCCGGCGCGGCCAGCCCGCCGACGCGCAGCGGCACGTGGCCGCGGCCGAATCGATCCTCGAGCGCGGGCTCAACCCGGATCAGCTGCCCTTCCTCCCGTACCTAACCGGGTACGTGGCGTTCTACGGCGGTGACTACGCGGCCGCCGTCGCCGAGTTGCAGCGCGCGAGTCAGACCGACCCGGCCGTGCTCACGCTCCTCGCGGGAGCATACGAGAAGCTCGGCGACGACGCGGCGGCGCGGGACTACCGGCGCACGGCGTGGTCGATCAACGCCCACGGCCTAACGGTCGCCTTCAGTCGGGTCCAGTCGGCGAAGCGGTAACCCGCCAGTCGCACCTAACGCGCTCCACTGAGCGGTTGAGGTGAGTCCGATGTGCGTGTCCGGCAGGGCGGGGAAACGCCGTGAAAACGGAAGGCAAGTCCGGCGACCTCGGCGCGCTCTCCTTCTGACGGCGGTGCAGGTCGCCGAGTATCGTACCCGGGCGACCGTCAGACTGGGAAATCTGACCGCGCGGTGGTTTAGCGCCTGGACGCCGGTTGCCCGGGTCACCAGGTTTCGGCGTCGGATCGTGTCACCGCGGCGCCTGGGTTGAAAATCGGCAACCCGGTTGCCTCGCGGCAGCCTTCTGAGTCCATTCAGCACCGCAACCAGGCGCACCCGGACACAGACCTATGGGCGATTTCGCCGGCTGGATCACTCAGTTTTCGCGTGAGGCCCTGCAGGGGGACAATCGCGCGCTCCTCGGCCTGGCACTGGTGGGGATATTCGTCGGGTTTGCCCTCACCCGTCGGAAGCTCTCCGGGTGGATGCTCGTACCGATCATTGCCGGGGCGATCTGGTACGGCTTGATTCGCTGGGTTCAGATCAAAAACGGGTAGCCCTCGCAGCACGTTAGGCCGCGCGCGAACCTGGATGCCGGCCTGAACCCTTTCTTCGTGCTGCCCTACCGAGATTTGCGACCTACATCACAGTATCACTACGTCCCACCCGACATATTGGCCGGGTTGCGGATACCTCTACGGCGGGATCAGGCCGTGTCCGGTCAGGATTGGCCGCGGGGAAACCCGTACAACGATCGGCACACGCACCTCAACCGACGGGCCAAGGCCGGCGGGTCATCGCCACCCCGCCGTAGAGCACACCGCCCGACGATACGACCCGGGGCCTGTACCGGCCTCGTCCAACGGACCGACCACTGGCATTCGCATTGCTGCGAACTTTCGGTTTGGGGGTCGTCGCCCTGCCGTCAAGGCGAACGGACGATGTGTACGAACGACAACGGGGGCTCACAGCCGTAGTGAGCCCTCGTTGCGTTTCTGCACCCAGGTCGCCCACGTCGCCGCCGCACCTAACGAGCAACCTCCGCCACCGCGCGGCGACTATCTCGCTGGCGAGAAGATGTCGAACGTCAGGCCGAGGGTCATCGCGGCAAACAACCCGTTGTTCGACCCCTCGGCCGAATCGTTGATCTGCGTGCCGGTCACCATGGCCGCGAGGTGCAGTCGCACACTGGTCGCGAGCCCGAACTGCACCCCGGCGGTTCCCCCGAACATGTGCATGTCGTACTGCTCCTCCGTCGCCGACGTCGGCTCGTACCACTTGCCGAGGCTCGCGAGGGCACCGATGTATGGCCGCACCGGCGAGGTGCCCGGCCGAAAGTGATACCGCAACTCGAGTGTGCCGGTACGCATGCTGGGGTTCTCGACGTCCTTCCCATACCGGACGCTCGTGTACCGGTAGCCAAGCGCCAGGGCAACCGGCCCGAGCCCGCCGACGAACGACGCCGAGCCGCCAAACCCGGCGTCGGACCCACTGTCCGAATCGAGCCGCGTTAGGCCGCCTTCGCCACCCACCTCGATCGAGAGCCACGGAATCGCGCCGTTCTTGTCGCGGGCGTCTGTCGACGGTGCCGACGGGCTCACCGCGGCGGGAGCAAGGGCGGCCGCGCCGGACGCGTTCGTCTCGACGTGCGCGCCGTGCGGTTCCACGCGCGCGTTCGCACGATTGAGCTCGACCGCCGGCATGTCAGCACGCACGTTGATCGGCACGCTCCACGTGAACCAGCTTCCCTTCCACTGGTAGGGCTGCCGTGTGCTGACGACGTAGTTGCCGATCGGAAGGAGCACGGTGATGACCCCCGCCTCGTCCGTGCGCGCGATCACGGTGTCGGCACCCGGGCGCGCGAACGCCAACGCGACATCACGCGCTGGCGAATACGGTGTCTCGTCGTCCGCGAGTGTCACGTTGACTCGCACGGCAATCCGGTTGCCGATCACCACTCCGGGATCAGCGCGCACCTGCGCCGACACGGGCGCGGTGGCGAGCAGCGTGGCGATCAGGCTGATGCCGATCGTGCGCATCGTGACTCCGGGTTATCTAGCCCCCTGCGGCCATGATGGCGTGGGGCAAACACCGCCGCAACCCTCACGCCGTCACGCCGCGTCGCTCGGCAGGTTCGGCGGATCGTTGTCGCGTGGTGCAATGGACGGCCTTCGCGTCGTCAGAACCAGCACCGCGAACAACGCGATGGCGGTCAGCGCAAACACCAGCGCGAAGATCCGGTCGGCCGGTCCCGAGTGACCCGTGAACTCCACGCCGTATTTGGCCTCGAGCCGACCGAGCAGCGGATTGATCATGATCGTGCCGCTGAACGCGAGAGGAAACGACACGACCGCCGAGACGAGCGCCAGAGAGACGAGGCGGAACGCCACGCGCAAGGCCTTCCGCTGTGACTCAGGGCGCGCCACAATCACCTCCCGCGAAGCCAACCCTCGATCCGGTCATCGCTTGATTCTTTCCGTTCGCGTTCCCACGTCGCAGCCACCCGAGCGTCCGGGGCAGATTCTCCGCGAGGAGTTCATCAAGACGGGCCGCCTCACGCAAGCGGCCCTGGCGCAGCGCATGGGTGTTCCCATCGCCAAAGTGCGCGGCATCCTTAGCGGCGAGGAGGGGATTACTGCCGAAACCGCGCTGCAGCTGGAAGCGGCGCTTGGTGTCGAGGCGGAGTTCTGGATCCGCGCGCAGTTCGTGTGGGATTGCTACCGGCTGCGGGAGGTGGAGCGTCGCACCGCTGTGCTGGAGCACGAGGGGAAGGCGAAGCGTCCGAAATCCTGACGCCAAGTGCCTGCCTAACGCTCGCCATCGTTCGCTGGTGCGCGGCCACCGTCGCCGCCGATCCCGTAGAATGCCTCGATCGCCCACACGATCACGCGGTCCGTCAGCACCGATCGATACCACGCGCGCATCTCCGGCAGCGCCACGTCGCGCATGAGGCGTTTGAGCTCGACGATGAGCTTCTCCGGGAGCACACCAGCGGCACGCGCATCGCGCGCGCACTGTTCCACGGCAGCCTGGGCATCCGTCGTCTCGAAGCCGCGTCTCGTCTGGGCCGCATCGAGCAAGCGAACGATTTCCATGCAGTGCGCACGGAACATGGTGCTCGCGAGAAACCCCGTGTCGTCCGCTACCGACACGACGTTGTCCGATTGAGCCGCGCGAGCATATCGCCGGATGTGGCCTTCATCTCTTCTTGGTCGTCGTGTCCACGCCGGGGGTTCCACGAACGACAATGCGGTAGATGATGAGAAAGACGCCGACGCTCAGCAGGAGATGAATCCAGCCCGGCGCCTCGAATGCGAACGTTCCGATCGCCCAGACGACGAGCATTGCGACGCCGGCGAGAATACCGATATCCATGAGTTGACCGCGTTCCGATCAGTCGGTAGGTTGTGTGAACGAAAACGCCCAAGGAATCGCGTTAAGCAATTCGCTTAGGGGCGAAGAGACTACGTTTTTGAGCCAACAAGTCCACCGAGCGGGTTCGATAGCGGTGTTGACGTCATGCCCCAGTGCGGGGAAGGCGGGAGGCACGGTGAGAACCTTATGTATTCGACTGGGCTTCAAAAAACCCTCTTCGTTCCACCTTTGAAAGCCCCGCGGTCCGCCGCGGGGCTTTCTCGCGTTCTGGCCGGCAACTTACGGACCCGAACGCGCTGACTCAAGCGACCGCGAGCTCCGTTTGTACGCGACACGCCTTCGCCCTCGATCACCACGATGCCGATCGTTACCGTCACGCGACGGCTCCGCTTCAATGCGGCGCACCGACTGCACAATCCCGCCCTCTCCGACGAGGAAAACGCAGCCCTCTTCGGCAAGTGCAACAATCCGAATTGGCACGGTCACAATTACATCCTCGAGGTTGCGGTCGAAGGACCCATCGATGAGCGAACGGGGTACGTGATCGACCTCACCAAGCTCAAGTCGATCGTCCAGCACGAAGTGATCGACCGCGTCGATCATCGCAATCTGAACATCGACGTCGAGCTCATGCGCGGCGTGAATCCCACCGCCGAGAATATTGTCGTTGCCTGCTGGCGCGTCCTGGAGCGCCACGTCGCGCCCGGCCGGCTCCGCCGCCTGCGACTCTGGGAAACCGAGAACAACTACGTCGAATACGAAGGTGCCTGACCCTCACACGGGGATGGGGCGCCTAACGGGTATCACGGCGGTGGTCACCGGGGCGTCGCGCGGCATCGGCCTCGCGATCGCTCGCCGGTTGCACGACACAGGCGCCCGCGTGGCCATGCTTGCGCGCACGGCCGCCGCGCTTCGAGCCGAGGCGGAGTCGCTTGGCCCGCGCGCCTTGCCGGTCACGTGCGATCTCGCGAATGCTCCTGCGGTCGCCGACGCCGTTGTCACGATCACCGACGCGTTTGACGGTGCGCCCGATGTGGTCGTGAACAACGCGGGAGCATTTGCGCTGACACCGTTCGACGCGCTCGCGCCGGAGGACTTCGCGGCCGCGTTGGACATCAACCTCGTTGCGCCGTTTCGCCTCATCCGCGCGTTTCTGCCATCGATGAAGTCACGTCGCGCCGGCCACATCGTGACGATCGGATCGGTTGCCGACCGGGCGATCTTCCCCGGCAACGCGAGCTACGCACCGAGCAAGTACGGCGCGCGCGCTCTGCACGAGGTGCTCAGGCTCGAGACACGCGGCTCGGGCGTTCGAGCCACGCTCGTATCGCCCGGCCAGGTGGACACGCCGCTCTGGGACGCGGTCGACCCCGACCATCGCGAGGGCTTCACGCCACGCGCCCAGATGCTGCGACCGGAGGCCGTCGCCGACGCGGTCCTGTACGCACTCACGCAGCCGGCTGACGTGAACGTGGACGAGCTGCGATTGTCTCGTAGCTAGCGCCTAACGCCCGACCGCAGCGCAACCGGAGGCGACGCCACGACTGTTCGCTCCGCCACCCAGACCCGGTCGTCGCGAGCGAGCACCTCCATACCGTCCGGCACCGCCGCGTCCGCCGGCGCAACAAGACGCCCGCGACTCCGCAGTGACAATGCAGTGGACGATAGCAAAGCGGGAAATGCCGCGCTGCCGTCGACGGCGACGCCACGCAGCGCGGTCGCCCCGAATGGGAGGCGATCGTCCACCACGATGGACGAGACTTCCTGAGCGCCGGCCTCAGTCGTCCCCGCATTGAGCACGACGACGTGCGCTACCCCGAGCTCGGCCACTGCGTCGGCGTACACCCCCCACGACCCGCCCAATACGACGATGCCGCCGGGTTGGCTCAGGTCCAGCAGCGCCGCGGTGCGAGTCACGTGCGCTGGATCCGAATCCGCGACGAGCATCGTTAGGTCCTCGTCCGACGCGTCCGGCTGGCGCTTGGAAAACCACGCCGTGCCCTTGCGGACGGCGTACGTGCGCCGGCAGAGCGGGCACCCCAGCACGGCGTCGATGAGGTGGCGGCCTTCCATGTGGCTTGCGGCTGCGACGAGCCACGTCTCGTCATGTGGCTCGAGACACCGCAGGGAATCCACCAGCTCGATGAACATCGTGAGACCCGGTCGGTGTCAGCCCGGCGTCAGTCGGAGTAGAGACCGTCAATGACGGCCTTGTAGTTTCGATCGATCACGCGGCGCTTGACCTTGAGCGTCGGCGTGAGCTCGCCGGAGTCCACCGAGAAGTCGTGCTCGAGCAGCGCGATCTTCTTCGGCATCTCGAAGTGCGCGAGCCCTTCGAACCTCGATTGGACTTCCTTCTCCATCTTCGCGTGCACCGTGGGCATCGCCAGCAGCTGCGCGCGCTCGGTCCACAGGATGTTCTCGACCTTCGCCCACTTTTCGAGGTTGTCCCAATTCGGCACGACGAGCAGCACGGGAAACTTTCGCTTGTCGCCGATCATCACCGCTTGGCTCACGTACTTGTTCGTCTTGACCGCGTTCTCGATTGGCTGCGGGGCGATGTTCTTGCCGCCGGCGGTGACGATGATGTCCTTCTTGCGGTCGGTGATGCGGATGAAGTCGTCTTCGATGAGCCCGATGTCGCCTGTCTTCAACCAGCCCTCATCGTCGATCGTGTCGCGCGTCGCATCAGGCTTGTTGTAGTACCCCTGCATGACGTGCGGGCCGCGCGTGAGGATCTCGCCGTCCTCTGCGATCTTCACTTCTACACCATTGATCGGCTTGCCTATCGTGCCGATGCGGAAATTGTCCGGCGTATTCACGCCGATCACGGGCGACGTTTCCGTAAGCCCGTAACCTTCGAGAATGACCAGGCCCGCGGCGTAGAAGAATTTGTTGATCTCAGGGGCGAGCGGTGCGCCGCCCGAGACGAAGTACCGCAAACGCCCGCCAGTGCGCGCCTTGAGCTTCGAGAACACGAGCTTTTGCGCGATGCCGTACTGGAGCGCCAACAATCCCTGTGGCTCACGCCCCGCGAGCTTCTCGTCCGCCCAGCGATCGGCGACACCGCGCGCCCAGAAGAAGATCCGCTTCTTCACGGCGCCGCCGGCGAGCGCGTTCTCGAGCACGCGCGCATACATCTTCTCGTACAGTCGAGGGACCGAGATTGCGATCGTCGGCCGCACCTGCGTCATGGCGAGCGGCACGAGGTCGAACGAGTCGACGTAGGCGATGCTGGTGCCCGTCGCGAGAAACCAGTAGTCACCCATCCGCTGCAGGATGTGCGACAGCGGCAGGAAGCTGAGCGACACGTCGTCGCCGCGCATGACTAGCGCGTTCCGCGTCGCCGCGACGTTCGAGTAGATGTTGTCGTGCGACAGCATCACACCCTTCGGCTCCCCGGTCGTGCCTGACGTGTAGATGATCGTCGCCAGGTCGTTAGGCTTGACCAGCAGCGCTTCGCTGCGGAACTCCGCGGCACGCGCCGGAGAATCACCCGCCGCGCCACGCTGCTCGAGCGCTTCGAGCGTCATATCGGCGGTCGCGGCAGCCGAGCGGTCGAACACGATGACCGTCTTGAGCGTCGATACCTCGCCGCGAATGGCCGCGATCTTCGCGGCCTGCGCTTCCGTCGAGACGAAGATGGCGACGGCTCCCGAGTCGCGTAGCGGGTAGGCGAGTTGCTCCGCGGGAAGACTCGGGTAGAGCGGAACGTCCGTGACGCCACTCGTCAGGCAGGCGAAATCGGCGATCGCCCATTCCGGCCGATTCTCTGAGAGGATTGCGACGCGGTCGCCGCCTCGGATCCCGATCTCACGGAGCCCGTAGCTCACGCGTCGGATCCGATTCAGCAGCGTTGCATGCGAGATCGGCGTGTACTGCTCGCCGACGCGGACCTGCATCGCGTCAGGCCTGTTGTATTTCTCGATGGCCTCGAATAGGAGCTGGTTCAGCGTCCCGGGCTGCGGACGCGGTCCACCGCGAGCGTACATCGACGTCCCGGCCTGGGGGCGAGATGGGAAGGAAGTCGAGGTCGCCGGTGCTCCTGTCTGGGTCATTTCACGGGAAGCCGAGTCACGGGGTCGTTGATGGCCGGACCACGATAATCGTCGAATCGGTGACCGGAGCCGAGTTCGCCGTGCGGAGACGCATGGTCGCAACCAGTACGACGGTGTCCTCTGCTACCGAGAGCGACCGGATGAATACTCGGCGACTCGCCGCGCCGCTGCTCTCCGTCGTGTCGACGTATGTCGCTATCCGCTTGCTGTTGACGAGCTCGAACGTGAAGGCGTACGACGTGTCGGCAGACTCGATGGTCGTTCCTTGGTGCCGAAGCTGCAAGGACACCAGCCAGGACGGAACCGGCGCTTTTGGCTTTCCACTGGCGGTATCGCCGAACACGCTGAAGATCATCCGGCTCACATCCGAGCTGGTGCCGCCAATGCCGTTGGTGACGAAGATCGTGTCGGTCGGCTTCGTTGCCTTGAAGGAATCAGGGCGCTGCACCACTAACAGGGTATCGGGCACGCTCTGAAGCTTCCCCGCGGTCGCAAACACGCGCGCGGGCGTTCCGTCAGGCTTTCTGCGAGTGGCGAACACGTCGCCAGTCTCGTACACACGCAACACCGTGTCGGGGCTCGAAAACACGAACCCTGCGCCCTCGATCGGATCGCCCTTGTAGTTGAGCCCTAATGCGCGCAGTGGCTGCAGGGCGCCGAGCGAGTCACGCAGTGAGTCGCCCGCAACGATCGACGGATACGGGGAGCCAATGAACTGCACCGCGACGATCGCGTTAGGGTCGGTCGAGACCTCGGTGCATGCAGCACCCAGCAACAGTGCGGCGACAGACAGGAGGCGTTTCACTCGAAACGCTCGGCGAGCACGGTCGCCAGGTTCACGTACGCCTGCGACGCCGCGTCGGCCGGCTCGCGGAGCACGACCGGCTGACCCGCAGCGAACGCTTCGGTCGAGGCAATCGTGCGTGGAATGACCACGTCGAATACCATGTTCGCCGGAAGATGCGATCGGACGTATTTCGCCACTCGCTCGCACGCGGGGTTCTCTCGCTCGTACATGGTCAACAGGATGCCGTCGAGCGTCAGCTCATCGTTCATCGCGACGATGTCCTGTATACCCCGCAAGATCTGCGGCGTTGTCTGCAGCGCGAGCGGCTCGCACTGCAGCGGCACGATCACGTGCTGACTCGCCTCGAGGACCTTGTGGACGATGGGTCCGAGCCCAGGCGGCGTATCGACGATGACCACGTCGCAACGCTCACGCGCGGCCGTCAGTAGTTCCTTCAACACGTCGGTCTCGGCGACCAGCGCGTGGTACGTTCCGTGATCCGCGGCGTCGGTCACGGTGCCGGCGAGCATGACTCGAAGCCACGGCAACGCCGTCGGCAGAATCACCTCACGTAGCCCGCGAGCGCCATTCAGGTAGTCGGAAAACCCGTGCGGCGGATGGCCGCGCTTGAGACCTACGCCATAGCGCACGGCTCCTTGGGGGTCGACGTCCACGACGAGCGTCTTCAGCCCTCGTCGTGCGAACGCGGCCGCAAGGTTCACGGACGTCGTCGTCTTTCCAACTCCACCCTTTTGACTGACGACAGCGAGCACATGCCCCACGGCTATGGCTCGGTCAGTTCGCGGGCGGCCCGAGGCTCGGTGCCGTTGCGCAGGTCGTCCAGCGTCTGTTGCGCATGCCGGACCCATCGCTCCGACTCAGCGCCCGACGGGGGCTGGCGCAGAAATGCCTCGAGGTGCTGAATGGCGCCGTCGGCGTCTCCCTTCTTCAGAAGAAGAAATGCGAGCCCATAGTGAGCGCCCGACAACTTGGGCTCGAGATCGAGCGCTTTTCGATAGCACCGGACCGCTTCGTCGTGTCTACCGGTTTTCGAGAACGCGATCGCCATGTTCTGGAGGACACGGTGATCATCCGGCTTGTCGCGGAGGGCAAGCCGATACGACGTCAGGGCAGCGTCGTAATCGCCCTGTCGTTCGAGCATGAGCGCTTCGTTCAGATAGTCGAGGCGCTGAGGCTTGACATTACGCGGGGATTTGCCGCCAAACACGCGGCTCCACCAGGACATTCGGTCGGGATCGGCTTTGTTGACGAGCGACCCGGCGCGAGGCACGCCCTGCCGAAGGGCGCCGGCCGAATCCGGAGCGGAAAAGCTAAGATGTTGGGGGACTGCGAGCAACGCTAATACAAAGTCATCCTTCGCCGATTCCCGATTGGCCGTTCCCGCGTAACTTTCCGCTCCTCACGCTCACGGATTCCACCATGCCACGCCGCTACGAAGTCGACCCGACGAAGGGAGTGCTCGAGATCGAGTGGCCGCTCTTTGGCGAGCTCTCGCGCGCGCTCGCGCTCAAGGTCGCGCGCGAATACGACCCCGAGATCGTGATCGGCGTTGCAACCGCGGGTGTGGTACCCGGTGCCGTGGTCGCCGCGATTCTCGATCGCGAGTTCCACTCGATCATGGTGAGCCGGCGCTACCGTGGCGAAACGGTGCGGCAAACTCCGGCGGTGATGGGCGCAGCCCCCGTCGAGGGCCGCGGGCATCGCGTTTTGATCGTCGACGAGACGTGTGACTCAGGCGCCACCATGCGCCTGGCCGTGTCTGCGATCGTCAACGCCGGCGCGACAGAAGTGAGGACGGCGGTGTCGTTCCGTACGGGCACCTACGAGCCGGACTTTTACGCGCTCGCCACCGACAGCACCATCATCCTGCCGTGGGATCGGGAAGTGCTCGTGAATGGTGAGCTCGTGCCCAACCCGATGTACGCTGGGGTACTGGGGAAGACCAGCTAGAGGACGGACCCTACCGCCTCTTCGTAGTCGACGCCGCGACCCATCTCGTCGTACACGTGCTCCATCACCGCGGCGTTCCCAACGAGGAAGCGGCAGCGGGGAGCGCCCATCGAGCGACACTCGACCTCGAGCACCGCGAGGGGAGTGTCCGCGATTCTGCCGAAGAAGTCGGCGAACATGCCCGTCGTGAAATGACAGGCGGGATGGTCCATGCCGCTCTCCGGGTCCGACTCGCCCCAGTCCGTCGAATCGAGCGTCGCGACAGCGTCGTTGAGCGTCCCCACCTTGAGCGATCCCCAGCCAGCGTCACGGAAGTAGTCGGTTGCGAAACGCTCGAACTCCTCGACGCCGAGCTCCTCCGCCTGGACCTCGGTGCGCATGGCGAGCCAGCTGCGGAACGAATCGAACAGCGTCTCGCCACCAGCGTAGCCGGCTTCCTGGAGGTACGACGCAGCCGCGGGGCCCGCGTCGCGAATCAGCGCCGCGCGGAGCGCGGCGAGCGAGGAGCGTGATAGCGCGAGCAGTTGGTGATTCGCGAGCTCGAGCGATTGTGACATGTCTTCCGTTCCGTGGATGCTTGAACTGAACGATCCAACGAGATGATTACCGCCCGATTCGCGCCAGCAACCCCGCCTCGTCGATGGTCTCTACGCCGAGCGACCGTGCTTTTTCCAGCTTGCTGCCTGGGTCTGCGCCCGCGACGACAAAGCTCGTTGCCTTGCTGACGCCGCTCGTGACGCGACCCCCCGCTTCCTCCACCAGAGAGGTGGCCTGAGCCCGGCTGAGCGTCGGCAGTGTTCCGGTGATGACGACCGTCATCCCTCGCAGGGCACCGTCCGCAGCGGCCCGCCGTGCCTCGGTGAGCGTCAAGCCTCGGTCCGCGAGCTTCTTCACCAGGTCTCGCGCAGACGGATCATCCAGGTAATGCCGAACTGCCTGCGCGATGATATCCCCCACGCCGCGAACATCCGCGATTTCCTCTGTGGACGCCGCGATGATCGCGTCCATAGACCCGAAATGACGAGCCAATACTTCGGCGACCGTCTGACCGACGTGGCGAATGCCAAGCGCGAACAGGAGACGTGACAACGGCTGCTGCTTCGATGCCGCAATTGCCTCCACCACCTGCGCAGCGCTCTTTTCCGCGAACCGCTCGAGCGATTCGACCTTCTCCGCGGTCAGGTCGTAGATGTCAGCGACGTCATGGATCAATCCCGCCGCGATCATCTGCTCGATGCGGGCGTAGGAAAGCCCGCGGATGTCCATCGCGCCACGCGACGCGAAATGCACGAGCCCTTCGAGCTGCCGGCCGGGACACGCCACGTTAGGGCAGTACGTGGCGGCTTCCTCCTCATCCTTCTCGACCGGCGTGTGACAGACCGGGCACGCCTTGGGCATCTCCCAGCGTTGCACGTCGCCAACGCGTTTTTCCGGGACCGGCCCGATTACCTGCGGAATCACCTCGCCCGCGCGCTTCACCTGCACGATGTCGCCGACACGCAGGTCCTTCTTCTGGATGAGGCCCTCGTTATGCAACGTCGCGAGCTTCACCGTCGTGCCGCCGATTTCGACCGGCTCGAGCACCGCGAACGGATTCAGCATCCCGGTTCGGCCCACGTTGACCTGAATGTCGTTGAGCCGCGTCTCGGCGATGTCGGGCGCGAACTTGCGCGCGATCGCCCAGCGCGGCTCTCGCCCGCCCACGATGCCTAACTCGTCCTGCAGCGACAGCGAATCGATCTTCACCACGCCGCCGTCGATCGCGAAGTTGAGCTGAGCGCGGATCTTCGTCTCCACGTCGTGGGCCCACTGTGCGACGTCGTCCAGCGAGGTGCATCGGACGTGATGCGGGGCGACCGGAATCCCCCATTCCGCGAGCGTGGTGAGCACCTCCGTCTGCGTCTTGAACGGAAGCGATACTCCGGGGGGAAGAGCGACCGAGTATCCGTAGAACCGCAGCGGCCGCGTTGCCGTTACCGCGGGATCGAGCTGTCGCAGCGCGCCGGCGGCCGCGTTCCGCGGATTCGCGAACACCGGCTCGCCCGCCTGGACTCGCGCCTCGTTCATCTGCTCGAAGCGATCGAAGGGGTAGTAAACTTCGCCCCGAATCTCGATCATGGCGGGTGGCGCGGCGGTTCGGAGGCGCAACGGCACATCGCGCAGCGTTCGGATGTTCGCGGTGATGTCCTCACCAATGATGCCGTTGCCGCGTGTCGCGCCGGTGACCAGAACGCCGTCGCGGTACGTGAGGCTTACCGCGGCGCCATCGATCTTGAGCTCGGCCGAGTAGCCACTCTTCGCCGCGTCCTCGCCAACCAGGCGCGTGAGGCGCTCGGCCCACTGCCGCAGCTCGTCGTCGTTGAACGCATTGCCGAGCGACAGCATGGAAACCAGGTGCGTGTGCTTGGGCAGCGACGACTGCGGCGGAGCTCCAACGCGCACCGTAGGCGAGTCGGCGGTACGCAGCTCGGGGTTCGCTCGCTCGAGATCCTGCAGCTCACGGAATAGCTGGTCGTATTCCTTGTCGGAGATGACCGGCCGATCCAGCACGTAGTAGTCGTACGAGGCCTGCTCGATACGCTGACGCAGATCGGCGGCGCGAGCGGCGAGCTCACTCAGTGCGTCGGGAGCCGAAGTCTCGGTGGGCTTGGTCTGAGACACGCGGGAAACTTAAGACCAGAAACGCCAGTGGTAATTGGCTACTGGAACTGGTTACAGGTAATCGAAACCCTCGGGATGCGCATTTCGCTGTAGAGAGGCATCCCAGAGGGTTCAAGTCACTGTTAACCAATCCCAGTAACTACTTACCTGTCCAGTTGTCGCTTTAGCCCTTCGCTTCTTCGTCGAGCACCTGCATCGCAACCGAAACAAGCCTGTCCAGCTCATCGTCGGACGCACGGGGCAGGAGCGTCTCGGCCCACATGTGATCTTCGCGGGCGGTGTAGCGGTCGAGCAGCCGCCGCAGGAATGCGACGAGCGCGATGCGCTCGAGCTCCGCGCGCCGACGCGTTTCCTCGCGATCATCGCTGGACCGCAGCAGCGACTCGAAGCGATGGGCGTTGCGAAGCGCCTTCGCCGTGAGCGAAGCGATCACCTGGCAGAAGCGGACGTCGCTCTCGGTGAACGGCTCGGACTCCCGCTCGGTCCGCAGGAAGATCGCGCCGATGACGGACGACCGCGAACGGATCGGGACGACGACGATCGATCGCACGTTGCGCAGGTCGAGCGCCGCGCGCGCGTTCTGCAGCATCGGATCGTTAGGCGCGTCGGGAATGAACACGGTGTCGCCCGACTCGAACGCGCGCTTGAGCTCTGGATAACGATCGAGGTCGACGACGAGATTCCGGATCGATGGATCCTCGTAGCTGGCCACGAGGCGCACATCGGCGTTGCCGCCCGCGAGATAGATCGAGCAGCGATCGAGCCCGAATGTTTCGCCGAACTTCCGGGCGATCGCTTGCAGAATGTCTACGAAGTGGAGCGAGGACGAGATGTCCTGCAGAATGTCGACAACCGCGACGAGCTGATCACGCTCGCGTTGCAGCTCCGCGATCCTCTCCTCCAGCCGGGTGATCTCCGGGTCCGGCGGGGAATAGCGCTCGATCGCTGACATCAACCTCGGCGTGTTGATCATCGGTGGTGGACTGGGTGTGCTCGTTGAACGCTTGACTATCGAAGCGAATGACACGGTTTCTTCCCGTCTCCTTCGCCACGTACAGCGCGTCGTCAGCAGCTTTGACGAGGGCATCACAGTCTTCGATCCGCGGATGCGGCCAGGCCGCGACGCCGCAGCTCATCGTACGCTGCAGAGTCCCGCCGTCGAAAGTGAACGTGTGAGCCTCTACTGCTTTACGCGCGCGCTCGGCGAAGGTAACGGCCGCGTCGAGCACCGTACCCGGCAACAGGAGCATAAACTCTTCTCCCCCATAGCGACCAACGCGGTCGATCTCCCGCGCTTCCTGTTTCAGGATCCGGGCGAGCTGCTTCAATACCGCATCGCCCGCCTGATGGCCGTAGGTGTCGTTCACACTCTTGAAGCGATCCAGATCACACAGCACCACCGCGACCGGCTCCTTGAGCCGGCGCGAATGACCAAACGCTTCCTCCAGGCGCTCCTCCAGATAACGCCGGTTGTCGAGCCCCGTGAGTGAGTCGGTCTGCGCCATCTTGAGCAGCCGCGAATTCACCTCGGAGAGCTCGCGCTCGCGCTCTTCGAGCGCGTCCTGTAGCCGCTTGATGCGCAGCATCGACTTCACGCGCGCCTCGAGCTCGGCGAAATTGATAGGCTTCGTGATGTAGTCGTCGGCGCCGGCGTCCAGTCCTTCGACCTTGTGCTCGGTGGAGTCGAGCGCCGTCTGCAGGATGATCGGGATGAACGGCAGCTTCCTGTTGGCCTTCAACCGGCGCACGACCTCGAAACCGTCGATGCGCGGCATCATCACGTCGAGCAAGATCAGATCAGGCGGCGATTGCTCGACACATCGAAGCGCCTGCTCGCCATCCATCGCGCTCTCGATGGCGTAGCCGCGTGCCTCGAGACGGGCCCGCAACAACTCAATGTTGTCTTCGTGATCGTCGACGATCAGGATTCGCGCGACGGAATCACGACCCATTGTCGCGCCCGAGGAACCGCTGTACCTCGGCGACTACCGCTCGTGGCTCGCACGGCTTCGCGAGATACCCATCGCAGCCGACTTCCATGGCCTTCTCGCGATCCGATGCGAGTGCATGCGCCGTCAACGCGATGATGGGGATGTCGTTGGTCGCAGGATCGTGCTTGAGCACCTGCGTCGCCTCCCACCCGTCGATGATGGGAATCGAAATATCCATGAGGATAAGGTCAGGCTTCTCCGCTCTGGCCTTGCTGATCCCTTCCTCACCATTGAGGGCTTCCGTGACGGTGTAGCCGAAATGCCGTAGGATCGTGGAATAAACGATGCGGTTATCCTCGTTATCCTCCACGAGCAAGACCGTCTTCCCCTTCCCGTTCATGCGAGTCCTCACGGCTGACGCGGATGATCCGTGCTGTTGGTTGGTGAACATGGTGGCGATTCGGCACTCAAGAGTGCGCCTAGATCATTGGCGCGTCAGGCAAGTGAATCGTACCCGACCGCGCGAGAACGTCCGTGGCGAACAGGCCAAGCGGTTATGATGTACCAATCTTTCTCCGCCGAGCCGACGTGCATGGACAGCGCTCGCGATGCCGCCCGAACGTAGCAAGATTCTTACCAGCCCCAAACGAGAGCTTGTCCCATGTCTTTCGCCGATCCGAGCTTACCTCGCCCAAACGCCACCCGGGCCGAGTCGCACAAACGATCCGCCGGGAGAGCCGACGTTGGCCGCCGAGCGCCCGTAGATGATGACGACGCTCCCGTGCAACGGCCACGCGGGTCGTCATACCGCCGTTCCGTCGACTGGGAGCACGTTGGACTACTCGGCGCCGGGATCCTCGTCGGCGCCGTCGTGGGCGCGAGCGCCGCGCTGCTGCTCGCGCCGCAGAGCGGTCGCGAAACGCGAACCGCGATTCGGCGTCGTGCGCGTTTCGCGCGGCACCGGGCCGGCGACGCCTGGGCGGAGCTGGCCGACGAGCTGGCGGCGGTAGCGCGGCGAGGCCGGAGGCAGGCCCGCCGCGCAATGCGTCGCGCGCGGTGGCGCGCCAGCGACGTGATTGCCTAGCCGCCCAGTTTCGCCAACGCGGCCTGCGCTTCTCGCTGGTAGGCCGGGTCGTTGAAATCGGTGCGGCGTCCTTGCACGACGAGCTCGAGCTGCGTCCGCGCCTTTGCCTTGTCGCCGACGTCCGCGTAAATCTTGCCGAGGTCGAGATGGTGTACGATGCGATCGGGGTCTACTGCAACCGACCGCTCCATGTAGGACACCGCCTTGTCCCAACTCGCCTCGCCAAACACGCGCCCGCCGAGAACGTTCTTCGCGAAGAACCGTTGGATTCCGTTCAGCCGCATGATCTCTGCGTTCCAGACGCCCATCACATGGAGCGCGCCCGGATGGTTGGGATCGAGCCGCAGCGCGGCCATCGCTTCGTCGTGCACCGCGGTTCCGAACTTCACGCGATCCCTCACTCCCACACTGAGGGCGCGTCGCCCCAGCGCGCGCGCGAGATGAAAATGCGCCTCGGCGTCCTGCGGATTCACTTTGATCGCGCGGCGCGCGAGCGCCTCTCCCGCCACGGAGAGCTGATTGCGGCGACCCTCATCCTTTTCCGCTTCAGCCAGGTCGATTTCCGAGCGCGCAGCTTTCCAGAGCGCCTCGTAGTTGGACGAATCCGGGCCAATGGCCTCGAGGTAGTGTGTCAGCGCCTCGTCAGGCTTGAAGCGGGCGTACGCGCTATCCCCGAGCGCGATATGGTCCGCAGGAGATTGCGCACGAGCCGCGCCGGCAACGACGAGGCATCCGACCAGCAAGCTACGAAACGGCATGCATGCTCCACGCTGAAAGACATGGTTGTGCTACGATCGATTCCGTCGCGATCGCGTCGATCGGCGTGGTGCGTCGGGACGCTCCGCGGGCGGCAACCTAGAAATACCCCACAATCGGGTCAATGCTCTCGGTTGTCTTCTGAACGTCAGGCGAGCCGTCGCAAGGCCATTTCGTGACTGGTCTCGCACAGCGGCTCATCGAGCGAAAGCGCGACGGGGGGCGGGTGGACCCGGGCGAATGGCGCGCGCTCACCAGTGCCTACACCGCCGGCCACGTGCCCGACTATCAGATGGCGGCCTTCCTCATGGCCGCGTACATCCGCGGGCTCGATCGCGCCGAAACGAGCTCGCTCACGGATGCGATGCTGGGCACGGGCGCGCGCATGAGCCTGGACCACCTCGGCATCGGACGCGTCGACAAGCACTCGACCGGCGGCGTCGGGGACAAGGTCTCCCTCGTGCTCGCACCACTCGTTGCATCGCTCGGCGTTGCCGTGCCGATGATGAGCGGGCGCGGGCTCGGGCACACCGGTGGAACCCTGGACAAGCTCGAATCGATACCAGGCTTTCGCACGACGCTGTCGCTTGCCGACGCCACGCGGCAGATCGAGCGCATCGGGTGCGCCATGCTCGGTCAGAGCGCCGAGATCGCCCCCGCCGACCGCATGATGTATGCGTTGCGCGATGCCACCTCGACCGTCGAAAACATTCCCCTGATCGCGGCCAGCATCATGAGTAAGAAGCTCGCGGAAGGACTGAGCGGGCTGGTGCTGGATGTGAAGCGGGGATCCGGCGCGTTTCTTCCCGAGCTCGATCGCGGCCTCGAGCTCGCGCAGACCATGATCGACCTTGGCGTCGACCGTGGCTGCGCGGTGGTCGCGCTCATTACGGCCATGGATCGCCCGCTCGGCCGCGCCTGTGGCAACGCGCTGGAAGTGGAAGAAGCCATCCACACCCTGCGCGGCGAGGGCCCTCCGGACGTGCTCGGGGTCACCTACGCGTTAGGCGCCGAGATGCTCGTTCTCGGGGGCGCGGCGGCTTCGCTCGACGCGGCGCGACGCGCCATGGAAGTCGCCGTCTCGAGCGGCAAGGCCGCGCGGAAGTTCGAAGAGATCATCGACGCGCAGGGCGGGAACCCCGCCGTCGTGGACGATCCGTCGGTGTTGCCACAGGCGGGCGCGTGTGAGCTGTTCCTCGCGCCGCGCGCAGGTGTCGTAACGTGCGTCGAGCCCCGGCTGGTTGGGCGCGGTGTCACCGCACTCGGCGGTGGCCGAACACGCATGGAGGACAGCGTCGACCCATCTGTCGGGTTCGTGATCACGGCGAAACCGGGTGACGTCGTGCAGCACGGCGAGCCTCTTGCGACCGTGTTCGCCCGAGATCGTGCAGGCATCGATACCGGGCTGGCCACGCTTCGTCGGGCGATCGGCATTGCCGACGAGGCGGAGCCCCCGCTGCCGCTCATCTCCCACCGCGTCACGTCTGCTGGCGTGACCCCATTCGAGCACGCGTGAGGACCGATACCACCATGACCGCCAGCATCCCCCAGATGTCCATTCGCAAGTACGCGAAGCTCGCGGCCCTCGGGGCCGTCGGTGTCTCGTTAGGTGTCGTCGCCCTCTACCTGGTCATCGCGCTCGGCTCTCGCCACACCGCGACGAGCGGGATCGATTCGACCGAGGCCGCGGTCACCTGGATCGCCGCCGCAATTCCGTGCGCGGCCATCATTGCCGCGCACCTGGCCTACGTGAAAGTCCTTCTCGCAGAGTCGAAGAAGGCAGGCTGACCCGTCGCATACGAGAGCACGATCGGGCGGCGCGGACTTGACAGGCGGGCGGCGCGATGCTAAAGATTTCGCACAGTGCTAAAATGTTAGCATAGCAGTCTGTCTCATCATCGCCGTCAATGCCTGAGAAAAAGCCGCCCCCACTCAGTCGCCGTGAGCGTCAGATCATGGAGATCGTGTATGCCCGCGGATCCGCCACGGCGGCCGAGGTGCTCGATGGGATGCCTGATCCCCCGAGCTATTCGGCCGTCCGCGCCATGATGCGCATTCTCGAGGACAAGGGGCATCTGACACATCGACATGACGGGCCGCGTTATGTCTACTCACCGGTCGTCCCGCGAACCGCTGCCCGCCAGTCGGCGCTCAAACAGCTCGTGAAGACATTCTTCGACGGCTCGGCCCCACAGGCGGTGGCCGCCCTGCTCGACATGTCCGAGTCACGGCTCACGTCAGCTGAGGCCGATCAGCTCGCGACGTTGATCGAAAAGGCCAAACGAGAGGGAAAGTGACGATGAACCTCAGCGACTTTGCGCGCGTCGAACAGTTGACCGCGCTCGTGCCGGCGGTGGCTAGTGCGCTTCTCAAGGGTACGGTCATCCTCGTTCTGGGCACGGTCTGCTCCGTCCTTGCCCGCGGGGCCTCGGCGGCGGCGCGCCACATGATCTGGACGCTCACGCTTGGCGGTGCCCTCGCCGTACCCGTCGTCAGTGCGTTCGTCCCGCGGTGGACATTGCGCGTCGGCTTCTGGCCGTTCGCGGCGTCCGAGGTGCCCGTCGCGGCGAGCCGGCTAACGGTTCCTGCGGCGTTGACGGGTGCGTCGACCAATGCGGTGCTCGCGTTGTCGCCTCGCTCCGAAGGTGAGGCCCTTGGACATCCCGACACCCTCGTAATGGTGGCCGCGACCGCGGATCCGGCCGAAGCCGGAGCAGCTGCATCGTTAGGCGACATCCGCGCGAGCAACCTCGTGCCGATGGTGGCCGATGTGTCGGGTCCCGCCGTGGCGCTCACGGCGACCTCCGACCAACCTGGCACGATGATCGAGTTCCACCGTGTCGCCGTGTCCGATCCCTCGGCTGTTGCGGCTCCCGCGTCAGGGGAGGCACCGGGTGCGCGAGTGCGTCTACTGACCCTGTGCCTGGCAGCTGTCTGGGCGCTCGGCGTGGTGATCGCGCTCATTCCGACCGTCGCGGCGTTTATCAGGCTCGCAATCCTCGCGCGCCGTGCGCGGCCCGTGCACGGTGGTCGTTGGGCGCTGCTCATTCCGTCGGCACTGCGGGAGCTCGACCTGCGACGACGCGTTCGGTTCCTGGAACTCGACGGGCCGGTCATGCCGATGACATGGGGTGTCTTCCATCCCGTTGTGCTCGTGCCGGCCGATGACTTCGACTCGACCATCGAACAGCGGCTCGACGTGCTCCGGCATGAGCTCGCTCACGTGCGTCGCTACGACTGCCTAACGCAGCTCGTCGGCCAGCTCGCGTGCGCCTTGCACTGGTTCAATCCCTTTGTGTGGCTCGCCGCGCGCGAGCTCCGCGTCGAGCGGGAACGGGCGTGCGACGACGAGGTGCTCGGCGCCGGCGCCAAAGCGTCGGACTACGCCGACTATCTGCTCCGCGTCGCTCGATCGACCAGGATCATTGGTGCGACTGCGCTGGGCGGCCTCGCGATGGCCCGGCCGTCGCAGATGGCAGGGCGTCTGCTCGCCGTGCTCGACGACCGCCGCCGACGAGGACGCGTCTCGGTATGGGCAGGGGTGCAAGCCGGGATCGCTGCTGGAGTCCTCGTGACGGGTGTTGCTGCCGCGTCTCCCGTGTCGGGTCCGGCAATCGATGCGGGTCCGGCGCACGCGGCGGTGCAGGGTAGACGCGGCACGACCACCGACAACCTGATCGATGCCGGTGCGATCCAGCGCGACGAGCCGGCGCGCGCGGTCGAAACTCGAGCCTCGACCGCGTCGCCAACTACGGCCGTTGCGGCGGGTCTACCGGGCGTGGCGACGGAAACCGGTGCGCGAGAAGTGCTGGTTCCGGTATCCGCGCTCGTTTCATCTCTCCCGCCATGCGACCGCAAGGCAGGTCGCGACGACGGCTCACACACGAACCTGATCAACAGCGAGAATGGGTCGAAAAGTTGGGTGGTGAGGTGGTCGGACGGCGACTGCTCGTACGACATGGAAGCACGCGGGGAGGTGAAGTTCAACCGCGATGTCACCGACATCGAATCGATCTCGAGCGGCGGATCGTTCACGCTCGAGCAGCACATCGGCGACGACACGAAGCGACTCGTCGTGCGTCCACGGAATGACGGTACGCTCGAGCGATCGTACTCGGAAAACGGCGCTCGCCATGAGTTCGACGCGGCGGCGCGCGAGTGGTTCGCGGCAGCGCTCATCGCGCTCGACCGTCAGACCGGCTTCGCAGTGGATCAGCGTGTGCCGGCGCTTCTCGAGCGCGGCGGCGTCGACGCCGTGCTTCAGGAGGTGAAGCTTGTCGAGACGGACTATGCCCGCCGCCGCTACTACACGAAGTTGCTTTCGATGCGACAGCTCGATCGCACGCAGGTCAAGCGTGTGGTCGAACAAGCGGGCGCCGACATGTCATCGGACTACGAGCTAGCCGAGCTCCTCGTCGCGGTGTCCAAGCTGGACGCGTTCAGCGATGACTCACATCCGGCGTTCGTCGCTGCCGCGAAAAAGATCAATTCGGACTACGAGCGACGTCGGGCCCTCACCGCGCTCCTGCAGCGTGATCGCCTCGCACCGTCGACTGTCCAGGCGCTCCTGGATGCGGCCAGCACGATCAAATCGGACTATGAGCTCGCCGAACTGCTGATCGATGTCTCGAAGCGTTATGCGATCAGCGATCAGACCCGGCCGACGTATATCAAGGCACTCGGCTCGATCAAGTCCGACTACGAGCACCGGCGCGTCTTGACGGCAATCGTCGCAGGCGGTGGGCTGACACCCGCAGTGAATCGGACGCTTCTCCAGGACGCGACGCGCATCGAGTCCGACTACGAGCTTGCCGAGTTCCTCATTCTGATGGGGAAGAACGGAGGGCTCGACGCCTCGACGCGCGACGCGTACTTCGGTGCGGCGGACAAGATCAAGTCGGATTACGAGCACCGCCGCGCGCTGATGCCGCTGGTGACCCGCGACCTGCTCACGAAGGACCTTGCCAAGTCGGTCCTCGCCTCGGCGGCGAAGATTGACTCGGACTACGAGTGCTCGGAACTGCTCGTCGCGATCGCCAACGCCATTACGATCGATGCCGACCTGCGGCCAGACTTCGAGAAAGCGGCCGACACGATCCAGGGGGAGTACGAGTACGGCCGGGCGATGAGCTCCGTGAGGAGGCGGGTGACGAAATAGTCACCCGCCCAGCCGAACCGCAGCGCCGACGTTAGCGGCACTCCAGGCTGAAGTGATCGTCGGATACGGTGAACGTTCCGTTGGCGTTCACCGTAATGTGAAATTCCTCGTGGATGACCAGGTTGTTGTTCGGACCGGGTCCGATGAATCGGAAGTTGTTCGTAAATGCCGCGATGAAGGGGAATGGCGCAACGAAAACGTCGGTCTCTTGCGTCACGCCGGTCGCCTGGTACTTGTCTCCCGTCGTAAGCCCGACAGCCGTCAGGCCTTGGGGTTGGGAGTGGGTCTTGACCGTCACGGTGCCCGTCGGGTTGACGACGCTTACCGTCAGCCGGTGGATCCTGCCCACGGCTTCCACGACTTCCCCGGCCCCGCCGTTCGCGCATGGGACGAACGTGGTGATGCCGGAGATCTCGACGTCGTTGGTCGTCGAGACGCCTGCCGCGAGGTCGGGGCCGCTGGCCACGTCCGGGGCCAGGGTTCGAGGTGAAACGGGGGTCTCCGAGCAGGCGCCCAGTCCCAGGAGCGCCATAACGACGACACGAGCATGCCGCATAAACGAGCCCCCTCGCGTTGGATGGTTGTCCGATACGTGAGGGGGCTAAGGTACACCCGTGCCGTTAGGCGTCAACTAACCCTAAGTCGCCAATGCGTCGGCCGCAAAAACCGGCACTAAATGTCCAGGTTGCTGACGAATTTCGCGTTCTGCTCGATGAACTCCCGTCGGGGTTCGACCTCGTCGCCCATGAGCGTCTGGAAGACCTGATCGGCCATGACAGCGTCTTCCAGGTTCACGCGCAGGATCGTGCGCGTCTCCGGATCCATCGTCGTCTTCCAGAGCTGGTCCGGATTCATCTCGCCAAGGCCCTTGTACCGCTGCACGTTCACCGAGCCACGCCCATCGCCGTTGCCGAGTCGCGCGGCGATGTCGTCTCGCTCTCCGGTGTCGTAGGCGTAGTACTCCTCCTTGCCCTTGGCTACGCGGAAGAGAGGTGGCTGCGCGATGTAGATGTACCCCGCCTCGATGAGCTCCGGCATCTGCCGGAAGAAGAACGTGAGCAGCAGCGTGCGAATGTGCGCGCCATCGACGTCAGCGTCGGTCATGAGAATGACCTTGTGATAGCGCGCGTTGTCGATCGCGAAATCTTCCTTGATCCCGGTGCCGATCGCGGTGATGATGGTGCGGATCTCTTCGTTCGAGAGGACTTTGTCGATGCGCGCCTTCTCGACGTTGATGATCTTGCCGCGCAGTGGAAGAATGGCTTGATAATTTCGATCTCGGCCCTGTTTGGCCGAGCCGCCGGCCGAGTCTCCCTCGACGAGATACAGCTCGCATAACGCCGGATCGCTGAGCGAGCAGTCTGCGAGCTTCCCGGGCAGATTGCCGACGTCGAGCGCCGACTTCTTTCGTGTCAGGTCGCGCGCCTTGCGAGCGGCCTCGCGTGCGCGAGCCGCGGAGACGGCCTTGTCGACCACGATGTTGGCCGTGCGCGGATGCTCGTCGAGGTAGGCGGCGAGCCATTCGTTGACGACGGTCTTGACCGCGCCCTCTGCCTCGGAGTTGCCGAGCTTTGTCTTGGTCTGGCCTTCGAACTGCGGCTCACGGACCTTGACGGAGAGCACAGCCGTTAGGCCTTCGCGAACGTCGTCGCCGGACAGCTTGAAATCAGCCTTCTTGTCCGCCTTGTTGAGGAAGTTGCCCTTCTCGGCGTAGGCGTTGATGGTTCGCGTTAGGGCGGACTTGAATCCGGTGAGGTGCGTGCCACCTTCGTGCGTGTTGATGTTGTTCACGAACGAGAAGACGTTCTCGTTGTAGCCGTCGTTGTACTGCAGCGCGAGCTCGATGCCGATGCCGTCTCGCTCCGTCTCGCAGTACATCACTTCCGAGTGCAGCGGCTTCCGGCTGCTGTTGAGGAACTTCACCATCTCCTGGAGACCGCCCTTCGCGTGGAAGGTCTCCTGCTTCTGCTGTCCCTCGCGCTCATCGGACAAGGTGATCGTCACGCCCTTGTTGAGGAACGAGAGCTCGCGCAGGCGGGCGGCGAGCGTCGCGTAATCGTAGCGCAGCTCGGTGAAGATCTTGTCGTCGGGCTTGAACCAGACCTTGGTGCCGCTCTCGCGGGCGCCGGCCTTGCCTAACACCTTGAGCTTGGTGGTGGTGGTGCCGCGCGCGAAGTCCATGTAGTGCTCTTTCCCGTCGCGCTTCACCCACACCTTGAGCTTCTCGGAAAGCGCGTTCACGACGGACACGCCGACGCCGTGGAGACCGCCGGAGACCTTGTAGCTGTCCTTGTCGAACTTGCCGCCGGCGTGCAGCACGGTCATCGCGAGCTCCACCCCAGGCATCTTCTCCGTGGGATGAACGTCGACGGGGATGCCGCGCCCGTTGTCGTCGACGGTCACCGAGTCATCAGCGTGAATCGTGACATCGACCTTGTCGGCGAATCCGGCCAGCGCCTCGTCGATGGAGTTATCGACGACCTCATACACGAGGTGGTGGAGCCCGCGCGCTGAGGTCGACCCGATGTACATACCGGGGCGCTTACGAACGGCCTCGAGCCCCTTGAGTACCTGAATGTTGCTAGCGCCGTATTCCGGCTTGTCGGTCTTCGCCATGTTCACCCTGAAAGCGGTCGTACGATTGACCCGAACACACGCCGAAACGAGCGACGTGGGAACCACAAAAAATAACGAAGGGACGGCCTGAAAGCAAGATTCTTGCCTTCGTCTAAGTGCCAATATTCCAACAAATTAGCCAGCAAGATCGGGCTTGTGGTTCGAGCCCCTCATCTCATGAGCTGCCAGCGAATCTTCTTGACCGGCGCGCGGTCCTTTCTGCGATTCAACGACGCCAGGAGCTCGGGTTCGAGCAGCGACAACTCGGACATCCAAGCATGTGTTCGAACGGCAACGAACAGCACGCCATCCGCTGTCACTGTCAACGGTTCCGTCACCGCGCTGATCTGCGCGCCAACGAGGGTGGGCCACTCCGGAACGACCGACGCCTGCTCCACGCGCTCTCGCAACCCCGACTGCTCGAGAAACTGCGAGATCGCAGCGGAAATCTGCTGAGGTCGCTTACCGCGCTCGCCGCTCATCTCAGCTCATCGATCTGGCCGTCCACGATCCGATATCGTGGCAGCGACGTCATCTCACTCGGAATGTCGATCGATCGGGGCACGGCAAGTATCATCTGATGCGCGACGCCGCTCGTTCCGAGCAGCTCGAGGATGCGCGCGGCTCTCGTCGCATCGAGCTCGGCGAACGGGTCATCGAGCAGGACGAGTGGAGAACTCCCGGCGCCACGAAGTATAGCGGCCTCGAGCAGACGAAGCGCGATCGATGCAGTCCGCTGCTGCCCCGCCGAGCCGAACGCGCGCAGCTGGTGGCCGTCGAGCGTAAGCTCAAGGTCATCGCGGTGCGGCCCCACGTGCGTGAGCCCGCGCCGTAGATCGACCGCCCGGTGTGCCTCGAGTGACTCCGCGAGCAGCGACGCGAGAGCCATCGTCGATACGCCGCCGCGCGCTGCGGCCGCTGTCGACGACGTTGTTGCATAACGCATCCGGGCCGTTCCGCGCTCACCGACGCTCGCGCAGAGTCGCGTGAAATCGTCGGCAACCCGCTCCACCCACGCGACGCGCGCTGCCCACAGCAGCGCACCGTGTTCGGCGAGAGCAGGCTCCCAGACTGCAGCTCTCGCGATCCCGCCGGATTCTCCTTTCCGCGCCGCATCGCGCAGCGCGGCATTGCGGCGCACCAGCGCCGCCCGGTAGTGCTGAAGCGCGGTGAGATACCGGCGGGAGGTCAGGGCAAGCGCGACGTCGAGAAACCGACGGCGCTCGCTCGGCGCGCCAGCCACGAGCTCGACGTCGCGCGGCGAGAACATGACGGAGGGCAGGGAGCCTAACGCGTCGCTGAGCCGCGTCGGCTCGGCCCCGTCGACCGTGACCTTCTTGCGTTTTCCCGCGCGCTGAAACGCTGCGGTGAGCACGCGAGGCCGGCCCACGACTGCCGCCGCGGCAATGTGAAAACCGGGCGCGCCGAACCTGACGACATCCTGGTCCCGAGCCCCCCGCACCGAACGGAGTAGCTGCAGGTAGTAGATCGCTTCGAGGAGGTTCGTCTTGCCGTGGCCGTTGTCGCCGACGATCGCCATTCCTTCGCGCGGCACGTCGAGCGTCACGCGCGCGAGATTCCGGAACTCTCGCAGCGATATCGTTTCGAGGGTGACAGACCCCGACGGGTCGTCGGAAACGGTGTTCGGCAACGGCGCGGTCACTGTCACGGCGAATCGGCCACGAGATCCAGCCGTGCGCTCATCGACCTGCGAAAACCGCCGGCCGCTTCTCGAGGAAGGCCCGCGTCCCTTCGGCCATGTCCTGCGACCCGGCCAGCAGCGCGAAATGGTTGGCCTCGAGATTGAGTCCGTCGTCGAGCGACGTTTCCGTGCCGCGCACGACGGCCTCGACGCACGACGAGAGCGCGAGAGGACCGTTGGCGAGCATCTGACGAAGCATCGCGTCGGCGGCGCCTAACAGCTCGCCGCCAGGAACGACACGATTCACGAGGCCGATCCGATAGGCCTCGGCCGCGTCGACCATCTCGCCGGTCATGAGCAGTTGCAGAGCGCGGCCCATTCCCACGAGCCGCGGGAGGCGCTGCGTCCCGCCATAGCCCGGACAGATCCCGAGTTTGACCTCCGGCTGGCCGAACTTCGCGACATCGCTGGCGAGGCGTACGTGGCAGGCCATCGCCAGCTCGCACCCGCCGCCAAGCGCGAACCCGTTCACGGCCGCGATCACCGGCTTCGGGGAGGTCTCGAAGCGCCTGAAGATCTGTTGGCCGCGCAGGGCACGCTGCCTGGCCTGCATCGGCGTCTGCGACGCGAGCTCGCTGATGTCGGCTCCGGCCACGAACGCTCGGCCGGCTCCGGTGAGAATGACTCCGCCGATGTCGTCGCGGTGTCGAACCTCGTCGATCGCGTCACCGAGCTCGCCGATAGTTGCCGCGTTCAGCGCGTTCAGCTTGTCGGGACGATTGACCGTGATCGTGGCGACACGGTCGGCGACGGACAGCTCGATCGAAGCGTATGGCATTCGAGGAATTGGGCGTCGGAGAGTGGGCTCGAGCGCCGTGGCGGCCGAGGCGGATTTTCAAATGTAAGGAGGTGGACCTGAACTTGCCTTGGCGCTGGTCGTATGAGTGATCGGTGGATCGATCGGCGAGGCACGCCGAGGAAAGGATTCACGTACGTCGATCACGCCGGGCGAGTCATCCGCGATCGCGCGACCGTCGAGCGCATTGAGCGCCTTCGCATACCGCCAGCGTGGCGCGACGTGCGCATCGCGCGCAGCGCAACGGCCTCGGTGCAGGCGTGGGGCTTCGATGCTCGGGGCCGGCGCCAGTATCGATATCACGAGCGGGCCGTCGAGCGTGGCCAGCTTCGCAAGTATCACCGCGTGCGGCGGATGGGGCACGATCTGCCGGCCATGCGCCGCCGAATTGCTCGAGACGTCGGGGCCCGCGAGTTGTCGAGCGAGACAGTGGCGGCGGCAGCCGTTCGACTCATCGGCGAGGCATTCTTTCGTGTTGGCAGCGAGCGCTACGAGCGCGATAACGGAACGTTCGGGCTCACCACACTTCGCAAGTCGCACGTGACGCTGCACGGCGAGCGGGTGCAGTTCGACTATCGCGGCAAGGGCTCGATTCGCCAGCGGCAGGTCGTGTTCGACCAGAAGCTGGCGAACGTCATTGCACGACTGATGAAGACGCCGGGCAAGCGGCTGTTCCGCTATCTCGACCGTGGTCGGTGGACGAATCTCACGTCGCAGGACGTGAACGAGTACCTGAGGCGGCTGGGAAGTGCGCACTACACGGCGAAGGATTTCCGCACGTGGGGTGGTACGCTCCGCATGGCAACGGTGCTCCACGATCTCGGGCCGGGAGCCAGCACGCGCGAGGCGACGCGCAACGTGGCGCTTGCAGCACGACTCGTTGCGGCGGAGCTTGGAAATACTCCCGCGATCTGCCGCGCGTCGTACGTCCATCCGCTCATCATTGCACGCTATGTGGATGCGGGCGTCACGATTGACGCCGACGCCGAGCGGTCGCGAGGCAGCCGGCGGATGAGCGCGAATCACACGCCGGAGGAGCATGCGCTGCTGGCGTTTCTCGATCGCTACTTCCCCGACCGCCGCCGGCGCACCGGGCGCCGCGAGCGCGAGCGTCGAGAGGATCTGCTGGCGGCGTGAGCCTGCGGCGGCGGAATGCCCGCCTCCGTTCCCAAGCGCGCTGTCCGGTGGCTAGCTTGCCCGCGTGCAAACGATTCGAGCGGTCGACTGGAGTCCAGGCGGTGTCGCCGTACGCATCATTGACCAGCGGCGTCTGCCTGGAGAATTCGTGGAGCGCGACCTCGCGACGCTCGACGAGCTCTGCGATGCGATTCGCACGCTGGCCGTGCGCGGCGCGCCCGCAATCGGCGTTGCCGGCGCCATGGGGATGGTCGTCGCGCTCTCCCAGTTTACGGGCGAGCCGGCGACTCGATTTCGCGAGCGCGTCCGGTCCGTTGGCGCGACCATTCGGGCGACACGTCCCACCGCGGTGAATCTTCCGTGGGCGATCGACCGGATGTTGCGTGCGGCCGAAGCGAACGCCGACTCACCGCACGCCGTCGTTGACGCACTTCGTGCCGAGGCGACGAGCATACGCGACGAGGATCGCGCGATGTGCGAACGCATTGGGACGCACGGACTGCCACTGCTTCCCGACGGCGCGCGGGTGCTCACCCACTGCAATGCCGGCGCGCTCGCGACCGCCGGAATCGGTACCGCGCTGGCGCCCCTGTACCTCGCGGCGGCCTCGGGCCGTCGCATCGAGGTGTTCGCCGACGAAACCCGGCCGCTGCTTCAGGGGAGTCGCCTAACGTCGTGGGAGCTGGCGCGGGCGGGCATTCCTGTGACCGTCATCGCGGACAACACGGCGGCATCGCTCATGCGCGCCGGCCGAATCGACCTGTGCATCGTGGGCGCGGATCGGATCGCCCGCAACGGCGACGTCGCGAACAAGGTCGGCACCTACGGCGTTGCGGTCGCTGCGCATCACCACGGCATCCCGTTCTACGTCGCGGCTCCGTGGTCGACGTTCGATCCCGCGACGCCGGACGGAGGGGTGATCGAGATCGAGCAGCGCAACGCCGACGAGATCCGGCGCGGCTTCGGCCCGTTGACGGCGACGCCCGAGGCCGCCGTGTACAACCCGGCGTTCGACGTCACCCCGTCGGCGCTCATCACCGCGATCATCAGTGATCGCGGCGTGCATCGGCCGCCGTATGACTTCGCGCCGGACGCATTCCCAACCGAGGCCGCTGTTGCATGACGCGACGCAGAGCTCGAGGTCTGCCGGTACTGCTGGACGCCCATGCCGCCGCGCTGGCAGCGTGTCGGCGGTGTACGTTCGATGACCCAGCCATCCTGCCGGTGATCTCGTCGGCGCGGGAGCCGCTCGCGATGCTCGTTGGCCAGGCACCTGGAAAGACCGAGGTGGTCGATCGACGGCCGTTCGCGGGTCGGGCCGGACGAACGCTTTTCCGCTGGTTCGCATCGATCGGCATCGACGAGCCAGTTGCACGACGACGCATCTACATCGCTGCCATGACGCGATGCTTCCCGGGATCGAGCCCGTCGGGTCGGGGCGACCGAGTTCCATCGCCGTCCCAGGTCTCGAATTGCTCGGCGTGGCTCGACGCGGAGATCGAGATGATTCGACCGGCCGTGATCATTCCCGTCGGGCGCCTCGCGATCGAACGGTTCCTGGGCACCGGGCTTCTCTCGGAGCTTATCGGCCGCGCTCATCGGCTCCCCGATCTGCCGGGAGCGCCAGTCGCGATTCCGCTGCCGCATCCATCGGGGGCGAGCAGCTGGATTCACTCGCCGGGCCACATGGCGCTTGTCGGTCGCTCGCTCGATCTCATCGCTGCGCGGCTCCCCGAGCTTGTTAGAGAGAGCGACGTCCCCAGGAGTGTCGCATGATCGCTCAGCTCGCGCTTGCCGTGTCACTCACGGCGCCGCCAGACCATTGGTTCGGGTCGGACAAGCTGAAGCATTTCTTCATTGCGGCGTTCACGCAGACTGTAGCGTACAGCGCGTTCCAGGCTGCTCGAGTACATCACAACGAGGCACTCGTGGGGGCGTGGGCTGTTACCGCCACGGTTTCCATCGCGAAGGAAGTCCACGACCGACGATCGTATGGCCTTTTCAGCTATCGCGACCTCGTTTGGGACGCGGCTGGCGCGGGCGTTGCGACGTTGGTCATCTCGAAGACGGTGAGGACGCCGTCGGACGCGGCGCCGAGCAACGCGTCGCGATTCATGCCGAAGGTGGGACCGCTCTTATCTCGCGTGGCGCCCGGTCCTATATTGGCCCAACAGGTACTGTTCAATCCTGCGCCACGCCGGTAATCAGTCCAGCCGGTGGCGCGACCGCTTTCGAGTCTCCGCATGAGCGATCCTGCCATCAAGCCCGACTTGGAACGCCGCCGCAACGCCGCGCTCCGCGAGCTCATCGACGAGCTACTTTTCCGTGTACGCGATGCCAATCAACACATCGACTTCTGGACGCCGGAAGAGCGTGCCAGGGCCGAGGAAGAGTTGAACACCATCATGTCGCGGGTCCGAGGCGCGGCGCTGCACAAGTCGAAGTGAACGCGAATCCGGCGCTAGTCGCCGAGGGGTAGCCGTGGTACGGGCGCGCACGAAGTTCATCATTGGCGGTGTTCTGGTCCTCGGCACTGCCGGATACCTGATGGCGACGGCCATCGGTGAGACGGGTATGTATTACCTGACTCCCGGCGAGCTGACCGCAAAGGTGAAGGGCGACTCGACGTTCTACGACACGGGCGTGAAGATGGGCGCGCGGGTCGTTCCCGGGACGATCGACCGCGAGCCTGGGGGCCGAGCAGTCTCGTTTCGCGTGACCGACGGTAACCAGATCATTCCGGTCACCTATCGGGGCGTCATCCCTGACACGTTCACCGATAGCGTGGACGTCGTCGTCGAGGGGCGGTACAACCGCGAGGGGACGTTCGTCGCGACGACATTGCTCGCCAAGTGCGCGTCTCGATACGAGAACGCGCCCGACAAGTACCAGTCGACGCCCGGCTACAAGGCAGCGAAGGGCCCGGCCGCGTGATTCTTCTCGGCGAGCTGTCGCTCTGGGTCGCTCTGCTCATGGCGATCTGGAGCGCGACCGTTTCATTTGCGGGCGGGCGAATGAGTCGCGCCGATCTCGTCGCGAGCGGCGAACGCGCGATGTACGCGAGCTTCGCATTCGTGGCGCTGGCCTCGATTGGTTTGTGGACGGCGCTGATCACGAGTGATTTCTCCCTCCGGTTCGTCGCGTCGTATACGAGCGCGAACCTGCCGACGGTCTACAAGTTTTCGGCGTTCTGGGGCGGGCAGGCGGGTTCCATGTTGTTCTGGTGCCTCATCCTGTCGCTCTATTCGGCGCTCACGCTGTTCGCGAACCGGAAGCGCAATCGCGAGCTCATGCCGTACGTCACCGGCACGCTCGCCACGATTCTCATCTTCTTTCTCGGGACGACGGCGTTCAGCGCGAACCCCTACGCACGTCTCGATTGGATTCCGCCCGACGGAACCGGCCTGAATCCGCAGTTGCAGAATCCCGGGATGGCGTTCCACCCGCCCAACCTCTATCTGGGCTACGTCGCCACGTCCATTCCGTTCTCGTTCGCGATCGCCGCGCTGGTGACGCGCCGGCTCGACGCGGAGTGGCTCGCGGCCGTTAGGCGCTGGTCGCTCGTCTCGTGGCTGTTCCTCACGATCGGCATCACGATGGGCATGTGGTGGGCGTACGTGGAGCTCGGGTGGGGCGGCTACTGGGCCTGGGATCCGGTGGAGAACGCGTCACTGCTCCCGTGGCTCACCGGTACGGCGTTTCTCCATTCGATCATGATCCAGGAGAAGCGCGGCATGCTGCGGAAGTGGAACGTCACGCTCGTCGTCGCGACGTTCCTTCTCTCGATCCTCGGCACGTTCATTACGAGGAGCGGCGTGATCGAGAGCGTGCATTCGTTCGCGCAGTCGCCCGTAGGTACCTACTTCGCTTCGTTCCTGATCGTCGCGATCGTCGTCGCGGCGTTCCTCGTCGCGACGAGGCTCAAGGATCTGGAGGCGCGCGCCGAGCTCGAAAGCATGGTGAGTCGTGAGGCGGCGTTCCTGTACAACAACGTCGTGCTCGTCGGCATCGCGTTCTCGGTGCTGTGGGGCACGCTGTTCCCGATCATCAGCGAAGCCGTGCGAGGCTCGAAGATCACGGTAGGCCCGCCGTTCTTCAACACGGTGAACATTCCGCTTGGCCTGCTGCTGCTGGCGCTCACGGGGATCGGGCCGCTGATCGCCTGGCGCCGTGCATCGGTCGCGAATCTCAAGCGACAGTTCGCCGTGCCCGTTGCGGGCGGGCTGTTCTTCGGCGCGGCGCTCTTCGCGATGGGAATGCGGGATGGATACGCGCTCGTGTCGTACACGCTTGCCGGCTTCGTCTTCACGACGATCGCACAGGAGTTCGTGAAGGGCGTGAATGCCCGGCGCCGGATGCACGGCGAGCCCGTGCCGATCGCGTTCATCCGACTCATCGCGCGCAATCGCCGTCGGTATGGCGGGTACATCGTTCACTTCGGCGTCGTGGTGCTGTTCGCCGCGTTCGCGGGGCTCGCGTTCAAGAAGGAATACGACCTGTCGCTCAACCCGGGCGCGTCGTTCACTGCGGTCGATCCCTACAACCGCACGTGGACGTTCACGAGCCAGGGTGTCTCGCGATACGACGAGCTCAATCGCCAGGTGACGGCGGTCGTGCTCGAGGCGAAGCGTGCGGGCATGAACCCGACGCTCATCAAGAGCGAGAAGCGTCAGCACGTGGATAGCCGCGGCCAGCCGACGTTCGAGCCGTCGACGGAAGTCGGCATTCTCGAGTCGCTGCGGCAGGACGTGTATCTCGTCCTGCACGGCGTGTCCGGGGATGACCGGGAGACGGCGGAGATCCGCATCACGTTCAATCCGCTGGTGTGGTGGGTCTGGTATGGCGGCATCATCATGGCGTTAGGCGGGCTGATCGTGATGTGGCCGCAGGCGACGCGCGGCGGCGCCCGGCGTCGTGCCGAGGGCGGGTATGTGGTCGTGATGCAGTCGTCGGAACGACGTGCGGCCGACGCCCCGGAACCGCCCGTCGAAGCTGGAGTGTGATGGTCACTCGTCGTCAGTTCGTGATCACGTTAGGCGGGGCCGTCGCCACCTTGGCGGCGGGGGTCG
>Ga0207707_10000431_pt1 | contig 43654 bp, 43 predicted proteins | sample KBSC83BmetaG_FD_184336 | JGI IMG/M metagenome (GOLD analysis project Ga0207707, IMG submission 184336) | Corn rhizosphere microbial communities from Kellogg Biological Station, Michigan, USA - KBS C8-3B metaG (SPAdes) (version 2) | ecosystem: Host-associated > Plants > Roots > Rhizosphere ... | reverse complement strand
AGCATCCGCCGTGGGCTGCACTGCCGTGAATGGCTTGGTCGCGTCGATCGTCGGCTTTCCCGGTCCACGCCCAGGGCCGTCGAGCGCGATGTACTGCACCGTCTCGTGGCTCTCACGACTCGGCGGCGGCTTGTCCGGCGGCGGAATGTAGTACAGTCGGTTGGCGATCCCCTCGGAAGGAAGCGCCGTCGGAGGCAACGTTCCGAGCACCCACGCGACGATGACGAGCGCATGCGCCGCCACGCTCGCAATACCTGCGAACCCGGCGCGCTGCCGGCGCGCGTACGACGTCGTCCATAGCCGCATCATACGCCCCAACGATCAAGCCCGGACCAGAGCGCCGGTACCATTCAGGTGCGAGCCGTTCGATCGCGAGGATGAAACGATTCGGCCCGAGTGCGACCTCTACGGCCCGATCCGCGTGCGGCTCATCCCGAATCGCTGTCCGCCGCTCGACGAATGGCCATGATGGACCATGGATTACGGAGCTCGAGTCGCGCTTGTCTTGATGGCTGCCTTTGCCGCCACGCCGAGCGCCGCGCAGACTGGAATTCCTGAAGTCGACTCGGCAAGCGCCGCACGTGGTGCGTGGGCGCGAGCAGTCGGCGAGCTCAGACAGCGCGACACAGCCGCGGCTCTGCGTGACATCGAACACGCCGCGACGGCGTGGCCGAGTCAACCGGCGTACGTGTGGGCGGCAGCGGTGTTGGCTGCGCGGACCGGCGACTCACGCGAGGCCTTCGCCGCGCTCAGTGAATACGCGGATCTCGGTCTGGGTCGAGATGTGAGTGACTCGATGTTCGCTTCATTGCACGTGCTTCCTGGGTTCCAAGAGGTTCGCGCGCGTCACGACACCAATCGATCGCTCGTCGTTCGAAGTCGAGCGCAAGCGGCGCTCGCGGACTCCACGTTCTGGCCGGAGGGCATGGATGTCGATCCGCGCAACGGCCGCATCTACGTCGCGAGTGTTCGTCATCGCACGGTCGCGGTCATCGAACTGGATGGAACGAGTCGAGAGCTCTGGCCGCGCGATGGCAATCCACTGAGCTCCGTGCTCGGCGTGCGAGTCGACACCGCTCGCAATGCGCTGTGGGTGACGACGTCGCCCATTCGCTCCAATCCCGACTTCGCGCGCGGTGATACGACTGACGCCTCGCTGCTTCGCGTACGATTGAGCAACGGAACCATCGAGCGTCGATGGCGGCTCGCGCGCGGAAATCACGTGCTCGGCGATCTGGCCATCGGCCCGCGCGGTGATGTCTTCGTGACCGACTCGAATGATCCAGTGTTGTACCGGCTGCGGCCGAGAGCCGATTCGCTCGAGGCGATTCGAGATGCACGCTTTCATTCACTGCAGGGACTCGCTCCGACGCCGGATGGCCGATTTCTGATCTTGTCGGACTACTCGCACGGGCTGCTGCGAGTCGATCTCCAGCGCTCCACCGTACGGCGGCTCGACGACGCGCCGCACTCCACGTCGCTCGGCTGCGATGGAATCGCATGGGACCGCGGTGCAATCGTCGCCGTGCAAAATGGTGTTGTGCCGAATCGTGTTATGCGTTTCATGCTCGACTCCGGCCTATCGCGGATTACGCGGGCCGACCTGCTCGATCAAAACTGGCGCGATGCCGACGCGCCGACGATCGGCGCGGTCCTGAATGGACAGTTCGTCTACATCGCGAACAGCCAGTGGGAAAAGTTTGACGACAGCGGTCGACGGATTCCCGGGAAGCCCCTGACCGCTCCCCGATTGCTCGCCGTTCCGCTTCCCTGAGGCAGCGTGGTCCATGGCTGTCGGGTAGCTTTCCGACAGCCATGATTCCAACGACCATCTGGTTCTGGGTGGGCTTCGTCGCGTTCGTCCTCGCGATGTTGGCACTCGACCTCGGCGTCTTTCACCGCGAAGCGCACGAGGTTCGTCCAAAAGAAGCCGCGATCTGGACCACGATCTGGGTCGCGCTTGCGCTCGCCTTCGCGGGCGGCCTCTACAAGCTCTACGGCCATGAAGTCGGGCTGACGTTCCTCACCGGCTACGTGATCGAGGAATCACTCAGCATCGACAACATCTTCGTCATCGTCCTGATCTTCGAGTTTTTCCGCGTTCCGAAGGTCTGCCAGCACCGGGTGTTGTTCTACGGCATCCTCGGCGCGCTGGCGATGCGAGGACTCTTCATTGGCCTTGGCGCTGTGTTGCTCGCCAAGTTCCATTGGATTCTCTACGTGTTCGGCGCGATGCTCGTCGTCACGGGCATTCGCATGGCATTCAAGAGCGACGACGAGTTCGACGGCAACGACAATCCGATCGTTCGGATGGTGCGTCGCTTTCTGCCGCTCGCACGCGACTACCACGGCAAGCGATTCTTCGTGGTGGAGGCGGGCCGCCGCGTTGCGACGCCATTGCTCCTCGTCCTGATCCTGGTCGAGTTTACCGATCTGGTATTCGCGGTGGACTCGATTCCGGCGATCTTCGGCGTGACACGCGATCCGTTCATCGTGTTCACGTCGAACATCTTCGCGATCCTTGGTCTTCGATCGCTCTACTTTTTACTCGCCGCGGTGGTGGACCGGTTCCACCTGCTCAAGTACGGACTCGCCATCATTCTCACGTTCGTGGGCGTGAAGATGCTCGGCGAGAAGTACTTCACGATCGACATCACGACCTCGTTGCTGGTCATCGTCGGCGTGCTGTTAGCCTCCGTTGCGGCCTCAATGATCTGGCCGAAGAAGGAGGAGGAGTCTCCCACGGCGCCGCGCAGTTAGCGCTTTTCGATTGCGTCCCTGACGTCGAGCAGGATCTCGAAGTAGAGCTGCTCTCGGCGGTATCCGAAGTCGAGGGCCGCCATCTGCGAATCGTCGCCCGTGGCCTTCGCCCGTTCGAATGCTTCGCGATACATCTCATCGAGGTTGGCAAGAATGCGTTCGCGCGAACGGGACATACGGATCTTCTCGAGTGCTTTGAGGGTCAAACGCGGAGGGTCGTCGTTGGCAGCCGCGGGCTTGTCTGGATCGAGTTGATCCAGCAGATACTTGCCCGCGCGGTCCATCAACATCCGTCGGGACTTCGGGAGATTATCCATTGAAGCGAAACCAAATCTTCGAACGCGACGGATACCGATGCGTGTACTGCGGAGAGCAGTTCGCCGCAGATGAGCTGACGCTCGACCACGTCCAACCCCGAATGCAGGGAGGCGACCACTCCGAGGGCAACTTAGTGACCGCGTGTAAGGGGTGCAACACGCTAAAAGGCCACCGCCGCCTCAGCCAATTCCTCAATGAATCGGCGGTCGCGCGTCGAAATTTTCAGAGCCACGCCACGCACGTGTGGCCACGCCTCTTGCGGATCGTGGAGCGCGAGCTCGCCGATGTGGATACGACGGCGAATTCGGTCAAGAAAGCTTAGCGAAGCCCCTTCGCGCGCAGCAGCTGAATGACCCTTCGGTCGTCGCGGGCCTGCGGTTCCAGCGCGGCCATCGCTTCTCCCTCCGTCGCCGCTTCGGAGTGCGCCAGTGCCGGCGGCGTTCCCTGTCCCTCTCGAGGCGTCCCCGCGCGCCGGTCGATCTCGAGCACCAAGGCGACGGGCGTGACACCGATCCCAGACGTCCTTCGAATCCGCACAGACGGGCCGTGGGGCATCACTCGGTGAAAGAGAACGTCCTCGCTCATCGGGGGAAGGTGTGGCGCGCCGGCTGGTCCCGCAACGTTAGAGTCGGTGAAACACGGCTTCATTCACGACTCGTCCACCGCGCAAATGCTCTACAACAATGCGCTCGAGCAACGCGGGCGTCACGCCGCCATACCAGATGCCGTCAGGATACACGACGACGATCGGCCCGCCGGTGCACACGCCAAGGCACGGCGTTTCTCCGCGCTTCACGCGACCAGGCCCGAACAGCAGACCTTCGCGCTGGAGCAAAGCTGGCAGAAGTTGGTAGAGCTCGCGGCCGCGATGGTCTGGCGAACAAAAACCGCCAACGCACACGAGCACGTGACGCGCGTACGGCTCCATGCTCGGACCAAGTCTCGCGGAACTCATGGCGGAAACCTAGTCTAGTTCGTTCGAATTCTTGGTCATAAATCGACGCGATGCTCGATACCGTTCGCGCTGGCGACATCACGATGCTTCACTCGAGTCCGGACACAGCCACATATCGTCCGGTGCTCTTCGTGCACGGCTATTTCGTCGACGGCTCCATCTGGACGAACTGGCTCGAACGCTTCGCAGCGCACGGCGTTCCGGCGTTCGCCGTGAACCTGCGCGGCCGTGCGGGAAGTCGGCCTGGCATCGATCTCGGCTCATCGTCGATCGACGATTTCGCCGACGACGCATCCGCGGCCGCGCGCGAGATCGGCGCGGCCGCGGTCGTCGGCCACTCGATGGGTGGCCTCATCGCGCAGAAACTCGCGGAGCGGCGCGACGTCGACGCCGCCGTTCTGATCACACCGGCGCCACCTCGCGGCATCAGCGTGCTCTCACCGCGCGTCGCTTTCCGTCAGTTGCGATACATGCCGGCCGTTCTGCGCTCGCGACTCGTGCGTCCCGGGCACGAGGATTTGCGCGCGCTCACGATGAATCGCGTGCCGCCGAGCGAACAGAAAGCTCTGCTCGACGCAACCATCCCTGACAGCGGCCGCGCTGGTCGCGAGATGTCAATAACGGGTGTCCCGATCGACGCGGCTCTCGTGCGCTGTCCCATGCTCGTCGTCGCCGGCGAGGACGACCACTTCATCCCAGCACGCATCGTCAAGCGTATCGCTCAACGCTATGGCGCGGAACTCGACATCGCGCGCGATCATGGGCACATGATCATCGCGGAACCCGGCTGGGCACAGCTCGCGGATCGCGTCGAGGAGTGGCTCCGTCAACACGCGTGACCCGCGTGCACCCGTCATCCCGAGCGCAGCGAGGGATCTGCACCTCACGTCGGGCATCTACGGTGAGATACGGTCAACTAACGGAGGAAACGGTCGGCTAACCGAACCTCAGAAAAAAAATCGCCGCTGTTCAGTTCGTGTCCGTCGCCCTTTGCGTTAGTTGCCCGTATCTCATCGTTGATGCCCGAATGCCGATCGCGCGAGCGTTTATCTTTTCCGCATGGCCACCGCTGACGACTTCTTCGCGATCGACATGCGCGTAGGAACCGTGCTCGCCGCGCAGGCATTTCCAGAAGCGCGGAAGCCGTCGCTGAAATTGGTCATCGACTTCGGTCCGGAGCTCGGGCAGAAACGTTCGAGCGCACAGTTGACGGTCCACTACACGCCAGAACAGCTCATCGGACGGCAGGTGGTCGCGGCGGTGAACTTGGGCCCGCGTCGAATCGCCGGCTTCAACAGCGAGGTGCTCGTCCTCGGCGCAATCGCCGACACCGACTGAAGTCGTGCTGCTCGCAGTCGACCGGTCGGTCGCGAATGGAACTCGTATCGGATAAGCCTCACCTACTGACTGAGATATGGAACGAGTAAACGAGGATCTTCCGCCCACGCGTCCGAGCGCCGCAATGCCCGGACCTGTCATCACGCGAAGCGAAGTCACGTGGCGTGGCGACCGCTCGTTCGACGCCGGTCCGCAGGGTCGCACACACCGCATCGACGTCGCTGCGAAGGAAGCGCCCGGTCCCGTCGAGACGCTGCTCAACGCGCTCGCGACATGCTCGGCCATCGACGTCATCGACATTCTCGAGAAGCGTAGAACGCCCGTCGAGAAAATGTCGATTCACATCGCCGCGGAGCGGCGCCCGCAGGCGCCACGGCGTGTGATGTACCTCGAGATCGAGTATCGAATCGACGGCGCCGACATCGAGCGCGAGCACGCGGAGCGCGCCGTTCAGCTCTCGTACGAGCGCTACTGCTCGGTCGCGGCGTCGCTCGCCCCGGACATTATCGCGGAGACCAGGGTTACACTCAACGGCGAAGCCGGCGCGGCGTCACGCCGTGAGGCGTGGACGCCGTGAGGCGTGGACGCCGTTGACATAGTCGCTCAAGCGGCCGACGTCGTCCTGACCGCCGGCAGTGCGCCGACCACGTCGTTGCGCACGAGCCCTGCGTCCATCGCGAACGTGCGAAGCTGTTCCTGCATCAATCGGCGTCCGCGAAACAGTCGCGAGCGAACGGTGCCGATCGGCACGCCCAGCGCTTCGGCCGCTGCCTCGTACGACTGATCCTCGACATCGACGATGATGAGCGTCGAGCGGAATGGCTCGGGGATCTTCGTGAGCGCGATGTCGATCGCAGGCCCGAGGTCCAGACGCGCCGACACGTCGTCGAAGCCTTCGCGAGACGTCGTCGCGTAAACCGAATTGGTGGCCGCGACATCGACCTCTGTACTGTCGAGATCCACCATCGGTCGCGCGCGCTCGCGCGAGCGCAGGAACACGTTGCGGCAGATCGTGAACAGCCAGCGACGACAATCGCTTCCGGGCAGATAGGTGTGCCAAGAGCGGAATGCGCGCAGGAAGGTGTCCTGCACCACGTCGTCAGCGTCGGACTCGTCCCGCGTCAGCGAGAGCGCGAAGCGATAGACATCGTCGATCCAAGGAATCGCCTCGTGCTCGAAAGCAGTGTGACGCTCTGCGAATGCGTTATTTGCGTACTGCACGTTAGTGAATAATTGATGGGTAAAGTATTAGGGCGAGCTTTCGGGCGAATCAGAGACGTTCCGAGCAGTCCTTGAACGCTACACAATAATCAACCCGCTCGCCAGGATTTTGGTCATATCCCTACAAAAAAACCATTAATGCCCAATATATGCACTTAACTTCCATCGCGCGTCGTTGTTTCGCTCAACCTGATGACACGCTAATCTTTCCCGACCCCCAGCCCACCGATTCGGCCGTTTCTTCGCCATGCACCTCGATCGCTCCGACGCGCCGAACCCGCTTTCCGAATCGCCGAATCTGGCTGAACACTACCGGCTTGCGCTTGCGCGCAGCGAAGCGCGCTACGCGTCGCTGGTCCAACGCATCGGCTACGGCGCGTACCGATCCAACCTCGCCGGCCGCTTTGTCGATGTGAATCTCGTGCTCGTCTCGATGCTCGGATACTCGAGCGCCGAGGAGTTGACGTCGCTGGATCTCGCGACGGACCTCTACCTCGATCCAGCCGAACGGGCGCGACTGATGAGCCGCAGCGCGCCCGCCATTCCGGAGTGGGTCACGACGCAATGGAAGCGGCGTGATGGAAGCGCGATCACCGTGCGCCTCTCCGTGCGTCGCGTGTTCGACGAGCGCGGCACCCTCGAGGCCTACGACGGTATCGTGGAGGACGTCACCGAACGACGGCGCCACGAGGAGCTCCTGCGCCGCAGCGAGCGAATGGCCAGTCTGGGCACCACACTGGCTGGCGTCGCGCACGAGTTGAACAATCCGCTCGCGGCGATCATGGGCTTTACGCAACTGCTCCTCCGAAAGCCATGGCCCTCTGAGGACCGCGCCGCCCTCGAGACGATCAACCACGAGGCGATTCGCTCGGCGGCCATCGTGAAAGACCTGTTGTCCCTGACGCGGAAACGTGACGTCGAGAAGCGCGTCGCGACCGACATCAACGACATCGTCGGATACATCGCGCGCACCCGCCGATACGCCCTCGAAACCGCCGGTATCGGCTGTGTCGTCGAGCTTCAGCCCGCGTTGCCCCCGGTGTTCGGCGATCGAGCGCAGCTGGAGCAGGTCATCCTGAACCTGCTGAGCAACGCCGAGCACGCGCTCACCAACGCCGACGTCGAGACACGCTCGACACCGAGAGTCACCATTCGAACGCGCCACTCTCGCGGCCAAGTCGTGATCGAGATCGAAGACAACGGCCCGGGTGTTCCCGAGGCAGCGCAGTCGCGAATCTGGGATCCGTTTTGGACGACGAAGGATGAGGGCGAAGGAACCGGGCTTGGCTTGGCGGTGGTACACGGAATTGTTGCCGATCACGGCGGGACGATCTGCCTGGAAACCACGGCAGAAACCGGCGCACGCTTCGTGGTGAATTTGCCGGTCGCTTCAGAAACGACGGCATGGCCGCAAACCGGACAAGCCATGCGGCCGCTCGACGTTCTCGTCGTCGATCCAGACGCGTCGGATCTCGTCTTCATCGAGCGTTTTCTCACAGCGCGAGGTCATGCGGTCGTGAACGCGGGAACTGGCGAGATCGCGCTTCGGCTCGCAAGCCAGACTTCGTTCGACGCCGTGCTGTGCGATGCACGTCTCGTGGGTCGTGATGGAACTCCGATCGCCGCCGCATTGCGGGCCAGCGACGGATGCGTCGAAGCGAGATTCGTTCTGTCGTCGCTCGAGCCGGACGATCGCGCTGTGCCCGTCGACGGCGCGGTAGTGGTCGCGCGCCCGTACGACGTCGAGGAGCTTCGTCGTTTGATCGAAGGCGAATGACGATCACCACGACGGATCGATGACGACTCTCGAGGTTGCCGCGACAGCGCCATCGCCGTCGCGATCGCGCGTCATCGCCGCCTTCGCGGCCGTGTACATCGTGTGGGGCTCGACCTATCTCGCAATCCGCTACGCGGTCGAGACGATGCCGCCGTTTCTCATGGCGGGCGCTCGATTCATCGCGTCGGGTGTGCTCCTCTACGCCTGGGCTCGTCGTCGAGGAGCACCCAAGCCGACGGGACGCGAATGGCGAGACGCGGTGATTACCGGAGTCCTGATGCTCTGCCTCGGCAACGGTGCGGTCGGTTGGGCCGAACAGCGCGTTCCCTCAGGCCTCGCGGCTCTGCTGGTAGCCGTCGTCCCGCTCTGGATGGTGCTCATTGATTGGGCTCGGCCGAAGGGCGAACGGCCGCGAGCACTCGTCATTGCCGGCGTGGTAGTCGGGCTCGCCGGTCTCTATGTGCTCATTGGACCGAGTGGGTTGACCGATGGCGGCGCCGCTGACTTGGTCGGCGCACTCGTTCTCGTCGCAGCGTCGCTTGCATGGGCGTGCGGCTCGATCTTCAACCGATATGGTGCTCGGCCCGAATCAGCGGCGCTGTCGACTGGACTGCAAATGCTTGGCGGCAGCGTTGCGCTGGTCGCGATTGGCTTGGCTCAAGGCGAGGGCGCGCAGCTCCACCTGAGCCAGGTGTCCATGCAATCATGGATTGGATGGATCTACCTCGTCACCTTCGGCTCACTCATTGGATTCACCGCGTACATCTATCTGCTGAAGACTGTGAGCCCGGCCAAAGCATCCACGTACGCTTACGTGAATCCACTCGTCGCGGTGTTTCTCGGCTGGGCGATCGCCGGCGAGTCGGTCACCATGAGAACGATCGCCGCGGCCGCGATCATTCTCACCGGCGTCGCGATGATCACCGTAAGCCAGGGACGCTCTGAAGCGGAGTGAAGTTCGGCTGACGGGAACGAAATTTTCGTCTTGATCGCTCCACACGCGATCATTGTCCCAATGCCACGTAAGCAACCACTCGCTGAATACCGGCGAAAGCGCAACTTCGCAAAAACCCGCGAGCCGTCGGGCGGCAGCACGCGACGCCAAACGAAGCGCCTGCGCTTCGTCATTCAGAAGCACGCGGCGAGAAATCTCCACTTCGACCTTCGCCTCGAGCTGGACGGCGTCATGAAAAGCTGGGCCGTGCCAAAGGGGCCGAGCTACGATCCAAAAGTTCGGCGCCTTGCGATGCAGGTCGAGGATCACCCGATCGAATACAATGCATTCGAGGGGACGATTCCCCAGGGTGAGTACGGCGGCGGAACGGTGATGTTATGGGACCGCGGGACCTACGAGCCCGAAGAGGGCGGCGGAGCCGACGCGGTCCGCGAAGGACTCGAGCGTGGCAACCTGAAGATCGTCATTCACGGCAAGCGGCTTCAGGGCGGTTGGGTGCTCGTGCGCACGCGCGCCGACGCGCGCGGTCGCACCCAATGGCTCCTGATCAAGCATCGCGACGAGATGGCAACGGACGACCTCGACATCGTCGACGAGGTGACTACGTCAGTCGCGAGCGGCCGAACGATGGAAGAGATCGCGGAAGGACGCGCTAACGTCCGCCGAACTCGGGCCGCCGTTTCTCGGAAAAAGCGGCCAGCGCCTCGGCGGCATCGCGCGACGCGAAGCAAGTCTTGATGTAAGCCAGCTCGCGCTCGAGTTGCGCTTCGAGGCTACTCTCGAGGCTCGTGGTGACCAAACGCTTCGTGAGTGCCAACGCGTTCGGCGGACCAGCGGCGAGACGCTCGGCGTACTCGTGGGCGTGATCGCTGAATCCATCGTCGGCAATGACCATCGACGCGAGGCCGATGCGCTCGGCCTCGGCAGCATCGACGTCGCGTCCGGTGAAGAGAATCTCAGTTGCGCGCGAAATCCCGATGATGCGCGGCAGGAGAAAGCTCACCCCTGCGTCCGGGCTCAGTCCGCGACGTACATAGCCGGCGGTGAGTCGTGCACTCGTGGCGACGAGCCGAATGTCCGCGGCCAACGCGAGGCCGAATCCAGCGCCAGCAGCTGGTCCGTTCACGGCGGCGATGACGGGCTTCTCGCAGTTCACGACCGACGTTACCCAACGACCAACCCACGCAAAACGATCGAGTCGCTCAGCGCGCGTCGCGTCGGGAAGGTGTGGCGGTGCGGAGAGATCGAGACCTGAGCAAAAGCCCCGCCCTGCGCCGGTGATCACGACAACGCGAATGGCATCTTCGGTCGCTGCTGCGTCGAGCGCACGCGGGAGCTCGTCGGCGAGCGTCTGGTCGACCGCATTCAATCGCTCAGGGCGATTGAGCGTGATGGTGTGAACACCGGTCGGCGACGTGCGTTGAATGAGAGATGGCATGTAGCTCGAGCTCCAGGCGAGTGCTGGCTTCGCATGGAAGCTAGCACCGCCTGACGCGCCATCATTTGTGGTGTCGCGCTAGTCGCCCGCTGCGGGCAGCCGGGAGCGCGGATCGCTCTGACGCTTCGTCACGCGAACGGCCATCATGCCCCGATCCGCGCGGTCGAGCATTCGCTGCACTGACTCGCCCGGCTCTCGCGCCGACCAGCCGAGCGAGAATGGCACCGGGGCATGCTCGAGCGCTTCGGCGCGGAAGCGATCCGCGACGATTTTCGTCTCCGACGCATCGGCTCCATGCAGGATGACGACGAACTCGTCGCCGCCGAGCCGAATGACTGCTTCTTCGCTGCGCGAGTAGCGCATCAGGAAGCGAACGAGACGCTTGAGCACCTCGTCGCCCTCCGCGTGTCCGTGGAGATCGTTGTAGACCTTGAAATGATCGATGTCGACGAAGACGCATCCGCAATGGAGCAACGGATCGCGCGCGAAACTCTCCTCGATCTCCATCAAGTAGCGGCGATTCAGCGCGCCCGTGAGCGGATCGTGCGTGCTCAACTCGCGCAGCTGCGCCTCGAGCTCCTTGCGGGACGTGATGTCGATCACGATGCCGTGGACGAACTCTTCGCCGGTCTCAGGGTCGCGGATCAGATAGCAGCTGTCGAGGACTGTTCGGCGGCCACCATCAGGGCGCGTGAGCGTGACCTCGAACTCCCGCACGGACCCATCGCGGTCGAGCAACGACATCTCCTCGGCACGGCGACGCGGATCTACGATCAGATCCACGGCGTTCGCGCCGAGCTCTATCAACGAGGAGACGCCGAGCATCGCCAGGAACGCGGGATTGGCGTCCAGGATGCGGCCGTCGCGCGAGAAGATGTAAATCCCCTCACGCAACTTGCTGGCGAACTCCCGAAGGCTCTCGGGATCGGAAAGACTGCGAAAACGTGCGCTGCTCACAAGGCGATTCTTTGGTGTTTCTTTGGTACTGGCCCTAAGGTGGGTCATGGCGTTCAGTATCGGCCGGCCATCGGTGCGAATTTCCCTGTCTGATTAATACTCGATCGTCAACCCGTGAGTTCTTGCGTTCAGGCAACGCAAACTGCAAGGTCCGCCGCAAAAAGCGTCGTTCAGTCGATCAATCGGGCAGGAAGGAGGCCCTTGTCGCCGAATCGCGCGCGGACACGGTCGACGGCGTGCGCAAGGACCCGATCACGATCGGTCTCCTCGGTTTTGCCGTCGCGCGTCTCGAACAGCGCCAGCTGGGTCGCGGAAGCATCGACAGTCAACGATGAAAGGCCGACGCCGAGGAGTCGTGCTGGAATGCGCCGCGCCGCTCTCAGCTTGGCGAGCAGCGCTCGTGCCACCTCGAGAATGACTCGATCGGAGATCACCGGTGCCTTGAGCGTTCGGCTGGCCTGCCGTGTTTTGAAGTCACGATCTCGTAAACGCACAGTGATCGTCCGAGCGGTCAAACCATCGGCGCGAAGGTCGGTTGCCGCACGAGTAACGAGGGCGAGCAGCTCACGCGCCAGCTCATCGTCTTCGTCGATGTCGACCGGGAACGTCTCGTCCCGGCTGATGCTTTTCGCCTCCCCGTGCGACTCCACGTCGCCGCGGTCGATGCCGCGCACGCGATCATAGAGCCACACGGCTTCGCGCTCGCTGAGCCACTGGCGCAGGGTCGCGATGTCGTACTGCAGCACATCGGTGACACGGCGCATACCCAGCCTGGCGAGCCGCTCCTGAAAGCGCGGTCCAATGAACGGGATGTCCGCCAGGTCGAAGGTCTCGAGGAACGCGGCTTCGTCGCCAGCCGCCACGACGTGAACGCCGGTCGCGCCGGAACCGGGTTTTGGCTTCGCGCGTTCGACGGCCAGCTTCGCGACGAGCTTCGACGTGCCGCCGCCAATGGAGACCGACAGCGTGGTGCGTTCGACGACGGCTGCTCGAATTCTCGCGGCCGTCACGGCGAGCGGCTCGTTGTGATAGATGCCTTCGGTTCCACCCAGGTCCATGTACCACTCGTCGATGCTCGCGCCCTCGACGACTGGAGCGTACTTCTCGAGCGCTGCGCGAATTTCGCGACTCTTCTCGGAGCATGCGCGCCGTGGGACCGGCACGCACATCGCGCGCGGGCACAAGCGGAGCGCGCGAGAGATAGGCATCGCGGAGCGAACACCGAACTTTCTGGCTTCGTAAGATGCCGAACATACGACGCCGCGGCTCTCGCGCGTGCCACCGACGATGAGGAGCGGCTCCTTCCCCGCCCCTTCTGGATCGACCATCCGCGCGACCGCGACGAAGAAGGCGTCGGCGTCGGCCAGCAGAATCCGTCGCGCGGTCACCGGACGTGCAGGTCCTGAATGAAGCGAGAGGTTTCCGAGTACCGTGTGATTCCGAGTGTACGGGCCATGATCTCGCCGATGACCCCGGCGACGTGGTCGCGATACTCGTCCGGGGTCATTCCGTCCGTCGGCGACGAATTGTCGACCACGAAGTCGATGACCGCGCCAGGGGTCTCGAGGTAGCCTTCGTCCGAATCGCCGGCGGCCACACCGAACTCGTCTTCGACTGCCGAGAAAAATTCGTCCAGGGCCCAGCTCATCGCCGTTCCTGAAGCTGGCGGGGGTGGCAAATGCGGCGTCGCATGGTGGCTAGAATGTCGCGGCGGGCTTGGGGCGGAGCAACTACACGCGGGTTGTCGTCAACCGTACAGACCGGCTGTATATTGCGGATGTCATGAGTGACACCCGAAAGGGCCCCTCCCGCGGTTCCCCTCCAACGATTCTTCCGCCGTCCGAGCTTCCGATGGGAAGCGCGGCGGATGCGCCGCACGGCTCACGTCCCGAGCAGGTGTATGTACGCCTGCGCGACTTGATCGTGCAGGGACTTCTCGCGCCGGGGAGCCGAATCGTCGAGACGGAGATTGCGACGCGCTTGGGCGTGAGTCGCACGCCGGTGCGCGAAGCGCTACAGCGTTTACAGCAGGAGGGCTACGTGATGGGCTCTCCGGGCGCGCAGCAATCCCGGTTGACGGTCGCGCCGCTCACTCGCGACGACGTGTACGAGCTTCTCAACATCGTCGGTGCGCTCGAGGGCATGGGCGGACGCGGTGCGGCGCTCGTCCCTCAGGCCGACCGGCGCAACCTCGTGCGTGATCTGAAAACGCTCAACGCCGAGTTTCACAAGGCGGGCAAGACCGTTCCGATCGATCACGGCAGTTTGTACGATGCGGATCAGCGTTTTCATCGCCGCATCGTGGAAGCCAGCGCAGGACCGCGACTTCTCGCCTTGCACGACGCGGTAAAGCCGCAAGCTGAGCGGTACATTCGCATGTACATCAGCATGCTGACGGGCGACATCCGCGCATCGGTGTACGAGCACGACACGATCATTGCGGCAGTCGATGAAGGGCGTGCGGACGATGCGGAGCTCGCGATTCAGGTCAACTGGCGCCACGCCGCGGATCGCCTCAGCAAGGTGATCGCCATGGCGGGGGAGCGGGGGAGCTGGTAACTACCGGCGACGGGCGACGGGCGACGGGCGAGCCAGTCCCTTCAGTTCACGTTCGCTGCGCTCGAGTTTCTGGCCAGATATGGCCGCCGCGCGTCCGTGGTAGAAATGCCCGACCTGCTCCGATGCAGGTCGTTCCTTGAAGGCGCGCTCGAGCAGCGCGAACGCCTCGGGCCATTTTGTTGGTTCTGATAGAACACATCGAGCTGATACCACGCGTTGCCGCTGTCCGGCGCGGCGGCGAGGGCAGCTTCGACCGCCTGCTGCTCTCCGGCGACGTCCTTCTCGTGCCGGACGATCGACGCTCTCGCGACGTGTCCGTGGTAGGTGCTGAGGGTCGCGATGATCTGCGCTTGCTCTTTTGCCTTCTCTAAACTTCCACCCATGAAGCTGGGCGCCTGGAGATACAACTCCAGGAGCCCGTCGTGCGCATCGACGAGTTTGGGATCGCACGCGACGGCGAGCTCGAACTCGGTCTTGACGCGCCGGGCGAGAAGCGGTTCCCGAAATTTGTTGGCCTTCTGCGCCTCGGTGGCAATCGCGTTGCCAAGCTGCAGATGATGGAGTGCGGTCTTGTCGTTGATCTCGACCGCTTTCTCGAGCCAGTCGACCTCGGTTAGTTCCTTTTTACGGAGCGAGAGAAGAGGACAGCGTGCGGAGATGGTGAAGAGGGACGGGACTTTCGTGCGGGGAGCACTGCGAGACAGCGACACAGTCCCGTGCCTGGTGTTCGTCGGTCGTCGATCGTCCGTCCCCCGTCGCCGGCAGTCAGTCGTCCGTCGCCCGTCCCCGGCAATCAGCCCACCTACCGCGCCGCCTGCATCTCCTCGAGCAACCGAACGTAGCTGTCGTAGCGCGCCTCGCTGATCGCGCCGGTGTGAAGGGCGTCGCGCACACCGCAATCAGGCTCCGCGACGTGACGGCAGTCGGTAAACCGACAGGCATCGCGATGCGGACGCATCTCGGGAAAGCACCAATCCAGCTGTGCCGTCGGCAGCTCCCACAATCCCACCTCGCGCAGTCCCGGCGTGTCGATCACGTAGCCCCCGTCAGGCCCAGGTAGTGGAAGCATCAGCGCGCCGACGGTCGTGTGGCGGCCCTTGTTCACCGATTCGCTGATCGCGCCGACACGAAGATTCGCGCCGGGAAACAGCGCGTTGAGGAGCGACGACTTTCCGACGCCAGAGGGGCCGGTGAGCACCGAGCGTCGTCCGGCGAGCGCCGCGCGCAGTGGATCGAGTCCAATCGCAGCTTTGACGCTCGTGTGAAACACCGGATAGCCGGCGTGCTCGTACGTCTTGAAGCGATCGTGCGCCGCCGCTTCGCCGACGAGCTCCACCTTGTTGATCACAACCCGCGCCGACAGATCGTTGCCTTCCGCGATCACGAGAAACCGGTCCAGCATGCGCGGGTGCGGCTCCGGTTTCGCCGCGGCGAAGACGACGACGACCTGATCGACGTTCGCGGCAACAATTCGCTCGCCCTGTCCTCCTCCCGGCATTCGACGCGCGAGTCGCGACCGCCGAGGAAGAATCTCGGCGATTGCCCATCCGTCGCCGCGTTCGCCCGGCTCGAGCACGACGTCGTCGCCCACAGCGAGCTTCAGCGTTGTCGCCGCGGCGGAAACAGTATCCCGGCGAAGGGAGCCATCGGCGCGCTTGCCGCTGTTGGACTTCTTGAGACGCCCGCGCATGGATGCGTCGAGCACCTCTCCGGCTTCGGTGCGCACCTGCCAAACACCGCCGGTTCCACTCACGACGACGCCGCGCACGTCGCTCACTGCTCCGCGTTCTCGTCGTTCATGGCGTCCCACCACCGGCGCTCGGATTGACCGCGCCGTTCGACGATGAGCCGATCGAGCAGGGATTTTACGTCGCCGAGCGGCATGCGCCCGACCGAAATCCGCGCGGCTTGTTCGGACGACGCGCGTGAGAGATAGTCGCTCTCGAGATGACCTTCAGGCGTCTGCGCGCCGATTCTCGCCCACTTGATGAACAGGAAGAACGCGCCCCACTCGCCCGGCGCATCTCCAGTCTCTTCCGCGATGATCTCTACACTATAGGCAAATCCGTCGCTGCCCTGGAACGCGGCCGGCCGGTCGTGGACGGCCATGTAGCCGCCGATCGTCGACTCGTCGCCCTTGGAAGGATCGGGCGGCCGGTACCGCGCGTGTGACATCACGCCTTCCTGCGGCCAATCATCTCGCGCATGACGTTCCCGGTGATGAAGGCGACGTTCGCCGGACGTTCAGCGAGGCGGCGCATGAGATACGGGTACCACTGCGTGCCGAACGGCACATACACGCGCATCCGATAGCCATCGCGCACCAACTGCGATTGGACGTCGCGCCGAATGCCGTAGAGCATCTGAAACTCGAAACGAGAGCGGTCGATGTTGTGTGACGTGACGAACTGTTTCGCCTGATCGATGATCGCGAGGTCGTGCGTGGCGATGCCCGGATAGTTGCCCTGTTCGATCAGCATCTGCATGCACTTCATGTAATTCTTATCGACTTCACTCTTGTCGGGAAAGGCGACCGCCGCCGGCTCCTTGTATGCCCCCTTGCAGAGACGCACGCGGCATTTCGCCTGAACCGCCCGCTCGACATCCGACGACGTGCGGTAGAGGTAGCTTTGCAGCACGATCCCGACGTTTTCCTTGTACGCGGGATAGAGCCGGTCGTAGAACAGCGCGAGCGTTCGATCGGTGTACGCGCTCGACTCCATGTCGAGGCGAACAAACGTGCCGTAGTCGCGCGCACGGTCGAGCACGTCGTGCATGATCGAGATGCACAACTCCTCGGAGATGTCGAGCCCCATCGCCGTGAGCTTGAGCGAGACGTTCGCGTCCAGCGACTGCTGATGAATCCGATCGAGAATCTTGACGTACTCGGTTCCCGTCGCGCGGGCTTCGCGCTCGTTCGTCACGCTCTCGCCGAGGAGATCGAGCGAGGCGCTGATGCCCTTGGCGTTGAGGTCGCGCACAGCCGCGAGCGCGTCATCGAGCGTCTCGCCCGCGACGAACCGCGACGCAAACTTCTTCGCCAACCTGTTGTTCCGAACGAAACGGAAGATCCGGGGCTGATTCGAGAGGTAGAGCAGGGTCGAGCGAAGCATCAGTCGTGGACGGCGTGAGTGCGCAACGTCGCCGCTTTCGTGAGGCGAGCAATCGGGAAATCGGCGTGCGCCGCGACGATTTCATCCAGGAAGCTCCACTGCATCAGGCCGTCCTCACTCTCCGGTTCGAGCAGATAGAACGCCGCGAGCCCGTAGGGCTGACCGGCGCGAACGACGTACGTCCCTTTCGGCAGCGAACGGCTTGCCGCGTTGTTCCAATGCCCTGTCACATCCTTCATCATGCGCGACGTCTCCGACCGGCCCCGCTCGATGACGCTGTCGACCGCAAAGGATTGCGCCGTGACGGTCGCCGGTGCGTCGAGTTGGTCGACGGAGATTCCATGAATCTTGAGTATCGGCAGCAGAGCCTGCGCAGTTTTCTCGTCGAACGCATATGCGAACGGCAGAGTGCTCGTCAGGGTCGGCGTGAAGCTGTCCATCACCGGCATTCGAATGAGCTTGATGATGCCCGTGCGCTCGCGCATGCCCATGCCCGGCTCGCGCTTGACGCTACTGTCGGTGATCGGCTTGAGGACCTCGACGCGGACGTCCTCGATGCGCGTCGTGTCCATGCGCGACTTGAGCGACAGCGGCGGCGATGATCCCGGATTCTTTCCCCACGCGATGACCTTCGCGTCGCCCTCCGGTCCGAGCTTCATGATCTCGGCCTTGTGCTCGGCGAGGTACGAGAGGATCTCGCTGACGAAATCGTACGTCGCTGCAACGCGACGATCGAACGGATCGTGCGAGAATGCCTCACTCAGAATCGCGATGCGATTGCGCAGGCCGTAGTAGTTCGTTCCATAGCGCGCGAGCGATTCGTACGTCGAGAACGCCCAGCCGCTCGGAATCGAATCAGCGATCTGCATTTCGAATCCGGGGCCGCGCGGCCCACCGAATCCGCGGCCGCGACCACGCCCGGCGGCAGAATCGCCGCCGCGACCAGGAGCGCTCGGCGCGCCGCGCGCGGCGTTGAATGCACCGCGTGCGCGTCCAGGCTGGCTGAAATCGCCGTAGTCCTGGATATAGAAACCATCGCGGTCGAGCATGCGACGGCGAATCTCCGGCAGCATCGTCTTCTGCGCGTACGGAATCACGTTCACCGCGGTCGGCGTGAGCGGCGGCGCATACGTCAACGCGTACCCGTGCAGGCTTCCGTCGGTCGTGTGGAGATCCATGAAGAGATCCGGATTCCACTTCGTGAGCATCGCGAACGCACCTTTGGTCTCAGGTGCGTCCGCGCCGATGTAGTCACGGTTGAGATTCCAGCCCTGCGCGTTCTGTCTCGTGCCGACCATCTCGGGTCCGTTCTGCGAGCCGCGCTGTCGTTCCTGCGGTCCCCACTTCTCGTTGCCGTCGGCGTTGTAGATCGGCTGGACGATCAGCACGATCGAGTCGAGCACGTTCTTCTTTTTGTCGAAGAGCAGGTCGCGCAGCATCGACTGCATGGCCTCTTTGCCTTCGACTTCGCCGGCGTGGATGTTCGCCTGGATGTACGCGACGGGACGGTTGAGGCGACGCGCTTCAGCGGGCGTCGTGATCAGCGGCCGAGAGGCGATCACGTACGGCAGCTCGCGCCCTTGCATCGTTTTTCCAATCGAGCCCGTGGAGATTTTCGCGCCGAGCAGCTTCAGCGAATCGATGAACGTCACGACGTCGTCGTAGTGCGACGTCTCGGTGAAGTTCGTTCGCTCGGCACGCGTCAGCGGCCGTTTGCCAGCAAAGCTCTGAAGGTTGTACTTGCTCTTTGCCGGGATGGAGTGCGTGTCCTCGACTTGCTGCGCCGGGAGCACACCGGCGTAAACGACGGCCGCGAGACAGAGCGCGACACGATGCATGAAGTCCCCGAATGCAAATAGACGGGGAATTGTACCCGATCTGTCAGGTAGGCCGCTACTGCGCTGGCTTGTTCGTTCCGGGCGCGCCGCGCTGCACCAGGCCTTTCGCTCGCGTGGTGGCCGCGGCAATCGGATCCGCGCCTCGCTCGATGTCCGCGCGCACGTTGCGCTGGAAGAGCGACAGCTCGCTGTCCTTCACGCCCGCGCGCTCCAACTGCAGCACGAGCGAGGTGGCCGTGGGAATGGGCACCTGACGACCGATCAAGTCCGTGAGTACAGCCAGCGGCATCGTCACCGGCCGCTTGCCCGACGCCGACTGGACGAGTGCGAGATCGCGCGTCGAGACGCCGGCCTGGAGGGCGTCGACCGCAGCCTTGATCTCGTCGGGAGTTGCGTTGGAGTTGAGCGACCGCCTGGCCGAGCCCATGCGAATCGACAGCTGGCGTACGGCGGCGACGATCTTCGGACCATCGGCGCCCGTGGCCGCACCCTCGAGCGCCTTGTCGTTGAGTGGCTTCGTCGGCAGCTTGGCCGCGCGTGCCGAATCGATGATCGCGCTCACCGCGAGCAGCGTTGGCTTGTCGAGCTTCGAGGAGAGCGCTGGATCCTGCGCGCGCACGGCCGGGGCCGCGAACAGCAGCGCGACCAGTGCGCGCGCAAACCGAATCATTCTTGGCTCTGCACCACGATCGCCGAATTGGGAACGCCGAAGTCGTTGTCCGCCGCGCGAGGCGCACTCGGATCGGCGACCCACAGGCTGTCGTCGACGAGGAACGAGTACCGGTGATGGCCAACGGGCACCTTCGCCGTCACAGACCAGACCCCGCCGTTGTGCGTGGCCTGGAAGTCGGCGTGCGAAGCATCCCATCCGTTGAAGTCACCCACGACGGCAACCTTCTTGGCGTCGGGAGCGACGAGGACGAACTGGACGCGTTGCGCTGCTTGCGGCTTGTTCGACTTGGGGAACAGCGCTTTGGCAATGGGCGCCGCGGCGCGATGGACATCCTGATAGGCGTGCGCAGCACCGAGGATCGCGAAGACCGCGAGCGACGCGGCAAGCACGCCCCACGAGAGCGGCATGATCGTCACGCGACGCGGCGTCGTGAGCCGAGACCACAGGCTCGCGCGAGCATGACGCGGCAACTCGCGAATGGCCCGCATGATGTTGGCGTCCAACGCCGCGCTCACGCGCACGGGCCGACGGAGCTCGTTCGCTATGTTTTTGATTTTCAGATCGTCATTGTCAGGCATGGTGCACCTCAATCAACAACTCACGCAGTCGTTCGCAGGCGCGCATTACACGCATCTTCAGCGCGGAGACCCCGGTTCCCGTGAGCTGCGACATCTCGTCGTAACCCATCTCTTCCACGTACTTCAGCAGGAAAGCCTCCCGCTGGTCCGGGCGCAGTTGCTGAAGCGCGCGTTCGATTTCTTCGCGCCACGCACTGCTATCCGCCGGGTGATCGATCGCCGCCTCGAGGAGCGCGCCCTCGTCCACGACGAAGGTTTTCGCCCGCCTGCCGCGGCGCGCACCGATGGTGCGGCAACGGTTGACCAGGATCCGGAACAACCAAGCGCCGAAGCGCTCAGGATCCTCGCACCGTGACAACGACCGATAGGCGCGCGTAAACGCGTCCTGCAGCGCCTCTTCGGCGTCCTCGTGATTGCCGAGCATGTGGACTGCGTAGCGCGCGTAGCGGTCGCGGTATCGCTCGACCAGTACGCGGAACGACTCCACATCCCCCCGCAGCACGCGGGCAACGATCACTGCGTCGGAACTACCTTCCACGGAGGACAGACCTGGGGTGATTGGGGACAGTCACATTTAAGGGGCCGACGACGGACGACGGACGACGGGGGACGGGCGACGACGACGGACGACGGACGACGGACGACGGACGACGGATGTATACACCGCCCGCTAATAAAAGCTCAGACGGCCCGTGGCGGCGTGGATCAGGACCTCAGCAGGCTCGAACCGGCCCGCAAAACGATCGTTCAGCTCCTCGAGTTGTTCTACGATCCGTTGGGCCCCGACGCTGTCCACGTACCGGAACGGCCCGCCTCGGAACGGTGGGAACCCGATTCCAAACACCGCTCCGATGTCGCCGTCGCGCGGCGACCGCAGAATCCCCTCGTCCAGGCACCGCGCCGCCTCGTTGACCATCGCCAGCACGCAGCGCTGGGCCATCTCGTCCGGAGGCAGCTCGCGCCGCTGGCCGCCGATCAGCTCATAGATGCTCGGATCGACGCCGCCTTTCTTGCCGCTGCCGTCGTATCGATAGAAGCCGCTGCTCCCCTTCCGCCCCGTCCGGCCGGACTGGACGACACGTCGCAGAGCCTCGGACGGCGCCATTCGCGCGCCGAAAGCGTCGGCCAAAACCAGCCCGACCTTTCCGCCCACGTCGATCCCGACCTCATCGAGCAGCGTGATCGGCCCGACCGGAAAACCGAAGTCGACGAGGGCCTTGTCGAGTGCTTCGATCTCCGCTCCTTCTTCGAGAAGGTGCCCGGCCTCGTTCATGTACGCCGACAGCGTTCGCGTCGTGTAGAAGCCCGGGCCGTCGTTCACCACGATCACGGTCTTACCCAGCCGCTTCCCGTACGCGACAGCGGTCACCGTCGCAACCTGCGAGGTCTGAGGCGTCACGACCACCTCGAGCAACGGCATCTTGTGCACTGGCGAGAAGAAGTGCATGCCGAGGACACGGTCTGGACGCTTCGCCGCCTGCGCAATACGCGCGATGGGAATCGTGCTGGTATTCGAGGCGTAGACCGCGGACTTGTGCAGCACGGGCTCGACTTCCGCGAGCACTCGCTGCTTGAGCCCGAGATCCTCGAACACTGCTTCGATCACGAGATCTGCGGCCTCGAAGCCGGAGTAGTCGGTCGTTCCGCCGATGAGACTCATGATATCGTCGAACTGATGGCGATTGATGTGTTTCTTCGTCAATCGCTCGGCGACAACGCCGTGAGCGGCCGCGAGTCCCTTTCCGACGCGCGCGGTATCGGTGTCCTTGAGGCGAACGAGCGTGTCGTTCTGTGCGGCGACCGCGGCGATCCCCGCGCCCATGAATCCCGCACCCAGCACACCGATCCGATAGACGTGACTCGGCGCAGGTCCTGGAGGCGGAACGCCCGGATCCTTCTTCAGCGCATTGCTCGCGAAGAAGAGAAACACGAGTTGGCGTGACACTGGCGTCACGGCCATCTCGCCGAACAGCTGTGCTTCTTCGCCGAGCCCCGCTTCGAAGCCGCGCGTGTAGCCGGCTTGCACGGCATCGAGCGCGGCGAGCGGCGCGGGATAGTGTCCGTGCGTTTTCTCCATCACGCTCTCGCGCGCCTTCTTGAACACCAAGCCGCGCCCAAGCGGATTGTGCTCGAGCAGGAGGCTCGTTGCGCGGAATCCGCGTGAGCGCACGGGTTTTCGCGTGCCGTTCCCCAAACCGCGCGCACGATCGATCGCGATCTCGCGCAGAATCGCGGGATGAACCATCTCATCGACGAGACCCATCTGCAGCGCGCGCTTCGCGCGAATCGTGCGGCCCGTGAGGATCATGTCCAAGGCGGCCTGGAGACCAACGCGCTGGGGCAGTCGCTGCGTGCCACCAATGCCCGGGATGACTCCGAGCTGCACTTCGGGCAACGCAAACGTCGTCTTCGGATGGTCGGTGCAAATGCGATACGAACACGCGAGGGCCGCCTCGAGGCCACCGCCCAAGCACGCGCCGTGAATCGCCACGACGACTGGTACGCGCAACGACTCGACGCGCGTCAGCATGTCCTGGCCCATCCGGCTTATGCGTTCGGCTTCGCCGGGCGTGCGGATGGAGGCAAACTGCTCGACGTCCGCGCCGACGATGAACGTGTCTGGCTTTCCCGAGATCAGGACGACGCCCTTGATGAACGTGTCGTCGTCGATGCGGAGAAAGAGGCCTTCGAACTCGCCGACCAGCGACGTGGAGAGCGTGTTGACGCTCTCGCCCGGCCGATCGATGCTCACGATCAGGATATCCTGATCGACCTCCATCGAGAGCGTAGGCTCGGTGGCCGCCGTCGTCATCGCTCGATCACCATGGCGTGACCCATTCCCCCAGCGGCGCAAACCGTCATCAGTCCGAACTGCCCGCCGCGCCGCACGAGCTCGTTCGCCAGCGTCGTCAGAATTCGTCCTCCGGTGGCGCCGAATGGATGACCGATGGAGATCGATCCACCCATCACGTTCAAGCGCGATCGGTCTACCTCACCCACGGGTTCCGAGAACCCAGCTCTCGCCGCCCACTCGCGAGACTGGAAGCCGTTCAGGTTGGAGAGCACCTGCGCCGCAAATGCCTCGTGCATCTCGACGAGGTCGATGTCGCGGAGTCGAAGTCCAGCACGTTGAAGCGCAACGGGAGCGGCGAGGACCGGAGCCATCAACAGCTGTTCGCCCGGATCGAGCGCGGAATACGAATACGAGCGAATGTACGCCAGCGGCGAGTAGCCGAGGGTGCGCGCGCGTTGCTCGCTCATGAGCAACACGGCGCTCGCGCCGTCGGTGAGCGGCGACGAGTTGCCCGCCGTAACCGAGCCGTACTTCTTATCGAACACAGGCTTGAGTGCGCGCAGCTGCTCGATCGACGTATCCGTGCGAATGCCGTTGTCGCTCGTCAGGACAGTCTCATAGCGCGGTGGAACCCAAACGGGAGCGATCTCCGCCGTGAGGCGACCGTCTTCCGTTCCGACCGCGGCGAGTCGATGCGAGCGCAGAGCGAACTGATCCTGATCCTCGCGCGCGATGTGGTTGATCTTCGCCATTTTTTCGGCCGACTGACCCATCGTCTCGCCGGTGGAAGGCTCGGCGATGGCCGGCGTGATCGGCACGAAGTCGCGCGGACGAATCGATCCGACGATCCGAAGCTGTTGCGCCGGATTCTTCGCTTTGGACAGCGCGACGAGCTTGTCCGACATACCGCGCGAGTGGAGAATCGGCACGTTCGACAGCGACTCGGCGCCCCCGGCAATGATCACTTCATGATGACCGAGAACGATTTGATCGGCGGCGTCGGTGATGGCCTGGTTCGCTGACGCGCACGCACGGCTCACCGTGTATGCCTGGCAGCTCTTCGGCAGCATCGGCATCAGCGAGATCTCGCGCGCGATGTTCGGCGCGAGCACCGATTGCACGACGGTGCCATACACGATCGCCTCGACGAGCTCGCCGTCGAGGTTCGTTCGCTGAATCAACTCGGCGACGCATCGCTTGCCGAGCTCGATCGCGGACAGGCCTTTGAAGGTCGTGCCTGCTCGGGCGAACGGCGTGCGCACTCCGGCCACGATCGCAACGCGTCGACCCGGGCCGCCAAATGTGGGCATGGCCGAAAGGTGACAGCGTCAGGCTTACTATTCAATTGTGATGACATCGCCCAATGCGGCGCGCACCGACCGTTGGAGAGCGCTGGGCGAGCGCGCGTTCGACGTCCTCGTGATCGGCGGCGGCATCACCGGCTGCGGAATCGCGCGGGCGGCGGCACTCCGCGGCTTCACCGTGGCGCTGGTCGAGAAGGGTGATTTCGCGAGCGGAACGTCGAGCCGCTCGTCGCGGCTGGTGCACGGTGGAGTGCGCTATCTCGAGCACGGCCATCTCCATCTCGTGTTCGAATCGAGCGCCGAGCGGCGACGACTGCTCCGGCTCGCGCCGCACCTGGTGCGTCCGCTGGAGTTCACATGGCCGGTGTACCAGGGCGCACGCATCCCGCGATGGAAGCTCGGCGCAGGTCTCACCCTGTACGACGCACTCGCGCTGTTCCGCAATGTTGGGCGCCATCATCGGTTGAGCCGAACCGCGGTGCTCGAGCGCGAGCCGGCGCTGAGCCACACGGGGTTATTGGGCGGCGCAACCTATTTCGACGCGCGGACCAATGACGCCAGGCTCACGCTCGCGAACGCGATCAGCGCGATGGAGGCTGGAGCCGTTGTGCTGAACCACGTAGACGAGCGTGAATTGCTCCGCGATGCGGGGCGAGTCACAGGCGCGCGAGTCACCGACACGATCACGGGCGACACGACGAGCATCCGCGCTTCTGTCGTCGTGCGCGCGACTGGGCCGTGGGCCAGCGATGTCCGAGGAAGCAAAGGCGCGCACATCGCGGTGCCGCGCACGAAAATCGGCAATCGTCAGGCGCTCACGCTGCTGTCGCCAGCCGATGGACGCGTGTTCTTCGCGCTGCCGGCCGGCGCGCAGGCGATCGTCGGTACGACCGACACGTTCACCACCGCGTCGCCGGACCAAGTGCGTGCGTCGAATGAGGACATTCGCTACCTGCTCGCCGCGGCCAATCGCTTTTTCCCGGCGGCGAACCTCGAGACTGGAGACGTAGTCAGCGCGTGGGCGGGCATTCGACCGTTGATTCCAACGACTCAGGACACGCCGGGCAGCGCCACACGCGAGCACCTCGTTTCGACTGATGCCGAAGGCGTGATCAGCATCACCGGTGGCAAGCTGACGACGTATCGCGTGATGGCCAACGATACGCTCGAGGTGGTCGCCGAGCGGCTGGGGCGACCTCTGGGACGCGATCTCACGCGTTCATTGCACTTGCCCGGCGGCGACTTCTCGTCGCTCGACGACCTGAAGGACGACGCCGACCGAACCACGGCGAATCGTCCGCTCGCGGTCCATCTGGTGGAGACGTACGGTACGCGATGGCGAGCCGTGTGGGAGGACGTCAGCGACGCGGGTGGCGGCGAGCGCCTCGACGATGGACTCCCGTACGTCACTGGCGAGCTACGCTATTCCATTCGGCGTGAGATGGCTTGCACGCTCGCGGATCTCCTCGTGAGAAGAACCCACCTGGCGTTCGAGACGCGCGATCATGGCGTCGCGGCAGCCGAGCGAGCGGCGCTGATTGCGGCACCGCTGCTCGGTTGGGACCGTGCGGCCCGAAGTCGCGCGCTCGACGAATACGCGCGAGAGGTCGAGCGATTGTTCGCGATCGATCCGTGAGTTTGCGTCATCCCGAGCGAAGCGAGGGATCTGCACGTCATGATGTAAGTGCAGATCCCTCGCTGCGCTCGGGATGACATTAATCTCCGCGCATTGCCGCCAGCGGATCGACTCGAGCCGCGCGGCGCGCCGGCAGCCAACTCGCGAGCACGGCGACGAGCGACAACGTGCCGATGACGCCGACAAGTGTCACTGCATCCATGCTGCTCACGCCGAACAAGAAGGTCGAAAGCAGCTTGCTCACGCTCGCCGCTCCGGCGATCCCCACAACGAGGCCGGCGCCCGTCAAAACAACGCCTTCGCCAATCACCATGCGCGAGATGCGCGACCCACTGGCGCCGAGTGCTACGCGAACGCCAAGCTCGCGGGTACGCTGTGTAACAGCGTACGCGATCACGCCGTACAATCCGACCGCGGACAGAACCAGCGCAACCGCCGCGAAAACTGCGATCAGCGTCGCAAAAAAACGCTCTCGGCCAAGCGAGCTTGCCACGCGCTCCGACATGGTTTGCACCGAATAGACCGGTACTTCGTGGTCGAGATCTCGAACGATGCTTCGAAGTCCGCCGACGAGAGACGCTGGATCTCGCTCAGTTCGAACGACAATGGACAGTCCCGGCATTGGGTGCTGCGCCATCGAGAGATACACCGTGGGATCGGGCGCTTCGGCGAGCGCGTTTCCTCGCATGTCAGCCACGACGCCGATGATCGGCCGCACCACGGGGACACTGTCCTCGCCCCACGCAAGCGTGATCGCTTGATCGAGTGGATTTTCGTTCGGGAAAAAGCGAGTCGCGAACGCTTTGTTGATGACGATTCCCTCGGCCGCGCCAGGCCGGTCCGCGATGGTTATTGCGCGTCCCAGCAACACGGGCGTGCCCATCGCATTGAAAAAGTCCGGGTTGACGACGCGAACCTCGGCTGCCGGCTCGTCGCTCGAACGCATCGGCGGACGTCCTCGAATCACGAACGTGAATCCATAGCTGCTTCCGTCGAGCGGAATCATGTTCGACAGGCCAACGAGACGCACGCCTGGTAACGCGCGCGTCCGAGATTCCAACTCAGCGACGAAATTTCGCGTTCGCGTGCTGCCATACGTGCGCGGCGGCAGTGACAGCTTCAGCGACAGCGCTCCCTCCGGCTTGAAGCCGGGATCCACCGACAGGAGCTTGGTGAAGCTGTGAAGAAGCAACCCGGCGCCGGTGAGCAACGTGACCGCGAGCGCGATCTCACCCACGACGATCAACCGCTTGGTGCGGTTCGCCGACGGCTTCGATCGAACACCGCCGGCGCCAGCACGAAGCGCGGACGTGAGATCATTGCGCGCGACCTGGAGGGCGGGCAGCATGCCGAACGCAAGCCCCGTGACGACGGCGATGAGCGCGGTGACGCCCAACGTCGTCGCGTCGATAGTGGCGCGCGTCATGAGCAGTACGCTCTGCGGCGCGCGCGATAGGAGCTCCGTCATCCCGATCTTTGCGATCGCGAGTCCGACTGCGGCGCCGCACAGCGAGAGCAACACGCTTTCTGTCATCAACTGCCGAACCAATCGTCCTCGCCCGGCGCCGAGCGCTGTTCGCACGGCCATCTCACTCTCTCGGGCGGTCGCGCGCACGAGCAACAGATTCGCCACGTTGGCGCAGGCGATCAGCAGCACGAACGCGACTGCGCCCAACATGATCAGCAGTGGCTTGCGAACATCGCCAACGGTGTACTCCTGCACCGTCGAGAGATGGGCGCGGCGCTCGCGAAAGATCTCCGGAAACTTCGTCTCCATGAGCGCGGAGACCTGCTCGATGTCTTTGTCGGCAACCGAGACGTCGACGTCGTCACGCACACGCGCCAACATGCTGAGCCAGCGGGCGCCGCGACTCTGATCGTTGAGCTCATCCGGCGAAAAGACCTTCGGAACCCACAACTCGGAGGAAAATGGATAGCCGTTGTCGCGCGCAACCACGCCGATGATCGTGAACGGCGCGGAGTTGATGCGCACCGTTTTTCCGACGACGCTCGGCGACGCGCCGAAATCGCGACGCCACAGCGCCTCGGAGATCACGGCGACCTTCGGCGCGCCCGCCTGGTCCTCGCCATCGGTAAAGAATCGACCCGCGAGCGGCGCCACGCGCAGCAACGAGAAGAAGTTCGCGCCGACTCGGATCGCCGGCACGCGCTCCGCATCCGCGCCGTCGCGCACGAGGTTCGCCGTCATGCCCTCGAGGATCGAGAAGCCGACGAACTTCGTGGCGTGCGTGCGGTTGTCGACGATGTCCATCGGCGTGCTGACGTCCGGATGGCCCTGTTGCGAGTAGCGAACACGCACCAGGTGATCCGCCTGCGGGAACGCCGGTGCGCGCAACAGCACGCCGTGGACGATGCTGAAGATCGCCGTGTTGGCGCCGATGCCGAGGGCGAGCGTCGCGATGGCGGCCAGTGTGAAGGCGGGCGCCGCGCGGAGCTTGCGCACCGCGTATCCGAGGTCCTGTAAAAGATCTCTCATATAATCATTCCGTCGTTGTGCGGCTTCGATGTCGCGGTCCACCGCCCCGATGTAGCGCCTGGCATCCTCGAGATCGCCGAACTCGCGCAAGGCACGCGCCCGCGCAGCGTCAGGCGCCATACCGAGTGCGGCGAGCGCCTCGACCCGCATGTCGAGATGAAAGCGCAGCTCCTCGTCGACGTCGCGCTTGATCTGCTGCGACGTTCGCCAGGGCAATCGAAAGAGACGTCCCCAGATCACGTTGACTCCAGCACCTTGAACACGGCTTCGGCGTACTGGCGCCAGGCCGTCTCTTCGGCTTTCAGCTGGCGGCGGCCGGCGTTCGTCAGCGAGTAGTAGCGCGCGCGTCGCTTGTTCTCGGAGACGCCCCACTCGGCGGCGACGAAGCCTGCCCGCTCGAGGCGGTGAAGGGCCTTGTACAGCGGCGCGTCCTCGATTTCCAGGACGCCGTCCGTCCTCTGATGAATGGAGCGCGAAACCGCGTAGCCGTGCATCGGTTCCCACGCCAACGTGCGAAGCACGAGGACATCGAGGGTCCCCTGCAGTAGATCCATCGGCTCTCTGACCATCCTGTTCCCCGTACCAAGTATGGGGAAGTAGTCTGTCGACCGGTCACGGTACGGTCAAGACGCGAGGGTCGGCACGGCGCTCACCAAATGCGATCCGGCTTGCGACCCATCACGGCACCGAGGTTGCGGACAAGTCCCAGCCAAGTTCCTTGACCTGAGTGACAAAGGCTTTGCCACTCTGCGCTCTCCCCGGCGATCAGGGCGATGCAGTCCTCGACGGCAACTCGTTGGCCGACCGTAGCATCGATGGTTTGGCACGGCGTGCCGCGCTCACGCGCGCGTAGGCAAGGAAATTTCCCACACAAGTCGAGGAAAGGACTGTGCGACTGACTCGCGCTCTCACACGCGTTGTGATCATCGTCACCATCGCGGGTACCGCATCGTGCACCGGCGACGCTCCTTCGGCACCGAGTGGGCCTCCTCCGAGCGCCGTTTCCAGCTCCGCGCCGAGGCTCTTGGCGCCCGTCACGGTGGTGCCGTTGCAGCGCACCTCGCCGCTGGCGAACGCTCAAACCGCATCCGCGCGGATCGGCGTACTCGGTGGCCAGCTGTCGCTGCCGGGTGCGGGTCTGACCGTGGTCGTGCCGCCGCTTTCCGTTGTGTCGCCAGTCACAATCACGGTGATCGCGCTCGCGGGGTCGGACGTCGCGTACGAGTTCTCGCCGCACGGGATGAAGTTCCTGGTCCCGCTGGTCGCGACGCAGAGTCTTCAGAACACCCAAGCGAGAGCGGGTGGACTGGTCAATCCGCTCGCTCTGTACGTCGGCTATTTCCCCGACTCGAGCCAGCCCACCACGGTGACGGAGTTGCTCAGCCTTCAGACCGATTTGCTCGGGCAGACCTCGACCGCGCTGCTGTGGCACTTCTCTGGCTACATGTGGTCGAGCGGAGAGGCTTCCGAGTCCCAGGCCCCCAGCGCTTCGATCGTACGGAGTCCGCGCAGCGCGACTTCGACCGAGGGACGCTGAGATGGAGATCCATGACACGATGCGGAGCGGCGGCCGGGCATCCGAAGCGCGCCGCGTGGCCGAGTCGGTGCGTGAGGCGGGCTTGGCCCATGGGCCGGAAACCGCGGCGCATCTCTACCAGGACGCGTTGACGCTCCTGGGAGACCGCGAGCACACACCGCTGCATTCCGATGTAATGCGGTGGTATGGAACGGCGCTCCGCGATGCCGGGCAAACATCGGGTGCAGAGCCGCTCTATTGGCGCAGCCTCAAGATCGCGCAACGACTCGAGTACACGCGTGGTGCCGCCCATGCTTTGAATTGTCTGGCGGGTCTCGCGCAGCGGCGCGGCGAAATTGGCCTCGCCACGCAGATGCTCGCGGACGCCGCCGTTCTCGCCTACACGTGCAACGAAGCGCGCCTACTGACCATGATCCACGCGAATCTCGGAGTCCTCGCCGACATCAGCGGCGATCTCTCGAGTGCACTCTCTCATTATGAGTACGCGCTCGGGGCATCTGAAGGCGTGAGCGACGTGCAGGAGGTCTCGTGGGTCTTGATCAACTACGGCGCGCTGCTCGGCAGTCGCGGTCAGACGAGCGATGCCGATCGCGCGTTCACGCGCGGCCTCTCGATCGCGCGTGCGCGTGGCGATGCCGTTGCGGAGGCGCTGCTCGAGGAGAACCGCGCGGAGTTGCGTATGATGCGCGGCGAATTGGACGACGCGTACGCGTGCATCACGCGAGTGTTCGAGATTGCCGAGCGACGACATGACAACGCTCGGTTAGCCGCTGCGCTCAAGCTGCGCGGTGCATACGAGCGTCTGTCCGGGCGCACCGAGGATGCCGCGCACACGCTGCGTCACGGCCTGACGCTCGCTGCGGTGACCGAAGACGCGCTGCTCGGCGGTGAGATGCTCTATCAGTTCGGGCTCGCCCTGCACGAGGACCGCAACGAAACGATGGCGCGCCAGGCGTGGGGCGCCGCGCTCGACACATTCGAGCGAATCACGGCCACGGACTGGGTGACACGCGTACGTGAGCGACTCTCGTTCGGATCGACCGGTCGATACTTATAGCAGCGAAGTCGGGGCGCAGAAAAATTCTTGCACGTGTGATAAAAACTGCGTCAAGAAAGTTGACGATGCCCCACTGTCCAAGCGTACAAGAAAACTCTAATTCGTAGTCAGATAACAGCTTGGTACGGTGGCACGTGCGATGCTTTGGACGGGCTCGGCAGCGGCAATCGCCCGTCACACTCCAGAGGATCGCAACGATGCGCCTTCGTTCTATCAAGACCTTCACCGTCGCCGTCGCGGCGACGTTCGCAGCTTTCGCCTGCACGGGCGATTCACCGGCCGCGCCGAATTCCGCGGTGGCGCCGCCGCCCGCAGCACCATCGCAGAGCCTTCTCGGGGGTTTGCTTGGCGGGGGCACGACCACGACGAAGACGGTCAATCCGCTTCTTCGCACAACTCCGCTGGCGAACGACGTCACCGTCTCGCAGACGATCGGGCCGCTTGGCGGCACGATCATCATTCCGAGCGCCGGCCTGACGCTCGTCGTGCCGCCGCTCGCGGTGACGCGTGTAACGAGCTTCGCGATCACGGCGCGCAAGGGTAACTACGTCGCGTACGACATGGAGCCGCACGGAACGAAGTTCCTCGTGCCGCTGATCGCGACGCAGAGCCTCGTCAACACGAACGCGAAACTCCTGAACGTATCGCTCTCGCTGGGCTACTATCCCGACGGCAATCATCCCACGAGCGTGTCGGAGTTGCTGAGCGTACAGGTCGACCTGCTGAAGTTGACGGCGATTGCGACGATTCCGCACTTCTCGGGCTACATCTTCGCCGGCGGTCTCGAAGAGCAATAGGCGCAGCCGCAATGTCGATTGGTTCGCCGACCGCGGGCGCCGACACCACCCGGTGCCCGCGGCGGCATCAACCAACCCTCGCATTCAAGCGCGCGTGAGTGCGCGCGATCATGCGCAAACCAACGAAGCACCGAGCGAAACCCCGCGCTCCCGCCGAAGCACGACAGCTCGCTGAGCTGGCGCGCGCGGCCGGATTCGGCGACTCGCCTGACGAAGCCCTCGAGTGGCATCGCGAGGCTCAGGCATTCCTCGAGACGGACGAGGAAACGCCACTCCTTGCGGACGTGCTTCGATGGCAGGCCGTCGTGCTCCGCGACCGCGGCCAGACCACCGAAGCTGAGCCGCTGTTCCAACGCAGCCTCGCTGTCGCGACGCGAATCAAATACGAATCGGGGCGAGCGCACGCGCTCAACCAGATGTCGTCGATCGCATTGCGTCGCGGCGATCTGACCGAGGCGGCGAACACATTGAGCGATGCGCTCGTTCTCGCCGGTCGCTCCGGGGAGACGCGACTGATCGGCATGATTCAGCAAAACCTCGGAATCGTCGCCGATATCCGGGGAAATCCGGCGGCGGCGCTCGCGCATTACCGAGTCGCCCTGCGAGTGCTCGAAGAAACCAAGGATCCGCAGGCGATCTGCTGGGTGCTCAACAACCTGGGATACCTGTTGGTGCGCGAGGGGAATTTCGACGAGGCTCGCGATGCGTTCGAGCGCGCGCTGGGGCTAGCACGCGCGCGCGGCGATCTGTTGTCGGAGGGCATCCTTGAAGCCAATCGCGCGGAGCTGCGGCTGATCCGCGGCGAGTTCGATGACGCGTATGCAGGCATTCTGCGGGCGTTCGAAATCGCGGATCAGCGCGACGACGATGTTCGGCGCGCCGGGGCCCTCAAGCTCCTGGGCGCATACCAACGATTGACCGGACTGCCGACGGAGGCGGTGGACACGCTTCAGCGGGCATTGACCCTGAGCGCCGTGGCCGAGGACGCGCTCCTGGGAGCGGAAATTCTTTACCAGTTTGGGGTTGCCCTGCACGACATGGGCGACAAAGACGCCGCCCGGCAGGTCTGGGGAGCCGCTCTGGAGGCCTTCGAGCGGATCTCGGCCCGCCAATGGGTGGGGCGAGCCCGCCAACGCTTAAGCGCGGGTGGAACGAGCCGATACTTGTAAAAACAGTTAGCACGTCGCCCGACGTGTACGCTCGAGGTACTTCCCGTTTCCACCGAGGTCGGTTTGTCTACCGCCGAAGTCGGCGTTCCAGGCGCCTCCCCGGCCGAACATACGTTCGGATTTCAGAACATCATCGGCGAGAGCCCGCTTTTATGCGATGCTCTCAAGCTGGCGTCGCGTGTCGCCGGCACGCGCCGCACGACCGTTCTGCTGATCGGCGAAACTGGAACGGGCAAAGAGCTGTTTGCGCGCGGCATTCACTACGCGGGTCCGACCGGCGACGAGCCGTTCGTCGCGATCAACTGCGCGGCGATTCCTGAAACGCTGCTCGAGTCGGAATTGTTCGGGCACGAGCGCGGCGCGTTCACTGGAGCGCACTCGCGCAAGCAAGGACTCCTCGAGCTGTCGGCGCGCGGCACGTTGTTCCTCGACGAGGTGCATCACCTCCCGCGTCAGCTGCAACCAAAGCTTCTTCGTGCGCTCGAATCGCGTCGCGTGCGACGTCTCGGCGGCCTCGAGGAATTTCCGATTGAATGCAGGATTGTCGCGGCCGGCAGTCCGCTGCTCGAGCAGGTTGTCGCGGCGGGCGAATTCCGCGAAGATCTCTACTATCGATTGAACGTCTTCTCGATCACGTTGCCGCCGCTGCGGGAACGCCTCGAAGACGTCGAGCTCACCGCGCGTCATTTCCTCTACGAAGAAACGCGCGAGCATCAGCAGCCCAAGCGGTTCGCGGACGACGCGATCGCCGCGCTTCTCGTGCATCGCTGGCCGGGCAATGTCCGCGAGCTGAAGAACGTCGTCGAACGGGCGGCGATCCTGAGCGGCGACTCGCCGATCGTTCGTGCCGAGCACCTGATGATTCAGCGGCGAAGCGCGCGAGCAGCGCCGACCGAAGACGGGATTGGCGAAATTCGCATTCCACGCAGCGGCAAGCTGCTCGAGGAGATCGAGCGCGAGGCGGTTGCGCTGACCCTCAAAATCACCGGCGGCAATCAAGCCGCGGCATCGCGATTGCTCGGCATCTCTCGGCCGACCTTGGCGAAGAAGATGCCTCGTCGGCACGCGCATCCCACCGAGACGCCGCCCGAGCGCTCAGGGCCGTGAAGTTGGTGCTTGATCCGGCCGCACTGCCGCCCGCGATCGCTACACTCGTCGAGGAAGCACAGCGGGCGGATCGCGCCGGGCAGCGCGAGATCGCGCGGCGTCGGTACGAGACGGCGCTGTATCTGCTTCGCGCCGGCGACGGCGCGGTTGCCGCCGCGATCACTCGGCGCGTCGCGCGCTCGTATATCGACGATGGAGAATTCGAGGTCGCGCTCGACTGTCTGGCGGGCGCGCTGGCGGTGGCTGAGGCTCTTCACGATACGAGCGGCATCGCTCACGCCATGAACTGGATGGCGACCGCGCGGGTGATGCGCGGCGATGTGGACGACGGCGAGCAGCTCTACGCGCGTGCACTGTCTCACGCGACGGCCGCGGACGACGTGCTGCTGACCGCGATGATCTCGCAGAATCTCGGTATTCTGGCGAGCATGCGCGGTGATCTGCGATCAGCGCTCGATCACTACGCCTCGAGTCTGGTCACGTATCGCTCGAGTGGCCGACGCGAGTCATTGGGTCCGCTGCTGAACAACATGGGCCTTGTCTATACGCAGATGGATCGTCTGGACGAGGCGCAGGCGGCGTATGACGAAGCGTTGCAGCATTGCGACGCAAGCGGCGACGCCGCGAATCGTTTGTTGGCGCTCGTGAATTCCACAGATTTGTGGCTCGCGCGCGGCGAAATCCGTCGTGCGGCCGCGCTGTGCGACACCGTGTTGCTCGAAGCAACGGCCGCCGGCGATCAGCGCGCGTTGGGCGAGACGTACCGATACATGGGCGTGATCGCGCGAACGCGCCGCGACTTCGAGAACGCCGAACGCCATCTCGATCGCGCGTTCGAGAACGCGACGCGGCGCGCGGACCTGTTGCTCGCCGCGGAAACGTCGCGCGAGCAGGCGGAGCTCTACGAGCTCATGGGAAAGAATCGCGAGACGCTTCAATCGCTCTCACGATCGCACCAGTCGTACACGAAGCTCCGCGCTCAGTCGCATCTGGCAGATCTGAAGAAGCGCATCGGCCGCCTCGAGACGCGCTTCTACGATCTCGTCGCCAAATGGGCAGGCTCGATCGAATCGAAGGATGCGTACACGCTCGGGCACTGCGAGCGCGTCGCGGACTACGCATGCGCGCTGGCGCGCGACGTCGGCTTCGACGACATCACGATGTTCTGGTTCCGCATCGGCGCGCTGTTGCACGACGTCGGCAAGATCGCGGTGCCGTCAGAGATCTTGAACAAGCCTGGGCATCTCACGCCAGAAGAGCGCGCGATCATGGAGACGCATGCCGCCGCCGGCTACGACATGCTCCGCGACATCGACTTTCCGTGGGACATCTTGCCGCTGGTTCGCGGCCATCACGAGCGGTGGGACGGCAAGGGCTATCCGGACAAGCTCGCCGGCGAGAACATCGCAGTCAGCGCGCGAATCGTTTGCGTCGCGGACGTCTTCGACGCGCTCACGACGGACCGGCCCTATCGTCGCGCGTTCACCTGGGATGAAGCCTTAGCGATGATGGGCAAGGACGTCGGCAAGATGTTCGATCCCGACCTCTTTCCGAGGTTCGAGCGAATCATGCGATCGTCGAACGTCTACTCGATCCCGACGGCGCAGTTCGCGGCGGCGAGCTGACTTCAGCCCTCGTCGTGGATCGTGCGGAGCTCCACGACTTTGAGCTGTCGCACGATGGTCGGCAGCTTGAGGTACGCAACCTCGCCGATCGCCTTGCCGAGCAGCGCGCGCCCGATGGGCGACGCCATGGTCACCTGACCCTCTTCGAACTCCAGCGCGTCGCCGAACACCAGGTTGTAGGTTTCCTTCGCGCCTGACTTCTGATCCTCGATGACGACCTTGGAGCCAAGGCCGACGCGGTCGGTTGGGATCTGGGTCATGTCGATCGAGGCGAGCTTGCTCAGACGCTCGCGAAGCTGACCGAGACGAGCGCGCACGAATTGCTGGCGCTCGAGCGCGGCTTTGTACTCGCTATTTTCGCGAAGATCGCCGAGCTCGACCGCTTTTCTGATTTCGTTGGGGAGTGTGACGTTGAGCTCGTGTTGGAGCTTCTCGACCTCTTCCCCGAGCTTTTGCTTCAGTTCCTCGATCATCTCAGTCCGAGCTTTCGGGCGACAAAACTGAGCGCCCGGCCGGAAAGGGCCGGGCGCGTCGACTCCATGAAGTGTATCCTGGCGTACGGCTCGTGGCAAACGCCGGACCGAGGCTCATGACGTTCGCGATCGAACAGCTCGGCGATGTCACACGATGGCGCATGCAGAGCGTGGCGGGTCGGGCCGCCCACATCACGGTCAGCGCCTACATCTATCACGGTGTCATGATCGACACGGGCTTCGCCCGAGCACATCGGCCCTTCGCCGACGCGCTCTCGTCGGCCGCGATTCGAGGCGCTGTCGTGACGCATTGGCATGAGGATCATGCCGGCAACGCAGCGGTGTTGGTGGGTCGCGGAGTGCCGATCCTCTTGGCGCGGAAGACCGAGGCCATTCTTCGCACCCGGCCCGAGATTCCCCTCTATCGGCGTTTGGTCTGGGGACGGCCGCCGGCGCTCGCCCGCGAGGTCGTTCCGTTCAACAGCGACGAATTCGAGTGCGTTCACACGCCAGGGCATTCCGAGGACCATCAGGTCGTGTGGTTTCCTGAGACCCGAACGCTTTTTTCAGGCGACCTGTGGCTCGGGATTCGATCGCGTGTGTTTCATCGCTCTGAGGATCCGTATCGAATCGTCGAGAGTCTCCGCCGCGTGGCGATGCTCGAGCCGGCGCGCATGTTCGATGCGCATCGAGGGCTCGTCACGCGGCCTGCCGAGTCGTTGCTCGCTCGTGCGGACTGGTTGTCGCAGACGTTGCACGAGATCGAGCAACAACTCGCTGAGCGGCGTGAGACGAATCAGATCGTGGAATCGCTGCTGGGCGGCGAGGAGCTCGCAGGGATCGTATCGAGAGGCGAATACTCGCGACGAAACCTCGTCCTGGCGGTTCAGCGGCGTGTCGGGCTGACAGCGTGAACACGACGCGCGGGCGTTTTCGGCCTCTGCTCATTTTGACGAGCGCTCGAACTCTTTCCTCAAAAGTTTCATCATCTCATCACGGCGATCGTACAGCCGTTTGAGCGGACGCTTCTTGTGCCGTGCGTGCGCGTAGGCCGTGAGAAGCGGCAAAGCCACGGTAGAATCGAGGTAGCACACCACGGCATCGGGCAAGCGATCGGGATCGATCTTGCCCCAGCTCACCGCCTCGGCGGGTGTAGCGCCCGAGAGGCCGCCGGTGTCCGGGCGAGCATCAGTGATCTGTAAAAAGAAGTCGTGGCCCTTCTCGTCGATGCCGAGTACTTCCTGGATCTGCGGTTCGGTCTGAAGCATGAAGTTCTTCGGGCTGCCGCCGCCGCAGATCAACACGCCCGACTTGCCGCCCTTCCGCTTCGCCGTGAGAACGATCGACGCCGTCTCGTTCACGTCGAGGTTCGGGTCGATGACGCACTTGTTCCCCTCGAGCGCCAGCGCGGCGACGTTCATCCCGATGGACGAATCGCCGGGAGACGATGTGTAAATCGGAACGCCGGCTTGGTACGCGGCCGAGAGCAGCGACTTCTGGCCAATCCCGAGCGCCTTCTCACGCTCACGAACGTACTTTCCGCACAGGTTGTGGAACTCCGCGCTCGACATCGATCGCTGGAATTCCTTTCCCTGAATGATCTTTCGGAAAAACGCGTCGGTCGACAACAGCACGTCGTAGTCGAAGAAGATGTCGTAGATGCGGACGACGCCCTCTTCGCGCAGCACGACGTCCGACTCCTGCGGATTGCCGCGGTGCATCGCGAGCCCGAGCCCGAAATGCGTATCGTGGTACAGATTCGCGCCGGTCGAGATGATCCAATCGACGAAGCCACTCTCGATCAGCGGAATCAGCGCCGCCATGCCGAGTCCGGCGGGCGTGAGCGCGCCGGTGAGCGTCATGCCGATCGTGACGTCGGGCTCCAGCATCTTCTTCGTGAACAAGCCGCACGCCTCGCGAAGCCGCGCTGCGTTGTATGCGAGGAACGCGCTGTCGATTAGATCTGCAGCGGTTTCGCTGCCGTCTATAGGACACGGGTCAATGCGAGGGCCACGTAGATATTTGCTCTTCTCGCCGGCTTCGTGGCGAACGCCCGCGTCCTCACGCTCCTCGGCGGCTCGCTTCTGTTCTGCCTTCGGGCCCGCCGCCGATGCGCGATGCGGCGCATGTCTCGACGCCTTGAAGCCGCCGCGCTCGCGGCCGGCGCTTTCTTTCTTCTTCTTCGCCATTGTTGGTTAGAGATGCTGCTGAGATTCCCACGCCTGGACGACCGCCGCGGCAGCTTCGTGCGGATCGTCGGTGAGCAACATCAGGTCCAGATCTCCCGATGAGATCTTGCCTTCGCTGAGCACGCGCGACTGCAGCCAACGGATCAGGCCAGCCCAGTAGTGGCGGCCGAACAGGATCACGGGGAACTGATAGATCTTTCCGGTCTGGATCAGCGTGAGCGCCTCGAACGCTTCGTCGAGCGTGCCGAATCCGCCGGGGAAAATGATGAACGCATTTGCGTACTTGATGAACATCGTCTTTCGCACGAAGAAGTAGCGAAAGTTGATGAGCGTATCCACATAGGGATTGGCGCCCTGCTCGAACGGGAGCTCGATGTTGCATCCGATCGATCGGCCGCCACCCTGTTTGGCCCCTTTGTTCGCGGCTTCCATGATGCCGGGACCAGCGCCGGTAATGATCGCGAACCCGGCCTCGGCGAGGAGGCGGGCGACTTCCTGCGCGGCTTGGTACTGTGGGTCCTCAGGATGCGTGCGCGCGGAACCAAAAATGGTGACGCCCTTCGTGACGTCCGAGAGGTTGTCGAATCCTTCGATGAACTCGCCCATGATGCGCATCACACGCCACGTGTCGGTCTGACGGAAGTCGTCCCGATTGACCGCGGCCTGGAGGAGCTTTTCGTCCTCCGTGAGCGGGCCAGTGAACGTACGAATGGAGTCATCGATCACGCGCGCGGCGCCCGATTGGCGTGCCGGCGTCTTTTCCGATGGCGGCGTGCGACCGGCGGCGCGATGACCCGCCTCGGTTCGCTCGCGGAATCCTTCTTGCGCAGTCAGCGACGCCTGAGCAAGGACTTGGGGGCTCGCTTTCTTCCCCGTCGCGGTGCGCGGTGTTTTTGCTTTCTTTGCGACCGGGGCCTTTTTGGATTCTGGCATCCGTGCAGTTTACGGGGTTGAGGCGCGAGCGCACAGAGGCCACCTTCCGAACAGGCACGCAGCCCCAACACACTCACCGCCCCTAGTGTCTGTCGTCATTCTCCTCGCCGACGGCGCGCGTCCTGATACGCTCGACGCGGCGCTGAGAAGCGGCGCTCTTCCCAATCTGGAACGGATGCGCGATGAGGGCGGTGGCGCGCTCCACACCGTGACGTCCTGTTTCCCGAGCGTGACGGGGCCGGCGTATGCGCCCTTCCTCATGGGTCGCTTTCCCGGTCCGATCGGGCTGCCGGGGCTGCGCTGGTTCGACCGTGCGCGCAAAGCCTGCACCTTTCCGGACTACACGCGGAGCTACGTCGGCTATCAGTTCGGACGCGTCGATGGCGACATCGACCCCAACGCGCCGACGTTGTTCGAGCTCTGTGAATCGAGTGTCGGCGCACTCAACGTGATCGGCCGAGGTCTGCCGAAGGATCGTCGCATTGGCTCGTTGACGTTCCGCGCCGGCATTCGCGCCGCGCGGACACACTTCGCCGGCAACGTCGCCGGTTGGCTCGACATCGATCGCGAAGTCGCGCGACAGGTCGTGGAACGCGTCGCGCGAGACAAGCCGGACCTCGTGTTCGCTGCGCTCACGGGCGTCGACAAGGTGTCACATGCGCGCGGCCAGCAATCACCGATGGTTCTCGATGCGCTCAAGATCGTCGATGATGTCGCCGGCCGAGTTCGCGACGAAGCCGAGCGATCGAGACGATGGCGCGACATGTCGGTATGGGTCGTGAGCGATCACGGACACTCCCGCGTGTCGCAACACGAAGATCTCGAGCGTGTAATTCAACGGGCCGGCTTTCGCACTCGCGCACACCCGTGGATCTTTACGCCGCGAGCGGACATCGGCGTGATGGTGAGTGGCAACGCGATGGCGCATCTCTATTTGGATGTGCGGTCTCGCACGCGCCCGACGGCGCTCGACGCGAAATGGTCAGAGCTCAGCGAGGTGCTGCTGGGTCTGTCATCGGTCGATCTCGTGATGCTCCCGAATAGCAATCAGGTGGCGGTCGTCGCCGCAGGTCGCGGATCCGCGACGGTGTCGGAGGACAAGGGTCGCTTTTTCTATCGCCGCGTCGACGGCGATCCGCTCGGCATCGGTCGCGATCTGCACTGCGTGTCTTCGGACGAGGCGTACGATGCGATGGCCGATACTGATTATCCGGACGGTCTCGTGCAGATCGTTCGGCTCGCGCTTTCGCCGCGATCGGGCGAGATCATTCTCTCCGCGGCACGCGAGTGGGATTTCCGCGCCCGACACGAGCCGATTCCGCACGTGAGCTCGCACGGCGCATTGCATCGCGAGCATATGCTCGTGCCGCTACTCGTGAATCGACCTGTCTCGGGAACACCGCGCCGAACGGTCGACGTGATGCCGAGTGCGCTCGCCGCGCTGGGTAAGGCAATTCCGACTGGGTTGGACGGCGGATCTTTCGTGTGACCAGACTGAACGTGGACGAATAACGATCGCAGTGGTTCACGCAATCGAGTCGTCAGGGTCAGTCGTCAGTCGTCAATCAACGACTCGAGTTGAATGTGGCGAGTAGATAGGCGAGGCTCGCCGTCCCATCCATGATGAACTCGTTCGTCGAGTAGTCTCCCAAGTCGTCGTGGTAGACGATGCGGCCAGTATTGAACCGCGCGAATTCGTCCGTCTTCAGCAAGCGGATGCCTTTCAAGTTCGTGAAAATCGACGAGTACACCGGACCGTCCACCAAGCCCCCCGTCAGCCCGTAGACGAGCGAGTCGGGCAACTCCGTGTGCGGATGATGCGGGTATACCCCGCCGCGGGGGATGCCGATCACCATGGACGTGCCCCATGGATTCGTGCCGAACAGCCAATCGATTGCGGCTTGTTCGAGCTCGAGGAAGCGATTGTCGCCCGTCATGCGACGATAGAGACTCGCTTGGGTCGCCACAGACACCATCAAGTCGTTCGAGCACCAGATGAACGGAATTCCGACGCGGAAGCCGTTCGTTGCCCGGCGTTGAATGCGCTCGAGCCCTTCGCGATAGTAGCGTGCGAGCTCGGCGCGGTCGGTCGCACTCGCGCGCGTCCACGTCTCGAAATGTCCGGCGTTGTGCCACGGATACCATTGATAGTGTCGCGCGGTATCGGCGCCCATCCACGGCGTGACCGGTTCGAGACGAGCATAGCCCATCGCATCGTTGAGAAAGCGCACGTCTCCGGTGAGCTGATTGAGCAGCGACGCACCGAGCTCCATGTCATCGACCCAATTCTCTTCTTCATAGAAGTAGGGCGAGCGCGCGGGCGCGGTCTGACAGACGCCAGGAAATCGCTGGCCGAGCGCGTACGCTGCGAGTGCTTTTCGGCGCAGCGAATCGGCGAAGAGCGAATCGCGCGACGAGAACAGGCGGGCGCCGAGCGCGAATGCGGCCGCCATCTTTCCCGCGGTAGAGGCATATCCCGTCGAGCGATTCTTTGACTGAAACAGTCCCTGCGGCCGACCGGTGCACGGATACACGGGCCGCTCCTTTCCCTTTCCCCAGCCGTAGTCGGAGCTGTCCGTCGTGATCAGGTCGAAGTACGTGTGATCGCGATCGTCGCCGAGTTGGTTGAACATCGTGCTGTCGTCGGGATACATCCGCAGGAGCCACTCGAGTCCGTGGCGCGCTTCGTCGAGGACGTCGGGCACAGCGTTCCTTCCGGGGAGCCCGTGCGCATCGTACGCGGCGGCGAAAGCGGCGGGCGAGTCGCGATACGCGGCGAGCAAGTTGTAGGTCGCGGTCGCAGACGTCGTGACGTATTGGAGATAGTCGGCCGCGTCAGCCCAACCGCCGCTCACCGCGATGAACTGGCCAGTTCGGGTCGGATGGTCGACGATGATCGCGTCACGACGGTGTGCGGAGTCGCGCAGAAAGGGGTTGTAGCCCGAGCGCTGTTGGCGCATGAGCGACATGAGCGAATCAGCGAGTCCGCGATAGACGTCGGAGCCGACACGGACGCGCGGCGATGTGAAGCTTCCCGCGCGGATGATGTATCGACCAGGTCGACGAAGGTTGCTGAAGTCGAGCCGCCAGGTTTCAACGCAGCCGCCGAGCGTTCCGTCGCGTTTCGCGGCCAGCGGGCCGAGGACAATTTTGCCGTTTTCGTTTTCAACCGTGAAGCGCGCGATCGAGACGGGACTCAGCGCGCAGACGACGGCGACTTTCGGCCGCGATGGCAGATAGCCGACTTGATTGACGCGGATGAAAGCCGCGCTGTCGGGCGAGGCAATCGCAAGCGCAAAGAGCGACGATAGCACGAAAGCGGACACGAGATGGGATAGTGTGGTCGAGCGTGGCAGCGGAGCAACGACTCCACCATAGTTCCGTAACATGACAAAGGGAACGATCTTGCGAAACATTCCACTCTCGAGCGCGTGCGCATCGTAGCCGGCAGATTTGCTGGTCGCACGCTGACGTCGCCCGATGCCCGTGTTCGGCCAACCGCCGAGCATGTGCGCGCGTCGCTACTCGACCTTCTGGAGAACGAGGTCGAGGGAGCGCGCGTACTCGATCTTTTCGCCGGAACCGGAGCGCTCGGCCTGGAGGCGATCTCGCGCGGCGCACGCAGCGCGGACTTCGTCGAGTTCCGGCCGGGCAGTCTTCACGCCCTCAAGGCAAACATCGCGGCGCTGCGGCTGCGCGAACGGACGCGGGTGTTCAAGCGCGACGCGCTTCCGTTTGCGAGCGCGCTCGCGAGTGCGAGTTACGACATCACGTTCGCGGACCCACCGTACGAGTCGCGAATGCTTGACCGGTTGATCGAAACGTGGCAACGAACGCACTTCTCACGAGTGCTGGCGGTCGAGCATGCGGCGACGCACAAGCTGCCCGCGGGCGGGACGCAACATGTGTTCGAGGAGACGGCGGTGACGATCTATAGATAGGGGCGGGGGACGGGGGACGGGCGACCGACGACCGGCGACCGGCGACCGGCGACCGGCGACCGGCGACCGGCGACCGGCGACCGGCGACCGGCGACCGGCGACCGGCGACCGGCGA
>Ga0207707_10000427_pt1 | contig 43763 bp, 29 predicted proteins | sample KBSC83BmetaG_FD_184336 | JGI IMG/M metagenome (GOLD analysis project Ga0207707, IMG submission 184336) | Corn rhizosphere microbial communities from Kellogg Biological Station, Michigan, USA - KBS C8-3B metaG (SPAdes) (version 2) | ecosystem: Host-associated > Plants > Roots > Rhizosphere ... | reverse complement strand
CACTCGTGCCGGTGCGTGCGGCGGTGGCCCGCTGGCGGTGATCTACCTGGATCTGGATTGTTTCAAGGAGATCAACGACACCTTCGGGCACGGGGCCGGCGACAGCGTGCTGCAGCATGTCGCCACTCAACTGATGGCCAGCGTCCGGCGCACGGACACGGTGGCTCGCATCGGTGGCGACGAATTCGTCATCGTGCTCCCGGGAGTGGGCGAGCGCGGCGAGGCGAGCCGCATTGCCGATGTGGTCATGGCAGCGATCTCCCAGCCTGTCGCAGTGGGCGGGCGCGGGCTGCTGGTCGGAGCGAGCTTGGGGATCAGCGTCTGTCCGACGGACGGCACCGACACCGACTCGCTGCTGAAGATCGCAGACGAGAGCATGTATCGCGTCAAGATGACGCACCGAAGCCGGCGTGCGCTGCAGGATCAGGGCAGGGCGGCCTCCGCCGCGGGCCCTGACGCAGAGGAACGCCTCACCGCCTGAGCCGCCGGCATGCCGCCGTGAGTTCCCACGACACCTCGCGCATTCTCATCGTCGACGACAATCGCGCGATCCACGAGGATTTTCGCAAGATCCTGCGCTGCCGGGGGTTGGATGAGAACCTTCAGGACCTGGAGGCCGTGCTGTTCGGCGAAACGCTGCCGCCGGTGCGGCCGACCGCCCAGTCCTTCCGGATCGACTCCGCCTACCAGGGAGCCGAGGGCCTGGCTCTGGTGCAGGGCGCGCTCGAAGAGCATCAACCCTATAGTGTCGCGTTCGTGGACATGCGCATGCCCCCCGGGTGGGACGGGCTGCAGACCATCGAGCGCCTGTGGGCCGCCGATCGCCACATCCAGATCGTCATCTGCTCCGCGCACTCCGACCATGAGTGGTCGGATCTGATCGCGCGCCTGGGGCGCTCGGACAAGCTGCTGGTGCTCAAGAAGCCCTTCGAGGCGATCGAAGTGCTGCAGTGTGCGCACGCCTTGAGCGCGAAGTGGCGCAATGAGCGTGCGCTCGGCCAGTATGTGAATTCCCTGGAGCGCAGCGTCTCCGAGCGCACCGAGCGCCTGGAGGCGGCCAACAAGCAATTGCGTCACCTCGCCACCCACGACGCGCTCACGAGCCTGCCCAACCGCGTGCTGCTGGACGATCGGCTCAACCAGGCCATCGTGAGAGCGCAGCGAACGGGTGAGCAGTTTGCCGTGTGCGTGCTGGACCTGGACCGCTTCAAGCTCATCAATGACTCCCTGGGGCACCGGGCGGGGGATGAGCTGCTGAAGCACGTGGCTCGCTGCCTGCGCGGCGCAGTCAGCGAGGCGGACACGGTCGGGCGTCTCGGCGGCGACGAGTTCATGCTGATCGTCGGCCGCATGGGGGCGCGCGCGGAGGCCGAGCGGCTGGCGCGCACCCTGTTGGAAGGGCTGCAGGCGGCCACCCGCCTCGGGGAGCTGGAGATTCAGCCCGCGGCGAGCATCGGGGTCGCCTTCTATCCGGCCGACGGCACGACCATCGAATCGCTGTATGCGCACGCCGACGCCGCGATGTACTGCGCAAAGCAACGCGGCGGATCGACGTTCGAGTGCTTTACGGCCAGCATGAGCCATGCTTCTGAGGAACGGGTCCGATTCGAGGGCGATCTGCATCGAGCGTTGAAGCAGCAGCAGTTCGAGCTGCACTACCAGCCGAAGTTCAAGGGCGTGAGCCGGCGGATCCACAGCGCCGAGGCGCTCGTGCGCTGGCGGCATCCGGAAGCAGGCCTGGTCATGCCCGATCGCTTCATCCCCCTGGCGGAGGAATGCGGCCTCATCGTTCCGATCGGTGCGTGGGTGCTGCAACAGGCCTGCCGGCAGCTGCGGATGTGGCGCGATTCGGGGCTGCCGCTGGTGCGCGTCGCGGTCAACATCTCGGCGGTCCAGTTCCGCCGCGTGGATCTGGTCGATACCGTGCGCCGCGCTCTGACGGATGCCAATATCGATGCTCAGTACCTGGAGATCGAGCTCACCGAAACCGCGCTGATGAGCGATCCGGAGGAGTCCGTCGAGATCCTCGAGCGCCTGAGCCGCATGGGCATCGTCGTGTCGGTGGATGACTTCGGCACCGGCTACTCCAGCATGAGCTACCTGCGGCGCTTTCCCATCGACAAGCTGAAGATCGACCGCAGCTTCATCACCAACATCATGATCTCCGCGGACGATGCGGCGATCGTTCAGGCGATCATCTCGCTCGCCCACAGTCTGCGCCTGAGCGTCGTCGCCGAGGGCGTGGAGAGCGCCGAGCAGCTGGCTTTCCTGCAGAAGCAAGGGTGCGATCAGTATCAGGGGTACTACTTCAGCCCGGCGGTCGATTCGACGGCGTTCGCCGAGATGCTGCGTGCGGGCATCCTCGCGGAGCCGGCCGCGGATGCGGCCGATCGCACCTACAGCCGCCTGGCGATACCCCGGCATATCGGCGGCGGCGGTTGAGGAGGGCGAGCGGTGGGCGAGTCGGCATCAGCCAATGGATTGTGTTTGCGCTCACCGCGGCTGCTGGCTCTGACGCTGGTGCTGATGATCGGCGCGACAGTGGCCCTTGCGCCGTACTCCATGTGGGTGCTCGCAGGTGTCCAGGCGTGCATCGCAGGCATCGGCTTCTGGGTGCTGCGCCGGGAGCATGCGCGCGCACAGGCGCTCGATCACTTCGCGGCGAGCAAGTCGGAGAAGCTGCTGGAGAGGCTGAGCATCGCCACCCAGGCGGCCGGCATCTACTGCTGGGAGCTGGACTGGAGCACGTACAGCATCGTCTGGGACGCCAGCCGCCTGCCGGCCGACGAAGTCGCCGCTGCCTCGCGGCGTCACTTTGGGTTCGAGCTCGGGAGCGACCTGTTCAAATGGGTCCACCCGGAGGACCAGCACGCCGGCGGCAAGGCGATCTCCGAGTCACTCGCCCACGGCGAGGATCACGCCTCTTTTCGATATCGGCTCGTGCTGCCCGACCAATCGATCCGGCACGTGCAGGCCTACGCGCGCACCTACGTCGGCTCGGACGGTAAGCCGCAACGGTCCGTCGGAGTCAGTTGGGATGTGACGGAAGAGGTCGAAGCGGCCGCGCGTGCCGCACGTGATGCTCTGAAAGAGCGCGAGCTGCTGGAGCGGCTGAGTGTGGCGACCCATGCCGCAGGCCTGCAATGTTGGGAGTACGACTTCCGCACCGGCGCGCTGACTTGGCTCGACAATGACCTCACCTCCGGACGCACGGCGCAGCAAAGCGCCCGGGAAATCGGGGAGGCGCAGTTTGCGCTGATCTTCCCCGAGGATATGCAGATGGTGACGCAGAGATCCGATGCCGCGCGCGCGCGCCACGAGCCGATGATGTCCGTCATCTACCGCCGTTCGGATCCGGACGGGACCACTCACTACATCCAGCACTATCAGCGCTTCTTCTACGACGAGTCAGGTGCCTCCGTGCGTGCCCTGGGCGCAAACATCGACATCACGGAGTCGCACCGGCGCCAGGTCGAGCTGGAGATGCTGTCCGTGCGTTTCGACATCGCCGCGCGCGCTGCGCGCGCCGGTGTCTGGGAGTGGCAGGAGGAGACCGACGAGATCTGGTGGAACGAGACGATGTTCGCGATCTATGGGGTCTCTGCCGCGACGTTCCGTCCGACCTACGGCAATGTCTGCCGGCTGATCCACCCGGACGATCTGGCGCATGCCGAGGCTGCCTGGGGGGAGGCGGTGAGTTCTTCCGCCCTGCACGTGGAGTTTCGCGTCATTCGCTCGGATGGGACCATCGCCCACCTCGACACTCTCGCCAGCATGACGCAGTCGCGCACCGGAGAGCGGCGCCTGGTCGGCATCACGTTGGACATCAGCGAGCGCATTGCGGCGGAGCAGCGCGAGCGGCGGCTGCAGAAACAGCTGGTGGAGGCATCGCACCTCTCGGGAATGGCGGAGGTCGCCACTGGAGTGCTGCACAACGTCGGCAACGTGCTCAACAGCCTGGGGATCTCTGCCTCCACGGCGCAGGCGCACGTGCAGATCGCGCCCAGCGAGCGCATCGAGCGCATCGCAGCGATGCTCGAGGAACACCGTGCAGGGCTGCTCGCAGTCACCAGCGAACGCTGGAAGGTCATGCCCGAGTATCTGCGTGCCCTGAGCGGGCAGATGCGACGGGATGCGGAGATCGTGCAGCAGGAGATCGAGGCGATCAACGGGCACGTTCAGTACCTGCGCGAGATCGTCCAGGCGCAGCAGTCGTTTGCACGAGTGGGCGGCACCGAGGAGCCGGTCAACGTCCACGAGCTCGTGGAGGCAGCGCTCCGCCTGAAGAGCCAGGAGCTCAAGGGCACGAGCATCATTCGCGACACCGCGGGCCTGCCCGAGATATGGACCGACCGCTACAAGCTGCTGCAGATCATCGTCAACTTCGTGACCAACGCGTGCGATGCCATGGCGGCCAACGCCTCCGGGGATCGTCGCATGGCCGTGCGCGCGCGCCTCGCGGACGGCCAGCTCGAGATCGCCGTCGAGGACACCGGAGTCGGCATTTCCTCCGAAGTCATGGCACGCATCTGGGAATTCGGCTTCACGACCAAGGCCGATGGCCACGGCTTCGGCCTGCACAGCAGTGCCGTCGCTGCTCAGCAGCTGGGTGGATCGGTCAGCGCGGACAGCGCCGGTGCCGGCAAGGGAGCGCGCTTCGCCGTGAAGATCCCCGTCCGTGTGGAGGCTGCGCGACGCGCTTTGTCTGTTTGAGGGCATAATGCGCCCGGCCCACCCGGGCCGGCGAGCCGCGGCTCGATCCCTCACATGCGATGAGGCGCGCATGAGCATACTGCGAGGAACGCGATCCACCCGTCAGCAAGCATCCGGCCCCGGCCCTGATGTCACCCCTGATGTCAGCCCCGAGCGTCGCTCCCTGCTGAAATGGGCGATGATGAGCGGTGGGGCGGCTCTGGCGAGCCTCTCCCGGACGCTGCCCGCGGATGCTGCCACCACCGCCAAGGAGGAGAGGGCACAAGGGGAGGTCGAGCGCGCCACCCGGGGCATGCCTGCTCCGCGCATCAAGGACCTGAAGGTGATCGAGGTTGGTGGCGGCGGCATCAACGACTCCACCATCGTCAAGGTGACGACCGATCAGGCCGGGCTGTACGGCTACGGGTGCGCCACCACCACCTTCCCGGGCGGGCGCGCGAAGCTCGTAGCGCCGGCCGTGGAGCAATACCTGAAACCGCTGGTCACCGGCCGCACCACCGACCGGATCGAGCAGATCTGGCAGCTCTGCTACATGAGCTCGTACTACAAGAACGACACCGTGCTCAACTGCGCCATCAGCGGGCTCTGCGATGCGCTCTGGGACATCAAGGGCCGCCAGGCAGGCATGCCCGTGTATCAACTGGTCGGGGGCAAGTGCCGGGATGCGGCCGATATCTATCTGCACGTGGGCCTCGGAGCGAACGACCCGGGCCGCGGGCTCGTGGAGAGCTCGATGAAGCTCACCGCGACCGGGTGCCGCTACCTGCTGGTGGCGATGTTTGGCCGGGATGGGGCCGGCACCACGCTCTACGGCCGCGACCGCTTCGACGACGGTGCGCCCGTGTTCGATCGCGACAAGGAGACGCGCAAGATCCTCGACGCGTTCGAGACGTTCAGGAAGGAGATGCCGGCCGAGATTGGCCTGGGCGTGGACGTGCACTCGCTGCTGGATCCGGTCCGCGGCCTGGAATTCGGCAAGGACGTCGAGCACCTGAAGCTCTTCTACTGCGAGGACCTGTTCTCCCCCGAGGAGGCCGGCCACTACCGCGTGCTGCGCTCGCAGTGCGCCACGCCGCTGGCGATTGGGGAGTTGTGGAACAACCCGCACGAGTGGCAGCCGCTGGTGCAGGACCGCCTGATCGACTACATCCGTCACCACATCTCGCACGTCGGCGGGTTCACCGCCGCGCGCAAGATTGCCGCGTTCGCCGAGAACTTCGAAGTGAAGTTTGCCTGGCACGGCGCGCCCAACTCTCCGGTCGGGCGCATGGCCAATCTCACGCTGGACCTCACCAACGAGAACTTCGGGATTCACGAGCACATCGACTTTCCCCCGTTGGTGCGCGACATCTTCCAGGGGCATGCCGAGGTGAAGGACGGGTATGCGTGGATCAGCGAGAAACCCGGCTGGGGCATCGAGGTGGATGAGAAGCTCGCCGCCAAGCACCCGATCACCGATGAGCATCCGAACGAGTTCCGCACACGCGATGGTTCTGTGATCGAGGGGACGGGCTAGCCCAGGCTGGCAATCGGGCGCGCCACGGGTTCCTGGGCGCCGGTGGTTTCGCAGTTGCCGGCCAGGCTACCATGTGCTACGTTGTGTAGCACTACAAAGGGTAGCACTATGACCGACCACGATCTGGCCGACCTGGGGGATCTCGAGCGGGAGGTTCTGCTGCTGGTGTGGCGGCAGGGCGCCGCCACCGCGGACTCCGTACGCAGCAGCCTGAGCCGGCCGCTGAAAGAGTCGACCGTGCGCACGGTCTTGCGTCGCCTGGAAGAGAAGAAACATTTATCGCACACCATCGAGGGCAGGACCTTCGTGTACAGCGGCGCTGAACCACGCGGTCACGCCGCGGCGCGCGCCGTGAAGCGTATCGCCGATTGGTTCTGCGAGGGCTCGCTCACGGAAGTCGTCTGCGGTCTGATCGACACCCAGATGCTCGATCGCAAAGAGCTCACGCGCCTGGCCGAGCAGATCTCCAAAGCCAAAGGGGGGTCCCGCAAATGACCGCAGTGATCCTGGAAGCGGCGCTCCGCTCGCTCGTGTTGGCGCTACTCGTCCGGCTGGGCCTTGCAATGCTGCGGGTCCGCAATCCGCACATCGGCAAGGCGGTCTGGACGACGGTTCTGCTGGGTGCGCTGGGCATGCCGCTGTTGATGAAGTGGCCATTGCCGCAGGCGATTCCGCTGGTGTCCGTAGCGGATGTCTCGATTGGCGCTGCCCTGAGTGAGACACGGACTCAGATCAGTCCGTACACGCTCATCTACTCGGCCGTCCTCGGTGTGCTGCTGCTGCGGCTCGCCATTGCGTTTGTGCGCCTGTGGCACATTCGTCGGCGAGCGGGGCCGGTGCAGGAGCGGTGGGCTGGAAACAGCGACATCCGAGTCACTTCGGAGGTGCTCGGTCCGATGACATTCGGCAGGACGATTCTGCTTCCGCCGGAAGTCCTGGGATGGAGTGAAGCCAAGCGCGCCACGATCCTTGCACACGAGCGTGAGCACGTGCGCACTCACGACTGCGAAGTTCAGTGGCTCGCGTGTCTGCATCTGTGCATCTTCTGGTTCAGTCCCCTGTCGTGGTGGCTGCGCAGACACCTCGGCGCGCTCGCCGAGGATTCGAGCGATGACGCCGCTCTCGCCACGGCGGATCCGGCGGAGTACGCCGAACTGCTTCTGGAGGCCGCGGGGTTGCCGCACACGCCGCGAGTCGCGATCGGCATTGCGAGCGGACCCCACGTAGCACGGCGGATCACTCGTGCCTTGTCGGAAGGAACGCCTGCATCGGTTCCGGCCCGGTGGCGTTGCGCACTTGCTGCGGCTCTCGTGCTGCCAGCTGTCGTGTTCGCCGCCGGCGTTGCGAGCGTGAAGGTCGCAACGCTCGCGGCACAGCCACAGCAGGACGGAGCCAGCGAGCCGGCGACCGAGCCGAGCAGCACGAGGGCGTACATCGTGTCCTCGAATCCGGCGGATAAGTGGTATCCGACGGAGGCTCTGCGCAAAGGCATTCAGGGCATGGCTCGGGTTGCGGTGACGCTGGACGCCACCGGACGGCTGACGGACATGCTCGTCGTCTCCGAGACGCCGCAAGGTGTCGGGTTCGGGGCGGCGGCCGCGGCGGCGGCGCGGTCATTCACGTACGCCAATCCCACCAGACACCCGACGACGCTCGCCTTCAACGTCCGGTTTGAGCTCTCTCAGCCGGGCCATCTGCGATACGGCACGACGAACTTCGAAGGCCATTAGCGCTCGACTACACCATGGGCGGGACGTACTGATTCCGTTGCGCGTTTTTGCCATATCGGACGTTCACACGGATTTTCCCGAGAACCTGCAGCTGCTCGCGGGACTCTCGACCCACACGTATCGGAACGATGCCCTGATCCTGGCCGGAGACGTCAGCCACGACGCGACCGTGTTGCGTACGACGCTCAGTCTTTTCCTCGAACGATTCCGCTATGTGTTCTTCGTACCCGGCAACCACGAGTTGTGGGTGCGCAAGGGCGAATACGAGCACTCGCTGCAGAAGTTCGAGGACATCCTGCGGACGTGCGAATCACTTGGAGTAGGCACCTCACCGGCTTGCCTCGGGCACGGAGAGGATCGCGTGTGCATCGTTCCGCTGTTCTCGTGGTATACGCAGCCGGAGGAGGGGGCTGACAGCCTGTTCCGGGAGCGAGCGCTGGAGGGCGGCACCGCCCTCTGGGCAGATGACTATCGGATCAAGTGGCCCGCGGGATTCCGGCCGGCGCAATTCTTCCACGACCTGAACGAGAGGCACGTGAGCGCCCGGTATGAGGCGGGCCGGGTGTCCTTCAGTCACTTTCTGCCCCGGGCGGAGCTGATGTTCGCCTCCGCCGGGGAGGTCCCGCCGCCGCAGCCCGATCCGCGCGCGCGGAGTTTCAACTTCTCGAGAGTCGCCGGCTCGACTCTCATCGAGAAGCAGATCCGCGTACTCGACTCGCGCGTGCACGTCTATGGCCATCAGCATCGCAACCGTTCGCGTCATTACGAAGGGATCTGGTACGTCTCGAATTGCCTGGGGTACCGCGAGGAGCGGGAACGGCGGAGCCTGCTCAATCCGCCGACGATCGTGCGGGAGGTCTGGCCGCTCCGGGACTGACCGCTGCGGGCCGATCGAGTCCTCCCGTGACCGGGAAGCGGGCGGTCCCAGTGGGCCCTGTCGTCGGTGCCGGGCACTCCTGCTATAAGTTCGGAAGCGGTGGCGCGGGGAGTTGGGGGGCGAATGAATCGACTTGGTATCGGTCTGGTCTGTGGCATCGTCGTGCTGGGCGCGGCGGCGTGCACGTCGAAGGGCAGCACGGCTTCGCCGCCGTCATCGGCGGCTCCCTCGCAGCTGCCACCGGGCCCCGGCTTCGCGGCGGTGGACGGTCCCCGGCTGTTGGCGGCAGACGCCCCGGCCAACGACGGTCAGTGGATGTCCTATGGGCGCGACTACGACGAGCAGCGCTTCAGCCCGCTGACGCAGATCGACACTCAGACGGTGAGCCACCTGGGCCTCGCCTGGTTCGCGGACTTCGACACGCACCGCGGACAGGAGTCGACCCCTCTTGCCATTGACGGCGTGATCTTTGTGACGACGGCCTGGAGCAAGGTCTACGCGTTCCAGGCCGCGACCGGCAAGCAGCTCTGGGAGTTCGATCCCAAGGTGCCCGGCGAGTGGGCAGTGAATGCCTGCTGTGACGTGGTCAATCGCGGCGTCGCCGCGTGGGAAGGCAAGCTCTACCTGGGGACGATCGACGGGCGCCTCATCGCTATCGACGCCGCTTCCGGCAAGCCGGCGTGGGAGACCCAGGTGACCGACAAGGGCAAGCCCTACTCGATCACAGGTGCGCCGCGAATTGCCGCCGGGCGCGTGTTCATCGGCGAGGCGGGCTCCGAGTTCAGTCAGCGCGGCTTCATGTCGGCCTACGATGCTCGCACGGGCAAGCTCGACTGGCGCTGGTACATCGTGCCCGGCAACCCCAAGGACGGGTTCGAGAACAAGCAGATGGAGCTGGCGGCCAAGACCTGGGGCGGGCAGTGGTGGAAGACCGGCGGCGGCGGCGGACCGTGGGACGGGCTCGCGTACGACCCGAAGACCGGCTACATCCTCATCGGCACCGGCAACGGGGCTCCCTGGCCGGCGCAGATCCGCAGTCCCGACACCAACGACAACCTGTATCTCTCCTCGATCGTGGCGCTCAGGGCCGATACGGGCGAGTACGTCTGGCACTACCAGATGACCCCGCACGACAGTTGGGACTACGACGCCACGCAGCAGATCACCCTCGCCGACCTGACGATCGGGGGGAAGCCGCGTCACGTCGCGATGCAGGCCGACAAGAACGGCTTCTTCTACATCCTGGATGCCGCCGACGGCACGCTGCTGTCGGCGCAGCCGTTCGTGAAAGGCGTGAACTGGGCGCGCGGGATCGACATGAAGACCGGCCGGCCCGAGATCAATCCCGCGGCCCGTTACGATGTGACCGGCAAGGGCTTCATCCAGGTGCCCGGCTTCTCCGGCGGGCACAACTGGCACCCGATGGCCTACAGCCCGCTCTCGCACCTGATGTACATCCCGGCGATGGAGTTCGCCTATCCGTTCGTGGCGACGCATGGGGATGACAACCCGATGGGGCAGAAGCTGTCGATCAGCTTTGCGCGCGGGGCGGAGCTGGCGCGCGCGCCGAATGCCTTGCATCTGAACAAGGGCTTTCTGCTCGCCTGGGACCCTGTGAATGCGAAGGAGGTCTGGCGCGTACCCTTCGAGGATGGCCGCAGCGGCGGCGCGCTCGCGACGGCAGGCGGCCTGGTGTTTGCCGGCAACTCCAAGTCGCAGGAATTCGCTGCCTACCGCGCGGACACCGGCGAGCGTTTGTGGGGACAGGACGCGCAGACCGGGGTGCTCGCGGGGCCGTCCACGTTCACTGTCGATGGCCAGCAATACGTCGCGGTGGTCGCCGGTGCTCGCCTGAGCGGCAACTACTGGGCGCCGAACTACTCGCGCCTGCTCGTCTACAAGTTGGGCGGTAGCGCGCAGCTCCCCCCGGCCGCTCCAGTTCCCGAGCCCGTGTTGAATCCTCCACCGGCCTTCGGTACGCGTGAAGTCATTGCTCATGGCCAGGAAGTCTACGGGCGCTTCTGCGGCACGTGTCACGGTGGCGAGGGATTCAGTCGCGGCATGTTTCCGGACCTGCGTTATGCAGGAGCGATCAACAGCGCGGAGGCCTTCAAGGCCATCGTGATCGACGGCGCTCTCACCACCAATGGCATGGTGTCGTTCGCCAAGGCATTGAAGCCCGGAGACGCGGAGGCGGTTCGCGCATATCTGGTGTCCACTGCCATCGAGCTGAAGAAGCACCCGCCGGCTGCACCTGCCGGGTCCACGCCACCGGCTCACGGCAATTGACAAGGCCGTCCGTCACGCGCGGGAGGTCACGCGGGTTGCGCCTTGAGCGGCAGGTCGCGTAGACGCTTGCCTGTTGCATCGGCGACCGCGTTGCCAAGAGCGCCGGCCGCGGGGCCCTGGCTCGCTTCGCCGCAACCGAGAAACACCTCTCCCGGACGGTCGATGACCTGGACGTCGACGCTGTCCGGGACCGCACTGAATCGCATGATCGGATAGCGCGCCCAGTCGAGCGAGAGAATGCGTCGCGTGTCGAAGCCGACGCTCTCGAACAGGGTCCAGCTGAAAGACTGCAGGATACCGCCTTCGATCTGATTGCGGACCCCGTCGGGATTGACGACCTGACCGGTGTCCACCGTGGCGACGACGCGGCGCACCCGGATCCCGCCGCTCGCGACCTCGACCTCCAGTGCCACGGCGCAGTACGCAGCCAGATTCTTGTAGCGCGCGAATGCGAAGCCGCACCCCGTGCCGTGCCCGCCTGGGCGGCGCTGCGCCCAACCAAAACGGTGCGCCGTGGCAGTGATGACATCGCGGGCGCGGCTGTCTTCCAGATGTTGGAGACGAAACTCCACCGGGTCGATACGGGCGGCCAGCGCGAGCTCGTCCATGAAGCTCTCGATGCAGAACACGTTCATGTAGCCGCCCAGAGAGCGCAGCGCCGAGACTCGCAAGGGCATGGATGGAATGAAGTGGTGTACGACTCTGGCACGCGGCAGGACGTACAGCGGAATCGCATTCCGGTCGCCACCTCCTTCGGGCTGCGGAAGCGGCCGCGGTGCAGGACTTTGCAAGGCGCGGGCGCATAGCTGGCCGGCAAGCAGATCCCCGGCGGGACCGGGACGGGTGGCGTGGGTGTTGCTCCAGACTCCGTAGTCCCAGGCCGTGATTCGGCCGGAGGAATCCAGCGACGCGCGCACCTTCGCAATCATCGCCGGTCCGAACGGCTCCCACGCAAACTCCTGCTCGCGCATCCACTGCACTCTGATGGGACGGCCAGGCAGATGACTTGCGATGAGTGCCGCATCCGCCGCGGCATCGTCCGCACCGTTGTGGCCATAACAGCCCGAACCTTCCACGTGAATGCACCGGATCTTCTCAGGCGCGAGACTGAGCAGCTCGGAGATAGCCTGTCTGTCCGGATACACTCCCTGGGTGTGTGTCCACACGGTGAGCTTTCCGTCGTGGAACTGGGCGATTGCACATGACGGACCCACCGATGCGTGCGCGACATAAGGGCGTGTATAGGTTGCCTCGTGTGAGGAAGCGGAGGTGCCGGTGCCGCCCTGGCTGTCGAGGATGGTGTAGTCCTGCGACGGCAAACCCAACAGTGTACGCGTCAAATCCGTCCGCTCGGGAAGCACCGCCGACTCGTGCCAGGATGCTTGCGCCTGCAGGGCGCGCATGGCCTTGATGGCCGCAAACTCGCGCTCTGCGACCACCGCCACAAAGTTGCCGTCCCGGACGATCTTGACGACCCCGGACATGCGCTCGACCTCGCTCGTATCCAGCCTGGTGAGCTGTGCCGCGTAGCTCGGCGGACGCACGACCCTCGCGTGGAGCATTCCTGCCAGCCGCATGTCCTGAACGTAGGCCTGGCCTCCGGTGACCTTGCCCGGAATGTCGACGCGCGGCTGGGGCTTGTCGATGAAGCGATGCCGATCCGGCGGAGTCAGCTTCGAGGTCGGCTGCGCCTGCACATGCAGCAGGCTGTCCGAAACGAGCTCGCCGTAGGAGAGCTTGCGACCGTCGGGCGAGCTCACCACGCCGGCCTCGGCTGAGAGCCGCTGCGGTTCTGTGCCCAACCGGCGCGCAGCCTCTGCGAGCAACAGCTCGCGAACCTGCGCCGCTGCGTTGCGCAGCGCGGTCCCGCTATCCTGCATGGAATGGCTTCCGGCCGTGTACCCCTCATTGACCGTGCGAGCGGTATCGGCGGTGACCAGCTGCAACCGCTCCAGCGGCACGCACAGCTCGTCGGCCGTGACTTGCAGGAGTGCCGTCTTGATTCCTTGCCCGAGCTCCGCTTTGCCGGTGAACGCGGTCACCTGGCCCTGCGCATCGATGCGGATCCAGCCATCCAGATACGGAGCGCGCGCGAGGCTGCCCGGCAGGGAAGGGCCGCGACCGCCTCCGCGTTGCGCCGGCGATTCCTGTGCGACAGCTGCACGGCCCGTGGCAAATGAAAGGATCAGCGCGCCGGTCCCCTGGAGAGCGCAGCGACGGGAGATGATCGCTCCCGGCACCCACTCGTGAGCGCGCCCCGGCGCCGAACCGTGAGCGCGCCCCGGCGCCGAACTGTGAGCGCGCTCCGACGCCGAGTCGTCACTGCGCCCCTGCACCCACTCGTCGCTGCGCCCCGTCACTTCGAGCCTCCCGGGTTGGCGCCGCTACTGTTCTGCGCCGCGCGCTGCACGGCGCGAAGTATTCGCATGTGCGTGCCACAGCGACACAGATTAGGCTCCAACTCAGAGCGGATCTCGGCGTCGCTCGGGTGCGGGTTCTTCAACAGAAGCGCGTGCGCACGCATCATCATGCCGGCAATGCAGTAGCCGCATTGCGCGGCCTGCTCTTCTATGAAGGCGCGCTGCAACGATCCCGGGGCGTCAATGGACCCGAGGCCTTCGACGGTCGTGATCTCTTTTCCCGCGAGCCGCCCGATTGGAGTGACACAGGAGAAGGTCGCCACTCCGTCAACGACCACCGTGCAGGCCCCGCATTGAGCGACCCCACACCCGAATTTGGCGGCATTGAGCTGCAGGTCCCCCCGCAGAACGTACAGCAGCGGTGTGTCGGCATCGGCCTCCACACGGTGCAGCTTGCCGTTCACTTTGAGCTCCATGCCGATAGCGTAGCTAACTTGCGCCCGCCAGGGGAAACAGGCTCAAGCGCCCCGCAGCGCCTGCGCAAGCAGCTGCTGGAGGGCGCTCACGGCCAGCCGGTTGCCGTCAGCTTTGCCGGCCGCGCTTCGGAGGGTCGCGCGCCGGGCCGCCCACGCCTGCGTATTCCGGGCTTCCTGCGACCAGCGCGAGGCGGTTTCCAGATATTGCTCGGGCGACTGCGCAATGCCCTCGCACAGGCCGATCTGCCGCAGCAATCCGGCCGCAAGGCGCTGGCGCAGAAATTCGCCCTCCAGCGTCACGATCGGCAAGCCCCGATGCACGGCCTGCCAGGCTGTGGTGTAGCCGGAGAAGGCGGGGCAGTCCAGGTAGACGTCCACGTCATCGAGGAACGCCATGAACCGTTCTCGCGGTAACCACGGCATGACGCGCACGGCTTGGGGATCGAGTCCTGCGGACCCGAAGGCCGCCGTGAGCCGTTCCTTCAGACGCTGCGTGGCCCAGCGGAGCTTGTGTGGCGAAGCGAGCCAGAACTCGGCGGGTCCAGCGGCCCGGGCGATGCGAACCCACAGCGCGTCATCCGCGGGGTCGAACTTGATCGGCTGCTGGCACAACGCGAAGCGGACGGTCCCGGGGTGGCGAGGCGGACCCTCCCAGGGCTGCGCCTGGGTCGCGGCCATCTCCGTACAAACGCCGGTGCCTGGCAGTCTCACCAGGCGCTCGCGGTAGTGCCGCTCCGCGGCCTGCCCCTCCAGAAGCTCGCCGGAGAGGAACATGTCGATGGTCGGCAGCCCGGTGGTCGCAGGATGCCCCCAACTGGCGACCTGCAGCGGCGCGAGGCGCAGCGTTGCCAGCGAGCACGTGGCCGGATCCATGCCGACCTCCGGATAGAAGATGATCTCGGGACGATCGCTCGCCATCTCTCTCAGCCAACCGCGTATCGACCGCGGACCCTGCACGAAGCGATCGACGTGGCGGTTGGCCCAGCGCGTCTCCTCGTCGACGATCGGGCTGGTGTGGTAGAGGATCGTCTCGAACTGTCGTCGATCCAGATGAGCCACGATCCCGCGCAGGATCACGTCCCACGCCGGATGGCGCCGCACCTGACCGCTCACGATCACCATGCGGATGCGCTGGCCCACCCGGGGCCGGCCAGCATCGGGTGCGCCCATCGTGGGCGTCGTGCGTGGGGCGATCGCGGGCGTCATGGGCTGGCCCATCGCGGGCGTCACGGGCGAGCCCGTCGTCGTGGCTTCGTGCCACGCCGCAGGCGACGCGGCCGTGTTGCGCTGCCAGTACTCTGCCGCCTCCGTGGATACGAGGTCGCCATACCGCGCGAGGACGCCGCTGACGTCACTCGGTCGGTATGTCAGGTAGAAAGGCTGATTGCGACCGGCCGACCGCCCCAGCATTCCAGGGTGTGCCTGGCTCCAACTCGTCAGCTCTTCGAGCGATCGTGAGAACGCCTCGACTGCCGCTGTGCTTTCCTCCACGGTGCGCGGCATCAGAGGTATTGCGGCTATGGCGAGACCCAGGCGCGCGTCCGCGTCATCGGGGTTGAGCGCCAGCGCTCGCCGGTACGCCGCCTGCGCCTCCTCCGGATGACCCTGTTCCTTCAGCGCATGCCCCAGATGGGTCTGCGCCTCGACGTAGTCGGGCTTGAGCGCCAGTGCGCGGCCGAATGACGCGACGGCCTCGTCCAATGACTCCTGCTCCAGGAGCACGATGCCCAGATTGTTGTGCGCCTGGGCGTAATCGGGCTTCAGAGCGAGCGCCCGCTGGTAGCTGGCCACGGCGTCCTCGAGCCGCCCCTGGGCCTTGAGAACGTTGCCGAGATTGCCGTGCGCCTCGGCGTAGCCCGGTTTGAGCGCCAACGCGCAGGCATACGCGGCAACCGCGTCATCCAACTTGCCCTGCGCTTGGAGCGTATTGCCCAGATTGTTGTGAGTCTCCGCGGACCCGGGTCTGAGCGAGAGCGCCTGCCGGTACGCGGCGACGGCGGCTTCGAGCTGGCCCTGGGCCTGCAGCACGCTCCCAACGTGGGCGTGCGCCTCGGCGTGGTCGGGTTTGAGAGTCAGTGCCTGGCGGTACGAGGCGAGCGCCTCATCCATGCGTCCCAGGGCCTTCAGGACGTTGCCACGGTTGTTGTAGAAGGAGGCTACGCGGCCATTGTGCGCGATGGCCGCGTTCAGCAGCTCCAGCGCGGCCTGATTGCGACCGCGCTGATGCGCGATCACGCCAAGGAAGTGCAACGCATCGGCATGGTTGGGATCGGCCTGCAGAATCTGCCGATAGAGCCGCTCGGCTTCCTCCAGGCGTCCGGTCTGATGATGTCGCAAGGCCGCGGCGAACGCCGCTTGCGTGCCCGGCGCCATTCCTTGCGGCATGAAGTCATTCTCCCGCAGCGCCCAGGGGGCCGCTCCCGTCCATGATACCCGCCCGCGCAGCCGCCGGGGCAGGGTTTGCCCCGGCGATGGCGGATGGATACATTGCTGTCGCTGACCGCACCGGGACGCCGCCGCTCCCGTCGAGGACTCTTCGAATGAGCAAACCGTCGTTCCTTGCTGTGCTCCTCGGCCTGCTCCCCTTCGCGGGAATGTGCTTCTCCGTGCCACTCTGGGACCGTGTGTACCCGATGCTGCTCGGACTGCCGTTCAATCTGTTCTGGCTGACGGCCTGGATCGTGCTCACCACGCTGTGCCTGTGGGGTGCCTACCATGTGGAGAGCGCGCGACTGACTCAACATGGCGATCGCCAATGAGTCCGGCAGTCATTTCAGTGACGATCATCGTTGCGATCGTCGCAGCCGGCGTGACGGTAGGGTTCCTTGCACGTGCAGGGCGCAGGATGGATCTGGAGCAGTGGACGGTCGGCGGTCGCGGTTTCGGTATCCTGCTCGTGTTTCTGCTGATGGCAGGAGAGGTGTACACCACGTTCTCCTTCCTCGGCGCCCCTGGCTGGGCCTACTCGCGCGGCGGACCCACGCTCTACGCCCTTTCGTACCTGAGCCTGGCTTACGTCGTGGCCTTCTTCGTGTTGCCGCAGGTCTGGGAGCTGGGGCGGCGCCACGGCATGCAGACGGTGGCGGACTTCTTCGGGATCCGCTATGGCAATCGCTATCTGGGCGGCTTCGCCTGCCTCGTCGGCATCGTCTGCCTGGTTCCGTACGTACAACTGCAGATCACTGGAGTGGGCATGATCCTGGAGGTCGCCAGCTTCGGCGACATTACCCGCCGGCAGGCGATGACGATCTGCGTGATGTTGCTGGTGGCGTTCGTGTTCGCGAACGGCGTACGCGCCGTGGCGTGGGTGAGCGTCATCAAGGACGGGTTGATGCTGCTTGCTGCGGTGTGCATCGGCATTGCGATCCCATACGCCCACTTCGGAGGGATCGGTCCCATGTTCGCCGCGCTGGCCCAGGCGCATCCACAGCACCTCACCATGCCTGGGGCCACGGTGAGTCAGGGGCACGCGTGGTATGTCTCCACCGTTTTGATGAGCTCGGCCGGGTTTTACATGTGGCCGCATGCTTTCGGGTCCATGTTCACGGCGAAGAGTGCCGACACCCTGCGCCGCAACGCGGTGGTGATGCCGCTGTACACGCTCACTCTCGCGTTCATATTCTTTGCCGGCTTCGCCTCGGTACTGATCGTGCCGGGCCTGAAGGACGGCGACCTCGCCATGCTCACTGTCGTGCGCAGCACTTTCCCGGCGTGGCTGCTGGGCCTGATCGGCGGAGCGGGGGCCCTGACGGCGATGGTGCCGGCCTCGATCTTCATCCTGACTGCGGCGACGCTGTTTGCCAAAAATCTCATCCGGCCGGTGCTCGCGCCGTCGATGAGCGATGACCAGGTCGCCAAGCTGGCCCGGGGGATGGTCATCGTGCTCGGGCTCATCAGCCTGTATCTGGCCATCGTCAGCTCCAGCACGTTGGCCTCGCTGTTGCTGATGGGGTATGCAGGCGTGTCGCAGTTCTTCCCCGGAGTGGTGCTCGGCATCTACTGGCGGCGCGTCACCATGACTGGAGTGTTCTGCGGCATGGCCGCGGGCGTCGGCACCGACGTTTTCCTGATGCTCACGCACCGTGACCCCTGCTTCGGGATCAATGCGGGGTTCCTCGCGTTGTGCCTGAACTTCGCGGTGGTCGGCGCAGTGAGCGTGCTGACGGCCGAGCGCGGCGGCCGCCTGGAGTCGCAGGAGCCTGGCTTACAGAGGGTCTGAAGATATGCAGTGGCTGACGAATGAGGGCGATCTGGAGAGGCTGGGTGCGCTGCGGCGGGACATCCATGCGCATCCGGAGTTGGGTTATCAGGAACAACGCACCTCGGATCTGGTCGCGGCGACGCTCTCCGGCTGGGGCATACCGGTACACCGTGGGCTGGGCAAGACCGGAGTGGTGGGAATCCTGAAGGGCGCCAACTCCGCGCGGGCCGTCGGGCTGCGCGCGGACATGGACGCATTGCCGATCACGGAACGCAACACATTCGCCCATGCGAGCGTGAACCAAGGGAAGATGCACGCATGCGGTCATGACGGTCACACGACGATGCTGCTGGGGGCTGCCAAGCTGCTTGCCGAGCGCCGCGACCTGCCCGGCACCGTCTATCTCATCTTCCAGCCAGCCGAGGAGGGCGGCGGTGGGGCGCGTGCCATGCTCGAAGACGGACTGTTCGAGCGTTTCCCGATGGAAGCGATTTTCGGCGTGCACAACTGGCCGGGCCTCGAGGTCGGTCAGTTCGCAGTCAGCTCCGGCCCGACATTCGCCTCCAGCAACGATTTCACCATCAGCGTTCGCGGCAAGGGCGCGCATGCGGCGATGCCGCACAACGGGATCGATCCGATCCCGGCCGCCTGTCAGCTCGTGCAGGCATTGCAGACCGTCGTGTCGCGCAACCTGCGCCCGATCGATGCGGGGGTGATCTCGGTCACGATGATTCATGCCGGTGAAGCGACCAACGTGATCCCGGAAAGATGCGAGCTGCGCGGCACGGTGCGCACGTTCACCCTCGAAGTGCTCGATCTGATCGAGCGGCGGATGCGCGAGATCTGCGAGTCGATCGGGCGTGCTTTCGGGACGACATGCGAGCTCACTTTCAGGCGCAACTATCCGCCGACGGTCAACCCTCCGCAGGAGGCGCTGTTCGTACGCCGCGTGCTGGGCGAACTCGTCGGCCCTGAGAACGTGCAGGAATTCGAGCCCACGATGGGCGCGGAGGATTTCAGCTTCTTCCTGCTTCGCAAGCCCGGGTGCTATTTTCTAGTCGGCAATGGCGATGGTGCCCACCGCGCCCAGGGGCATGCCGAAGGGCCATGCCTGCTGCACAATCCGAGCTACGACTTCAACGATGAAGTGATTCCCGTCGGAGCTTCGATGTGGGTCCGACTGGCCACCGACTGGCTCAGCCGGCCCTGAAAGGGACCGACGCCTCGGGGGCGTCGGCTCACGCTCGAGTCAGCGGCAGTGCTCATCCTCGTGGTGGCGATCGCACCAGTGGGCCTCGCGATGGCCATGGTTGGCTCATGGCGCGCGCCGTGCTCAGGGAAGGTGGGATCGATGATAGACTCGAGTGGACCCAAAACCAGGGTCATTTTCGGCACAGCGATGGGGCCATTTCAAGCATGCCCAAGACCGCGCCCCTGCATGAGATCGCGTTGCCGGCTCCTGCGGCGCAGGCCACTCGCTTTCGCTGGCTTTACGACGAGCTGCGTTCGGCGATCGTGGCCGGCACGTTGGTTGCGGGGGTGCGGTTGCCGTCCACGCGCAGTGTGGCCAGGCAACACGGCATCGGACGCGGCACGGTGGTCGCGGTGTTCGAGCAGCTTGTCGCGGAAGGGTATCTGGAGAGTATCGTCGGCAGCGGCACGTTCGTCAGTGGAATGCGCGATGCTGCCCGCGATCCGAAACGGGGAGTCCCTCGTGAGGAGCGCTCGCGCGCCGGCTTGTCCTCACGCGGTCGCCTGATCGCAAAGAATCCGTTTCCGCCGCTTTTCACCAGCCGCACTGCACCGGTGTTCCGCCTGGGGCAACCCGCCGTGGATGCCTTCCCAGCCCGGCTCTGGAGCCGGATCGCGGCACGGCGCCTGCGTCGCCTGGACCCGACATTGCTCACGTATATGGATCCTCGCGGATGGCGGCCGTTGCGGGCCGAAATTGCCGCGCATCTGGGGGCGGCACGCGGGATCAGGTGTGCTCCGGAGGAGATCATCATCACCTCCGGCACTCAACAGTCGCTCGACCTGATTGCGCGGGTGGTACTCGATCCCGGCGATCGCGTTCTGATGGAGGACCCCGGCTACCCGGCCGCTACGGCCCTGTTTCGTGCAGCCGGCGCCGAGGTCGTGGGCGTTCCGGTGGATGAGGCGGGTCTGACTGGCGAGCCACGTCATCCGGTGAAGCTGGCGTATGTCACTCCCGGCTGTCAGTTTCCATTGGGGGTCACTCTCTCGTTGCCGCGGCGCCAGCGGCTGTTGGAATGGGCGCGCCGCGCGAACGCATGGGTGATCGAGGATGACTACGACGGGGAGTTCCGATTCTCCGGCCGACCGCTGGCGGCGCTGCGCAGCCTGGATACCAGCGGCTGCGTGATCTACATGAACAGCTTCAACAAGAGCGTGTTCCCCACTCTGCGCCTGGGGTTTGTGCTGGTGCCTGCGCCCTTGTACGCGGCCGTCCTGGCCGCCAGGACGGCGCTCGATCGCCATCCTCCCGCCCTGGATCAGGCGATCCTCTGCGACTTCATCTCAGGAGGACACCTCTCCCGGCATCTGCGGCGCATGCGGGAGGTCTGCGCGGAGCGTATCGACCTGCTGAGGCGGCGTGTTGCCGCGGAGCTCGACGGGATGATGACGCTGGCGCCCACGCACCTCGGCCTGCATGCAGTGGGGTGGCTTCCGGAGGAGTGGTCCGATGAACAGGCGGCCCGACTGGCCGCTGAGCACGAGGTCGACTCCGTTGCCCTGTCGAGATTCGCCATCGCACGCAGCGTGCCGCCCGCGTTGGTACTAGGGGTAGCGGTGGGCGACACTCAGGCCATTCGGCGCGGCGTGACTCGAATGGCCACGGCGCTCCGGAAGTTGCAATGACGCCCGCGGCCGCGTGAGGATTTTTGGCGCAGCACCCGAGCACGCTGCTCATCGATACCAACACGGGCGAGATACTTCAGGTCGAGTATCGGCTCTTCGCTCAGCGCGTGAGACTGGCGGGATCAGGCCTGCTTCAACGCCGCGTCGGCGTCCCATAGCTCCGTGAGATAGGGGAAGTTCCACTTCTCCGGCGGTTCGCGCGCTTCGATCTGGTCCGTGGTGTGGGCCGCGGCGAGATCGAGTACCTGGGGTTTCAGTGGCAGGCCGGCCTTGGTGGAGAAGAAGAGCTTCACGCGAGGCTTGGTGAGCACCGCGGAGTTCTGCTCCAGGACGACCGCGAGTCGCCCGGAGCGCATCCGCACCAGCGACCCGGTCGGATAGATGCCGATGCTTTTGACGAACAGCTGGAATACGTTCTGATCGAAGTGTCCCTTCCAGCTCGCCATCTGCGCCAGCGAGTGAGCCGGGTCCCAGCCGGCCTTGTAGGGGCGATCGGAGGTCACGGCGTCGTAGACGTCGCACACCGCGCCCATGCGCGCCAGCAGTGAGATCTGCTCCCCCGCCAGCTTGTCGGGATAGCCCGTGCCGTCGTAGCGCTCGTGGTGGTGATGGCAGACGTCCATGACCGCCTTGCTCACCGCGCCGCCGGCTCGCAACATCTCGTAGCCGCGCACCGGGTGCTGCTTGATGATCTCGAACTCCTCCGCCGACAGCTTGCCGGGCTTGTTCAACACGTCCTGCGGCATGGCGGCCTTGCCGAGATCGTGCAGCATTCCCGCCATGCCTGCCTCGCGGCACTGAGCGTCGTCGAAATCCAACTGCCGCCCGAGGGCGACCATCAGGGCGCACACGGCGACCGAATGCATGTAGGTGTATTCGTCGGCCGTCTTGAGGCGGGCGAGACTCAGCAGTGCGTCCGGATGGCGGTTGATCGACGCGACTACATCGTCGACCAGCGGTGCACATACCGAGGGCTCGATGGCATTGCCGAGGCGCACCTCCGAGAACATGTGGCGCATGGTGTCGGCAGAGCGCGCGCGCAGCTGTGCGGCGCGCTGCAACTCGTCGGACAAGGGAACGCGCTCGCGTTTCGGCGCAGCCGGCTCCGACTTCGGCTCAGGCGATGCAGGCGCCGGTGGCTCCGGCTTCTGGGCCTGCACATCCTCCCCCTGGGAGAGGTCGATCAGGCAGTGCTTCACGCCGCTGGCCTGAATCTCCCGCAGCGTGGCGGCGTCCTTGATCGCAAAGCGGTTGCGCCAGAAGGGATGCTTGAACCAGCTCTCCTCGAACCCATGCACGAACATGCCGACTGTGAGCTGGTTCACAGCGATTTTCTTCAACACCGGCCGGGCCACTCCTGGAGCGCTGACGGGCGAATGTAGCGCTTGTGCGGGGCCTTGGCCGGGCCTGGATCACAGCCTCAACCCTTGCGTACGTAGATGTTTCCGTTGAACGTGCGTACCTCGATGTCCGGGCCGCCACCGTTGATCGCCCCGTAGATGATCTTGTTCACTTTGAGACGGTAGCGTCCCCCTGACTGGCGCGTGTCCTCGAGGACTGAGTCGGAGGGCTGCGGCAACGTATGCAGATCGAAGTCCGTGAAAGCGCTCCCGTTATCGGTTTGCAGCTTGAGATTGGCCTTGGTTGCGGCGGGCAGAGTGATGTCGATGGCGCCGTTGAGGGAAGAGAATGCCATCGGCTTCTGCGGGGAGACGCGTGCGAGCGCGGCGCTCACCTTGCCGTTCACGGTGTGAGCGACTACGGAGCCGCCTATCCCAGTGAGCGTGATGGTGCCGTTGACGTTGCTGACTTCGAGCTCACCGTCCACGCCCTCGACGTGAATGTCGCCGCCGTTGACGGTCGACAGCTCCAGGTTCGTCCGCCTGGGGACCTGGATCTGCAGATCCGCCGGGCGATTGAAGTTGGGCGCGCTGATGGTCATCCGGTTGTCCTGCTCCTCCACGTTGAGCCCGGGCTGCTGGGTCAGACGATGCAGGCCATGCGCCTCCCCTTCGGGATCCTCCTCAGGCCGCGGGCCGTGGAACCGCCAGCGCCCCGGACCATGCTCCGCCTCTGCAGGGCGGGCATGTGTCTCGATCGTCACCTCTTTGACGTCCGCGCCTTTGACGACGATGCTGCCGGTCACCAGGGCCAGGTGCAGCAAGCCCGGGCGCGAGGGATCGCTGAAGGATACGGTGGTCCGGTTGGGATCCTGTTGTGTCTGGGCCGCCGGCGATGTCGCGCCGGCACACAGGGCGGCAACGCCCGCGCACAGGCAAGCTCTCGTCAGTATCTGGATGTTCATGCTCGTGTCCTGTCTCATTGGGCGCGGCGCAGCACGCGCACATCGCCATTCAAGGTTTGCAATGTCAGCGCAGGTCCACCGTTGCCGACCCGAGCCGCAGTGAATCCGTTGGTACGGTAGATAGACATACCGCCTCGCTTCTCTACGGTGTGCAGCGCTTCTGCGGGCAAGGTCTGCACCTCGAAATCCGTGTACAGGCCGCCATTCAAGCTCTTCATGCGCAGGTCCGCCGCGAGGCTGTTCGGGAAGCTCACCACCACGTCGCCATTGATCGTCTTGAATTGCGAGGCGGCCCGCGGTGTCGAGACAAAAGACACATGCACCGGACCGTTCACGGTGGCAGCCTCTCCGCTACCGGCGATGTCTGTCATCGTGATGGGACCGTTGACGCTTCGGACTGAGAAGTCGCCGCGCGTTCCCTTCACAGTCACCTGGCCGTCATTGATGGTGCATAGCTGCAGGCGTGTGTCCGCGGGTACGCGCACCGTAAAGTCGAGACGAACTTCGTAGCGCGGCTCGGGGCGATACCACGGGCCATCGTGGGACTGCTCACCGCAACCGGCTTGATCGCGCTCCCGGACGATCCCTCCGACGGTCGCCGCGTTGTCGGAGGTGTTCAGGATCACCTCGCGGTCGGCGACGCGCAGCTCTTCCTCCGTATCGGCGATCACGGACCTGTCGACGATCATCTCGACATCCTGGCCGTCGTACGCCTCCACTCTGATCGAACCGGTGAGGGCTCTCAATTCCAGGGTATGGGGTGCGGTTCCCGCAAAGTGCAGCGTCTGCTTCATGGACGAGTGCTCGGTATGGCCCTGTGCGTGCGTCGCGTTGGTACCGGCAAGAGCGGTAGCGCACAACAGAGCGGTACGGATCGCGGGGTTCATGCCGTGGCTCCCAGATGGTCGACGCCCCAGGCTGCTCGCGTTCGCACGGCCTCGTTGACCGTACTGTCCATGGCCAGCTTGCGCAGCGTGTCGAGCGCCGAGTGCTCCCGCGTTTCCACCACGAAGTCGATCAGCGCCATCTGCACCAGGGGCGATTTCTGCGTACCGAGTGCGCGTATGGCTGCAGCACGTACGGCCTCGCGGTCGGCGAAGCGTTTCAGGGCATCGATGCTGGCGAGCCGCACGTTGACGTTCGAGTCGCGCATCAGTGTGTCGATCAGCGCGGTGACGACTTCGTCTCCGGGACGATCGAGCTGGTTGCTCCAGCTCACCCCCTTCAGGCGCTCGCTCGCGGACTGCTGTTGCATCAGCGACAGCGTCACCATCTGCCGCAGGTCCCGCACTTCCTGGCTGAGCTCGTGGACTTCGGAGGAGGGAGGTGGCTGGATACCGCGGCCCACCTGGATTCCCACGAGCAACACGAGCAGGGCGGCACATCCCTGCAGCAGCGGCTGGACAGGGGTATGGCGCCGCAACCATTCGCCGATACGTCCCCAGGACGTGTGCGTGGCATCGGAAGCCACGCGCGCAGCGGGCGGCACGTGTCGGGCGGGCGGCGGCTCAGTGCGCCTGAGCGGCACGGCCGAGCCCTGATCCCGAACAGCTTCGGCCAGCAGGCTGTCGAATCGAGCGCGCATTGCGCGGGAGTCCGGCGCATCACCGGGAATGTCGCCGAGCAGCTGCCACGTCTGTGACGCTCGGCTCAGCTCCTCCTGGCACGCAGGACAGGACCGCACGTGGCTCTCGAGCGCGTCGCGCTCGCGCTCCCCGAGCGAGGCGGTTAGATAATCAGCAAATTGCGCTGAGATGTCTTTACATCGCATGACGGCCTCTGCGTCATTTCCAGAAAGATTTCACGAAGCTCCTTCAGTGCCCGATGGACCCGGACTTTCACCGTACCGGTGTCGATGCCGAGCAGCTCCGCAATCGCCTCGTGTTTCAAACACTGATAGCGCGCGAGGATGAGCAATTCGCGCCGGTCCTCACGCAGTTTCATGAGCGCGGCGCGAAGTCGCCCCGACTCGCTTTCCATCTCGGTCGCGCCTTCAGGCCCGGGAGAGTTGTCGGGAGCCTCGAGCACCTCGTCGGAAAGCGGCACGGCGAGTTCCCTTCGGCTGAAATAGTCAGTGCGCACGTTGCGGGCGATACTGAATATCCAGGTCCCGAAACGGGCCCCCTCGCGATACGTGCCGCGGTACTTCAGGACGCGCAGGAACACCTCCTGCACCAGGTCCTCCGAAACCTGGCGATTGCCGGTCATGCGGCTCAAAAAGTCGAACAGGGGCACGTGATAGCGGTCGAAGAGGGGCCCGAGCTGGGCCAGGTCCCCCTCGCGGACCGCAGACATCAGGGCTTCGTCGTTCACGCTCATTACCCTGAGATACCGGGCAGAGCGAGAAAGGTTACACCGGGGGCGGGGGGCACCGCCTGCGCAGCTTCCTGCAGGCCTCCCCGATGCTGCGCAGGTCCGCCAGGGACTGGATCCATGGCGGACGCTCCGCTTGCCCCGCGATCCCCTGTCGGGATGGCGGCGCCGCACGATCCGGCTTGCCGCCCAGGTGCGGCAGCTCATCGAGCAGCGGGAGAACGGTTCGGCACGCCTGCGGGTCGAGTACGAACGTCAGCAGGAGAGCCGCTTCCCGAGCCGCTGCAGAGTCTCGCCTCGACAAGGCGGCGCGCACATCAGCAAGGTTGCTCACTGCCTCATCCAGTATCCAAAGCCGGCCTGCCGCCCAGGTAGAAGTCTGCAGGCGTGCCAGAGATCGCGTCAGCGCCGCCACCACCCGGTCCGGCATCCGACGCCACAGGTGGCCGCCTCCCTCACTTCGAGGGTTGCAAGGCGAAAGCCAGCAAGACGTTTCCCGGCGACTCCTGCACTACGCCGTATCCGGAACCCACGAACAGCATTCCTCCCGCCACCGTCGGTCCTGGCGCACTGATCGAGCCTCCGTGAGCCGGCACACGGTTCACGGTATCGAACGAGCGTGCGGTCTCGAATGACCACAGCGAGCGTCCGTCCGTGGTCGAGAGCGCCCACAGCCGTCCGTCGGAGCCGCCGACGAACACGACTCCTGGGATGACCGTGGCTGCGGCGGAGTGTGTCACTCGCTTTGCGGCAGTGGAGTTGAGCGGCGTATACCAGGCGCGCTGACCGTCGCCGAGGTGCAGGGCGACGACTCCTCCGGCGCTCAGACCGAAATACACATTCCGGTCGTCGATCGCGCCGCCCCACAGCGGTCCGCGATTTCCGGCCCCTTTGGCGCGCAGGGCCTCACCCGTGGCCGACTCGCTCACCGCATTCGTTCGCCAGACCGTGGCGCCCTTCCTGGAGGGATCGAGCGCAAAGATATCCCCGGGCTTGGTACCGAAGATCATCAGCGTCCTGCCGTCCGGGAGCGCCGTCAGCATCGGTGACATCGGGATGTCCCAGTCGGGTCCGACCACCTTGGGGCAGTTCTCGGTGAACCCCGCTCCCGCGCATCCCACGATGAACGAGTCGTTCTTATAGATCTGCTGCCACCACAGGCGCTTGCCGGTCTTCATGTCGAGCGCCAGGACCGAGTCCGTCGTCGGGGGTGCCGGATAGGTCGAAGCGTCTCCCGTCCCTACATAGACGGCATGACGTTCGGGGTCGATGGTCGGCGTATTCCAGATGGGGACGCCCGCCGGCGCCCACTGTTGTACACCGCGTGAGTTCTTGTGCGTGGGGCGTGGCCGTTCGGCGATGCTGTAGGTTTTCCAGATCCGCCGGCCGGTGTTGGCGTCGAGCGCGCTCACGCTGCCGACGGCCGTGCAGCACGGAAAGTCGAGCACGCGCGCCTGGAAGCCCTCCCACGCTGAGATCGGCACATAGAGTCGTCCCTCGTAGAGTGCGGGAGCGGCCGTCACGCGGGTGGCGAAGTTTTCCTCCACGCGTGTCTTCCATATCTCCTTCCCGGTGTGCGCATCGAGCGCGTAGGCATTCGCCTTCAGGTCGCCCAGGAAGACGGCGTAGCGGACGTGACCTGTGGTCTTGATAGGACCAATGGTCATGGCATTGCGGACACCCGCTTGCGTGCGGTACGACCAGTAGATGCAGCCGGTCTCCGCATCGAGTGAGTAGACGTACCCGGTGTCGGTGCCCACGAATACACGGCCGGCCACCACTGTGGGTTGTCCGTAGGCGGACGTCCCGCCCGGATAGCCGAAGGCCCACTTCAACTGCAGGTGCGGAACGGACTCCGCACTCAGGCCCGCCGCGGCCGCCGATTGAAATCGATCGTTGGCCAGACCGTTGCCCCAGCCGTTCCAGCCGCTGCCCGCGACGTTCTGCAGAGGAGGGTTGCTCGCACATCGATTGGGCATCGTGCTGATATCGCCGGTCTGCCCGGAGCCCAGGAGCTGCCCTGCGAGAGACTCGGAAACGCGGCGGCGGTCCTGCTCCGTCAGCGTGTCGCCCACCGACTTCATCATCCCTGTCGTCAGCGCCGTATAAATGCGCTCCGGGGACATTGCCCGCAGAGCGGCTGGGGAGGGCGCGCGCTCGAACGCCGGGTTGCCGTGACAGGAGATGCAGTGTTGTTGGAATACCGCAAACCCAAACTCGGTGCCGTTGCGCTCGGGGGCAGGCTTGGCCGCAGGTGCGACCGCAGCGCTCCGCGGTGTGGCCGCAGATGGGTCGGCAGCGCCGGCGGCTTGCGCAGCCAAGGCGAGCGGCAAGAGCCATGACCACACGATCAGCTTCGAATGTGCCCTTCGATCACGCATCGGCGCCCCCCGTTTTGTGCTCGCCGTCACTATCTTGCATCAGTCGCCGCCCGGCGGGCGCTGCCTCTTGCGGGCGTGGCCGTTTCCGGAGAATCGTTTCGCATAGCGAAAGACATAACCGTCCGCGCGTACAGACAATTCTTAAGTTCGGCGCGTGGACGCATTGCTGCAGTGGCAGGGACATGCGCCTATGCTCGTGCGTTGTACGCGAATGGGATCCCGTTCGCAGAAGGCGCCGCCACGTGCGGGCCCCATGGGTTGGCTCAAGAACGGGCGCGACCCGAATGGGCCAACCCAATTGGGCCACGCTTTCTGCACTTGGAAGATGGAGTTTTAGCACGATGATCCGTGTGAGGTTGAGCGCTCGATCTGCCGCTCTTGCCGTAGGTGTTGCGCTTCTGGGCGCCACTGTCGTGTCCGCCGCAGCTGCGGCCAGGCCCGCACCGGCAGAAGGCGCCGCGCCTCCCGAGGGCGCCCACGCGAAGTGGTCGCTGATCGATCGCTACTGCACCGAATGTCACAACGTCACCGACTGGGCCGGTGATGTGGCTTTCGATTCCATGTCCCCCGACCAGATTCCCTCGGATGCCAAGGTGTGGGAGTCCGCGATCAAGAAGCTGCGCGGCGGCTTCATGCCGCCTCCCAACGCCAAGCACCACCCGGATGGCCAGACGGTCGACGGACTGATCTCGTGGCTCGAGAACACACTGGATGCGTCCGAGACGCAGGTGGATCCGGGGCGCATTCCGCTCGCACGCCTGAATCGGCGCGAGTACCGGAACTCGGTGCGCGACCTGCTCGACCTGGACGTGAACGTCGCTGCGCTGCTCCCGGCGGATAACCGTCCCAAGGATGGCTTCGACAACACTGCGGTGAACCTGCAGGTGTCGCCGTCGTTTCTCGATCAGTACCTCAACGCCGCTCGCCAAGTGGCGATGCAGGCAGTGGGCAACCCGAAGGCTCGCGGCGTGACCGTCACCTACGGTCCGGTCGCCGACATGGTTATATCGCTTCCGCCGCGCGGCACTCCGGGCGAGGGCACGCAGCAGGTGTATGAGGAGGGCATGCCCTTCGGTACTCGCGGAGGCATCAGCTTCGAGCACGTCTTCCCCGCGGATGGCGACTACCAGCTCACCATCGGCGACATGGCCCTCGGCCGTGACGTCCCGAGGATGGAGTTCAAGAACACCGTCATCGCGCTGCTCGATGGCAAGGAGTTCTACCGCACCGAGATCGGCGGCGATGCGGATCAGAAGGCGATCGACCAGAAGCAGGATCCGGCCGTCGCCGCCATCAACGGCCGGCTGCGCAATATTCCATTCCATGCGACGGCGGGCGAGCACCGGATCGCGGTGACTTTCCTGCACCGCAGCTTCGCTGAGAGCGATGAGAGGTTTCGCGACACGGCCCTGCAGGGCGGTCAGCCGCGCGTTCAGGCGGTGCATGCGCTGCAGATCAAAGGTCCGTTGAAGGTGACCGGTGTGAGCGATTCCCGCAGCCGCGCCAGGATCTTCACCTGCCATCCCGACACACCGGCGGATGAAGCGCCTTGCGCACGCCAGATCATCGGCACGCTCGCCAAGCGAGCCTTCCGTCGTCCGGTGACCGACGAGGATCTGCACCCGCTGATGGCGTTCTATCGGAATGGCCATGCCAGCGGCGGCTTCGATGCCGGGATCCGCAGTGCGCTCACAGCGATTCTGGCGAGCCCGTACTTCCTGTATCGCGTCGAAACCGGCAACCAGGGGAGCGCGCCCCGCACGCTGAGTGACCTGGAGCTCGCCTCCCGCATGTCCTTCTTCATCTGGAGCAGCATCCCGGATGATGAGCTGCTGGACCTGGCCGCGCGCTCGCAGCTGAGCAAGCCCGACGTGTTGGCCCATCAGGTGAGCCGCATGCTCGCCGATCCGAAGGCGAAGTCCCTCGTGGACGCCTTCGCCTTCCAGTGGCTCAACCTCTCACGGCTCGATGAGATCGTGCCGGACCGGGCGCTGTTCCCACAGGCGAGCGGAGTGCTCGATCCGCGCCCGATGTTCCGAGAGGAGCTGTCGCTCTTCGTCAATAGTGTGTTGCGGAGCGATCAGCCCGTGACGAATCTGCTGACGGCCAACTACACGTTTCTCAACGAGCCCCTGGCCTCCCTGTACGGCATCGATAACGTGAAGGGTGGCCAGTTCCGGCGCGTGGAGCTGACCAATCACCCGGAGCGCGACGGCCTGCTCGGCAAGGGCGCCATTCTCATGCTGACGGCCAACCCCGACCGCAACTCACCGGTGCTGCGCGGCGCGTGGATTCTGGAGCGCGTGCTCGGAACGCCTCCGGATACGCCGCCGCCGAACGTGGGTGCGCTTCCCGCGACCGGGCGTGGCAAGCGCGCTCTCACCATGCGTGAGCGGATGGCTCAGCACAGCGTGAACCCGAGCTGCCATGCCTGCCATGGAGTGATGGACCCGCTGGGCTTCACGCTCGAGAACTTCGATACCGTGGGGCAGTACCGCGTTCGCGACCCGCAGACCCACGACATCATCGACACCTCGGGTGCCATGCCGGATGGCCAGCACCTGGCGGGGCCGGCGGACCTGCGCCGCGCGTTGGTGGCCCGCGCGGATGATTTTGTGGAGACGCTCACCGAGAAGCTGATGGCTTATGCGCTCGGTCGCAATATCGCTTACTACGACATGCCGACAGTGCGCCGGATCGTGCGCAGTGCAGGGGCCGATCACAACACGTTCTCGTCCATCGTTCTGCAGATCGTGCAAAGCGATGAGTTCCGCAAGCGCGACGCGGTGGTGCCCAAGACCGCGCCGCCCGTGAAAACGGCGTCCCTCGAGAAGACGTCGGCCCAGACCGGAGGTCAGTAGACTTATGTTCCTTACGAAGAAGCATCTCTCGCGCCGCACCGTCCTGAAGGGTGCGGGCGTCACTATCGCCCTCCCGTTGCTGGATGCGATGATTCCCGCAGGCACCGCTCTTGCGAGCACCGCGGCCGCTCCCAAGCCGCGGCTCGGTTACGTCTACTTTCCGCATGGCGCGATCCAGAAGTTCTGGACGCCCGAGGGAACGGGGCGCGACTTCAAGTTCTCCCCGATTCTCAAACCGCTCGAGCCCCTGCGCGATTACGTCACGGTGGTCACGGGCCTGCGCAACAAGCCGGCGGAGAGCGCGGATCCGCACGGCATCATCGAGGCGACCTGGCTGACGTGTGTCCCTCCGGTCGCCCGTCAGCCCACCGGCGATCACGGCGTCTCCGCTGACCAGCTGGCCGCCCGGCACATCGGCCAGGAGACTCCGCTGCCTTCGCTGGAGCTGTGCGGCGAGCCCGGCGGCTACAGCTCCGTCTCGTACCGGACACCGCTGCAGCAGATGCCCATGGAGGGCAATCCCCGCAAGATTTTCTACACCATGTTCGGCCAGGGCGACACCAACGAGGAGCGTCACGACATCCTGAGCACGACCGGAAGCCTGCTGGATTACGTCAAGGACGCCTCTGCGAGCCTCGACCGCCGGCTCGATGCGAGCGACCGCGCACTGGTGGGCGACTATCTGGACTCCGTGCGCGAGATCGAGCGTCGCGTCAACAAGTTGAAAGCGAGCCAGGCATCCCTCGGCAACCTGCCGAATGCACCGCTCGGCGCGCCGGATGACTTCACCGAGCTGCTCGACGTGCAATTCGAGATGATGGCGCTCGCGTGGCAGACGAATCAGACGCGCATCGCCTCGTTCAAGCTGGCCAACGAGGCCACCATGCGCGTGTACAACATGGTCAACGTGCAGGAGGCTTTCCATCCTCTGTCGCATCACGGCGAGGACCCCGAGAAGTTCACCAAGCTGGTACGCATCCAGGCCTTCCACACCGAGCGCATGGCGAAGTTCGCCAAGCGGCTGCAGGGGATGAAGGACGGCGAGGGCTCCATTCTGGACAGCGCCATCATCCTGTTCGGCAGCAACATGGCCAACAGCGACCGGCACAACAACGATCCCCTGCCGCAGACGATCATCGGCAAGGGCTGCGGCAAGATCAAAGGCGGACAGCATCTGCACTATCCGCAGGACACGCCGCACTCGAACATCCTGGTCACGATGCTGCAGCGCGCGGGCGTGCCGGTGGAGAAGATCTCCGACAGCAGCGGAGCGTTCGCGGAGGTCTGATCATGCCGCGTTTCCGTCATATCGCTACTGCTGCGGTCTTGGTCGTGGGCTTTGTGGGTGCGGCGGCCGCAGCCGGCAAAGCCGCGCAGGCGGCGTCGGAGAACGTCGAGCAGCGCGGACCCGACGGCAGCACTCCGCTGGAGTGGGCCGCATATAAGGGCGATGCCGCCGAGGTCAAGCGTCTGTTGGCTGCGGGTGCCCAGGTGTCGGAAGCGAACGATTACGGCGCGATGCCGATGCAGCTTGCGGCGACTACGGGCAATGTGGCCGTCATGAAGCTGCTGCTGGACGCCGGCGCCGACGTCGAGTCGCCGAACGAGGACGGCCAGACGGCGCTGATGGAAGTGGCTCGTACCGGAAACGTCGAGGCCGCTGAGCTGCTTCTCAAGCACGGCGCGCGGGTCAATGCCGTCGAACAGTTCGGCGGACAGACCGCGCTGATGTGGGCGGCGGCCCGCCGCGAGCCGGCAATGGTGAAGTTGCTGGCGTCCAAAGGCGCAGAGGTCAACGGCCGTTCCATTGTGCGTGAGTGGCAGCGTCACATCACGGCCGAGGGCCGCGCAAAGGACACCAACAGCGGCGGGCTGACGCCGCTCATGTACGCGGCGCGCGACAACTGTCTCGAGTGCGCGCAGATCCTCGTGAAGTACCACGCTGATGTGAACATGGCGGATCCGGATGGCGTTGCGCCCGTGACGGTCGCAATACAGAACCAGAACTGGGATGTCGCCAAGTTCCTGATCTCCGCCGGCGCCGACGTCAACGAATGGGACATGTATGGAATGGCGCCGCTGCACGTCGCCATCGAGATGGAGACCGGAGAAGGCGCGGGCTTTTTCGGTCGCCGCATGGGCGAGTCGATCGACAGGCCGAACAAGGCGACGCCCCAGGAAGTCATCCAGATGATGGTCGAGCGGGGAGCGAATCCGAATCAGCAGATGTACTTCCGCGCCCCGCGTGAGCCGGGATTCGTCTCCGGCGGATCGCGAGGGACGACGCCGTTCATGGTCGCGTGCTCCAAGGGTGACGTCGCGCTCGTGAAGACCCTGCTGGCCCATGGTGCTGATGTCCATCTACGGCAGGCGGACGATGAGACACCCATGATGCTGGCGATCGGGGCGCGGGGTGTGAAAGAGGACACCATCGTCGAGATGCTGAAGGTCCTGCATGACGCGGGTGCGGATGTAAACGTCGTGGCGAAGTATCACCATCTGCAGCGCACGCGAGGCGGCAGCGCCCTGCACGTCGCGGTGCGCGCCGGGCTCAAGAAGGTCATCGCGGAGCTCGTGTCCTTCGGCATCGATGTCAATGCCAAGGATCCGGACGGCCTCACCGCGCTGGACTACGCAATGGCGCGCGGCTATGTGCCGTTCCTTGCTCAGAGACAACCGCCTCGCATGGACCTGGCGAAGCTGCTGCGTGAAGATGGCGCAACGGTCGAGCTCGCCAAGACTCCCGACTGGCCGCCGGTGGGCCCGCCGATCGGATACGAAGCGACCATCTGGCCGCTGTGATTTGAGGAGCCCGGCTCAGTCATGAACCCACTCTCGCGGCGGGATGTTCTGCGTGGCGGCCTCCAGGTGCTCGGTGCTGCGTCGCTGGCCGTAGGCATGGCACCAGCGCACGCCAAGAGCGCCCCCACCATTACTGCGACTCCGCTGTCCTCGACCAAGGGTCCGGGCAGTCTTACCCTGCTGCAAGGCGCCGGGTGCAACGTAGTCGCCATGAGCGGCCCCGAAGGCTCGCTGCTGATCGATGGCGGCCTTGCCGCGAATTCGCGCGAGCTGGTGAAGGCAGCGGAGGCTGCTACCGGCACTCGTCGCGTCAGCACGCTCATCAATACTCACTGGCATCCGCCACAGACCGGCTCCAATGAGCGCATCGGCAGCGACGGCGGCTTGATCATCTCTCACGAGACGACGCGGCTGTTTCTCGGGCGCTCCTCTCCGTCGGCCTGCTATGCAGGCACATACGGGCCCTTGCCTCCCAAGGCACGGCCTACGAAGACCACACGTGAGAAGGATTCCCTCGAGTTTGCCGGGCAGCACATCGACTACGCTTATCTGCCTGCTGCCCACACGGACGGGGATCTGTACATCCATTTTCCTGAGCAGAACCTCGTCGCCGCCGGTGGTCCGGTGTCTGCCGAGCGCTGGCCGATTCTGGACATCCGCAACGGCGGCTGGCTGGGGGGGCTGGTGCGGGCGCATGAGACGTTGGCGGCGCTCGTCAAGCCCGATACCCGCATCGTCCCGGCCGAGGGCCGTGTGCTGAGGGGAGCGGACATCGTCCGCCACCGCGACATCTATCAGGCCTTGTTCAAACAGCTGTTCGTCTACCTCAACAAGGGCTTCGGTCCCCAGGACGTCGTTGCGGCGCGCCCGCTCAGGGCTCACGAGGACGAGCTGGGCGATCCCAGCGAGTTTCTGGCCGGCGCCTACCGCAGCATCTTTCTGGCGTACGTGCCCGACTGACCGCCCCGGGCGGCGCTGCCTGGCCCGGATTTCGCGACATCCACGGGTGCGGGACCGGAGCGTCGCCATCCGCCTCGACGCATCGATCTTGAGCGCTGGTAGACTCGCGGCCGTTGCTCCGGCGGGAGAGCGAGCTTGAAAGTAGCCTTGGTTACCGGTGCTGCGCAGGGCCTCGGCCTTGCGACGGCGGCGCTGTTGGCGCGGCGCGGATTCCACATCGTCGCAACCGACATTCAGCCCCTGGAGGGCGCGCTCGCTCGCATCGGATCTGATGGTGGCGGCTGCGTCGGCATAAGCGGTGACATTTCGTCAGAAGACTTCGTTCGCGAGCTCGCTGCGCGCATCGCGGGCGAGCATGGCGCGCTCGACGTGCTGGTGAACAACGCAGGGATCAGCTGCATCGCACCCGCGGAGGACACCACCGCCGAGCAATGGCAGCGGGTCATGGGCGTCAATCTGTTTGGCCCGTTTCTGCTGTGCAAATATCTGGGCGCGCAGATGCTCCGGCGGGGGGCCGGGTCGATCGTGAACGTGGCCTCGGTGGCCGGCCTCGCCGGCATCTCCCACCGAAGCGCGTACAACGCCTCCAAGCACGGACTGATCGGGCTGACCCGGACCCTTGCGGCCGAGTGGGGCGGGCGCGGTGTGCGCGTCAACGCCGTCTGTCCGGCCTGGATCAAGACCGAGATGGATGCCACCGACCAGGGAAGCGGTGCCTATTCCGACCGTGACATCGTCGACCGCGTGCCCCAGGCGCGCTTCGCAAGACCTGAGGATGTCGCGGAGGCCATCTCGTTCCTTGCCGACACCCAGCGCAGCGGATTCGTCAACGGCACGACTTTGACGGTCGATGGCGGCTGGTTGGCGGATGCGAGCTGGGAGAGCTTGCGCCTGCGGACGCGGGTATGAGGCCGGCGCCCGGCCTGTAACACTGGCGCGCGCCAGCGCGTTCCCAACGCGCCACCCACATCGCACCCGCCAGGGCCGCGTTCCCAACGCATCCGGTGCGCCATTGCGGCATGCGTCCCCACACGCGCACGTTGCGACCAGCGTCTCTTTGACAAGGCTCGTATGTCGGGCGTATGGTGTTGGTAACGCTACCAGAACCGAGGTAGCGAAACATAAAAGACGCGCATCCAGGGAGAAACATGATGTTTCGTTGCGCAACAGGCTCATCGGGTGCGGCGCTGCGCCGCTGTCTGGCTTGGGTTCCCGCCGCCGCCGTGCTCGCTTTGCTGCAGGCGACTCCCGCGGCGGCCCAGACGGTCGCGAGCTACGATTTCGAGGACGGATCGACCCAGGGATGGGGCTCATTCAACAACGCGACCACGCCGGCCAACTCGACAGCGGCCGCGTTCAGCGGGACGCACAGCCTGCTGACGACCACCAACCCCAGCGGCACCTCCAGCGGCCCGAGCATCGTGCTGAGCGGACTGCTTCCCGGAGCCACCTATCAGATCACCGGGCAGTTGATGCTCACGAGCGGCGAGGCCGCCGTCGCAGCCAACTTCACCGTCGATCGCCAGGATCCGGGCTGTTCCGGCGGCACGTGCTTCGACACGGTGGGCGCCTTTCAGGTTCCGGTCTCCGCGACTTCGTGGGCGCAGATCGGCGGCACCTACACAGTGAGCACCACGGCCACGCAACTCGTGCTGTATGCCCAGCTGGAAGGTGCAACGACCGCACAGTCCTTCTACCTCGATGACGTCGTCATCACCGAAATTGCCGGACCGCCCGGCGGCCCGCAGGACAACTCGGGTATCGCCGCTGATTTCGAGGACGGAGGTCTCGACGGGTGGAGCTCGCGCGCCGGGAGCACCCTCACCAACTCCACTGCCGATGCCGATGGCGGCGCCCACAGCCTGCTCGTCACGGGGCGCACGCACGACTTCGACGGACCGCAGATCAGTGTCAGCAACAAAATGTACAACGGCTCGCAGTACGAGGTCAGCGTGTGGGTCAAGCTCGCACCGACGGCGACTGCGGACGACACGCTGAGGGTGAGCCTGCAGACTGAGCTAGCCGGCAGCACGACGTTCCATACCGTCGTCAACAACACGCCCGTGACCCGGGGCAACTGGGTCCTGCTGATCGCCCGCGTCTACACGATGGCCTTTGCCTACGATCCCGGACAGGCGTTCCTGTATGTGGAATCCAGCAGCGGCACGCAGGACTTCTATATCGACGACTTCAAGCTCACGTTCCTGCCGCCGATCCAGATACAGACGGACCTGCCGTCGATCGCCCAGACGTTTGCCGATCTCTTCCCGGTCGGCGCGGAGGTGGACACGGCGGATCTCACCGGGCCGCACGCGCAGCTGCTCGCGAAGCACTACGTCAGCATCGTGTCCGGCAACGACATGAAGTGGGACGCCGTCGAGCCGCAGGAGGGTCAGTTCGCATGGGCCAACGGAACGGTCACCGCCGCGGACCAGGAGGTTGCGTTCGCCCAGAAGAACGCGATGAAAATGCGTGGCCACAACCTGGTCTGGGCCAACGGTTCGCAGACGCCCGCCTGGGTGTTCCAGGAGGCGGACCGGAAGACGCCGCTGTCCGCGTCCAACCCCGCGGACGTTGCGCTGCTGACCCAGCGCATCCGCAACCACATCATGAACGAGGTGCAGCACTTCGGCAGCGCCCTCTATGTCTGGGACGTCGTCAACGAGCCGCTGGATCCGAGCCAGTCGGATTGCCTCAGCCACGGCCCGTTCTATGAGGTGCTCGGCGCCGGCTACATCGACATCGCGCTGCAGGCGGCGCGGCAGTATGCGCCGCCGGGGACTCAGCTGTTCATCAACGACTTCAGCACCACCGATCAGGAGCGCTTCGCGTGCCTCGTTACCGTAGTCAAGGCGTTGCAGAAGCGCGGCGTGCCGCTCGATGGCGTCGGCCATGAGATGCACAACCATATCGACAACCCCTCGGCGTTTGCCGTCTTCGACGCAATCGAGGATTTCCACCGCATCTTCCCGCACCTGCATCAGCAGATCACCGAGCTCGACATGAGTGTCTACCACGCCAGTGACAACACCTCGAACTTCGGGGCGACCGGCGCAGATGTGCCGGCGGCGGTGCTGGCGGAAGAGGGATGGCTGTACGAGAAGGTGTTCCGGGAGTTGCGCAGGCTCAAGGGCAAGCTGGACGCGGTCACCTTCTGGGGCCTGGGCGATGATGAGACCTGGCTCGACGGTTTCCCGATCACGCGCCTGGACGCGCCGCTTGCGTGGGATACGCGCCTGCAGGCGAAGCCGGCCTACTGGGGCATGATCGATCCGAGCCAGCTGCCGGGCTTCGGGCTGTCCCTTGCCGTGACCAGCCGCGCCGGACCTGCGAATGCGCGCGTGTGGACCCTCACCGCTACCAACCCCAGCTCCGGTGTGGCCTACAGCACTCAGATCAACGGTTTCCAGATCGCCCAGGTCGCCGGGCCGCGCTGCCGGGTGGCGATCGCGCCGCCCTCAGCGTACCCCGTCGTGCTCGGGGACATTGCCGCCGGTGGCAGCGCGACGGCCTCATTCACTCTGAGCATCGATCATTGCTCCAGGCCCGACGATCGCAAGGGCCGCGGTGGGCGCGATGACGAGCAACCCGAGTTTGCGATCTGGGTCCCGTGGAGCTCGGCCGTCTATGAGACGGGCACGCTGGTGTTGCTGCACGAGCATCCCTGAAGCCGTGCGGAACGTGTGAGGCCCGATCGGAGCCGCCTCGAGGGCGCCAGGGCGCCGTTTCAGGCGACTGGGGCAGTCAGGCTCCCGCTGAGCGCCGGTCAGCTCGAGGAGCCCGCGCGCATGCGCTGCTGCTGCCGCAACAGCTCCGCGAACTGAGTGGGGCCGGTCGGCTCGCTGACATAGAAGCCTTGCATCGCATCGCACGCGTGCTCGCGGGCGAAGGCTGCCTGACGGACCGTCTCGACCCCTTCGGCGATCACCGTGAGGCTGAGGGACTTGGCGACCGCGACGATCGCATCCGTGATGGCGGTGCTCTGCGCATCGTCGATTTCCCGCAGCAGCGAGCGATCGACCTTCAGCGTGTCGATCGGAAATTTCTGGATGCTCGCCAGCGACAGGTAGCTGGCGCCGAAGTTGTCCACCGCCAACCGTAGGCCGGCACGCTTCAGCTCGCCCAGAATCTGCGAGGCACGCGCGGCATGCTGCAACAGCAGCTGCTCGGAGAACTCGAGCTCGAGCATCCCTGGGGCCATGCCAGAGTCCTGCAGCGTCCCCAGAACCGTATGCACGAACTGCTCGTCGTTGAATTGCCGCCACGTCAGGTTGACCGAGATGCACATCGGCGGCAGGCCGTCGGCGCGCCACGCCATGTGTTGCGTGCAGACGGTCCGCAACACCCACGCACCGATCGGGATGATCAGTCCGGACTCTTCCGCGATGGGCAGGAAGCGGCGCGGCGGAATCATTCCCAGATCCGGATGCGACCAGCGCAGCAGCGCCTCCGCCCCGGTGATGGCGCGGGACTTCAGATCGAACTTCGGCAGGTAGTGCACCACGAGCTCGCGCCGCTCGATCGCCCGGCGCAGCTCGTTCTCGAGCATCGCCCGCTCCAGGGAGTCGGCGTTCATGCCCTTGGCGAAACGGCGGTAATTGTTCTTGCCGTCCTGCTTGGCGGTATACATGGCCGTGTCCGCGCTCTTCATCAGCGCCCGCTCGGTGTCGCCGTCGTCCGGGCACATCGCCACGCCGACACTGGCACTGACCCGGCATTCCTGGTCGAGCAGCACGACCGGCCGGATGACGGCATGGAGGATCTGCGCCGCCAGAGCGTCGATGTCCGCAAGCTCGGTGGGCTCCCGGCACAGCAGCACGAACTCATCGCCGCCCAGACGAGCGACGACGTCCGCCGGATGCACGCACTCGCGCAGCCGGGCGGCCATCTGCTTCAGCAGGGCATCGCCGGCCTCGTGACCGAGCGAGTCGTTGATGAACTTGAAGCGGTCCAGGTCCACGAAGAGGATGGCAAAGCGCCCACCCGCGGCGCAGACCTCACGGATCGCCGCGTTCAGGTGCTCACTGAAGAGGCTGCGGTTGGGCAGATCTGTGAGCGGGTCGTGGGTCGCCAGATGACGGATGCGCGCTTCGTAGCGCTTGCGTTCGGTGATGTCGCGCCCGATGCCCACGATCCCGATGACCTTTCCCGTCCGGTCGCGAAAGGGCACCTTGGTGGTCGAGATCTCGCGCGTCTGCCCGGTGATTTGATCGAGAACCAACTCCTCACGATCGATCAACGGCTCCCCGGAGCGGATGACCGCCTGCTCGTCGGCGAAGAAACCTTCGGCCATCTCCCGGGGGAAGTAGTCGAAGTCGGTCTTGCCGATGATCTCGGTCGGGGTGGTGCCCATCTCGCGCGCCACCGGCCAGTTGCAGGCGATGAAGCGGCTGTGCGTGTCCTTGGCGTAGATCTTCGCCGGCAGGGAATCGATCATGGTGCGCAGCAGGCCCCGCTCGCGCTCCAGGGCTTCTTCGAGCTGCTGTGTGAAGGTTCCCGGGGTCCCGCTCGGAACGGCGGGCGTTTCCTGCGGGCAATCGACCGTCTCCGTCACCTCACGGCTTGGATCACTGCCCACCTGGGGCCCCCCTTGCGCAACGAAATCGCAGCTCGCGTCCTGTCAGTAACGCTGCCTTCCGCTGGCGCGTGCGAGGATTGTCATCGAGACCTTGGACCCATTCAAGCTCCCGCGTGCGAGCTGTCCTTGTTTCGATCTCTGGTCGCATTCCGGCGCGCCGCGCTCCCGTCCTGAAGTTTGCTACGGCTTGCAACCCAAGGAGCGCAGCGGAACGGCGTTGACGTGAGCGCTAGCGCGGCGTTTCAGGTTCTTGATCGGTGCTCTACCGAAAGCGCAAACCGTCATACAATCAAATACATATACCTTCCGAGGCCCCTGTCGGGCTGGCCGCGGGCCGCGCGGCCAGGGGGTTGTCGGTGTGCCCCAGGAAACCTCTCTGAACTGACACCATGAACGAGACGACCGGGGAGGATGACTACGATGCGGTGGAGATCGTGCCGATGACTGCTGACGTGAAGTGCCTGCTCGTCGATGACATCGAGGAGAACCTGCTGGTGTTGTCGGCGCTGCTGCGCAGGGAGGACGTGGAGATTCTGCAGGCGCGCTCCGGTGCCGAGGCCCTCGAGTTGCTGTTGGTGCACGAAGTGGCCCTTGCGTTGCTGGACGTGCAGATGCCGGAGATGGACGGATTCGAGCTGGCCGAGCTGATGCGGGGCAGCGATCGGACTCGGCACGTGCCGATCATTTTTGTCACGGCCGGGGTGCGCGACTACTACCGGGTGTTCAAGGGGTACGAGACGGGTGCGGTCGACTTTCTGCACAAGCCCATCGATCCCCACATCATCAAGAGCAAGGCGGATGTTTTCTTCCAGCTCTACCGGCAGAAGCGGCAGCTCGCAGATCAGCTCCGGGAGCTGACCGAGACACTGCGGCTGAATGAGTTGTTCACGGCCGTGCTGGGACACGACCTGCGCAATCCGCTCGGTGCGATCCTCAACTCCGCCAACCTGCTGGAGCGTGTGTCCAAGGACGACGTCGTGCGCCAGTCGGCTGCGCGGATGGCCGATAGCGGCCGGCGCATGAGTCGCATGATCGAGGACATGCTGGATCTGACGCGCGCGCGGCTCGGCGGCGGGATTCCGTTACGCCCCCAGGAGTGCGATCTCGGGCAGATCCTGCAGCGGGTTCTGCAGGAGCATGCCGGCGCGCTCGCGGAAGGGCGCTTCGATATTGCTCAGGAAGGGGAGCTGGCGGGCTTCTGGGATGCAGACCGGCTCGCCCAGGTGGCTTCCAATCTGGTCGGTAACGCGCTCGAGCACGGCCAGGCGGGAGAGCCGATCAGGGTGTCGCTGCAGGGGTTGCACCCGGAGCTCGTCAGCTTCTCGGTGACCAACGAAGGAGAGGTTCCGCCACAGGTCCTGCCGCAGCTGTTCGATCCGTTCCGTGGCGCGCAGCGGCACTTGGGACGCAGCGAGGGCCTCGGCCTCGGGTTGTATATCGTGCAGCAGATCGTACTGGCGCACAGCGGTCGGGTCGACGTGCAGAGCGATGGACAGCGCACCTCGTTCGTGGTGCAGCTGCCGCGTCGAAGCGAGGCGAGCCCCGCGGGGCCGACGATCCCCGCGTAAGGGGGCGAGCGCCCACCGCTGAGGGGACGAGGCCGCTGGCCAGGCGCGCGCGGGCGACGCTCGCTGGGGCGGGCTACTGGCTCTGCTTCGCCAGTTCTGCCTCAAAGGCGGCCTGGCGCTCGTGCACTTTGTCCAGATAACCCTGCGGGTCGATCCACACCTGCTCGGGCGCACTCGCAGTGCGCCGCTGCAGCTTCTCGAGCATCCCGAAGTACGCCCCGTGAGCACCGAGGAAGATGTCGCAGGGCAGGTGCTCGAGAATCATGAACGTGCGCTTGAAGTCCGCGGCGATTCCCGGGTAGGAGGCGGGGTGTCCGTGCCGGTCGACCAGGCGGTACCCCGGATTCACGTTCCAACTCCCCACGATGACAACATTCAGCATCCGGCCGTGATCGGGCACCTGCAGCGTCCAGGTGGTGCAGCCGCGAGTGTGGCCGGGCGTTTTGTGAGCAACCAACACGGTGCCGCCCAGACTCACTTTGTCGCCGTCATGCAGGATGCGATCGACCTTCGTGGCCGGGTAGTGGCTCGTCGCTCCGTACTGGAAGTCCTTCGCTCCGCCGGACTCCACGACCGGCACGTCATCGTCCATCACCATGTACTGCGCGCCGGTCTGGCGCTTCACCTCGGCGCTTCCGGCATCGTGATCGAAGTGCGAGTGGCTGATCAGCAGGATGCGGATGTCGCTGAACCGGTAGCCCAGCTGTTCGACGCTGTGGCGGATCTGCTCGACCGAGCTCTCCAGATTGGAATTGATGAGAATGTCCCCGGCACTGGTGACCAGCAGGTAGGAGGCCAGGTCCCGGCTGCCCACGTAGTACAGGTTGCCGGCGATCCGGAAGGGTGTGGCCGGGGTCGTCCAGTCGGGATTGGTCTGGGCGTGCGCGGGAGCGGCCAGCAGCAGCGCCGCGGCCAGGCGCAGCACCACGCCCCAGCTCGATGTAATGGACTTCAAGCTCATTCCCGCCCCCCTGATCGACCGTTCGACACCGGTTCCCGCACGAGCCGTGCGAAAACGGCGCAGGGCGCTATCATGACACGGTCACGGGCACTTTGGCCCCGGGCGGGCAGCCTCGAGGAGGGCGCAGTGCAGCGATCGATCGAAGGTGAGCCGCGGGAACCATGATTCAAGTTGAGCAGCGTCTCGTGCAGGCCCCGCCGCTGCAACCGGCCGTGCTGTACTTCGCCCGGCTCGGCGACATGGTCATTCTGACGGCCATGCTCGCTTTGCTTCACCGGCGCTTCGGCAAGCCCTGCCAGGTGATCGGGGCGGGGTCCTGGGTTCCGGGCGTGTTTCAGGGCAATCCGGATGTCGCGCGGGTCTGGACCTTCGGACGCCACATCCCTTTCGTGCTCTCCAGGGCATGGCCGGAGGTACGGCGCGCACTTCGGGAGAGTTACCCGGCACCGATCTACATCTGCGAGCACAACCATCGCCAGCTGCCGCGCATCCGCCGCATGCTTCTTCTGTGTGGCATCGATCCCGGGCGCTGTGTTTTCGTCAGCGAGGATCCGCAGACGCTGCACCATTCCGTGGATCGTCTCGTGCGGCTCGCTGAGAGAACGCCCGATGCGCTCAGTGCCAGCGACTACCCGGTTCCCGGCTCGGCTCTGCAGTGGGCGCCTCGCTTGTACGTCTCCGCCGCCGACCAGGCGGACCTCGAGAAGTGGCTGCGCGAGCGTGGCTGGGCGGGGCGCCGGATCGTGCTCGTGCAGCCCGGCAATCATCGCAGCATGAGCCGGCGGCGGGGTCGCTGGGCGCGCATGAAGACCGACGACAAGGCCTGGCCGACGCAGCGGTGGGTCACTTTGTTGCAAAGAGTGCATGCGCGGCTGCCGGACGCCTTGATCCTGCTGCGCGGCACTGCGGAAGAGCTCGATATGCTGCAAGGCATCCAGGCCGAGGCGGGCCTGGACTGCGTCGTGGTGGCCGAGACCGGGTTGCGGCGGCTG
>Ga0207707_10000424_pt1 | contig 43878 bp, 59 predicted proteins | sample KBSC83BmetaG_FD_184336 | JGI IMG/M metagenome (GOLD analysis project Ga0207707, IMG submission 184336) | Corn rhizosphere microbial communities from Kellogg Biological Station, Michigan, USA - KBS C8-3B metaG (SPAdes) (version 2) | ecosystem: Host-associated > Plants > Roots > Rhizosphere ... | reverse complement strand
TGCAGCGGTTGCAAAAAACTGCCGCTGGCACCATAATGCGCGTTCCCTGTTGCGGGGTGGAGCAGTCTGGCAGCTCGTCGGGCTCATAACCCGAAGGTCGCAGGTTCAAATCCTGCCCCCGCTACCATTCGAATCTGACTTGATTGGACCTTGGCGTAGACCACGCCATTTTCCTCGAAGACCGAAGCCGTCCCGATCAGTTCGTGGATGGCTTCGCGGACTTCCGCCCTCCGGTCACTCCCCAAACTCTCCACCAATCGACGCCAGACTTCGCGCGTGCGCGGGAGTATTTGCGTCACGTCGGAATGCTTGATTGCGTCGACCGCGCGTTTCGCTTCTTCCACCGCCTTTTCGGCGGCAAGCAATTCTGACCTGGTGCTGGGCGTGATGATTCCCGCGCGCAGCGCAGCGAGGATGTTCTGGCGCACGCCTTCGGCTTTGGTGAGCGCCGTACGTGCCGCGGCAGGATCTGGCGCATGTCGACGCATTTCGTCGCGCACGGCGCGCTGGAAGCGCTTGAATGCGTCCTCGGACAGCAATTCTTCGCGTACGCCGGCAAGCATCGCGTTTTCAGATGCGGCCCGGGAGAATCGCACGCGGCTCGTGCAAGTTCCGCGATCTTTGGCGGCAGCGCAGCCGTATCGGTAGCGATCGATCGCTACCATTGGACCGCCGCACTGCCCGCAGCGCAGGATGCCGCTCAGGATGTAACGGGGGCTGCTACCGCCCGGCGTCTTGACGCGACGGCCACGGAGCCGCCGCTGTACCGCATCGAACGTCGCCGTATCGACGATGGCAAGTTCCGGATGCTCCGTGATGATCCATTCGGATTCAGGTCTCTCGCGGCGTATGCGGTTGCCTGTTTTCGGATGCCTTACCCAGTGCGAACGGTTCCACACCTGGCGACCGGCATAGATCGGATTGACCAGGATGCCGATGCCGCGGCGCAGATCACCGTGAATCGCTGACGCTGCCCAGGTGCCCCCGCGCGACGAGTGAACGCCGTCGCGATTCAGTGCCAGTGCGATCTCGCGCGCGGAATGCCCGCGCAAGTATTCCGCGAAAATCCGGCGCACGACTTCCGCTTGCGCTTCATCAATGGCCCGCTGACCGACTTCTGTCACCCGGTAGCCGTAGGGCAGTCCGCCGGCGCTCGCTCCGGTCAGCGCGCGGCCGGCGAGCCCGCGATGCGTATTCTTCGCGATCGCGTCCTTATACGCCTCGCCCATCATCCCGCGCATCCCGGCCTCGAGCTTGTACCCTTCGCGGTCGGAATCGAACCCATCCGATACGCCGATCACGCGCACACCGATGAATTTCAGATCACGGATTACGCGCGGGAACTCCACCTGGTCGCGCCACAGCCGATAAGTATCGTCCACGAGAAGCACGTCAAACTCGCCACGCTCGGCCGCGGCGAGCAGCGCGAGATAGCCCGGCCTGTCAGCGCGCGAGCCTGAAATGGCCTCATCACTGAACATGCGCGGCATCGGGAAGCCTGCTTGTTCGCAATACCGGCGCACGTTGCGCGCCTGATCCTCGATGCTGGCGTCCGACTGCTTGTCGGTGCTGAAACGGGCATAGGCTGCTGTACGCATGGCCGCGACTTTATGCCGCCTTGTCCGTAGCGGGCAAGTCACCCCGATTCGTGCGCTCGTTGCCACTTTCTTGTTCTGGCGAGGGTTTCGGCGTCAGATGCTCCGCCACGGCGCGCATCGCGAGCGCTACGATCAGACGATCGATGGGCGCGGCGCCGTTAGCGTTCATTCGTCGCGGCCTCGTAAGCGCTTTGCACGCGCTGGAACTGCTCGGAGTTGCCGCCATGGTCAGGATGGTGCTTGCTCCGTAGCGCCCGATAGGCCGCATCGATTTCCTGCCGTGATGCGTCTGCCTTCACGCCGAGAATCGCCCACCACTGCTCCCCTGGCGGCGACGGCAGGGCGCGGAAGCCAGTGAAGGCGGCGCGCACTAGCGCGAGCGTGCCGTGCCGCAGCTCGACACGCCGTGCCTCGATGATGTGGTGGATGGCCTGCAGGTTCGCTTCGACCGTGTTGTAGCGGTCGACGGCGATGCAGACGCTCAGGCCGTCCCAGGTGAACCAGACGGCGACGCCAGGATCCGGTGGACGCTGCGCGCCGAGCGTCACGTTGCTGCTGATGATCAGGTCTTCCAGTTTCCTGCGGCTGTCGCTGGCGAAGAGTCGCAGGCTGTCCTGCACGTTCTTGAGCGCGCCGGCGAGCGTGGCTTTGAACTTGCCGCCTTCGCGCGCTTTCGCGCGCGGAAAGCCTTGCGGCCAGGTTAGGGGATAGGCGGTGACTGTCATGCCGTGGTTTCCTCGCGTCGGCTTCGTGCGGCTGTCAAAACCTGCGCATACGCCTCGGGATGCTGTTGGTCAAAGGATGGGATTTTCCCGCGCCCCCATTTGCCTTCACCGAGCGGCGCGAGCCAGCCGTCCGCTGCGCAGAATCGACGTGGATCGACACCATGCGCACGCACCGACTTTGCCGTCACGAATCCGTCGACCTCAAGATCGGCCAGAACCTTCAGGGCGCCGATCTTCCATGAGGTCAACTGCACCGGCGAGGGCACGCCCGCGGGAACGTGCGGAACGATTTCCGGCAATGCGCAGCGTTTCGCTGGATTCCAGTCATGCCATGCCAGCGTGGAGAACATAAGCGCTTTCCAGCGCTCCAGTTCCAGTTTGCGTACCTCTTCGTCATACGCCGCGGCGCTCAGGTGCCGATCCGCGCCCAGCGCTTGCCCGAACGTCCAGGCGGTGGTGTTGTCGCGGCGCACATAGTCACGTGATGGCGCCCAAACCATGACCCCGAATGCGCGCAGCAGCTTCGCGATTCCAAAGGAAGAATCGGTAAGCCCCGGAACTATGACCGCCCGGAAGTCAGGTTCACCAGCACCGTAATGCGCCGCGTGCTCGTCCGGCATGATTTGATCGGCGACCTTCGCGTTGAGCTTTAACTTTGCCTCGATGCCGAGCTGGTGCCCCGTCTTGTAGACGGCGAGGATGTCGAAGCCAGCCGTCTCCGGATACGCCGTCCAGCCGTCGATGCTCTGCAGCGTATCGATAAAACATGCGCACAAGGCTGCCTCATTCGGAAACGCCGCTTGGAGGTCGGCTGACTTCATAGCGGCCTCTGCAACCCGAACCACTGTTCCAGTCCATCGAACAGGCGCGCGAGTTCCAGCGTCATCAGCGCGAAGCGCGCATCAAGTTCCGCCTCGGCGGAGTCGTGATCGTCGTCCGCGATCGCATCCTGCACTACGTCGAGAAACCGCAGCTTGCGAACCACCAGGTCTTCGCCGAGCACGAAGCTGATCCGGTCCTGGAATTGCAGCCCCAGCCGACAGACCTGCTTGCCCTGCTTCAGGTGCGCGTGCACCTCACCGCCTTCGAGTTCCTGTTGGCGGCATGTCACCTTGGCGCGGCTGGCGGGATCGCGCAGCTCGCATTCGTCGCCGAGCGATAGACCGTCAGGCAATTTCGCGTGCGCCAGCCATTGCGTCAGCACCGCGCGCGGTGTTTCGGTGGCAGCCAGCGGCGTTGCCGGGAAACTGCCCAGCGCTTCGCGTAGCGCCGTCAGGACGGCTTCAGCGGGGTTGCGGCTTGCCGTATCCAGAACCACCCATCCATTCGCCGCATCCAGATAGCCGTTCAACCGCCCGGGCCGCACGAAGGCCTGTGGCAGCAACGCATCCAAAATCTCGGACTTGAGGGCTCGCCGCTGGCGACCGCCAGGCGGACGGACGAGGCGGTCGGTTTCCTTGCGGATGCGCTTGCCAAGCTCGGCATTGACCACTGCCGCGGGCAGCAGTTTCTCTTCGGTTCCGAGGGCAACCAGCGTGGCATTGCCAACGGTATGGCTAAGCACTTCGGAATCCGGCCCGAACGGCGACACGAATCCGCGTGTCGCCACTTCCAGCGCGCCGCAGGCACGCAATGGGTGATGGGCCAGTGCGGCATCCAGATCCTGCAGTTCGCCGGAAAGATGCGCGGAAAATCGAAACAGGGTGAGGTTTCGGAAGAACATCATGGAGCCCTCGCTGCCCGGAAGGCGATGACCGATGCATCACCGTCGATGGCGACGCGTGCAGCCATTGCGGCGACCTGCACGGCTTCGCTGCGTACGCGCTCGGCCGACTCGTCCAGGAGCGCCTTGGCCAGCTCACCGACCTCTTCAGTCAGCGCGATCATGGTCAGATCATTGTTGGGGAACTTCGACCGCGCGCGCGCAATTTCGGCGCGGACCTCGGCGAGAAACTGATCAGTTGTGTCGGGCATTTCGAATCCTCAAGGTGATGCGTTGCCCTTCCGCGTCGTGATGAAACCGGCGCGGTCGGGTCGCGGTTGGAAGCCATGGAAAGCGTTGATCGATCCTGTCCTGCAGTCGCCGGCTGTTCGCGTGGCGCAGGTGGCCGCCATAGCTGGCGGCGATGGATCGAACGCGCCGCAGGTCTTCAGGGGTTGCGCAGATCCGGCCGCTGGCGACGTGGGCATGTTCCCAATCGGCGAGCGCAGTGCGTAGATGGGCGACCACGCGACGGCGCACCAGCATGTGCGTCGGCAGGATCACATAGCCAAGGAAATCGATGCCGTCCGTGAGCGGCCGCAGCCGGATGTCATCCTTCAGCCGGAGCCGCAACTCGCTGGCCAGAAAGGCGGCAATGCGCGCCTGCCAGGCTGCCAGCACTTCCCGATCGCGGTGGATCAGGATGAAGTCGTCGACATAGCGCACATACCGCTGCGCCTTCAATTCGTGCTTGACGAACTGATCCAGACGATCCAAATAGATGTTGGCGAAGAGCTGCGAGCTGAGATTACCGATCGGAAGCCCGCAGCCCGGCGCGGCGTTGGCCAGCCGCTTGTGCGCGGGCACGCGCGCGAACTCTTCAGGCGTTCCGCGCAGGCGCACGCCGGACTGCAGGGGCGGGTATCTCAGCAGCGCATGCGTCGCGCGCTGGAGCAGCATTGGTGCACTGTGCTTTTCCAGCACCGGCTTCAAGATGCGCCAGAGCGTAGGCCGGTGAATCGAATTGAAGAAGTTGTGGATATCGAGCTGCAGGAAGTAGCCACCGTTCTGGCCGCTATGCACCTGGCGCACGAACTGCCGCACCCTTCGCACGGCGGCGTGACTGCCTTTGCCCTTGCGGTTGGCGAAGCTGTCGGCGATGAACCGAGGCTCCCAGATGGCTTCGATCGGTGGCACCAGCCAGTGGTGCGCGATGCGGTCCGCGAAGTCAGGCGCATGGATCTCACGCGCCTTCGGATGGTCGGCCACGAAACAGGTACTCGGGCCGGGGTGCCATGTTCCGGATTGCAGCGCGCGCTGGAGCCTCAATAGGCCGTCGGTCCAATGCGTTTCAAAATCGAGCTGGTTGCAACTGGGCTGCTTGCCGCGGCGCGCCGCGCGCCAGGCTTCATGCAGCGCTCGCAAGGTGACAGCTTCGCCACCCGTCTCTTGATACTCACCGGCCGGCACCGAACGCACCGCACGCACGCAGGCGTTGTTGTTGCGGTGGTTGTTGTTGGCGTTGCCGTTGTTGAAGTTGACGATCCACGCGCAGGACGCATCCCACGCTTCCCCGCGAACTTGCGACCCCGGCGAACAATCCTGTTCGGAGTAGCGCGCCATCGTCATTGGTTGGCCCCTTGCAGCGAGGCGTCACGGGTACTCAGTATCTGGGCACGCTCCGGCGCGGCTTCGCGCGTCGGATTCAGGCCCTTGGAGACTTGCTGCCGCTTCCAGCCGCCGGCCTGGCGGCCGAGGTCTTCTGCAATCCGAATCAACATCTCGAACTGGCGGAAGCTCTTGAACCCGTGCAACTGGCTGCCCAGCTGCAGGCTCAACTTGATTTCGTCGATCGCCCAGATGAGCTGATCGGTCCAGTACATCTGCCGCGACCGATCGCGCCAGGCGCGATGGCACACCCGCACCACCTGCATGGCCTGCTGTCGCAGATCCGTGCCGATGGTGTATTTGTGGTACCGCGCGAAGGCACGAACAGCCTGCTCGATCTCGCGCAGCAGGCGTTCCGACAACTTCACGATCGGCGGTAGCTGATGGTTCATGATCAGATCAGAAAGGCCAAATTACTGACCGGCCGGCACCGAACGCACCGCACGCACGCAGGCGCTGTAGGCGCGGCGGTAGTCGTCGGCGTTGCCGCCGTCGAAGTCGACGATCCACGCGCAGGACGCATCCCACTGCGAATCCGTGGACGTCCAGTACCAATCGTTGTAGGTGTCCGGGAACACATCCGTGTCGATCGCCGGCGAGATGCGTTTGCGGTCGGCCAGCAGAAACAGTTCCTCGACAGTGGGAAGCCGCCAATCGGTATGGCCACCCGCTGTGCACTGGGCGGCTGCATCGGTCGCCTGGCCATGCGTTTTGTCTTTGGCGATCGTCACCTTCGTCCACATCAGGCCCAACGTGGTGTCAGTGATGGCGCCATCGTTGTTGTCCACGAAGCGGCTGGATGTTGCTTTCGTTTCAAGTTGCGCGTTCATCGTGATCTCCGAGATGAAAGTCAAAAAGGCAGAGTTACTGACCGGCCGGCACCGAACGCACCGCACGCACGCAGGCGTTGTAGTTGCGGTGGTTGAGGCTGGCGTAGCCGGTGTTGAAGTGGACGAACCACGCGCAGGACGCAGCCCACGCACATGGCGTGTTGGTCCAGTACCAGGCGCTCTTGGTATCCTGGTACTTCGCCGTGTCGACTGCGGGGTCGTGGCGCGTTAGGTCGAGAATGGATTCCAGTTCCATCCGCGTCGGCAGCCGCCAACCGTCGCCCAGCGCAGCGCAGGCTTTCTCGGCAGCTTCATAATCGACGGATTCGCCGGCGCACAGCGTCTTGCTCCATTCGAGCCGTGCGGGCGCATCGGAAACAACTGCGAGCGTGCCAACGGCAGGGGCGACACTGAGGCCGCGATCGCCATCCTCCGAAATATCAATGGTCTTTTCAACGCCGTCGGCGATCTGGGAGATGCGGATGTTGAGCATGGGAATATCCTCGTGATGAAATGAGAGCGAAGCCGCACGCGTGCTGGGATCAGGGGGAATCCGTTGCGGTGCGTGCGGCCTCGCGTGAACCTTTACAAAGCGCGCCACGCGTACATGGCTACGAGGCCGAGGACGGCGCCGAGGTAGGGAAGACTCGAAACAGCGGCGCGAAGCGGATGGTGTTCGCGAAGCACCTGCTCCCGCGAGATGCCGCCGGGTGTGGCGCGCATCATGCTGTCGAGCAATGCATGAGCGAATTGATGCCCGCTCGAGGTGCGCCCAAGCCTGCGGACGTAGCATTTGTCGCGTTGCAGATTGTTCACGCGGCTTCCTCCGTTTGATCAGTGATCGTTTCGAACTGGCGTTCACCCAGGTCTGCGATATCGCGGATGCGCTCGGAGGCCAGCGTAAATTCCGCTGGCGTCGCGACGCCAGCCATGAAGTAGCCATGGGCGATCCCATGCGCATAGGTGACGGCTTCGCGCATTTCCTCGCGCGTTCGCTGCGCGGCCGCAAGGATGCGGACCTCGCAGTCGTCAAGAGCTTGCTGCAGGCTGAGCATCGGCTTGTTCATGCCGCCAGTCCCCCAGCGAGGCCCGAGAAAAGATCGGTTTCGCGTTCCGGCATCGGGCAATCCTTGACGGCCCGGATTTCCGGCACTCGGCCCAGCTTGATCGCTTCCTGCGTCACGCCGTCCAACAGAGGCCAGACAGCGCGCTGGTAATCGCGCGCGAGTTCGCCCCACGCGGCCGGCAATTGTTCGGCCGCCATCGCGCGCAGCCGATCCGCCATGCGCGGTGCGACGAGCTTCAGCCACGCCGTTCGATCCGCGTGGTAGAGCGCGAATTCCTGGCTCGGCGTGACGGCAGCCGCCGCGTTCACGGGTGAATCCCGAAAATCAGCAGCAGGATGAAAGTGCCCAGCAAGGTCATGCTGGCACCCTTGAGGAACGTGCACGCATCCGTCCAATTGCTGGGCTCGCCGCTGGTGCTGATCACGCTGCGCCAATCGGCATTGGAGCCGTCCAAGTGACGGAACAGGTGATGGCGACGCGACCAGTCGGGCGCGCACCGAACCGCATGGTGTTCGCGCGCGCTCATGCTGCCGCCGGAAGCGCAGAAGGCAAAGAGGACTGACCGGCCGGCACCGAACGCACCGCACGCACGCAGGCGTAGTTGCTGCGGTGGAGGTTGCCGGCGAGGCCGCCGTAGAAGCTGACGAACCACGCGCAGGACGCATCCCACGCGCATGGCGTGCTCGTCCAATACCAGTCGTTCGCCGTGCCCGGGAACGCATCCGTGTCGATCGCTGGGACGTAGCGGCTGCGGTCGACCAGCGACAGCAGTTCGTGATCGTTCGGGAGCCGCCAGTTGGTGTAACCGCCTACGTCCAGCTTCTTGACCGTGGCGCTGGCCTGCTCGCGGTTCTGGTTCCGGGCAACCGTCGCCTTAGTCCACATCAGGCCGGTCCAGCTATCGGTGACCGTGCCGTCGCCGTTATCCACGAAGCGCGCGTTCATGCCGTCACCTCGGCGATCAGCGCCTTGGCTTGGGCGATGGCTTCCATGTAGGCGTGGGCGGATTGTCCTGCGCGCACGAACGCCTTGAGCGCCTGCAGCAGCCGCGGCGACGCCGCCATCAGGCGAGCATCGCGCTCATTGGTGTAGACGACGGCGACCGGGCCGCGGCCGTTGCGGATTTCGATCAATGGACGAACGCGGCGCGGAGCTTCGCGAACGGTCCAGGTAGTACGTGGATGCTTGGTTGCCACGGTGTTTGCTCCCGCGTCGGTGATCGATGACGCGAAGCATTGAAACACACTGTTTTTATGTTGTCAACAAAAAGTTTCTAGAGTAGGCAACACGGCGTTTCACGTGAAACAACGCACGCCGCAAAGGCCGCTGGAGATGACCGCTGGAATGGAATAAGCGGGAAGGGCGGCCCCGCTTGTGTGTACAGGCCACAGCGCGCGAAACCGCTATGGAACGCGATACGCGTCACGCGGTAACGTTCATTGACATTCCTGTCATCCGCGCCGTCTCAAGCGTCGGACACTGCGAGGGCTTGACTATGGGGGTCAAGCGCTACAGGGGAAATCAATGAAAGATCACGAAATGAGGTTGTTCGCGTACGCCTTGGCTATCCGCGCTCTCCGCGAGGATTGCGACGCCGTCGCGAAGATGCAGCCTTCTCCGCTGCGCCTTCTAGCGAGGCCAGAACCGCCTGTTTGCGATCAGGAACGCTGCGCTCTCTGCCGCGGCGCGCGGCGGCCAGGCGCTCGCGAAGTGCCTCGGCTTCGGCTTGTGTCCGTGCGCTGAAGGTGTCGATCAGCGCCAGCACACCAAGCATGAGCTGGTCGAAGTCCGATTGAAGGCGCTCGATCGTTTCCGTTTCAACGGCAGCACGCCCGGCATACAGGATCGGTCCATCCGGGAACGGCTCGCCAATACCAGCCGTTATCCAGTCGGTGCTCACGCCAGTAATGGCGCGCAGCTTGGATCCGGCCCGTCCAATGCTATCGCGGGTACGCCAGTTCGTAATGACCTGGGACGAGCGAACACCTAGCCACGCTGCAAACGCGGTCTGGGTAGGGCACTCGCATGTCTCCATCACGTAATCAAGGCGATCGGAAACAGTCGAGAGGTCATGGATGCTGGGCATGTGTACATGCTCGCAAACCATTGTTTCTGACGCATCAAAACCTTTTGTTGACAACATGGGAAACCTCATGTTTCAATAATAGGCATGTCGCACGTGAAGATTCGAACCAACGCGAAAGACGCCATGACTCGAGCGGTGGTTGCGGCCGGTTCGAAAACTGCCATCGCCGAGAAATGCGGCCAGCCGTACCAGGCAGTCGATCGCTGGTGCCGCACCGGGCAGGTTCCAGCGCGGCACTGCATCCCGATCGAGGAAATCTCGAACGGAGCCGCGACGCGTTACGAGCTGCGCCCGGACGTGTTCGGCGAAGCACCTGACGAGAAAGCTGCATAACGCAATCCCTGGCCGCATGGGGCAATTCCCATGCGGTTTTTTTACACCCACGCATGGGGAACCAATGGGAACGATTTCTCCCGCTACTTCCCAGTTGACGCTGAACCTCGAGCTCGGGCTCTCTCAGCGCCATACGTCGCTGCGCAGTTGCATGGCCGCCGGGGTTTACGGCACGGGCCTCGATCGGATTGCGGTCAAGCTCGATGAATCGCCATCCAAGTTGTCGGAGAAGCTCGCCGGTGGCTCGGGCGAGCGTAAACGCGATATCGGCCTCGACACCTTCGAGCGCTACCTCGAAAAGACCGGCGATTACACGCCCGTCTATTACCTGATCGACAAGTTCCTGCGCGACCCCAAGGCATCGCAGTCCGCGGCGCTGGCGCGCCTTGCGGAACTTGCCGACACGTTGCCCGCGCTTCTGAACGCTGCCGGTATCAAGAGGAGCGCATGACCGCGACCGCACTCGCCGGCTACTGGGTGTTCGTTGCCGGCGTCGGTACCGGCTGGCTTTTGTGCGCGCTGTTCACCGGGAGGGATCGCGATGCATGACGCTGCTGTGCAGCTCGACCTTGGCTTTGGCGCCGCGCGCGCGGAATCGACGCGCCGTCTGGCACGTCGCAAGGATCCGTTCACCTCGCATGTCGCCGCAGCGCGGACAGTGAAATTCCGCGCCAACCACGCGGGCCGCATCCTGGCCGCGCTGCAGGACCACGGCCCGATGACGGTGGATCAGATCGCGAAGGTGACCGAACTGACCGCGTGGCAGACGAATAAGCGTTTGCCGGAGCTCCAACGCGCCGGCGTAGCAGTTCCAACAGGCGAGACGCGGCTGTCCGCAAGCGGGCGCCCGGAACGTGTCTGGAGGTCCGCATGAACGTGTACCTGTCGCTGTCCGACGAAGAGCTCGATTGGCTGGAAGACCGCTGGGCCGACGAGATCGGCCATGGCGACGACCAGCGGTGCGACATGGCCATGAAGCGCATCGAGCAGTTGCGCCAGGTGCGTACGCGCCCGCTGGATTACGTGCTGGAGGCTGCAGCTTGATTGCAGTCGATCTCTTCGCTGGTGCTGGCGGCTTCACTGAAGGCGCGGAACAAGCCGGTTGCGAAGTGGTGTGGGCCGGCAATCACTGGCGCGCGGCGGTGGACACGCACGCGACAAACCATCCACGGACGCAACACGCCTGCCAGGACCTGCACCAGCAGGACTGGACGCAGGTGCCCGCGCATGACCTGTTGCTGGCGTCGCCTGCCTGCCAAGGGCATACGCCGGCACGCGGAAAGGAACGGCCGCATCATGACGCCTGCCGCAGTACGGCATGGGCGGTGGTGTCGGCTATCGAGTGTCATCGACCACCGCTGGCACTGGTCGAAAATGTGCCGGCATTCGCCCGTTGGACGCTGTTTCCGGCATGGTGCGCGGCGCTGACCGCGCTCGGATACGCGATCGCCCCGCATGTGATCGATTGCGCCGACCTGGGCGTGCCGCAAAACCGCGAGCGCGTATTCATCGCGCTGACGCGGAGCAAGCATCCCATCGAATTGCGCCTGCCGCAGCGCGAACACGTTGCCGCGACCAACATCATCGACTTCAATGCCGGCCGATGGTCACCCGTCCATCGCAAGGGACGCGCCGCCAACACGCTGGCGCGCATCGCGCGCGGTCGACAACAGCATGGCGATCGCTTCCTGACCTCGTATTACGGCGCCACGCGCGGCGGCCGTAGCCTCGCGCAGCCCATCGGGACTATTACCACCCACGACCGCTGGGCCGTGATCGACGGCGATCGCATGCGAATGCTGACCGTTCCCGAAGCCAAGCGCGCCATGACCTTCCGCGGCGCACTGCCAGAAAACGCAAGGTTGGCGATGCACTTGCTGGGGAATGCCGTTCCGTCCTTGGCCGCCTACGAAGTGATCTATGCATTGAGGGCCGCGGCGTGACCGACGCGTACCGCGAGTTTTTGGAGCACAAGGTCAAGATGGCACTGTCGGCCGGCTTCGAGGTTGCCGACAGCGACGTCCATCCGATCCTGAAGCCGCACCAGCGCGACGCCGTGCGGTGGGCCTGCGCCGGCGGACGCCGCGCATTATTCGAGGCGTTCGGGCTCGGCAAGTCCGTCCAGCAACTTGAAATCCTGCGCCTTGCTCGTGCGCACGCTGGCGGCGCGGCGCTGATCGTCTGCCCGCTGGGTGTGCGCCAGGAATTCCGTCACGACGCGGGCATGCTCGGGATCGCGACGCGGTTCATCCGCACTGATGCCGAAGTCGATCCGGAGTTCGACGGCATCCACCTGACCAATTACGAGAGCGTCCGCGACGGCAAGCTCGATCCGAACGCGTTCACTGCGGCCAGCCTGGACGAAGCGAGCGTGCTCCGCAGCTTCGGTAGCAAGACCTACCAGACGTTCCTGACCTTGTTCGACAAGGTGCAGTACCGATTCGTCGCGACCGCAACACCGAGCCCGAACCGCTACAAGGAGCTGATCCACTACGCCGGCTTCCTCGGCATCATGGACACCGGGCAGGCCTTGACGCGCTGGTTCAAGCGCGACAGCACCAAGGCCAACAACCTGACGTTGTATCCACACAAGGAACGCGAGTTCTGGCTGTGGGTCGCGAGCTGGGCGCTGTTCCTGCAAAAGCCGAGCGACCTTGGCTACAGCGACGAGGGCTATGACCTGCCGCCGATGACGGTGCACTACGTCGAGGTGCCGGTCGATCACGCCAGCGCCAAGCCTGACCGCGATGGGCAATGCAACTTGTTCCGCGATGCCGCGCTCGGCGTCACCAATGCCGCGCGGGAAAAGCGCGACACGTTGCCGGCGCGCGTCGCCGCGGTGCACCGGATCGTCGGCGAACATCCGGAGTCGCACTGGCTGGTGTGGCATGACCTCGAAGCCGAGCGCCACGCCATTCAAGCCGCGATTCCTGACGCGGTGAGCGTGTACGGCGATCAGGACCTGGACGAACGCGAGCAGGCGGTGATCGATTTCAGCGAGGGCCGCAGCCGGATCCTTTCGGCCAAGCCGGTACTCGCCGGCAGCGGCTGCAACTTCCAGCGGCATTGCCACCGCGCGATCTATGCCGGAATTGGCTTCAAGTTCAACGATTTCATTCAGAGCCTGCACCGCGTCCAGCGGTTCCTGCAGACCAGGCCCGTCGAGGTCTGGATCGTCTACGCCGAGAGCGAGCGCGAAATCCTGGCCACGCTGAAGGCGAAGTGGGCGCGGCACAACGTGATGGTGGAGAAGATGAGCGAGATCATCCGCGAGTATGGCTTGAGCGAAGCTGCGATGGCCAACGTGTTGCAGCGCTCGATCGGCGTGGAACGCATCGAAGCGAGCGGCGAAGGATGGCTGGTGGCGAACAACGACTGCGTAGCCGAAACGCGCAGCATGGACGCCGACAGCGTTGACCTGGTGGTGACGAGCATCCCGTTCGCCAATCACTACGAGTACAGCCCGAGCTACAACGACTTCGGCCACACCGACGACAACGCGCATTTCTGGCGCCAGATGGACTATCTGACGCCGGAACTGCTGCGCGTCATGAAGCCCGGCCGCATCGCCTGCATCCACACCAAGGACCGCATCAACTTTGGCAACGTGACCGGTGCGGGTGTGCCGACCGTGAGCCCGTTCCACGCCGAGGCGATCTTCCACTATCGCCAGCACGGCTTCGACTACATGGGCCTGATCACCACCGTCACCGACGTGGTGCGGGAGAACAACCAGACCTACCGGCTCGGCTGGTCGGAGATGGCCAAGGACGGCACGAAGATGGGCGTCGGCTCGCCCGAGTACATCGTCCTGCTGCACAAGCCGCAGACGGACCGCAGCCGCGGTTACGCCGACGAGCCGGTCAAGCACGACAAGACTGCGTACACCCGTGCACGCTGGCAGGTCGATGCGCATGCGTTCTGGCGATCGAGTGGCAACCGTCAGTTGACGCCGGATGAGCTGGCCGAACTCGGCCCCGACAAGCTCGCGAAGCTGTTCACCGAACACAGTCTGCAGGGCATCTACGATTACGAGGCGCATATCCGCATCGGCGAGGCACTGGAGACGCGCGGCGCGCTGCCGTCGACCTTTATGTCGCTCGCGCCAGGGAGCCATCACTCGGATGTGTGGCACGACGTCAACCGCATGCTCACGCTCAACGGCGATCAAACCAAGAAGGGGCTCGAAAACCACATCTGTCCGCTGCAGTTCGACATCGTGGACCGCCTGATCGAGCGATACACGAATCCCGGCGAGCTGGTGTTCGATCCCTTCGGTGGTTTGTTCACGGTGCCGTATCGCGCGCTGAAGCTCGGGCGCTGCGGTCGCGCCGTGGAACTCAATCACACCTACTTCGTGGATGGCGTTCCCTACCTGCAGGCAATGGAGCGGCAGGTTTCGATGCCGGATCTGTTCGATGCGCTGCCGGAGATGCAAGCCGCATGAGCGTTTTCCGCAAGCACTTCGATCGGTTCGCGCAGAGGTTGATCGATCGCCATCTCTGCCAGCGGCCCGATTTCATCATCGGCGGTCACGACAACCCTTACCTGCTCCGCTGGTATCTGATGCCGTGGCGACACTGGCACCGGCAGGGCAGGGAGAACCCGACCGCATGGAACCGCGTGAGGGGCTGGCTGGGTTTCGTGTTGCCGAGTGTGTATCTGCATTGCATTCTCCGCAGCGACGACGACCGCGCGCTGCACGACCACCCGTGGCTCTGGTGCTCGATCCTGCTGCGCGGCCGCTACGTGGAACATACGATCAATGCCGGTGGTATCCATGTGCGCCAAGAACGTCGCGCAGGCGACGTAAAGATATCGAGGCCGCGTCGCGCGCATCGCGTGGAACTGGTGGGCGGTTGTTGCTGGACGTTGTTCATCATTGGTCCGCGCGTGCGGAACTGGGGCTTCCACTGCGCCGAGCGCGGATGGGTGCCGTGGCAGACCTTCACGGCGGCTGATGATCCCGGCTCCATCGGCCGCGGCTGCGGGGAGCCCAGAGCATGAGCACGACGATCATGGCCGCATGCTGGCCGTTGAAGATGTCTTCGACGCAGAAGTCCGTGCTGATTTCACTGGCTGACAACGCGAACGACCAGGGCGAGTGCTGGCCGTCCATCGATACGATCGCGGAGCGCACATGCCTGCATCGATCAAACGTGATTGTTGCGATCAAGGCGCTCGAGGGCATGGGGCATCTGGTCGCGGACCGTTCGAACGGTCGGCACACCCGTTACACGATCACTCCGAACCTAGATTTGTTCGGTTCAACCCCGTCGCGGAGCGCGACCGGTAGCGGAGCGCGACCGGTAGTACATAGCGACTCGTCGCGGAGCGCGACCGGTAGTACAGCGCGACCAAACCCGTCGCGGAGCGCGACTCAACCCGTCGCGGAGCGCGACTCTAACCGTCAAGAACCATCAATAACCAAAGATCAAAAGCAAAAGCCGCGCGCGCATGAACAGCGCGCGCTCCCCGATTGGGTGCCGGTCGATGCATGGCGCGATTGGGTCGAGTTCCGCAAAGCCGGAAAGGCCAAGTTCACCGAGCGGGCAGAACTGCTCAGCCTGCGGTCGCTTGAGCGGCTGCGCGAACACGGCCATGACCCTACCGCCGTGATCGAGCAGTCCATCGAGCGTGGATGGACGGGGCTGTTTGCCGTGAAACCGAATGATGGAGATTCCCGTGGAGACCGCAGCCGAAGCCGTATCCCAAGCCTTGCAGACCGTGCCGTCGAAGACTGGCGCGAACGCGGAATCGGCGAAGCGTCCGATACTGGGCGCGCGTCTGGCGGCGCACCTGTGGGCGCGGATGATCGCTCGCTACGGCCACCGCTGGACGTCGCAGTTCGGTAACGCGCCCGAGGGCCTCGCTGGTGCCGAGTGGCGGGAAACGATCGGGACAGCCGAGCCTGCTGCGCTCAAAGAGGCGTTCAGGCTGGATGCCTTGCGTGGTGATGGCTGGCCGCCAAGCAGCACGCTGTTTGCGTTCCTTTGCCGTCCCGAGGAAAGCGATGCGCCTCGCACGTATCTCGGTTCGGCGCCGGCGAAGCGCCAGTTCACGGCAATCGAATCGGAACGATCGCGCAAAGTTGCGCACCGCGAACTTTCGAAGATGTGCGATCAGCTTGGCATCGCTCCGGACAGCCTTGCGGGGAAGTCCACATGAGCCGCGGACTGCGTTATCTCACGGAAGCCGACTTGCCGCCGGGCGTGCGCTTCGCCGATCGCGCTGTATCCGAGATATGCGGAAGCATGGCGGCGCCCGCGAAAAAGTCTCGCAAGCCGCGCCGCGACCAGGAACACCAGCAGCAGGTGAATTTCTTCCTGCGGCTCGCGGCGCTCGCGATCAACGAACCGCGCTTTGCCCAGGCGGTGCGGCGCACGCATGCGATTCCCAACGGCGGCGGGCGCAGCAAGGCCGAAGGTGGCCGGCTCAAAGCTGAGGGCGTGCGCAAAGGCGTTCCGGACATCTTCTGCGCGATGCCGCAAGGTTCATTCCACGGACTCTGGATTGAGATGAAGTCCCGCGAAGGGCGCATCAGCGACGAGCAGACGGCGTGGCTGGACGATTCGCGCGCGTTGGGCTACGCCGGCGCTGTGTGCCGCAGCGCGGATGAAGCATTCGACTTGTGGCGAACGTACAACTCGGGATGCGATGCGAATCCAGACGATAAGAGGGTTGATCCATGAACGCGGCCGCGAAAGTTTGTTGGGAACGTGATCGGGACCTCAAGCACATGCAGACTTGGAAACAGGAGGGGAGTGCGATGAAAGTGGCGATGGCAACACGCAGACCTGCACAGGCTGACATCTATAGCCACGAACGCCGAGCCATCACCGAACGTCTGGAAACCGGGCTGCATCCGCATGCGCCTTGGCGCGATCCGCGCGAGGTTTCGGCAGGTATAACGCATCGTGCGGACAACACGCCGTTGTCGCATACGCTGGCCGCGGCCTGCGTCTGGCTTCGCAAGAATACGATGGGCCAGCATGACGTTTCGGGCGACCTCCTCTGGTGCATTGTGATGCAGGAGCACTGCGAGGCTGAATCTCAACGCGTTGCGACTGCGCTAAAGCACGCATGGCTAGACATGCATGCGGGTGTTGCCAAGCTTGGGCGCACGCCAGTTGGGCTCGCACATATCGAAGCTGCGGCCGAGATCCTTGTCGCGCAATGCGCTACCGGTGTGCGGACGCAGCGGAAGATTCCGGTGCAGTGGAAGCAATGGAACACCATGCAGGAATCGGGCGAGCGCATGCTTTGGAGCCTCGCTGATCGAGCCTCACGCCGAGCAGTAGCTGCCCTTCGCTGAGTCGGACATTAAAACCGCTTGCCTCTTGACTTTCAGGCGAAAACGGAGAAAAATTTCTCACACTGCAAAGTTGTCACCGAAACCCGCCCACCCGGCGGGTTTTTTGTTGCCCAAATTTCCTCTTTGCCGCGATGCCCGAAGGACGATAGCCGGGAAGGTGCCTCGCGCACGGCATCCGGCGCGGCAATTCATATCCATGCGTTACCACCTCGCCGAAGCCATCCGGATCAGCAATATGCCGGAGGGGCAATGGCGCGCGGCCATTGACGGATTGCCTCTCGGCACCCGAACGATCGTCGCGGTCATCTCGAAACACCTACAGGGCCACAACATGACCATGAGCGCATCGCGCCGCGCTGGAAAGCGGCATGTCTGATATTCGCCAAACCCATTCGCGCGAAGAACGCACCTTGACCGATGCTGACGTCGAGGCTATCGCCGCGAAAGTCGAATCGCGGATTGCGGACAAGTTTGTCCGCGGCGCCGGGCTCGGGGTACTGCGGATGGCGTGGCGCGGGGTGATCCTCGCGATCATCCTGCTCGCGGCTTACAGCTTCGCGCACAGCGGCCGGCCGTGAACCTGCTTCCTCTGCCGATCGCGCCTACCGATGCGCTGGGCAAGATCATCGTGCCCGCGCTGGCGACGCTGCCGGCGGAAATGGACGGTCCCAACGCGAGGCTGATGCTGCTGGCGATCATGCTGCAGGAATCCGGGCTGCGCACCCGGGAGCAGCGAGGCGGCCCGGCGCGAGGATTGGCACAGTTCGAGCGCAACGGAGTGCTCGCCGTCATGCATAACATGCGCACCGCGGACATCGTGTTCGAATGGTGCGACGCCAACAGCATCACGTACGGCAGCAACACGATCTACGAGCGCCTTGCGCTTGACGATGAGCTGGCCGCGGCATTCGCGCGCCTGCTGCTGTGGGCTGATCCGCGTCCCTTGCCCGAGCTCGGCGATGTCATGGGCGCGTTCGATCTCTACGAAAGGACGTGGCGCCCCGGCCAGCCGAGCTACACCCGTTGGCGCGATACGGCTTATCCGGAAGCCATGAAGGCGCTGCAGGCATGAAAGACCGCGGAATCGTCGCCGGGACGCTGGCCGTCATGGTGGTGATGGCGTTCTGCGGCTTCGCCATCTATGTCGGGCTGGTGCCGCTGCCCGAGAAAAACGATCACTTCATCGATATTGCGCTGGGCGCACTCGTTGGGCAGTTCGCCAATGTGATCGGGTACTACTTCGGCAGCTCGCGCTCCATGGAGCAGCAAAAGCCGGATCGTCCGCCGGTGACCGTGCCGCCGCCACTCGACAAGACTTGAGCGCCATTCCGGCGCATTGGAGCAACCCATGAAGACGAAACTCCTCGCAACCCTTGCGGTTGCGCTGATCGTGTGCGCGTTCGGTTTGGCCGGCTGCGCATCCAACCAACCCGAATCGATCCCGCCTGCCCAAGTGCTGGCGATCGCATGCCCGCCGGTGCAGGCCGCCATCGTGCAGTTCGAAGCGCTGGACGCGACGCTGCCCACTGTTCCCGCTGCCGTGAAGGCGGGTGCGGTGCTGAAGCAGATCCAGCCCACCGTCGCCGCGGCATGCGCTGCGGGAGCCACGGTGAGCGTCGCCAACGTGCAGGCCTTCGCGCAAACGGTGTTGCCGGCCTTGGGTCAGGTCGCCGGATCACTGCCATTGCCGCCCGCGCAACTCGCGCAGGTACAGGCGGGGCTCGTTGCGGCTGAAATCGCCGTGGGCGCGATCGGCCTGGTGCAGCAACAGATTCAGGCCGCGCAGAAGGCCAAGGCCGCCCCCGCGCCGGCAACCTCTGCGTGAAAGCGGTCGACTACGCCCGGCTGGCACAGCGCTGCTACACCGACGCGCCCACGATCGGGGAGCCGGACAGCGCCAGCCGCATGCACGTCTACAGCAACGTGCACTGCTTCCGCGGCTCGGACAACGTGATGGCCTTCCTGCATGATGCCGATTGCCGGCCGGTGAACGTGATCGGCTTCGGCAACGTGCACGCAGGGTTCTGGCATGCCCTGTCGACCATCCTGCCGGCATGCCTGGCGCTCGCGCGCCCGAAGGCAGTCACTGGTCACAGCTTGGGTGCCGCGATGGCGATCCTATACGGCGCCACGCTCGCTCGACTGGGCACCGTCGTGCCGGTCTACGCCTTCGAGCCGCCGCGGTTGTGCCTGGACAACACGCTGGCCAAGTTCCTCGCCTACACCAAGGTTCCGGTCTTCGCGACCCGGAATGGCAACGACGTGGTCACCGAGATTCCATGGGAAATGACGTTGCCGGCGAAGCTGACGCGCATCGGCAAACCGTCGATACCGTTCGACAACACCATCGATCATGGCATTGATCGTGTGATTCAGGCGTTGCAGGCATAGCCAATGCCGAGCTGGCCGCGACCGCACAAGGCTATTCCGAAAGCCGCGCAACGATTCGAAGCACCCGAATCGCGACGGCTGACCGCGCAGGAACGTGGCTACAACTCGCGCTGGCAAACCGCGCGCGAGGCGTTCCTCGCGAAGCATCCGTTGTGCGTGATGTGCGAAGCGCGCGGCGTGGTGAGGGCGGCGACAGTAGTTGATCACATCATCCCGCATCGCTTGGGCGATGCGCTGAAGAGCGGCAATCAGGATCGCATTCGCAACTCACGCGCGAGATTCTGGGACAGCACCAACTGGCAATCGCTTTGCAAGACGCACCATGACGGCGCGAAGCAAGCGATCGAGCGCCGGTCGATGCATGGGGGTGGGGGCGTCAAATCTCTGGCCGGGCGTGTCTCCTAGACCGGCTGCCCAGTGTTTTTTTTGCAATGTCAGTTGAAAAGTTTCAAAAATGTCCAATCCGAAGCGACCATCGAAACTGAAGCTGATCACCGGGACCTCCCGGAACGATCGGCCCGAAGTCGAGGCGGTAGCGCTGCCGGTCTTGAAGTCGTTGCCGCTCGCGCCGGATTGGCTGCCCAACGCGCACGCGGTCAAGGAGTGGGAACGTCTCGCGCCGATCCTGCACGGCGTCGGTTTGCTGACCGAAGCCGGGCTGTCCGCACTTGGGATGTTGTGCGCGCTGCACGGGAAGCTGGTGCAGCTCTGGTCTGCAGGCGAATCCCCCAACGCGGCGATGCTCGCGTCCTATCGCAACCTGGTGAATGACTTCGGCCTGACCCCGGTCGCGCAAGGCAAGGTCAAGGCAAGTGGCGAAAAGGAAAGCGAAAACAAGTTCGCGAAGTTCGGAAAGCGGAAAGCGTGATTACGTCGAGATCGCCACGGCCTATGCGCATCAAGCCGTTGCCGATCGCCGTCGCACTCGGTATTGCAAGTGGACGCGGCTGGCCGCGAAACGTTTCCTGGCCGACCTCAAGCGCGCCGGCGGCAAGCGAACGCCGTTCAAATTCGATGCATGGCACGCGACCGATGCCTGTGGCTTCATCGAAAGCCTGCCGCACGTAGAAGGCAAATGGGACTCGCCGACGATCCGGCTTGATCCGTTTCAGGTCTTTTTCGTTGTCCAGTTGTTCGGGTTCCGCAACCCGGACGGCACCCGGCGGTTCACATCGGCATTGCTGGCGCTGGCTCGCAAGAATGCGAAGTCGACGCTCGGCGCCGGCATTCTGTTGTACTGCCAGTGCTGCGAGGATGAAACCGGACCGCAGATCGTCAGTGCCGCGACGACCGGCGACCAGGCGCGCATCGTCTTCAATGTCGCGAAAAGGATGGTCGAAAAGACGCCTGACCTGCAGGAAGCTTTCGACATCAAGCCGTTCGCGAACGCCATCGCGAGCTTTCGGAACGGCGGCAGCTTCAAGCCGATCAACGCGAAGGCCTCGACGCAGGATGGCCTGAATCCAAGCGCGACGGTGCTGGACGAAGTTCACGCGCACAAGACGGCCGAGTTGCTGGACGTGCTGCAGTCCGCGGCGGGTGCGCGGCGCAACCCGTTGTGGCTTTACACCACGACGGAGGGGTATGAAACACCCGGGCCGTGGCCGGAACTGCGCAAGTTCGCGCAGCAAATACTTGAGGGCGCAGTCGAAGCCGATCACTTCCTGGCGCTGATCTACGCGCTGGACGATGAAGACGACGACTTCGATGAATCGAAGTTCGTCAAGGCCAACCCGCTGCTGGATGCAAGCCCGATCCTGCAGCGCGAGTTGCGCAAGGCCGCGGCGGAAGCCAAGGCCATGCCGGGCAGGCTGGCCGAGTTCCGCATCAAACGGCTGAACCGCCAGGCATCGGCCGCGAACGGCTGGATCGATCTTCCAAAGTGGAAGCGCTGCAGTGGTGATGTAGATCTTGATGCGATGGCTGGGTTGCCGTGCTGGGCGGCGCTCGATCTCGCCAGCACCACGGACATGGCCGCATGGCGCCTCATCTGGCAGGTCGGCGACAAAGTGGCGACATGGGGCCGGCGGTGGGTGCCGGAAGCGGCCGTCGAGCACCGCAAGTTGCGCGGCACGGTGCCGTATGAAGCGTGGCGCGGCGCGGGACTGATCGAGGCCACGCCCGGGGACGTGATCGATTACGAAGTGATCGAAGAACGGATCCGGGAAGACATCGAGCGCTTCAACCCGACGTTGATCGCGTTCGATCGCTGGAACGCGGTCGACTTGGTGAATCGGTTGACGAAAGACGAACTGCCGATGATCGAGTTCGTGCAGGGGCCGAAGTCGTATCACCCGGCCATGCAGGAACTGGAAAGGCTGTACCTGTCCGGCAAGTTGGTGCACGGCGGCGACCCGGTGCTGCAGTGGTGCGCGTCGAACCTCGTGGTGCGCTACGACGCGAACATGAACATGGCGCCGGACAAGAAACGTTCGGCGGAAAAGATCGACGACATGGCGGCCCTCCTGATGGCAATCGGTGTCAGCAAGGGCGAGCCGGAGGAATCCACCGTGATCGAACAAGGCTTCGTGGTGCTGTGATGCTCGGATACCCGAAACGGCAATCGCCGCGCGAGCGCATCGAGCCACACATCAGCATGAGCGATCCCGGCGTATGGGGTGATTCGGTTATCAGCGCCGACAGCGCGCAGGTCATCCGGCTGTTGGGCGATCTGCCTACTGAAGCCGGCGCCGTCGTCAATGCCGCAACTTCGATGCGCGTGTCGGCCGTGTTCGCGTGCGTGCGCCTGATCGCAGGCGCGATCGCGAGTCTACCGATCGATATCTACCGGCGCGATGCGCAGTGGCGCCCATCACTGGTGGTGAACGATCCGCGCTGGTGGCTGCTGAACGAACAGGCGTGCGCGCAGTTCACCGCGGCGACGTTCAAGGAGTTTATGATCTCGCAGATGCTGTTGCGCGGTGATGGCCTCGCGTACATCGTGCGCGATCCCGTCACGCTTGCCGTGAACGGATTCCTGCCGCTGCGCCGCGAGCAGGTCGTGATCATGCGCGAGCCGCCGAAAACCCCGCGCGAGCCACCGAAGCTCAAGTATTACGTCACCACGCCGGAAGGCCAGTTCGGCGCCGAGCAGGAGGACATGATTCACCTGCCGGGTCTTGGCTTCAATGGCGTGCACTCTCTGTCCGTGATCCAGTGGGGCGCGCGCAACGCCATTGGTATTGCGATGCGTGCCGACGAGTTCGCCGGAAAGTTCTTCTCCAACGGCGCGCAGCCACAGCATGCGCTCAAGGTTCCCGGCAAGATGTCACCGGAACAACAGGAGGGATTGCGCACGTCCTGGGCGGCCAAGTACCAAGGCACCGGTCCCAACGGCATTCCTTTGGTCCTGACCGAGGGCCTCGACATTACCGAACTCACCATGAGCGCGGTAGATGCGCAATTACTCGAATCGCGCAAATGGCAGGTTTCGGATATCGCGCGCGCGTTCGGCGTGCCCGAGTTCATGATCGGCGCGACCGAAAAGACCACCTCGTGGGGCACTGGCATCGAGCAAATGGGGCAGGGCTTCGTCGACTACACCCTATCGCCGCACATTCAGCGCCTCGAAGATGAGTTGAACCGCAAGCTGTTCCTGCGCGCGCCGAAGTACGTCCGCGTGAATGTCGACGGCCTGATGCGTGGCGATGCCATGGCACGGTCGACCTACTACAAGGCGGCCATTGGAGGCACGCAAAACCCTGCATGGATGACGCCGAACGAAGTCCGTGCCCGCGAAAACCTGCCGCCGATCGAAGGCGGAAACAACCTGACCAATCCGATCGATGCACCCGGAGGAAACGATGCAACCGAACCGACCGATGTTGCGGGCGCATAAGCCCGGCAGCGTGCGCCGCTGCGAGCTGGTGCAGGGCCAGAGCGACGATACGCTGTACGTGTATGGCGTGATCGGCGAGAGCTTCTGGGAAGACGGCATCACTGCGGCCGAAGTTGCCAAGGCTGTGCGCCAGTCGAAGGCCGCGCGGCTGAACGTGCGCATCAATTCGCCGGGCGGCGATGTGTTCGAAGGCGTTGCGATGGCGCAGGCGCTGCGCGACTTCAAGGGCGAGCTGGTCGCCTACGTCGATGGCCTTGCCGCCAGCGCGGCGACGCTGCTGACCACGGCCGCGAGCAAGACGCTCATGGCCAAGGGTTCCATGCTGATGATCCACCAGGCGTGGACGGTCGCGATGGGCAACTCGAATGACCTGCTCGAACAGGCCACATTGCTCGACAAGATCGATGGCCAGATTGCGCAGCAATACGCCGACCGCGCGGGCGTGACGCCGGCGCAGGCGAAGGAATGGATGGTCGCGGAAACATGGTTCACGGAGCAGGAAGCGGTCGACGCGCATCTCGCCGACGGCATTCAGGGCGACGACACCGCGCAGGCTGCGGCGAAGCTGCGCCAGTGGGACCCGTCCGCGTTCGCGCACCCGCCTGCGGCGCTGTTGGCCGCTCCAGATGATCAGGCATCCACGATCAACGTGCGCCTCAAGGTCGAAATCGTGAAAGACGACCCGCCAGCTCCGAAAACCTTCCCCGAATACGAGCAGCGCTGCCGCACCGCGAGTTTGCTCGAAAAGAATCCTGCGTAGGGCTCTCCCGCACGCAGACCACGGACCCGCCACAAGGCGGGTTTTTTATTGCCAAGAGGAAACAGTGAAATGACCGATTCCATTCTGGCCATGCGGGAGCGCCGCAACGCGCTGGCCAAAGAGGCCCGCAACCTGGTCGACAAGTATCCCGGTGCCGAGTGGACCGACGAGCACACCAAGCAGTTCGATAACCTGAGCGACGAGATCGGTCGCATCGACGCGGACGTGAATCGCCGCCAGAAGCTGCTCGACCTTGAAGCCGCCAAGGCTTTCGGCGGCGCCGGTGTGCGCGAGCACGACGTCGACGGCTTGACGCCGGCCAAGGCCGTCAACAAGTGGCTGCGCGGCCTGCCCATGTCGTCCGAGGATTGGTCGATCGCCAATCAGGTCATGTCGCCGGAAGAGGGCGGCTACCGCATCAAAAACACGATGTCGGGCGACCCCGCCAACGGTTCCGAGGGTGGCGACACGGTGCCCACCACCATCGTCGCGCGCATCACCGAGGCGCTGAAGAAGTACGGCGGCATGCGGCAGGTCTCGGAAGTCATCCAGACCGCCAGCGGCAACCCGATGAATTTCCCGACCTCGGATGGCACCGCGGAAGTGGGAGAGCTGGTCGCGGAGAATACCGCCGCGACTTCGCTCGATCCGTCGTTCGGTACCGTGGGCCTGAACGTGTACAAGTTCAGTTCAAAGATCATCACGGTCCCGTTCGAACTGCTGCAGGATTCGAGCGTTGACATCGAACAGTTCATCGCCCAGCGCATCGCGACCCGTCTGGGCCGCGCCCAGAACAACTACTTCACCACCGGCACGGGTTCCAGTCAGCCGAACGGTGTGGTGACAGCCGCGGCAAGTGGTGTGGTGGCCGCGACGGGTGGCGCAACCTCGGTGAGCTACGACAACCTGGTCGACCTGCAGCACTCGGTCGACCCGGCGTACCGCGACCTCGGCCGTACCCGCTACATGTTCAACGACACGACCCTCGCTGCGATCCGCAAACTGAAGGACAGCCAGAACCGCCCGATCTTCCTTCCGGGCTATCTGGACAACGGCATCGCCGGTGGCATCCCCGACACCCTGCTCGGCAAGCCATTCACCATCAACCAGAGCATGGCCAGCATGGCCGCGAATGCGAAGTCGATCCTGTTCGGCGACTTCACGTTCTACAAGATCCGCGACGTCATGGCGATCACCATGTTCCGGTTCACCGACTCGGCGTTCGCCTCGAAGGGCCAGGTTGGCTTCCTCGCATGGATGCGCTCGGGCGGCAACCTGATCGACGTCGGCGGCCCGGTGACCTATTTCCAGAACTCCGCGACCTGATCGGCTCCTGGTGCAGCATTGCCGGGCGGCATTTCGCCGCCCGGCCTTCCTGAAAGGAGACGGTCATGTATGTACGAGTTTTGCGGAATTGGCGCGGCCTGCGCGCCGGCATCTTCGCGGATATCCGCGGCCAACATTTGCGCGAAGGCATCGCAGAATCGGCGCTGGACGATCAGGCCAGCATCGCCGATGTTCCCGGTGCCGTGAAGCATCCGGACGTGATCGGCGTGGATGAAGCGCCCGAAAAGCCTGCCAAGGCGAAGGCGAAATAGCCCGTGTTCGACTTCGCGACCCTCGGGCTGCCGTACCCGACGCACATCAAGCGCCCGTACAACGTGCGCAGCATCACCGTGGTGACGCCGCCGGCTGGTGCGCCGCTCGATGTCGCGACGGCCAAGCTGCAATCGCGCGTGATCGATACGCTCGAAGATTCGCTGGTCCAGATCTATCTGGACGCCGCGCAGGCCATCGTCGAGGCGACCATTGGTCGACCACTGGTGCAGCAGACGTGGCGGGTGCAGTACGACCGCTTCGACAACTGGATTATTCTGCCCGGCGGTTCAGTGTCGGCGGTCAATTCGGTGTCGTACGTCGATGAAAACGGCGTCACGCAGACGATGGACCCGTCGCAATATCAGGTGGACATCAAGAGCGTGCCGGCGCGCATCACGCCGCCGATCGACGGCGCGTTTCCGTACAACAGCTACTGGCCGTGGCATGCCGTGGTTCCGGGTGGCGTGGCCGTGGAATACGTCGTAGGCGCGGCGCCCACCACCGATACGCCGCCCGATTACGGCGCCAACGTTCCGGCGCCGCTGCGCGCTGCGATCCTGCTGCTGGCGGCGGACCTGTATGCCAACCGCGAAGCGGGTACACCTGCTGCGCTCTTGGAGAATCCGGCCGTGGATCGGCTGCTGTTCCCGTACCGGAGCATGCAGGTGTGAAGGCTGGCGATCTCAACCGGTCCATCACCATCCAAGCCCAGCAGTCCGGGCAGGATGCTGCGGGCCAGCCCATCAATACCTGGACCACGATCGCCACGGTCTGGGCGAACATCAAGGGCGAGACCGGCATGGCCTCGATCCGCAAGACGTTGCCGCGCGATGGCGTGGCGATGTCGCTGGATGCCTATTCGTTCCGGATCCGGTTTATGACCGGCCTCGCGGCCGGCATGCGGGTGCTTTACGAGAACACTGCATTCGACATCCTGCAGGTGCGCATGGATTACGCCGGCCGCGTATGGACTGATCTCGTGTGCGAGGCCGGCCGTTATGACCAATGAGGTCAAGTTCGACGATCGCGCGGTGCAAGCCTCGCTGTCGAAGCTTGGCAGCGCGCTGTCGGAAAGCCTGGCGCGTTCCATGGGCGTCGCCGGCGGCCAAGTGATGCGCGACACCGCCAAGGCGCTGGCGCCGGAATACAACGGTTCCACGGGGCTTGCGGGCGGCAGCAATGTGGACATTCCGCCCGTTCCCGGGTTGTTGAAGTCCGCGATCTATCTCGCGTTCAAGCAGAACCTGTCCAACAAAGATCACGTGACCTACGCTATTTCATGGAACAGCAAGCTGGCGCCCAACGGGCACCTGTTGGAGTTCGGCCACTGGCGCACCAACAAGATCATCAACGGCGTCCCGACGAAGATCCCGTTGCCGTTCCCGAAGTGGGTTCCGGCGCATCCGTTCTTGCGGCCGGCGTTCGACGCGGCACTCGTCCCGGCCAAGGCCGCGATGATGGCGCGCGGCAAGGAACGGTTGCCGGAGCTTTTGAGTGAGGCGAAAGCGTGAGCCTTGAAGCCTCCCTGTTCGCATTGCTCGGGCCGCTGGTGAGCGGCAACGCGTTCCCCGACGTGACACCGGAGCCTCCGCCGTTTCCCTGCATCGTCTATCAGCAGGTCGGCGGCAAAGCCTTCGATTACGTCGAAAAGACGCTGCCCGAAAACGACAATGCACGCGTGCAGGTGCTGGTATGGGCCAAGACGCGGCTGGAAGCCTCCACCATCTCGCGTGCGGCCCGGGCGGCGATCATCGGCAGCACGCTCGATGCGCGCACCGTCGCCGCGCCGATCGCGCAGTACCACGAATACCTCGCGCTTTTCGGTGCGAGGCAGGATTTCGATATCAACTACGTTCCCTGATCCATCGCAGTAACCGTTTTCAACCGCCGGCCTCGTGCCGGTTTTTTTGTGCAACCTGCCGAGGAAATCACGATGCAATCGTTCCCAAACGGTACCACCTTCAGTGTCTCCACCGCGTTTTCTGCAGCGGTCCCGATCACTGCCCTCACCAATGCCGCGCCGCCCGTCGCGAGTGCCGTGGCGCCCCCAGCCGACGGCACCGTCGGCCTGATCGCGTCCGGCTGGGCCGCTCTGAATGAGCGCGTCGCCAAGACGACTGCCATGGTCGCCGGTACCTCGTTCGAGCTGGAGAACATCGATACCACCGATACCGTCAAATATCCGGCCGGTCAGGGCGCGGGCACGTTCACGCCGGTTTCGACGTGGGTCACGCTATCGCAGGTCACCAATGTGCAGAAGTCCGGCGGCACGCAACAGTTCTACAAGTGGCAGTACGCCGAAGACCCGTCCAGCACCCAGAAACAGCGCCCGACGTTCAAGGATGCCAAGACGCTCACCCTGACGCTGGACTACGACCCGGCGCTGGCATGGTACGACGCGCTCACCAAGGCGGATGCGGCGCAGGAAGTGGTCATTCTGAAGGCTCTGCTGCCTTCGGGTGACACGCTGTATTACGCGGTGTACCCGTCCTTCGACGCGGATCCGTCCATGGACCTCAACAAGAACATGGACAACACCGCGACGTTCTCGCTGGTGTCGACGTTGACCCGCTATACGTCCGGGACTTGAGGATAAACCATGTTCAAGATCGACCCAGAACCCACCTTCAAAGCGTCCCTGACCATCGTCGGTCAGGGGCGCGAGCAGGTGTTGAACGTCGTCTATCGCCACAAGCCGCGCTCGGAATACATCGCGCTGCTGGAACGCGTCCGCGCCGGCGAGGTGCAGGTGGCCGATGCGCTGCTCCAACTCGTCGAGAGTTGGGACGCAGACGGACCGTTGGATGCCGATACGATCACGAAGCTGCAGGAAGCCCAGCCCGGCGTCGACTGGGCGATCGTGTCCGGCTACACCGAAGCGTTGACGGTCGCCCGCAAGGGAAACTGACGGCCGCCGTTCGGGCGCTGTACTGGCGGCGTCCGACCGCGGCGGAGCTTGGCGACTTCGGTGTCACGCCGGAAGACTTCCCGGAACCTCACGTGGATCTCTGGCCCGAGAATTGGCCACCGATCCAGTTGTTCACGCGCAACTGCACCCAGTGGCGCGTGGGCATGGCCGGTCCTGTTGGCTTGGATTACACCGTCATCTATCACGAACTCGATCGCACCGGCGTAAAGGGTGACGACTTCGAAGACATGATGGGCTGCATCCGCATCATCGAAACCGCTGCACTCGACGCGATCAACGAGAAATAACCGATGGCCATCGAAGGCGAAAATCTGGGCGTTGCCACGATCTATTTGACCGTGGACAAAACCAGCATGGATGCGACCATCGGCAAGGCCAAGCTGCAACTCGCCGGCATGGGCGCGGAAGCGTCCAAGCAATACGACGCCATGTCTGCGAGTCAGCAGAAGATGGCGCAAGGCCTCGTCAAACAGGCCGATTTGATCAACAAGACCACGGCCGAGCGGATCGCGTACAACGCACAGTTGAAGGTCGGCGGTGCGCTGGGCGATGAAATCGCCGCCAAGGCGCTTGCGAATGCGCAGGCGGCCGTTGGCGCCCAGCAGGACGTTACGGCCGCCACCAAGGCCGCAGCCGACGCCCAGGCCGAAATGGCGGCAGCGGATGATGCGCGCTTCAAGCAGATCGCATCGGACGCAATGGCCGAAGTTGAGGCTCGTCAGGCGATCACCGCGGCAACGATGGAACAGGCGCGTGCAAATGCCGCGCTTGCGGAAGCGAGCGGCGCGGGAGCGGCCGGCGGTGCCGCGCAAGCCATCGGCGCGCTGGATTCCGCGACCGTCACCCGGCAGATCGCCGACTATGCCGCGCTCGATGCGGTGATGCAAAAGCGCGTGGTGACCACGGCAGAGGTTGCGGAGGCCGAAGCCGCACTCGATCGACTGCAAGCCGAGGGCATGATTTCCACCGAGGAACTGGACGCGGCGTTCGCTGCATTGGACAAGGCGACGCTTTCCAACACCGTCGAGCTCGAGGCCAACACGGGCGCCAACCTAGAGAATGCGGCCGCCAAGGGCATCAACTCGCGCACCGCCTATTCGATCTCGGCATTGCTCAGCGACCTCGCAAGCGGCCAGACCAGCCGCGTCAAGCGCGAGCTTGCGGCCATCACCAACGAAACCGGGCTGATGAGCAAGGCTTTCAAGTTCCTTGCGACGCCTGTCGGTGGCGGCATCGCTTTGGCGACGGTCGCCCTGGCGATCTTCGGGAAGATGGTTTATGACCGCGAAAGCGACATCCTCGCCTTCAACAAGGCGTTGGCCGCCACCGGGGATTTTGTTGGCACGACGGGCCTGCAATTGGAAGGCGTCGCTGCGGCGGTAGGACAGTCGACCAGCGATTACAAGGATGCGACGAAAGCGGTTCTGGCGCTGGCCCAGTCTGGCGACGTGGTGGGCAGCCAGATGCAAGCGATGGCACACGTCGCCGCCAACATGGCCGAACTCACCGGTGAATCGGTGGACAAGGTGGTCAAGAGCCTGATCGCGTTACAGGGTGATCCTACTCAGGCGATCGCGAAGACGGCGACCGCCATGGGGCTGCTGACGACAGCGCAATACAACCAGATCGTGGAGACTCAGCAACAGCAGGGTACAACCGCTGCTGCGGCACTCGCGATGAAGGATCTGGCGGACGCTTCGGACAGCGCGCGGGCAAAGCTGGTGGACAACGCCGGCCTCGTGACTCGCGCATGGGACGGCTTTAAGAACGATCTGGCTCAGATTGGGCGCGATATCGCCGACATCGGCGCGCAGCAGTCGGCGGCGGAGCAACTGGCCAATATCCAAAAAGAGATCAACAACACGGCGACGCCCGGAGAGCGAGCCGCGATGGCATCGCATTACGCGCCACAGATCGCGGCCCTGCAGCAACAGCAGCAAACTGAGGCCATGTTCAATGCCGGTCAGGAGTTGGCGAATCAAGTCAAGCAAAAGCATGACCAGGCCTTGGCCGAGGCGCTCAAAAGCACCAAGCAGGGCGACGATGGATTCGTCGCGCAGGCGAAAGTCATCAATCAGAATCGCTACGCGGCGCTGATTGGCATCGTCGATCCTTCCATCCGAGACCGCATCAATGCGGCCTACGACCAGCAGATCCGCGATGCGGTGAAGCGCGCGAACGCGCAGATCAATGAGAACCTGTCACACGGCGGGGGACACAAGACGCACGCCAATCCCGCGGCTACGGCACTCGCAACATTCCAGTCGCAGGTCGGCGCACTGTCCGATAAGGCAACCGTTGATCCGGGCGGCGACAAGGCTCTGACCGCTTTCGATCAGCACATCCTCAAGCTCAATGCGGATTTCGACAAGGCGATCGCAAAGCATGCGGACTTGACCGCGGCGTCGGCGGCCTATCGGGAAGGTGTGGCCGCGCTGAACACGACGCTTGCGAAGCAGGAGGCGCAGGAAAAGGCAGTCACGGATGCCTACGGGAAAAATCTGGACCGTTTGCTGGCGAGCAAAGAGAACGCGATTCAGATCCAGGTCGCGAGTGTCGGTATGGGCACCAAGGAAGTTGCCCAGATGAAAGAGATGAATGCCATCACCCAGCAGCAGGTCGCCGCCGACCAGAAGCTCAATGACCAGCGCGCCAAGGGCACGCTATCCCAAACTCAATACAACACCGAGCTCGCAAAGAGCGATGCTTACTTCGCCAAGCTTAGGGTAGACACGCTCAGCGGCTACACGCAGATGGATCAGACGCAGTCCAAATGGGTGAACGGCGCAATCGCGGCAATGCAGGACTGGGCGGATGCGGGCGCGAACGTGGCCGGGCAGACCGAGACGCTGTTTACCAATGCATTCAGCGCCATGAACGATGCGCTCGCAAACTTCGCGACCACCGGCAAGCTCAATTTCAAATCGCTGGTCACGTCGATCCTGACCGATCTGGCAAAGATGGAATTGCGCATCGCGGAATCGAAGCTCCTGCGGGCCATCGTCGGTATGTTTAGAGGCAGCGGGACGGGCATCGCCAGCAGCTATATGGGTGGCGGCGGCAGTTCGTATGCTGCATCCGGCGTCAACTGGAACGTCGGTGCGCTTGGCAGCGCCAATGGCAATGTTTTCACGGGACCCGGCATCGGCGCCTACGCAAACACCGTCGTTGACAAACCGACGTTCTTCGCGCGCGGTGCCAACATCATGGGCGAAGATGGCCCTGAGGCCATCATGCCGCTATCGCGCGGCCGCGACGGCAAGCTCGGGGTTAAGGCTGCCGGCGGCGGCAACGTGATCAACATCAACACCAACGTGACGGTAGACAAGAGCGGTACGCGCAGCACCACCAGCAGTGACACCAGCGATGCCGCGGCCAAGCAGCTCGCCGGAATGATGGAAGCCAAGGCGAAGGAGGTCGTCGGCCGTGCAATCCAGCCAGGCGGCATCCTTTGGCGCCACGGCGTGGGGCAGGCGGCATGACCGATATCTTCAACTGGCCCTACGTCACCGAGCCGACCGGTACCGTCACGCTGCGCACGCGTTCAGCGCAGTTCGGCGATGGCTATGCGCAGACCGTGCAGGATGGCCTCAATTCCAAGGTCCAGAGCTGGCCCATCTCGCTGACTGGCGACAGCACGTTCATCGATCCCATCGTGGCGTTCCTCGACGCGCATGTCGGCGTGTCGTTTTATTGGACGCCGCCAACCGGCGTGCAGGGCTACTACCAGTGCGCGACGTACACCATCGTCCCGCACGGCAGCGATTTGTACACGCTCACGCCCACCTTCCAGCAGTTCTTCAAGCCGTAAGCCATGACCATCTTCGCCGACGTCCAGGCGCTCGAACCGGGCGCGTTCGTGGAACTGTTCACGCTCGACGGTTCCAGCATCGGCGGTTCGGTGCTGAACTTCCACGGCTACACGCAAGTCGGAACGATCACTTGGCAGGGCGTGCAGTACGAACCGTGGCCGCTGCAGGCCGAAGGCTTCGAGCGCACCAGTGGCCAGCCGCCGACACCCAAGATCAGCGTCGGCAATATCGACGGTTCGATCTCGTCACTGTGCATTGCGTTTCAGGATCTGGTGGGCGCGCCCATCACGCACCATCGCACCTTCGGCAAGTACCTCGATGCGGTGAACTTCCCGGACGGCAACCCGACCGCCGACCCGACGCAGGAACTGCATCCGGAAGTATGGTTCATCGAGCGCAAGGCCAGCGAGGACAATCAGGTCGTCCAGTTCGAGCTTTCCAGCGCCATCAACTTCCAGGGCGTGCAACTGCCGCGCCGGCAGATTATCGCCAATGTCTGCGCATGGATCGCGATCGGCGGCTATCGCGGGCCGCAGTGCGGCTACACCGGCGGGGCGGTCGCGGACTTGAACGATGTCGCCACGAGTGACCCGACGAAAGACAACTGCTCCGGCACCGTCACCGGCTGCAAGTTCCGGTTCGGCAGCGGTCCGCTTCCGTATGGCAGCTTTCCGGCTGCAGGCCTTACGCGCACATGACCCCCGAAACCGCAGACGTCATCCGCGAGCACGCGCTGGCCGAGTACCCGCGCGAGTGCTGCGGCCTTGTCGTGGTGGTGAAGGGCCGCGAGCGCTACTACCGCTGCGTCAACAAGGCGCGCACGCCCAGCGAGCATTTCATTATCGGCGCCGATGACTACGCCTTCGCCGAAGAGGTGGGCGAGATTATGGCAGTCGTGCACTCGCATCCGGATTGTGCCGCGCGCGCTTCGGAAGCTGATCGCGTGGCCTGCGAGGCGTCAGGACTGCCCTGGTACATCGCCAGCATAATCCGCGACCGGGAGGCGCTCAGCGTGCCGGAGATCGGCAGCATCGCGCCGGAAGGCTACAAGGCCCCGCTGGTGGGCAGACCGTTCCATCACGGCGTGCTCGATTGCTATTCGCTGATCCGCGACTGGTACGCGCAGGAACTCGGCATCGAACTCCCCGACTTCGAGCGCCGCGACGGCTGGTGGGATGATGGCCATTCCAGCCTCTACCTGGACAACTTCACCAAGGCAGGCTGCGCGCCGATCACCGGCGCCATGCAGCGCGGCGACATCATCCTGATGCAGATTCGCAGCAAGAATGGCGTGCCGAACCACGCGGCGGTCTATCTGGGCGACGGCACCATGCTGCATCACCTGTACGGTCGGCTTTCCAGTCGCGACGTTTATGGCGGCATGTGGCAGGACTATACTCGGCTGGTGGTGCGGCACGGGGGGTTTGGCACGGGAATTGCTTAGCTTAAAGAGGGTAATCGACGGATTTTTCACATGATTATCATCACCGTACTTATCGCTTTGATCTTGATCGTTGTGCTTTTTTCGTTCGGAGCGGACTCGAATAGGGCGAATTCACTGAAATCGGGGATGCGTGAATTGGGCAACGTGACGCAGCATTCCTACGACACGGTTGTCGCGAAGCTCGGCAAACCCAACGCAATTTCCTCGATGCCACGTGGCCAGACACTCGCCCAATGGGCGTCTCGCGGCTACCACGTCGCAATGTCGTTCGATCAAGATGGCAAGTGCCTCGGCATTGACAGCGAGATCGCGGTATGAAGACCTTCCTTGTGCTCGTCGCGGTTTTTGCACTGGGCGCCTGCTCGACTTCGCCAGTGCGCCCTGAGAGTGCCAAGCTTGTGGCGCGCGACCGGCTGTACATCACCGCGCCACCGGCTGCGAATGATGGCCTCGTGGTCATTGTGCGTGATACTGGAATGGTTGGCAGCGGTTGCCCGATGGCTGTCTATCTCGACGGCGAAAAGGCTGCATTCCTGGCGACGGGCGAGAAAGCCGAATTTCCGGCGCCAGCAGGCAAGCACATGCTCAGCGCCGAACTCGCCGGGAAAGGTCTATGCAGGATGGGGCAGTCAAGCCATGCGAACAGGCGCAGCTTGGTGTTCGATTCCGTGGCGGGCAGAAAGCTTGATTTCCGCGTCGGCTCGGATTCCAACGGGGCGACGATTTTGTATCAAAACTCGCTCTGATTGACCCTTTTACAGAAAGTCTCATAAACCCCGCTCCGGCGGGGTTTTTCTTTTTCAGGACTCGCAATGACCGCGCTCGCGATCAATCCACCACTGCGCACGATTCGGCTCTACGGCGCGCTGGGCTCTCGCTTCGGCCGCGTGCACCGCTTCGCACTGGACAGCAACACGCCGGCGGAAGCCGTGCGCGCACTGTGCTCGCAGCTTCGCGGCTTCGAAGCCTTCCTGATGCAGGCGAAGGATCGCGGGCTCGGCTTCAGCGTATTCGCTGGCAAGCGCAACCTGCGCGAGGAGGAACTGACGCATCCGGCCGGCGACGAAGACATCCGCATCGCGCCGATGATCCTTGGCAGCAAGAATGGCGGCATCTTCAGCATCATTCTTGGCGCAGTGCTGATCGTGGCTGGCGCAGTGTTGACTGCGTACGGTCAAGGGTGGATCGGCGGCCCACTTATCAACGCCGGTATTGCGATGGTTGTCGGCGGCGTCGTGCAATTGCTCGCGCCGCACCCCAAGGGCAGCGCTTCCAAAGACAGCGCCGCCAACACGCCCAGCTACGCCTTCAACGGTCCGGTCAACACCGAAGCGCAAGGCCATCCGGTGCCGCTGCTGTACGGGCGTCTGAAGGTCGGCAGCGCCGTGATCAGCGCGGGCATCGACGTAAAGGACAACTCGGCAGCCTATCCGCCACCCGCGCAACCGTCCTACGGCGGCATGGGCGGCGGCGGCAATCTCAACCGCGGGCGGATCGAAGTCCAATGAGCGAAGTCATCCGCGGCGCCAAGGGCGGCAGCAGTTCGCAGCACGCCGCGACGGAAGCGCCGGACAGCCTGCACAGCATTGCCTACGCCCGGATCCTCGATCTTGTCAGCGAGGGCGAGATTCAGGGGTTTGCGCATGGGTCATCTGGCGCGCTGCAGGACATCTACCTCAACGAAACGCCGATCGCGAACGCCGACGGTTCGCTGAACTTCAAGAACGTGCAGGTGGATTCGCGTACCGGCACGCAATCGCAGACGGTGCTGCCCGGCTTCCCGGACGTCGAGAACGAAACATCCGTCAACCTGGAATTGAAGTCGACGTCCGATTGGACGCAGACAATCACCGATCTCGCGCTATCGGCCATCCGGGTCACGCTTTCGGTGCCCGCGCTTTCGAAGAGCGACACCACGACGGGCGATATCACCGGCTACTCGATTCAGTACGAGGTCGACCTGCAGACCGATGGCGGCAGCTTCACCACCATGCTGACCTCGGCGTTCACCGGCAAGACCACCAGCAAATACCAGCGCACGCACCGCATCGATCTGCCGGCGGCTACGTCTGGCTGGACGATCCGCGTGCACCGCATCACCGCGAATCAAAACCTCGCGACCGTCGCCGACACCATGATGGTCGATTCCTACACCGAGATCGTTGACGCGCAGTTCCGCTATCCGAACTCGGCGCTGGTCGGCATCGTGGTGGATTCCTCGCAGTTCTCGTCCATCCCCACGCGCGCGTATGACCTCTACGGCCGCATCATCAGCGTGCCGAGCAATTACAACCCGACGACGCGCGTCTACACCGGCACCTGGGACGGCACCTTCCAGCCGGCATGGACGGACAACCCGGCGTGGATTTTCTATGACCTGGTGACCAACACCCGCTACGGGCTCGGCCAATACCTTTCCGCGTCGCAGGTCAACAAGTGGGCGCTATACGCGATCGCGCAGTATTGCGACGAGCTGGTCAGCGATGGCATGGGTGGCCAGGAGCCGCGCTTCACCTGCAACCTGTACCTGCAGACGCAGGCGGACGCGTACAAGGTCTTGCAGGACCTGGCGGCGGTGTTCCGCGGCATCGCCTACTGGGGCGCCGGTGCCATCAACGCATCGGCGGACATGCCGTCCGATCCGGTGTATACCTACACCGCAGCCAACGTGATCGGCGGCAAGTTCACCTATCAGGGCTCGGCCAAGAACACGCGCTACACCGTCGCGCTGGTGAGCTGGAACGATCCGAATGACTTCGGCCGCGCCAAGATCGAGTTCGTGCCCGACCGCGACGGCATCGCGCGCTACGGCATCAACATCACCCAGATCACCGCGATCGGCTGCTCGTCGCGCGGGCAGGCGCAGCGCGATGGCTTGTGGACGCTGCTGACCTCGCGGCTCGAAACCGAAACGAACACATTCTCCGTCGGGCTCGACGGCACCATCGCCGTGCCGGGCCAGATCGTCCGCGTCGCCGATCCTGCCCGCGCAGGCAAGCGCCAGGCTGGCCGCATCAGCGCGGCCACTGCAACCGCGGTCACCGTCGACAGCGCCCCCACCGTCGCAGTAGGCGATTCGCTCACCTGCACGTTGGCCTCCGGCGTCAGTGAAACGCACACCGTCACCGGCGTCGCCGGCAACGTGATCAGCGTGGCCTCGCCGGGCTTCTCGACTGTGCCACTGCCCGAGGCGGTATGGGTGGTGGAAAGCACCACCCTGGCTGCGCAGACCTTCCGGGTCATTTCGGTGGCCGAGGACGGAAGCGGCCCGACTCTTTCTTTTCCCATCACTGCGCTGGCCCACAACGCCAGCAAGTTCGACGCGATCGACGCCGGCGCGCCGATCGTGATTCCGCCGATCACGGTGATCCCGCCCAGCGTGCAGCCCGGGCCGACCACCGTCACGATGGAATCCTTCCCGACCGCGAGCGCGGTGCTGACCCAGACCATGCTCACGATCCAATGGGATGCGGTCGACAACGCGGTGTACTACCACGTCGAGTGGCGCAAGGATAACGGCGACTGGCAGCAGGTGCCGATCCAGCGCGGGCTTTCCTACGACGTGCATGCGCGGCCCGGTGTCTACGTCGCGCGCGTCTCGGCGGTCAACGCCAGCGGCATTGGATCGGTGCCGACGGTATCCAGCGCCTATACCGTGGTTGATCAAACGCAGCAGTCGCAGGTGATGCAGTCGCTCGGCACTGAGGTCGCGACCGCGCAGACCGACGCCGACACCGCCAACGCGCAGCTCGCCGACATCGCCAGCGACAACATCCTCTCGCCGGCGGAAAAGCCCACGGCGATGCGCGATTACGCAGTGATCACCACCGAGCAGGCGGGAATCGACGGGCAGGCGGTTTCCTACCTGGGGGCAGCTTCGGCGCAACAGGTCGCCTACGACAACGCCATCTCTGCGCTCACCACCTACCTCGCCGGCCTCACGACCCCCACCGCGTGGAATGATAAGAGCGGCAACACCACCATCGCCGGCGCGACCTTCCAGGCGAACTTCAATACCGTCTATACCACGCGCCAGACGCTGCTGAACGCGATCTATGCCAAGGCGCAGGCGCTTGCGAACGCCGCGCAGGGCACTGCCAACACCGCCAATGCGAACACGCCGACGGTTGGCAATCCGCAATTTTCGCTCGGCCTGGCCGGATGGTCGCCGGATGGTGCGGGCTGGACGGCGCAATCGACGGGATCACCGAACCCGCAGATCACGACGTGCGCGCAGTTCTACAACGGCGCGACGAATGCCGGGCTGTACGACAACACGGCGAATCCGTGCCAACCGGGTGACCGCTTCACGGCGACGGGGCAGATCAAGGGCGCAAGCGGCACCGGTAACGCGTATGTCGGTGTTGCATGGTTCGACAGCGGTAAGGCCCTGATTAGCACTTCCTATGGAAACGGCATCACGGGCACCACCACGGGGACGTCCCGCAGTGTGGGCACCGCACCAGCCGGCGCGGTGTACTGCGAAGTGGTGTGCGCGGTGCTGGGATATACGACAGGCGGCGGCGGCGGCTTGTACGACTTCACTTGCATCACGCTCGCGCCACAGCCGAACAGCCTGTCCGAAACACCGGATGGCGGCGGTCGGTACGCCGCCATCGAGCCGAACGCCGACCAGACGGCGGGCAAGCCACTGTCATCGCTGGGCGGTCGCACGATGGACTACATCGGTGACAGCGCCACGCGTTTCGCGGCGGCGCAGGCCGGTGCGGACAAGACCTCCAGCAACACTGCAGCCGACACCGCCAAGGTCAATGGCGTTGCATCTTCAAGTGTTTCACCAATCGCCGATCTCATGCCGGCAGAAGCTGGGGCAGAAAAGACGGCCGGCAAGAGTCTGACGGTGCTGACCGATCGAAACCTTGGAAACGTCGATGACGGCGGTGGTCGCTACGGCGTCCATCAAGTAGACGGCAATGGTTTGGCTGTCATCGACTTCAGCCAGAGTGCGCACGTCAACAAGAATCTGGACAACATCCTGCCTACGGCAAGTTATGCGCGCACACCTGCGATTTCATGGACGCCGGAAGTCGTACAAAATGCGTCCTTCACGTCGCCGGCCGCGGCGGACGGAACCATCCCCGGATGGACGGGAATGAACGGCATGCTATCAATCGTGCCTGCTGGAGGTCCGCTGGCGCTTCGATGTGTACTCCTGGCAAACGGGGTTGGTGGCGCGTATGAGTCCACCAGCCATGCATGCCAGCCCGGCGAGGTTGTCAGCGCAACGGTAACGTGCGATACCACTGCGGGCAATTCCACCGCACGCGCCCAGATCCAAGTTTTTGACGCTTCCGGTTCCCAACTGACCCCGGCCGGCGCTAGTGACGTGGCCGTCAACATTGGCTACAACACATTCCAAACAGCGTCCCTGTTGGCGACAATGCCAGCGAATGCGGCGAGTTTCAGAATCTTCGTTTATGCGAGTTCGAATGCCGGCACAACGTTTCTTTTGATTAACCCGCGATGCTCCGTCAACGACGTGCGCGTCCCCGGCAGCTCCAAGGCTTACGTTGATTTCACCGACAATACGAGCGGCGGCCATGTCGGCAAGCATCTCGATAACGTGGGCGACGGTCCCAGCGGCAACCGCAGCGCGATCGGGAATGCTGACATCTTCGTCAGCGGCGGCGTGAACCGCGTCGGTCTGCGCGTCGCGGGCAGCGGGCACACGCTCGGCGATCAGCGCAACCTGCTGCCTGTAACGTGGGCGGGCGTGCGTTCGGTGCTCTCGACCTCGCCGATCACGTTTTCGATCACTGCCGGCTCGCCCAATTCCACGGTCAATTTCAGCACGACCGCGTTCACCAATTACGGCGGAGGCCCGGCAATCCCCTACAACGCTGCCAGCGCTTCGCACGGTCAAGTCAATGGCACGACCGCAACCTACTATCTGTTTTTCCGCGATCCCACCAGCGCCGGCGGCTCGCAAACGCTCAACGTGACGGTCTTTCCGCAGACGCTCGCGCAATATCCGGATGCGGTGCTGGTCGGTTCGTGCGTCGTAACGGTCGCGAGCGGGGGCGGCGGCTCTGGCGGCAGTGGATCGGGTGGCGGCGGCTATTGCGTGGCTGACGACATGCTCGTCGCGCCGGGCCGCGTCGCGCGCGATGCCTCAATCGGCGACTCCTTCGATTGCGTGGATTGGCCGACTTCGCGCTTGCACACGTTCACGCGGAAGCTGCTGGCGGTCGAGTACCACTACACCGAATGCGTGCGACTCGTCACCGATGGGGGCGCCGAATTGGACTGTGGCGTCACGACGCCGTTCGATCTGCTGAAGCCGGATGGCGGCGTGAAGCGTGCGCCGGAAATGCTCGACGAGGATATCCTCACCGATTGGGGAGTACAGACTGTGACGAAAATCATTCCGCTTGGCGTTCGGCGTGTTTGCTTCTTCCACTTCGGCGGCATCTCGTATGCCGCCGGCCGCGACCGGCGCCCGCGCTGGATGCGCTGGGTTCCGATGCGGTTAATCCCTCAGCGATTGTTGCCTCGCAAATGGCGGCTCAATCGCATCTATTCCCACAACGCAGGAAGCAAGCCATGAGCTACACCAAAACCAACCCGCAGCCAGCGGGACTCAATCCCGGCGAAACCGCCGTCACGCTGGACGACGGCACCATCGTGGCCGTGCAGGCGACGACGACCGTGCAGGAAAACAGCGGGTGCCCCGTGATCGCGACCACTGCCCGCGCGATCAAGACTGATGGATCGCCGGTCACGCTACCCGACGGCAGCCCCATCGCCTCGGCGTTTCGGCACACATCATGCGCGCAGGAAATCACCGACACGGGCGGCATCGAGGCCGTGCAGAAGTGCGTCCTGATGGTCGTGCTGGGCGAGCCGACCGCGCCGCTCTGGCAAGACCCGTCTGCCGCAACCATGCTCGCCAACGCGAGCATCCGTACGTATCTCGCCAGTGCCGCGCATGCGGGGCCGGTGGATGCGGGGGCGCTGCTGTAACAAGGGGGGCGATCGTATGGCACGAACATGGATCAGCGCCGAAAGCCGGCAGCGGCTACGGCACCGTCAGCACCTGGCCGAACTCGATGCGCAGAATCGGCGGCCGCGATATAGCAAGGTCGACTATCAGCGCCAGCAGCGCGAGGAGCGGATAAAGGAACTGCTGGCGCTCGGACCTCACGACCCAGAAAAATCCTAGCGCAAATCAGGAATTGCGCTGGAACGCGCCTATCGCTATACTTTGCGGCTGATCTGGATACGGGTGCCGGTTGTAAGACTCGGCACGTAGCAGGCCCCCGCTACCAGGCCTTTGTCAGGGAAGCTTCGTTGCTCCCCTGATCCGCAGGATGCGGAACGCCGACTACTGGAAGCGAAAACGGCGACTTAAGGAATGGGCCTTGTGCCCATTTTTTATTTCCGGAATTCATGGAGCGCGATGGAGACCGAAGCAATCGTCGCACGCGTGGCACCGGCCCTGGCGGAACTGGGCCTGGAGTGCCTGGGCGTTGAATGGAACGCCGGACACGGCGGCGGGTTGTTGCGCGTCTACATCGATTCGCTGCAGCACGAGGGCGATGCCGCCAACGCAGTGGGCGTGGACGATTGCGAGGCGGCCAGCCGCGAGATTTCCGCGCTGCTGGACGTGGACGACTCGATCCCCGGGCATTACGTGCTGGAAGTTTCTTCGCCGGGCATCGAGCGGCCGCTGTTCAATGCGGAACAGTTCGCACGTTTCCTCGGCCAGGACGCCAAGGTCACGCTGAAGCTGCCGCGCGATGGACGCCGGCGCCTGCGCGGGAAGATCGCAGCGGTGGATGGCAAGCGCATCGGCATGGAGGTCGATGGCGTGCGGATGGATGTCGCCGACGACGAAATTGAAAGCGCGCACCTGGTTCCGGATTGGGATGCGCTGGGTTACACGCCCAAACCCAAGCCGGGCAAGGGCGCGGATGGTACGAAGGGCGGGAAGCCCAAACGCAGGCATTGATTGAAGCACTGGGTCCCGGCTTTCGCCGGACTGCGGAGGCAGGATGCCGAAGCGAACGCCGAAGGCGGCCCGAAGGGCAGATCACAGGATGTGATCTGTAATGACGACGTTGAGGAATATCGAAGCGCAGTGCGTGCGGCTTCGACGGAGCAAAAGAGATGAATCGCGAATTGTTGATGATCGTGGAGAGCGTGGCCGCCGAGAAGGCGGTGCCGGACGAGGTGATTTTCAGCGCACTCGAGGCGGCGCTGGCCACCGCCGCGAAGAAACGCTACCCCGAGGAAGAGCCGGATATCCGCGTCGCCATCGACCATGAGAGCGGTGACTACGAAACGTTCCGCCGCTGGGAAGTGATCGCCGACGACGGCGAGATGGAATCGCCCGACTGGCAGTTGCGCCTGATGGACGCGGTGGATGAGCGCCCCGGTGCACAGGTGGGCGAGTACATCGAACAGCAGATCGAGAACCCCGAGTTCGGGCGCATCACGGCGCAGGCCGCGAAGCAGGTGATCGTGCAGCGCATCCGCGAGGCCGAGCGCGCGCAGGTGGTCGACGCGTTCAAGGATCGCGTGGGCGAGCTGGTCAACGGCGTGGCCAAGCGCGTCGAGCGCGGCAACATCTACCTCGATCTCGGCGGCAAGGCCGAGGCGTTCATTCCGCGCGACAAGGCCATTCCGCGCGAAGTGGTGCGCGTGGGCGATCGCGTGCGCGGCTATCTGTTCGAGGTGCGCGCGGAACTGCGCGGCCCGCAGTTGTTCGTGTCGCGTACCGCGCCGGAATTCATGATGGAGCTGTTCAAGCTGGAAGTTCCGGAAGTGGGCCAGGGCGTTGTCGAGATCCGCGCCTGCGCGCGCGATGCCGGCGACCGCGCCAAGATCGCGGTGGAAGCGCACGACAAGCGCACCGATCCGATCGGCGCCTGCATCGGCATGCGTGGCTCGCGCGTGCAGGCCGTGTCGAACGAATTGAACGGCGAGCGCATCGACATCGTGTTGTGGAACGACGCGCCCGCGCAGTTCGTGATCAATGCGATGGCGCCGGCCGAAGTGCAGTCGATCATCGTCGATGAGGACAAGCATTCGATGGACATCGCTGTCGCCGAGGACAAGCTGTCGCAGGCGATCGGCCGCGGCGGCCAGAACGTGCGGCTTGCCAGCAAGCTCACCGGCTGGGATCTCAAGGTGATGACGCAGGACCAGGTCGCCGCCAAGAGCGAGGCCGAGCAGGAAGCCGCGCTCAAGCTGTTCATGGACAAGCTCGAGGTCGACCAGGAAATCGCCAACATCCTGGTGCAGGAAGGGTTCTCCACGGTCGAGGAAATCGCCTACGTGCCGACCGGCGAACTGCTGGCGGTGGAAGGCTTCGACGAGGACATCGTCGAGGAGCTGCGTTCGCGCGCCAAGGACGCGTTGCTGACCGAGGCGTTGGCGGTCGAGGAAACCCTCGACGAGAACGCACCCTCTGCAGAGCTGCTGGCGCTGGAGGGCATGGACGAGGAAACCGCGTATGCGCTGGCCGAGCGCGGCATCGTCACGGCCGAAGACCTGGCCGACCAGGCCGTGGATGACCTGATCGACATCGAAGGCATGGACGAGGATCGCGCCGGCGCGTTGATCATGGCGGCGCGCGCGCCGATGCTGGAAAAAATGGAGCAGGAAGCGGCAAGCCGCTGATCCAGGGGCTTGGGTACCGTCGAGACGCGTCTCGATCGCACTGCAACGCGCATCGGGCGCCGAAGACACGAGAGGTTGGACACGATGTCAGACATAACAATCAGGCAACTGGCGAACATGGTGGGCACGCCCGAGG
>Ga0207707_10000423_pt1 | contig 44206 bp, 40 predicted proteins | sample KBSC83BmetaG_FD_184336 | JGI IMG/M metagenome (GOLD analysis project Ga0207707, IMG submission 184336) | Corn rhizosphere microbial communities from Kellogg Biological Station, Michigan, USA - KBS C8-3B metaG (SPAdes) (version 2) | ecosystem: Host-associated > Plants > Roots > Rhizosphere ... | reverse complement strand
GATGCTCGGTCAACTCGGCGCGCAGGATGCGCTCGGTCAGCGCCTTCTTGAGCCCCTGAAAGACCACGTCGAATTCCGCTTGTGTGTGCACGCCCGCCACCAGCGCATCGAGCGTGTCCTCCGTCAGTCCTGCCTCCCGAAACGCTGCCGGCAATTCCCGTTTCTTCCGAGCCATAACTCCCTCCGATTACCTGGGATATGGCTCATACACAAAATTCCGGACAGTCCCCGGGATGCTCCCGTTATGTATGTCGTCCCTCTACCTCTGCACGGCTTCCGCTGAAAGCTTGAGCTTTCTAGCTCGTTGCTCACAGCCTGAGCTCGCCCTCCCGGTCGCGATCCCGCCCCGCCCCACGATGCCCGCGCAGCTCACCTCCCTTCCAGGCCGTGGCTACAACACTACCCCCGCCACTGCGACGACTACCCCCAGCGCCCGCACCACCCCGAGGTGCCCCGCCGCGTTCTCGAACCACTCCCCGACCGTGTGCGCCTCGCCCCCTCTGCCTCCGGCGCCGATCGCGATCGCGGGGATGCCGCGGCTGATCGGGACGTTCGCGTCCGTCGACGCCGTCGCGAGATCGGGCTCGCGGCCGATGAGCTGTGTCGCCTCGAGTGCCGCCGCGACGATGTCGAGCGACGCGTCGGTCTCGCCGCTCGGGCGATCGCCGATCACCGTGATCTCGACCGCGAGCGGCGGCGCGCCGCGCAGGCCGTGCTGGTTCTCCTCGTGCAGCGCCGCGGCGGCGGCGGATCGTATCTCTCCCTCGTAGGTGCGGAGCGCCATCTCCGACGTCGATCGCAGGTCGATCTCGAGCCACGCGTCGTCCGGAATGGCGTTCACCGAAATCCCGCCGCCGATGCGCCCCACCGACAGCGTCGTGCGAGGCATGGCTGGGAGCGCGATGCGGGCGAGCGCCGCGCCGGTGATCGCCGCCGCGTGCACGGCGTTCGGCACTCCGAACGCCGTCCAGCTATGCCCGCCCGCGCCGCGGAAGAGTACGCGAAAGCGACGCGAGCCGAGCGCGCGGTGCACGATGCGCTCGTCGCCGGCGCCGTCGAGCGCGATCGCCGCCGCGGCGTGGCTCATCTCGCTCGCGAAAAGCGCCTTGGCGCCGCGCAGATCGCCCGAACCCTCTTCGCCCGTGGTGGCGACGAACACCACCGGCGCACGCGTGCGAAGCGAGGTGCCGTCGATCGCGCCAGCGATGGAGAGCATCGCCGCAAGCCCGCGCCCGTTGTCGCCGATGCCGGGTCCGATGAGCCGCGGACCATCGCGCTGCACGCGAAGACTGACGGTGCGCGGAAAGACGGTGTCGAGATGCGCGCAGATCACCACCGGCGGCTCGTCGCGTGAACCCGCGCGCGTGGCGATGACGTTACCCGCGGCGTCGGCGTGTACGTCGCTCAGGCCGAGCGCGCGGAACCGCGCCGTTACCCACGCGCCGCGCTCTCGCTCCTCGCCCGTGGGGGCCGCGATCTCCGAGACGGCGATCTGCGATTCGATGGTCTCGGCGTCGCGCGCGGCGAGCGATGCGCGCGCCGTCGCGAGCGGGGGCGCATCCCACAGTGCGCGGAGCTGGCTAGACACGTCCATGTGTGTTAATTGCGCTCGCAGAACGCGGCGCGCAAGTGGCGCACTCGTCCGGCGGACGTTAGTCTCAACGCGGCGGGCTCCCCTGTTAAACTTGATTCCATATGCAAGAGCACGAGCTGATCTACGACTGGAATCTGCGCTCGCCAGGCTTCTCGTGGGAGCACTGCCGTGTGGAGCTCAACGACGAGACGCTGCGCGATGGGCTCCAGTCGCCATCGGTGACCGATCCGGGCATCGACGACAAGCGGGCGCTGCTGCACCTGATGGCGGATCTCGGGATCGCGGCCGCGAACATCGGGCTGCCGGGCGCGGGCCCGCGCACCCGCGCCGACACGCTGGCGCTCGCGCGCGAGATCGTAACTGCGAAGCTCGCGATCTCCGCCAACTGCGCCGCGCGCACGCTCGCGGCGGACATCGTGCCCATCGCGCAAATCGCGCAGGAGAGCGGGCTCGCGATCGAGGCCGCGACGTTCATCGGCTCGTCGCCCATCCGCCAGTACGCGGAAGACTGGACGCTCGACACGATGGTTCGCGTGAGCGAGGACGCCGTGCGCTTCGCGGTGGGCGAGGGGCTCGACGTCATGTTCGTCACCGAGGACACGACGCGCGCGAAGCCCGAGACGCTCGTCGCGCTCTACGGCGCGGCGATCGCGAGCGGCGCGCGGCGCGTGTGCCTGGCGGACACCGTGGGGCACGCGACGCCCGACGGCGTGCGCGCGCTCGTGCGCTTCGTGCGCCAGGAGATCATCGCGCCCACGGGCGAGGACGTTCGCATCGACTGGCACGGCCACCGCGATCGCGGCAACGGGCTCGCCAACTGCATGGCCGCTATCGAGGCGGGAGTGGATCGGGTGCACGGTACCGCGCTCGGCATCGGCGAGCGGGTGGGGAACGCCGAGATGGATCTGCTCCTCATCAACCTCCGGCTGCTCGGCGCGCACCGCCACGACCTCCGCCGTCTCCCCGAGTACACGGCGCTCGTTTCGCGCGCGCTCGGCGTGGCGATCCCGCCGAGCTATCCGGTGTTCGGCGAAGACGCGTTTCGCACCGCCACGGGCGTCCACGCGGCGGCGATCGCCAAGGCGCAGAAGAAGGGCGACGCGTGGCTCGCCGACCGCATCTATTCGGGAGTGCCGGCGGGCGACTTCGGGCTCGCGCAGCGAATCGAGGTCGGCCACGTGTCGGGGATCTCGAACGTGCGCTCGTGGCTCGAGGTGCACGGCTACGATTCGCCCAGCGAGGCGCTGTGCCGCTACGTGCTGGACGCGGCCAAGCGCGCCACGCGCACGCTGCGCGACGACGAGCTCGCGGCGCTGGTGACGGAGTTCGAGCGCCAGCCGGCCACGGCGTGAGCACATCGCTCTCCGCTGTGATCGACGGCTATCTCGATCTGCGTTGGCGGCTGAATCCCGTGGAGGCGACGTTTCACGGCGTCCGGGAGTTCGACGGACAGCTCGCCGCGTACGACTCGGAGTCGGTGCGCGAGCAGCTCGCCGCGCTCGCGAGCTACGAGAGCGCGATCGAGGAGGCCGAGGCGGGGACGCTCGCGGAGGAGATCGACCGCACCGCCGTGTTGCACTCGGTGCGTCACGAGATGCTCGTGCTCGAACGCGAGATGCCGTTCGCGCGGAATCCGGCGCATCATCTGTGGCACGCCGTGAACGGAATATTCCTGCTGCTCGCGCGGCGCCCCGCGGACTCCGCCGACCGCGCCGCGTCGCTGCTCGCGCGGCTCCAGGCGCTCCCCGAATTTCTCGAAACGGCCGCGCAGGTGATCACGCGGCCCGACTCGACTCTCGTCGGCGTGGCGCGCGCGATGATTCCCGGCGCGATCTCGCTCGTCCAGGACGGGCTCGACGATCCGGCGCTCGACCTGTCGATGCTCGATCCGCTCGAGCTCGAGCGCGCGCGGGTGCTGGCAGTGGAGTCGATCGACGGCTTCGCGGAGGCGCTCTCCGAGATGGAGGCGCGCGCCGGAGAGAACTTCGCCATCGGGCGCGAGCTCTTCGATCGCAAGCTGCACACGGCGCACATGATCGCGGACAACGCGGATGAGCTGCTGCGATTCGGCGAGCGACTCCGCGCCAGCGCGATCGCCGAGCTCGAGCAGATCGCGATGGAGATCGATCCGCACGTGCCGTGGCGGACGGTCGCCGAACGGCTCCGGAACGACATGCCGTCGCCCGAGAGCGCGCTCGACGAGTACCGGGAGGCGATGGAGGCATCGCGAAGCTTCACGATCACGCGCGACCTCATGCCGGTGCCCGACGCCGAGCTCGACGTGGTGCCGACGCCGAACTTTCTGCGCCCGCTCATCCCGCTCGCGGCGTACCAGGGGCCGGGCGCCTTCGATCCGGTGCAGCGCGGGCTCTTTCTCGTGACGGTGCCCGAGAACGGCGAGTCGTGGAGCTCCCACTGCCGCGCCGAGCTGCCGAGCACGGCGCTGCACGAGGGAGTGCCGGGTCATCATCTGCAGATGTCACTGGGGAACCGGCTCGAGAGCATCCCGCGCCGCGTGCTCTCCACGCCCGCCGCGCGCGAGGGGTGGGCGCTCTACTGCGAGTCGCTCATGGCGGAAATGGGCTTCCTCGACTCGGCGGCGGAGCGATTCTTCCAGGCGCATAATCTGTTGTGGCGAGCCGTGCGCGTGATCCTGGATGTGTCCTTGCACACGAAGGGGATGTCGATGGACGAGGCGGCCGCGCGGCTGCAGGACGAGCTCGGATTCGAGCCGCACATCGCCCAGGCGGAGGCGAAGCGATACTGCGCGAATCCGACGTATCAGCTGTGCTACGCCGTCGGGCGCCGCGACATTCTCGCATTGCGGGACGATCTGCGGCGAGCGCGGACGGACGAGTTCACGCTCGCGTCGTTCCACGAGGAGCTGCTGCAATACGGTGCGCTGCCAACTGCGCTGGCGCGCTGGGGGATGGGGCTGTCGGCGGGAGAGTAGCGCGCGACCACTCACACGGGAGAGCGAGTATGTGGTGCAGGTTGATGGCGGTGGCGCTGGCGGCTGGTGCTGTCGCGGCGTGCAACGGCGAGAAGAAGTCGCCGGCGCCCGACACGACGGCCGCGGCGGCGCCGAAGGCGGCGCGAACGGACTTCAGCTCGGGCGGCCCCTATCTGTTCGTGTCGAACGAGGATGGAAACGACGTCACGGTGATCGACGCGAACACCGACAGCGTAGTCGCCACGCTCGATCCGGGGCAGCGGCCGCGCGGCGTGCGCGTGAGTCCCGACGGCACGAAGCTCATCGTGGCGGTGAGCGGGTCGCCGAAGGGCGGTCCCGGAGTGGACGAGAAAACGCTCCCCCCCGCCGATCGCTCGAAAGACGGGATCGCGGTGATCGACCTCGCGACGGGGAAGAAGGAGGCCAATCTGCCCGGCGGCCTCGATCCGGAATCATTCGCAATCTCGAGCGACGGCAAGCGGATCTACGTGTCCAACGAAGATGGCGGGACGCTGACGATCATCGATGTGGGCGAGCGCAAGATCGAGAAGGCGGTGAAGATCGGTGAAGAGCCGGAGGGCGTGCAGATCCGCCCCGACCAGAAGGTGCTGTACGTGACCAACGAGGCCAGCGGTACGGTGTCGGTGCTCGACCTCGCCTCGAACAAGATCGTCGCCACGATGCCGACGGGGAAACGTCCGCGCGGCATCGCCTTCACGCCCGACAGCAAGAAGGCGTACATCACCAACGAGGTCGGTGGAACGGTGACGGTGATCGACGCCGAAAAGAACCGCGTGCGGAAGCAGATCAGGATTCCGGGGGACGGCGCCAAGCCGATGGGCGCGGCGATGTCGCCCGACGGGTCGCGTCTCTACATCACGACGGGGCGCGGCGGCACGGCCGCGGTGATCGACACGAAGAGCGACAGCGTGGTGGCGACGTTCCCGGTGGGGAAGCGTCCGTGGGGGATCGCGGTGTCCGCCGACGGCAAGCGGATCTACACGGCGAACGGACCGTCCAACGACATCTCGGTGATCGACGCGAGCACGAACCAGGTGGTGAAGCGCATCGCGGGCGGAAAGTCGCCGTGGGGCATCGCGATCTCGAAGTGATCTCGTAGCGCGGCCGGCCGCTCAGCAGCAGCGGCCGCCGGTGCCCTCGTAGCGCCGCCGCTCCCGCTCTCGCGCGAACTCCTCGGGCGAGAGCGGTACGGTGCCGGGATGGTGCGTGCGCACGTGTGCGAGGTAGCGCGCGTAGTCCGGCGCACCGACGATCGCGCGGATCGTTCGCGCGACGCGCGCGAGCATCGACGCCGGATGCGGCTCAGTGGCCGGCCGGCGCACTCGACGGATGGCCAATGGTGCGATCGAACAGGTCGTAGATGCGGCCGTACTCGTCGGCCCAGCTCGTGGGCCGCACGAAGTCGTGCCGCTCCACGGGATAGACCGCGAGGTCCCAGTTCTTCTTCCCCAGCTCGATCAGGCGCTGGGTGAGGCGCACGATGTCCTGGAAGTTCACGTTGTCGTCCACCATGCCGTGCAGCATCAGCAGGTGCCCTTCGAGCCCGTTCGCGAAATAGATCGGCGATGACTGATGATACGCAACCGTGTCCTTGTCGGGCTCGTTCAGGATGCGCGACGTGTACCAGTGATTGTAGTGCGCCCAGTCGGTCACGCTCCGAATGGCCGCGCCCGCGCCAAAGTGCTTCGGCTCGGTGAACATCGCCATCAGCGTCATGAATCCGCCGTAGCTGCCGCCGTAGATGCCGATGCGCATCGGGTCGATACCGAACTTGTCGTGCAGATACTTCGAGCCATCCACCTCATCCTGGAGGTCGCGACCGCCCATGTGGCGGTAGATCGCGGTGCGCCAATCGCGTCCGTAGCCAGCCGATCCGCGATAGTCCATGTCGATCACCACGTAGCCCCTGGATGCCAGGTAGTGGTTGAACATGTACTCGCGAAAATAGTACGACCAGTAGTCGTCGACTTCGTGAAGGTAGCCGGCGCCGTGCACGAAGATCACCGCCGCGCCGTTCGGCTGCGCGTGCATGTCCTTGGGCTGGTAAATGCGCGCCGGCACCTGCGCGCCGTCCGACGCGGGGATCATCATGATCTCCGGCGTGATCCACGGAAAGCTCAGCCACTCCGCCGTTGGCGAGAGCGTGAGCCTCGACTCCGCCGCGCCGGGCTGGTTCTTCATCACGTACAGCTCCGGGGGACGATTGGCGGTGGAGTACACGTCCGCGAGCAGCTGCTCGTTGGGCGACACCACCACCGTGTGTCCGCCCTTGGTGCGCGTGATCTGTGTTCGCGCGCCGCCGCCAACCGCCATCCGGTAGAACTGCTGCTCGAACGGCGACTGCTCGCTCGTGTGCAGATAGAAGTCACGCTGGTCCGACGAGAGCGAGACGTCGTCGACCTCCCACTTCCCCTTGGTGAGCTGGCGCTTGTCGCTGCCATTTGCGGCCATCGAATACAGATGCGCCCACCCGTCCGCCTCCGACACGAACCAGATGCGCTTGCCGCCATCGAGCCACCCCTCGGCGCCGAACGCGGGTCCTTCCACCCAGGCCGAGTCGCGCAGCGTGTCGAGCGCTGACAGCGCGCCCTTCGCGCCCACGGTGCAGATGTAGCGCGTCTTCCAGTCGAAGCTCACCGCGAAGACGAGCGCGAGCGTCCCCGCATCGTTCCATCCGGTGACACTGATGAAGCCCGGCGCGTTCGTCGTGTCGCCGGGGATGAGCGGAAGCCACTTGGGATCGCCGCGCGTGAGCGGCACGTATGCCACGCGGGCGCGGTCCTGCGCGTCGCCCACCTTCTCGCGCGACTTCTGGTCCTCCGTGTATCCGCTCTTCGTCACGTAGTGCGGAATCTCGACGTCCTTCTGCTTGTCGCCCGCCGGAACGTTGGTGACCAGAATGAGCGCGTCGCCGGCGGGGGACACGGAGAGCCTGCGCACCTGCTCGTCCTTTTGCAGCCAGAGGGTGGACGGCCGCAGCGAGTCGAGCAGCGCCTTCTCGTGCTTCCTGAGCGAGTCCGCATGCACCTGATCCTTGATCACGTCGAGCAGCGCGATCTGCTGCGCCTCGAGCGCGGCGCGCTGGCCCTTCAACTTCTCGTCCTCCTCGTCCTTCGGCTTCGGTCCCGCGCGAATGTCGGTGAGCTGGCGCTCCTCGCCCGAGGCGAGATCGAACGAGAAGGCGTTGTTGTCGCGCACGAAGAAGACGTGTGCCGCGGTTCTGTCGAAATGCGCATCGCGCTCGCGCGCCACGGTGTTCGTGAGCCGGCGAACGGAGCCAGTGCGCAGATCGACGACGAAGATGTCGCCGTTCCACTCCACCGCGCGCAGTCGCCGGGTCGCCGACAGCTCCCCGTCCGCTGCCGCCGGACCCAGGCTGTCCATCTGTATCACGGTGAGCGACTCCGGTACCGCGCCCGGTTCCGCGCGCACGCGATAGGACGCGAGCGGCGCGCGCCAGTCGGTGCCGGGCGGATTCCACGAGAAATAGATCCAGCGGCTGTCCGCGGACCATCGCACGTCCGTGGGCGCCCGACCCACGAGATCGTGGCCGCGCATGATCCCCTTGATCGAGAAATCGAAGGAGCTGGCGGGAGTGGCGGCGGGCTGCTGCGCGGCGAGCGACGTGAGGCCGCACAACGAGGCGGCCGCGATGAGCGGGAGGCGCATGACTCGGGACTGGAGACGATCACGAGGGCGCGCGAGAGCCGCGCGCGGGACGTCTCTACTCAAGCACGCGGACGCGGGCCTCGCAAGGTTCAGCCGCTTGCGGCGCGATGCGAGATGTCGACGATCTGCTCGAACCCGGCGACGCGGCCCGCCGCGTTGATGCGCGCGGTGAGCTCTCTCCGCAGCGAAGGGTTGCGCAGCACGCGAATGATCGCGGACGCCATCGCGTCCGCGTCGCCGGGAGGCACGAGGATGCCGTTCTCGCCGTCGCGAACCACGGAGGCGAGGCCGCCCACGCGGGTGGCGACCAGCGGTACTCCCGCGCTCAGCGCCTCCACCGCGGCGAGCGATACGCCATCGTCGGTCGCGGACACCACGGCCAGATCGCAGAGGCGGAGGTGCGCGGCGATGTCCTCGCGCATTCCCGCGAAGATCACGAACGGCGAAATGCCGAGGCGCTGCGCCTGACGCTCGAGCGCATCGCGCTCCGCTCCCTCGCCCACCACGAGCAGCCGCGTCGACGGCACCGCGGCGCGCACGCGCGGAAACGCGTCGAGGAGGTAGCGCGTGCCCCTCACCGGGAAGAAGCGCGTCACCGCGCCCACGATCAGCGCATCGTCGCTCAACCCGTAGCGCTTGCGGAGCACACCGGATGGACGCGCGATGACCTCCGCCGAGCGGCGGCGCGACGGATGCTTGCCGCGCACGAGCGCGAGCCGCTCTTCCCACAGCACCGTGCGCCCCACCCCTTCCGATACCGCCACGAGCGGCTCGAAGCCGAGCACGCGGGCCGCCTTCCCGATGTCGAACACGTGACTCTTCGTGAAGAACTCCAGGCGGCCACGCATCGCGCCGCCGAAGGTGCCGAATCGCTCCGACGCCCACATGAGCATCCGCGTCGACAGCTCGGGGATGTGCACCTGCGGCCGCGTGACCCCGATCGCGCGCGCGATCACCGTGATGAGCTCATCGAGCGACAGATGCTCGGGACCGCCGAGGATGAACGACTCGCCCACCGCGTCGTCTCGTGTGGCAAGGAGCTTGAGCCCGCGCACGAGATCCTCCACGTGAATGGGGTGCACGCGAGCCGTGCGGGCACCTGGAATCACGACGTGCCCGCGGCGCACCGAACGCATCATCCGGCGAAAACGCCGATCGTCCGCACCGTACGTCCACGTAGGGCGCGCCACCGCCACCGGCAGCCCGCACTCGCGAACGAACAGCAGCGCCAGCCGCTCGGCCTGCAGCTTCGACAGCTCGTAGCCGTTCGTGGGGCGAAAGGCGGATTCCTCGTTCGCGGCGCCCGGACCGGTGTCGCCGTGCACGCGCGCGGTGCCGCAGTGCACGATGCGGCGCACCTCCGCGTCCATCGCCGCCTGCATCACCAGCCGCGTGCCCTGCACGTTGATGCGCCAGTGGTCGCGCGCCTTGGTCACCCGCTCGCCGGAGGAATCGGCGAGATGGTACACGACCTCGCGGCCACTCATCGCGTGAACGACATCGGCGCGTTCCGTGATCTCGCCCGCCACGATCTCGCACTCCGCGGGGAGCAGCGCGCGGGCGCGCTCGAGCGCGTGCGTCATCACACGCACGGCGTGTCCCTCGCGCACGAGATTTCGTACGAGATGGAGACCGGAAAAGCTCGTTCCGCCGGTGACCAGAATTCGGTCCATGCCGCTCCGCTTCATGAGACGATTCCAACGTTCGAGCTCCCGATCGCGGAGCCCGCGCACATGGGAACCAGCAAGGTCGAGGCCGATAGCACCGTCAGTCGCCGGATACGGGAAACGCCGCAGGTTGAAAGGGGAGCTCGGTACTCCGTGCCGGTTTGCGCCCCGAGATCACCATCACCCATTCGTGCAGCGAGGCCAACAGAACGACGATCACTGCGGCGATAAAAAATGCAGCGACCCCAGCATCGAGCCTGTCGTTGATCGCCATTCGCGCCGCCGCGGCCGCGCTCGCAACACCGGGCGGAAGCACACCTCCGTGCGCCGCCCGCGTAAGCAACTCCGCATGTGCCAGAAAGCCAAGCGCCGGATCGGACGCCCAGATTTTCTGATACCCCGCAGTGAGCGTGACGATCACCAGCCACGACAGCGGCAGGATGGTGACCCACGCATACCGCGCGCGCCCCATCTTGATGATCACCGTGGTGCCCACGCAGAGCGCGACGGCCGCGAGCAGCTGATTCGAGATTCCGAAGAGCGGCCAGAGCGAGTTGATCCCGCCGAGCGGGTCGTTCACGCCCTGGTACAAGAAGTAGCCCCACATCGCCACGAATACTGCGCTGGAGATCACAGTCGCAGGGTACGACGCCAGACGCCCGATCGGCGCCCAGAGGTAGCCGCCGAGATCCTGGAGCATGAAGCGGCCCACGCGCGTGCCGGCGTCGATGGTCGTGAGAATGAAGAGCGCCTCGAACATGATCGCGAAGTGGTACCAGAGGGCCATAGCCGTGCCGCCGCCGAGGACGTTCGAAAACAGATGCGCCATCCCCACCGCCAGGCTCGGCGCGCCGCCCGTGCGCGAGAGCAGCGACAGCTCGCCCACGCGCGACGCGAGATCGCGCATCTCCGCCGGCGACACCGTGAATCCCCACTGCGCGATGGCGTGCGATGCGCTCTCCACGGTGCTGCCGAGAAAGGCGGGGCTGGCGTTGATCGCGAAGTAGACGCCGGGCGTGAGCAGGCACGCGGCGATGAGCGCCATGATCGCGACGAACGACTCCATGAGCATTCCGCCGTACCCCACCAGCCGCGCATCGCCCTCGCGCGCCAGGAGCTTGGGCGTGGTTCCCGACGCGATGAGCGCGTGGAATCCGGAGATCGCGCCGCAGGCGATCGTGATGAACGCGAACGGGAAGATCGTGCCGGCGAAGATCGGTCCGCCACCGTGCGCGAAACGCGTGAGCGCCGGCATCTGCAGCGGAGGGAGCACCAGGATGATGCCGGCCGCGAGCCCGATCACCACGCCGATCTTCACGAACGCGGAGAGGTAGTCGCGCGGCGCGAGCAGCAGCCACACCGGCAGCACCGATGCAGCGAAGCCGTACACCATGATCCAGATCGAAAGCGTCTGACGCGACAGCGTGAATCGCGCCGCGACGTCCGGGTGCTCGGCAGCCCAACGTCCGGCGAAGAGGGCACCGACCAGCAGCACCAGTCCGATCGCGCTGGCCTCGAGCACGCGGCCGGGGCGCAGCCAGCGGAGATGCACGCCCATGAGCAGCGCGATGGGGATCGTGAGCCCGATCGTCACCACGCCCCACGGGCTCGCGGCGAGCGCGTTCACCACCACGAGCGCGAGCACGGCGATGAGCACGATCATGATGCCGAGGATGGCGACGAGCGCGGTTGTCCCGGCCACGGGGCCGATCTCGTCGCGCGCCATCGCGCCGAGCGATCGTCCGTTGCGCCGCACCGACGAGAGGAGGATGACGAGATCCTGCACGGCGCCGCCGAGCACGACACCGGCGATGATCCAGATCGCGCCGGGGAGAAATCCGAACTGCGCGGCGAGCGTGGGCCCCACCAGCGGCCCGGGGCCGGCGATCGCCGCGAAGTGGTGGCCGAACACGATCCACCGGTTCGTGGGCAGGTAGTCGCGTCCATCCTCGAGTCGCACCGCCGGCGTGGCGCGCAGATCGTTCACGGCGAAGATCTTCGCGGTGATCATTCGCGCATAGAAGCGGTACCCCACGGCGTACGAGCAAAGCGCGGCGACGAGCAGCCAGCCGGCGCTGATGGTCTCACCGCGCGAGAGCGCGAGCCGCGCGAGGGCCGCGGCACCCGCGATCGAGACGGCGAGCCAGCCTGCTATCGAAAGGAATCGGCGCATGAGGGCGAATATGTACGCCCTGCTGCGCGCGCGGCCAGGTGTCGGCCGGTTGATGGTGGTCGTGCCGGGAGCGGGATGCTGCGCGTCCATCATCGGTATCCCTGCGCTCGCGCCTCTTTTAGCTTTCCCGCTTCAAGGATGATGTCCGTGAAGATTGTCGCCGCACTCGCCGCCACCATGCTCGCCGGTCCCGTGCTCGCACCGATATCGGCGCGTGCGCAGGGGAAGGCGCCGCCCGCGCACCAGCACGTGCTGGCGGCGTTCGCGACGCGCCGGCTGATCATCCTGCCCACGCACTATCTCCGCATGAACGACTCGCTGAACTGGGCGGGACAGATCTCCGATCGCGAGGCCTACCTGTCGTCGCTCGACGCCGAGATGGAGTTCGCGTTCTCGGACCGTGGCGTGAAGAAGGTGTGGGTGTTCCCGGCCGCGCTCGAGGCGATGGCGAAGCGCAACCAGCCGTACGCACCCGACCCGCACGGGATGGCGGCGCAGTGGCTGCGCTATCCCGGCCCGAAGCGCCTGCCGGAACAGCTCCCCGACCCGCTCGCGTCGCAGCTCCGCACCCTCGCCGCGCTGCAGGAAGATGGACAGCTGATCCTTCTGCCCATCGAGCTGCGCTTCGAGCCGGTGCCGGGCGGGAAGGAGTGCGCGGTGCTTCGCTTCGCGATCTTCGATGCGGTGCGCGCCAAGATCATCTACATGGCGGATGTCGCCAGCGATCCGGAATCGAGCTTCGGTCCGGCGCTCGCGGCCAGCCTCGCGGGCCATCTCGCCGACCAACTCGGACCCCCGAACGAATGAGCACAGCAATTCCCGTCACCCTGATTCCCGGCGACGGGATCGGGCCGGAGATCGTCGACGCAACGTTGAAGGTGCTGGAGGCGGCGGGTGCCGCGATCGAGTGGGACCGGCAACTTGCCGGAATGGCGGCGCTGAATGCCGTGGGCGACCCGATGCCAGTGGCGACGCTCGAGTCGATCGCCCGCACGGGGGTCGCGCTCAAGGGGCCGCTCGAGACGCAGATGGGGAGCGGCTACCGCAGCGTGAACGTCGCGCTGCGCATGCGCTTCGATCTCTTCGCGAACGTTCGCCCGGCGCGCACCCTCCTCCCGAACGGACGCTACAGCAACGTGGACATCATCCTCGTTCGCGAGAACACGGAGGGGCTCTACAGCGGCGTGGAGCACTACGTGAAGATCGGGAACGACGATCACGCGGCGGCCGAGTCCGTGGCGATCATCACGCGCGCGGGGGCGGAGCGGGTGATCCGGTTCGCGTTCGAGCACGCGGTGGCGCGGGGGCGCAAGAAGCTCACGCTGGTGCACAAGGCGAACATCCTCAAGCTCTCGCAGGGCCTCTTTCTGGACACCGGGCGCAAGATCGCGAAGGAGTACGAGGGGCGGATCGTGTTCGAGGAGCGCATCATCGACGCGATGGCGATGCACCTGGTGCTCAACCCCGAGCGGTTCGACGTGATCGTGACCACGAACATGTTCGGCGACATCCTTTCGGACGAGATCTCCGGGCTGGTGGGCGGGCTCGGGCTCGCGCCCGGCGCGAACATCGGCGAGAAGGCGTCGATCTTCGAGGCGGTGCACGGCACGGCGCCGGATATTGCGGGCAAGGGGATCGCAAATCCGGGGGCAGTCGTCCTCGCGGCATGCCTGATGCTCGACCACATTGGCGATGCCCGCAACGCGAACCGAATCCGAAGCGCGATCTACGACGTGTTGCACACCCGCTATTCGTTGACCGCCGACCTGGGCGGAACGGCCAGCACCACCCAATTCGCGGACGCCATCATCTCGAAACTGGCGTGACCACCGTTCTCCACGTTTCCGATCTGCACTTCGGGCCGCCGGCCGTGCCGGCGCAGCTCGACGCGATCGCGCAGATCATTGCCACGCGGCGCTTCGACGTCGTCGCGATCTCGGGAGACCTGTCGCAGCGCGCGCGGCCCGGCGAGTTCCAGGCGGCCCGCCTCTTTCTTCGTGACACCGCGAAGGTGAGCCGCACCATCGTGATCCCCGGCAATCACGACGTGAAGTGGTGGCGCGCGCCGCTCGGCGTCGGCTCCCGCGAGTCCGCGATCGCGAACTACAAGCGCTACATCTCGGCCGAGCTCGAGCCGGTGCTCTCGGTTCCCGGCGTCACCTTCGTGGGCGTGAACACCGCGCAGGGAGTGGTGCCGGGCACTCTCACCTGGAATCCGCGCGACGTGGGTGTGGTGGGGGATCTCAGCGCCGCGCAGATTCTGGAGGCGAAGGCACGGTTCGAGCAGGCGCCCAGGGGCGATCTGCGAGTGATGGTGATGCACCACAACCCGCTGCGCGGCGAGATCTCGAACCGGTTCGGCCTCTCGCATCCGAAGCGCGCCGCGAGGGCGTTCGCCGATCTGCACATCGACCTCGTGCTGTGCGGCCACGATCACCAGGAGGGGGTACAGCACGTGGAGCACACGCCGTTCGGCACGATCGTGTGCACGGCCGGCACGGTGTCCAACCGCACGCGCGGCCAGCGCCCGTCCGCGATGAACGTCGTCACGCTCTCGCCGCAGGCGATCGTGATCGAGCCACAGATCTGGTCCGTCGACAAACAGAACTTTCTCCCGGGATCCAGCCAACGCTTCGCTCGATGAGAGCATTCGTCGCCGCACGCGTGAACCAGCTGTTCCAGCTCTTTCTCGAATTCGACGAGCCGCCGCGAAACGCCGAGCAGCTGCTGCACCGCCTGCGGGTGTACGGGCTCAAGGGCATCACGAAGGTGCGGCTCACGTCGAATCGCGCGGTGATGGTGAGCTTCAAGGGCGCGGAGCTGCGCGTCCACAAGGGCTACCTCAGTGCGCCCGAGGATGTGCTGCGCGCCATCGTGCGATTCGTGCAGGGGCGCACGCGCACCGAGCGACAGGCCGCGCAGCAGGTGATCCTCACCCACCCCGTGGCGGCGATGCACAGGGCGCCGGTGCGGCGTCCCGGGCGCCCGGACCCGCACGACCCGGTGCTGCTGCGCGAGCTCGCCCACTGGCACCAGGAGTACAATCTGCGGCACTTCGGCGGAGCGCTGTGCGAGATCCCGATTCGGCTCTCCGGGCGCATGCGCTCGCGGCTCGGGCAGTACACCGCGGCCACGCAATACGGCGAGCCCGCCGAGATCACGATCAGCAGGCGGCACATCAAACGGCATGGCTGGTCGGAGGCGCTGCACACGCTGCTCCACGAGATGGTGCACCAATGGCAGGCGGAAACCGGGCTGCCCATCGATCACGGGCCGATGTTCCGCGCGAAGGCTGCCGCCGTGGGGATCGCGCCGCAGGCGCGCCGCGAGCTGCGCTGCGCCGCCCCCGCGGCGCGCGTGGTCACGCAGCAGGAACTGGGGTTGCGCGCGGCGCGCCAGAGCTGACGCGCGACGCCGCGCCAGTCCTTTGCCCACGCCCCTCGCGGGCGTAGCTTTATCGCATGCAAGATTTCTTCGATATCGACAGCGCGCTCTCCGAAGAGGAGCGCGCGGTGCGTGACAGCGTCCGCCAATTCGTCGATGAGCGCGTGCTGCCGGTGATCGGCAGCTGCTACGTGGAAGGTCGATTTCCCAGGGAGATCATTCCGGGGCTGGCCGAGCTCGGTGTCTTTGGCGCCAACCTGCCGGAGGAATACGGCTGCGCGGGGCTCAACAACGTCGCCTACGGGCTGATCATGCAGGAGCTCGAGCGCGGCGACTCGGGAATCCGGTCGTTCGCATCGGTGCAGGGCGCGCTCGCGATGTATCCCATCTTCGCGTTCGGCAGCGAGGAACAGAAGAAACAGTATCTGCCGAAGATGGCGACGGGCGAGATCATCGGCTGCTTCGGGCTCACCGAGCCGGATTTCGGATCGAACCCCTCGGGGATGATCACGATGGCGAAGGAGCAGCCGGATGGCACGTGGCTGCTCAACGGCGCCAAGATGTGGATCACCAACGGCTCGACGGCGAAGATCGCGATCGTGTGGGCCAAGACCAACGGCGACAAGAGCGACAAGTCGATCCGCGGATTCATCGTTCCCACGGACACGAAGGGGTTCACGGCGAAGGACCAGAAGGGGAAGCTGTCGCTGCGCGCGTCCGACACGAGCGAGCTCGTGATGCAGGACGTCCACCTGCCGGCCACCGCGCTGCTCCCGAACAGTGGAGGGCTCAAGAGCCCGTTGATGTGCCTCACGCAGGCGCGCTACGGCATCTCGTGGGGCGTGATCGGCGCCGCGATGGCCTGCTACGAGGAGGCGCTCGCGTACGCGACGAATCGCGTGATGTTCGGCAAGGCGATCGGCGGCTTCCAGCTGCAGCAGCAGCGGCTCGCGCAGATGCTCACCGAGATCGTGAAGGCGCAGCTCGTCTCGCTCCACCTCGGCCGGCTCAAGGATCAGGGCACCTTCACGCCGCAGCAGGTGTCGTTCGCCAAGCGGAACAACTGCGACATCGCCACCGACATCGCCCGTGAGGCGCGCCGCCTGCTCGGCGCCAACGGCATTCTCGCGGAGTACGCGTCGATGCGGCACATGTCGAACCTCGAGAGCGTCTACACCTACGAAGGGACGCACGACATCCACACGTTGATCCTCGGTCAGGCGGTGACCGGGTTGAACGCGTTCAACTAACGAGTATCCCCTGTGAAGATCGCGGTGTGCATCAAGCGCGTCCCCGACATGGAGACGCGGTTCAGGATTGCGGCGAGCGGCACGGCAGTCGATGAGGCGGGGCTCAAGTACGACATGAGCGACTTCGACGGCTACGCGGTGGAGACGGCGCTCCAGCTCAACGAGAAGGAAGGGAAGGGCGAGACGGTGGTCATCTCGCTCGGCCCCGATGTGGTGCAGGAGCAGCTGCGCAAGGCGTTGAGCATGGGCGCGGAGCGCGCGGTGCAGCTGAAGGCGGAGCGGGTGCCGGTGGACGGACTCGCGATCGCGCGCGCGCTGGCCGCGGAGCTCCGGGACGGTGGCTACGATCTCATCCTGTTCGGCCGCCAGGCGGTGGATTCCGCCAACGCCACCGTGGGTCCGATGACGGCGACGCTGCTCGATCTTCCCTGCGCCACGGCGGTGTCGACGCTCGACATCGCGGGCGGCCGCGCCACCGTGCGCCGCGACCTCGAGGGTGCGGCGGAGATCGTCGAGCTGCCGCTCCCCGCGGTGATCACGGTGGACGAAGGGATGCCGCGCGCGCGGTACCCATCGCTCAAGGGGATCATGGCCGCCAAGAAGAAGCCGCTCGAGGTGAAGCCCGCGCAGCTGGGCGAGGAGCATCTCACGCTCGAGAAGATGGAGCTTCCGCCCGAGCGCGCGGCGGGGCGCATCGTGGGCGAGGGTCCGGGCGCGGTGTCCGAGCTCGTGCGCCTGCTGCACACCGAAGCGAAGGTGCTCTAGTGGCGAATGTCTTTGCGATGGCGGAGTCGCGCGGCGGAGCGCTGCGGCGCGTGGCGTTCGAGGCCGTGAGCGCGGCGCGCGCGATCGCGGATGCGAGCGGTGGCGGCGAGGTGCACGCGCTCCTCGCGGGCGCGCCCGGCATAGCCGCGCTTGCGCCGGAGCTCGGAAAGTACGGCGCGGATCTCGTGGTGGTGGTGGAGCACGCGGTGCTCGCGAACGCGAGCCCCGAAGTGCTGGCCGCGACCGCCGCCGCGCGCATCCGCACTGGCGGGTATCGCGCCGCGGTGTTCTCGACGTCGGCTCAGGGACGCGATCTCGCGCCGCGCGTGGCCGCGCAGCTGGGCGTGAGCATGGCGGCGGATGTGACGTCGTTCGAGCTCGCCGGCGACGCGATGGTCGTGAAGCACCCGTCGTACGCGGGGAAGGTGATCGCGACGCTCCGGCTCGCGGGCTCCCCCGCGGTGCTCACGCTGCGGCCGGGAGCGCGCGCGGCGGTCGAGGCGCCCAGGGCGGCGCGCGTCGAGAGCGCGCAGCCGGCCATCGATCCCGCTTCGGCACGAGTGGTGGTGAAGGAGATGATCGCCGGAGGCGGCGCGAAGCTCGACATCGGCGATGCGCCGGTGATCGTGAGCGGTGGCCGCGGGCTCAAGAGCGCCGAGAACTTCAAGCTCGTGGAGGATCTCGCGGCGGCGTTCGGGAACGCGGCGGTGGGGGCCACGCGCGCCGTCACCGACGATGGCTGGCGCCCGCACAGCGACCAGATCGGACAGACAGGGCGGCAGGTGAGCCCCGATCTGTACGTCGCGTGCGGCATCTCGGGCGCCATCCAGCACATCGCGGGTATGCGCAACTCGCGCACGATCGTCGCGATCAACAAGGACAAGGACGCGCCCATCTTCAAGGTGGCGGACTACGGGATCGTCGGCGACGTGCTCGAGATCCTGCCGGTGCTCACCGCCGCGGTGAAGCAGGCGCGCTCGCAGGGCTGACCGCTCGCGCGGTTGTCACTGCCGCAGACGCGGCATAGCTTCGGTGCCATGCAACCCGGAAACGTCGTCTTCCTGCTGATCCTGCTGCTCGCGTTCGGGTTTTTTTCCTACAACGTGCAGCGGCTCCTTTCCTATCTCTGGATCGGCAAGGCCGACGAGCGCGGCGGGCATCCGCTCGTCCGGCTGCGCAACGTGATCACCGTCGCGATCCTGCAGAAGAAGATCCTGCGCGATCCGATCGCCGGCCCGATGCACGCGCTGATATTCTGGGGCTTCGTCGTGCTCACCGCGGGCACGATCGAGCTGCTGCTGCAGGGGAGCTTCCCGTCGTTCTCGTTCGCGTTTCTGCCCGCGCCGCTCTACCGCTTCTATTCCGCGTCGCAGGATGTGTTCGGGCTGCTCGTGCTGGGCGCGATCGCCTTCGCGTTCTACCGCCGGCTCGTGCTTCATCCGAAGCGGCTCGAGGGCGACCACACGCATCACGGGGATGCGCTGCTCATCCTGGGCGCCATCGGCGCGCTGATGGTGACGATGTTCGCCGTGAACGCGCTGCACCTCGTGCTCGAGCCCGAGTCCATCACGCGCGACAAGTTCGTGTCGCTCGCGCTCGCCGGCGGGTTGTCCGGTCTCCCCGACGGTTTCGTCGCCGGCGCGCACGGAGTGCTCTGGTGGACGCACGCGCTGCTCGTGCTCGCGTTCCTCAACTACCTGCCGTATTCCAAGCACCTGCACATCGTCTCGTCCATCCCGAACGTCTACCTCTCGAACTCGCAGGGACCCGGGCCCAAGGGCGCGATTCGATTTCTCGATCTCGAGGCGGAGAACGTCGAGCAGTTCGGCGCGGCGGACGTCGACCATCTCACCTGGAAGGACCTGCTCGACGGCTACACCTGCACCGAGTGCGGCCGCTGCACCGCGGCGTGCCCGGCGCACCTCACCGGGAAGGTGCTGAGCCCGCGCAAGATCATCATCGACACCCGGCGGCGGCTGATGGAGAAGGCGCCGCTTCTGGTGGGCGACCGCGCCGAGCTCGCGCACCACACGCTCGTGCGCGGCGACGGCGACGAGGGGAGCACCACCGTCGGTGAGATTCTCGAGCACCGGCTGCTCGACAACTTCATCACCGAGGAGGAGCTCTGGCAGTGCACGACCTGTCGCGCGTGCATCCAGGAATGCCCGGTGGGGATCGAGCACCTCGATCACATCATCGACATGCGGCGCAACCTCGTGCTCATGGAGTCGCGCTTTCCGCCCGAAGTGCTCCCGACCTTCGAGTCGTTGGAGCGCAACGGCTCGCCGTGGGCGTTCCGCCCCGACGATCGCGCGAAGTGGGCCGAAGGACTCGACATCCCGACCATGGCGGAGATAGTGGAGCGAGGTGAGCGCCCGGAGATCCTCTTCTGGGTCGGCTGCATGGGCTCGTTCGACGACCGCTCCAAGAAGATCAGCGTCGCGTTCGCGCGCATCCTCCAGGCCGCCGGCGTGAAGTTCGCCATCCTCGGACAGGAAGAGACGTGCAACGGCGATCCGGCCCGTCGCATGGGGAACGAGTATCTCTACCAGATGCTCGCGAAGCAGAACATCGAGACGCTCGAGCGCTACGAGGTGCAGACGATCGTCACCTTCTGCCCGCACTGCTTTCATCAGATCGGCAACGAGTACCCGCAGCTCGGCGGCAACTACGAGGTAATCCATCACTCGACCTACATCGAGCGGCTGCTCGGCGCGGGGCGGGTGCCGCTCGACACCGAGGCGGGCCAGACGCTCACCATGGCCTACCACGACAGCTGCTACCTGGGCCGCTACAACGATGTGTACGACGCGCCGCGCGAGACGCTGCGCCGTGCGCTCCCGGTGATCACGATGGTCGAGGCCGAGCGGTCGCGCGATCGCGGCATGTGCTGCGGCGCGGGCGGGGGGCGCATGTTCATGGAGGAGACGCAGGGGAAGCGGATCAACATCGAGCGCGCCGAACAGCTGTTGGCCACCGGCGCGGACACACTCGCGGTGGCGTGCCCGTTCTGCATGACGATGATCAGCGACGGCGTGAAGGCGAAGGGAAGCGAGGTTCCGGTGCTCGACATCTCGGAGGTCGTCGCCTCGCGGCTCGGCGCGTAGATCCGCAGAGCACCGAGGAGGCTGCCCGGCGGGATGTTTGCGCCCTACGGATTCGGGAGCCAGAGCACCGGCAGACCCTCCGATTGCCCCACGATGACTCCCGCGCTGTTGATGCCGGCGGTTCGATCGCCGAAAACCCCCGGGGGCAGGATCTGTCCGCCACTCGTGGAGCCGACGAGAGCGACGAGACCAGACTCTCCAGCCTGCGGAGCGAACTCGGCGTTTGCGGCGACCAGACCCGAATCATTGATTCCCGAGGGCGCGATGTCGAGGATAGATGGATTGTCGGGGAACTCGCCCTCTCCGATGGCCGCCGCAACGTCAAAGTCCACGCCTCGGACCAGGTTGTGCTCGTTGATCTCGACGCCGGATCCAACTCCTTTGCCGTGTGAGTTCAACGACACGATCGTGGCTTGGGACAGGTCAGTGAGACGAAAGGGAGTCCAGCCTGCCGCGTGGGACCAGCTGTACGGTTCTATGAAATCCGTGGAGTCCGCAATATTGCCACTGTGCGGGTCGGGCTCGCGCAACAGTGCGTTGCCCACGACGAAGCCGGTTCCGATGGACGTGAACTCGGCGTGATGGCTCCCGGGAGGCAAGCCCGCGTCGATGCGAACTCCGTCCACCCAGATCGCCGCGTGAGTCACTCCATCCACCTCAACGCTTCCCGCCACCGTCGCGGGCTCGCAGCGACAGATCGCGAGCGCCGCGCTGGCCGCCGTGTCGAGTACCGTGACGCTGCCGTTCTTCCATGTTGCCGCATGGCCCTCGAAGCTTCCAGCGACGGTTCCGTCATTTGCGATTGCCGTCGGGATGATCGGGAGAGCGATTCGCTCGTGCGCCGGTCCGTGCCAGAGAACCCCTCCAGTCGCGGTAGCGCCTACCGCATCGCCAGCGTCGTTCAGCGCAACCGCCTTCTCGGTGCCCGGGAGATTCACCCGCGTATAGTCGGCGAGCAGCTCGGGCGGGATGTCGGCGAGCTGACTCGAGTGTCCCGTGGTCGGCGCGAGGGCGCGATCACCGCTGCATCCGATGGCGGCGACCATCGACAGAAGGGTGAGCCGTGACACGATCGACCGCATGACGGACCTCTCGGATTGCGCTCGTCTCGTCGAGTCGAGCTCGTGATACTGCCTCCCCAAGCTGCGTCGCCTCACAGCAGTAATCGAGCCCTGTCGAGAGACCTGCGCCGCCTCACGATGGAAATCGGACCGTGGGCGGTCAATGCTACGATGTAATGCAGACTGAGCGTCTGCGCCTAGTCGGCTCGCACGATGGTGTGGAGCTGGATCGTCTGCCCCGCGGGCTCCTCATCGTACTTCACCATCTCCGTGCCGCGCAGCGCGAGCCCCAGCCGCGGCAGCAGCTCGAAGAACTTTTCCATCATCGGCCGCCCGGGGTCGGCGATGGTCGCGACGCCATCGGCGGCCAGCGTCCGCTCGATCACGCTCGCCACGAGCGGCGGGTACCGTTCCTCGTAGATCACGTCCGCGGCGACCACGCGGTCGAACAGGCCGAGGTCGGAGGGGAGCTCGCGCCAGTCTACCATGCGTGTGCGCGGCTCGCGGCGCAGTTTCCGCCACGCGTTCGCGGCGGTGAAGAGCAGCGCGTCGTCGTAGTAGTCGCTCGCGAGCACGTCGTACCCCGCGTGCATCGCGCCGATCGCCACGAGTCCGAGCCCCGATCCGAGCTCGAGCATCGTGCGGCCGGTGCCCTGCTCGCGCGCGACCACGCGCGCGAGCACGCGCGACGACGGCCAGATGTCTGCCCAGTACGGCAGCCGGTCGTCGCGCACCATGTCGTCCTCGCTGATGAGGGCGTCGGTATTCTCCGGATGCATCACGTCCACCGCGCCGCCGGGCATTGGCACCGTGGTGTGCGCGACGACGAACCGGCGCTCGAGCTCGTGGATGAGCGGCTGTCCGTGCAGCGCCGTCATCGCATCACAGGGCGAAGTCTTCGGCGAGCTGCGCGTCGTCGGAGATGAGGAACGCGTGCACAGTCTCGCCTGCCTCCATTCGCTTGCGCTCCTCCGGAACGATGAGCAGCGCGTTCGCCGCCGTCATCGAAGTGAGAATCCCGGAGCCCTGCGGCCCGGTGAGCCGCGCGCTCAGCGAATGATCCTCGCGCACCGTGACGATCGCGCGCAGAAAGTGCGTGAGCCTGGCGCCGATGGTCACCGGCTCCTCGAGCGTCACCGTGACCGGCTGCCGGAAGAGCCGCGTATGGCCGAGCATTCGCCGGATCACCGGGCGCACGAAGAGGTCGAAGGTCACCATCGTCGACACGGGATTGCCCGGGAGCCCGATCCAGGGCATGCCCCGCAGCCGCCCGAAGCCGAGCGGCGCGCCTGGACGCATCCGCACGCGCCACACGTCCATCGTGAGCCCCGCCTCGGCGAGCACCGGCCGCAGGTAGTCGAATTCGCCGGCGGAGATACCGGCCGACGTCACGAGCAGGTCGCACCCCTGCGCGCTCGCGATGCGCTGGCGCAGGTCGTCGGGATCGTCGCGAGCGACGCCGAGGTTCACCGGTATGCCGCCGGTCGCGCGAACGAGCGCGTGCAACGTGTAGCTGTTCGAGGTGACGATCTTCTTCCCATCGAGCGCTTCGGTGAAGCGGTCGAGATCGACGATCTCGTCGCCCGATCCGAAAAACGCCACGCGCGGCTGCCGGTAGACATCCACCGACGAGGCGCCCACAGAGGCGAGCACGCCGATCTGCGCGGCGCCGATGGGCTGGCCGCGCTGCAGCACCACGGTGCCCGCGTGAATGTCCTCGCCGCGAAAGCGCACGTTGCGACGCGAGTCGCGGTCGTTTCGAATCGCCACGCGCTCGAGGCCACCGTCGGTGTCCTCGAGCCGGATCACCGTGTCCACACCCTTGGGGAGCGGGGCACCGGTCATGATGCGCGTGCAGCTCCCCGCCACCACCTCGCGCGTAGGGAAAGCGCCCGCGGCCACTGTCTCGAGCACGGCGAGCGTCACGGGCGCGCCCTCGCTCGCGCCCTCGACGTCCGCCGCGCGAAGCGCGTAGCCGTCCATCGCCGAGTTGTCCCACGCCGGCAGCGTGAGCGGAGAGGCCACCGGCGTCGCGAGCACGCGGCCCAGCGCGTCGAGCAACGCGACGCGCTCCACGGAGAGCGGCGCGATCCCCGAGACGATGCGCTGTACCGCGTCCTCGACCGCGTGCACTATTTGAGGGTGCGCAGGTTGAGCGACGACATGAGCACCATGATGCGATTGTGGACGCTGTCCACCGACGACGCGCGGGTGATCCAGTTGTTCGCGAGAAGGCTGAAGATCAGCGTGTCGGAGTCCGCCGTGATCGCGTAGCCCGATACCGATCGCGCGTTCGCGATCGAGCCCGTCTTCGCGTGAATCCGTCCCTGCGCGGGCGTCCCGATCACGCGACGCCGGAGCGTGCCGTCCACGCCCGCGATGGGCAGCGCATCGTAGAACACGTGGAACGCGCTGTCGGAGCGAATCCGGTTGAACACGCGAACGAGTGTCTCGGGGCTCAGATAGTCGTAGCGCGACAGCCCGCTGCCGTCGCGAATGAGGAAGCCGTCCGGCTCCGCGCCGAACGCGATGAGCTGGCGCTCGAGCACCACCCGCCCGCTGTCCGCCGATCCGACGCCGGTCTTCTCGAGGCCGAGCGTCTTGAAGAGCAGCTCGGCGATCTGGTTCTGCGACGGCTTGAGGAGCGCGGGCAGAATCTCCCGCAGCGGCGGCGAGTGCACCGTGAAGAGCGGTGTGGGCGCCGGCGCGCCGGAGGAGGCGTAGCTGCGGCTCGTGCCCAGCCGAATGCCTCGCGAGGAGAGCGCCTCGCGCAGCGCGGCGATGTACGCGTCGCGCTGGCTCGGGTAGACGGCGATGAGCGTGTCGATGGCGTGCGTCATCCGTCCGCGCGCGAAGAAGCGCGTGCGCAGCGAATCGAAATCGAGATGAAGCTCCGAGGTGTCCGTGCCGCCGCCCACCGCGGGGGCGATCGTGATGAGCGGATAGGTACGCGCGGGCGAGGTCACGATGCTGTCGGGCTGGCTCCCCGGCCGGCCGTACGCGAACACTTTCGAGAAGCCCTCGTTCAGATAGAGCGCGTCGATGCCCGCGCCGTAGTCCTCCGAGAAATCCTCCCACGACCAGCCGTAGCCGATGGTGGTATCGGGGAACACGTCGGGACCGGCGACCACGCCTCCCGTGATGGCCACCACACCGTGCGTGTGCAGCGAGTCCGCGATGTCGAGCAGCGGCTTCATCGCAGTGCCGCGCATGTGATCGCTGATCGTCGGATCGCCGCGTCCCGTCACCACCAGCGCGCCCTGCAGCGTGTCGTGGACGATCGGCCCGGTGGCGGCGAAGTCCGTGCGGTACGTGTAGTCGGGTCCGAGCTCGACGAGCGCCGTCGATCCGGTGATGACCTTCATGTTCGACGCGGGCATGAACAGCTTCCCGGCGTTGAGCGAGTACAGGGTGTCGCCGTTCGCCGGGTTCACGATGAGCACGCCGAAGTGCGCATCGCGGAACTCGCGCTGCCCCACCATCGAATCGATCTCGTGGCGGAATGCGGCGCGCGTGATGGGTGACGGCGCGGGCGCGGCGGCCGGCGTCCCGCCGCCGGTGGCGCACGCGGCGGCGAGCACTGACGGAATCAGAATGCGCTCGAGCCTCATACGTGCATCACCTCGCGCTCCACCAGGTCGGCGAGCGTCGTGAGCCAGCTGTCGTTCGAGAAGTGCACCACCGGCACGTGCGCGCGCATCGTCTCGTCGTCGGTCGCGATCGCGATGTACCGCTCGCTGCGCTCGGAGCCCGGCTCGTAGAGCGGCTGCTTCCCGGTCTCGCGCCGGAAGATCTCGATCTTCGGAAGCGCGGCCGCCTTGAACCCCTCGGCGATCACGATGTCCGCATCGGACAGATATCGCTCCGCGATCTCCTCCGGCGAGGCCTCGGTGCTCCAACGCTCGACCAGCGCGAACTTGTCCGGCGACACCATGGCAACCCTCTCGGCGAATCCTTCGTGGTAGTGGCGATACGTGTCCGTCGTGGACGGGTCGATGTTGAACGTGTGCGTACCGTGCTTCATGGTCATCACGCGATGCCCGCGCCTATGCATCTCTGCCGCCAGCCGGACGGTGAGCGTTGTCTTGCCCTGCTTCTTGGTTCCGATGATGGTCACGATCGGCGGTCGAGGCATGTCGCTCCGCGAGCTCGAGCTCGTCAGGGGTGTTCACGTTCATGAAGAGCCGCTCCGGGTCGCCGAAGCGCCTCACGTCCTCCAGCGGAATGCGCGCGACGCGCACCTGGTCGAAGAAGCCGATCACGCGCCGGTCGTCCGCATCCAGCGCGCGCTCGATCGGCGCGATGCACGCCGGAGAGTAGAAGGCACACAGCGGCTCCAGCCCGCGCCGCGATCCGCTGCTCTCCGGCGCAACCACGTCCGCGTCTGCACCGCGCTCGCGCAGCTCCGCCAGTAGCTCCCGCGGCACGAAGGGCATGTCCCACGCGACCACGATCACCGCCGTCCCGGCGTGGACGAGCGCTGCGTGGATGCCGCCGAGGCTCCCGATCCCCGGGCGCACGTCGCTCGCCACGCGTACACCGGGGAGCCAGCCCGCCGCGCCCGGATCGTTCGCGATGAGCAGCAACGAGTCCGTCGCCGCGCGAAGCACCGACGCCACGCGATCGATCACGCGCTCGCCGTGCACCCGCTCGAGCCCCTTCGGCCGTCCGCCGTAACGCGACGCCTGTCCACCCGCGAGAATGACGCCGGTGCACGGCGTGGTCACGACTGGTGCAGCTGCGGCGATCCGCTCACGGCACGGCCCACGAGTCCCATCCCCGTCGCCTTCGCGATGTCCACCGCCATCGTGCTCGGCACCGACGGCGTGGCGACCAGCCCGATGCGCGCCCGCGCCGCCTTGAACGCCAGCTCGCCCGAGATGCGGCCGGTGACGAGCAGGATCATGTTCGCGGGGCTCTTGCCGTCGAGTATCGAGGCGCCGATCACCTTGTCCACCGCGTTGTGCCGCCCGATATCCTCGGCGTGGTAGAGCAACGTGTTGCCGTCGGTGATCGCGGCGGCGTGGATGCCGCCCGTTTCCTTGTAGTGCGTGCCGCGCGCGAACAGCTCCTTGAAGAGCGCGCGCATCTTCGCGAGATCGGGATTCGCGATCGCGCCGCGCCGCCGCGGGAGTGAGCTCAGCGAGCCGAGGATCGTCGTGACGGCGCCGCACCCGGACGCGAGCACGCGCCGCCGGTCGCTGGCCTCAACCGTCTGAAATCGCTCGGGGGGCACGTCCACCCAGAAGCCGAGCTCCTGCGCGCACGGGCGCATCTTGAGGATGTCGCTGGCGGTGTCGATGTAGCCTTCGCCATGCAGCCAGCCGACCACCAGCTCGTCGAGCTGCTCCGGGGTGCACATCCACGTGACCGCGGGCGCGCCATTCACCTCGAGCCAGACCGGTGCTTCCTCCACCGCATCGAGCGAGACGGCCGGATTCGTCATCCCGCAAATATACGGCGAGGCACGCCGCCGCGGCGATCCGCCGCCGGCGTCAGCTCCCGGTGAATTCGGCCGAGAGCGTCGCGTCCTCGCGCACCACGACGCTCGCGAGCGTCGCCGCGGTGGAGAGCTTGGCGTCCACGTGCTCGAAGATGAAGCGCGCGAGATTCTCGCAGGTGGGAATCAGCTTTCCGTCCGCGAACGATGGAATCTGCGCGTTGATGTCGGCGCCGTGGAATCGCGCCCGCACCTCGCGATCGAGGATCTGGTCGAGGAGCCCGAGGTCGACGATCATCCCGGTGTCGGCATCGATCGGCCCGCTCACCGTGACGTCGCAAGCGTAGTCGTGCGAGTGCGCGAGCGCCGCCGAGCCGAAGAGCTGCTGGTTGCGATCGGCGCTCCAGTCGGAGCGCCAGTAGCGGTGCGTGGCGGTGAACGAGACGCGGCGCGTGAGCGAGGGCACGGACGGTCGAACTGTCAGGACGCGTCCAGTCCTTCCGGCGTCGGCTCGTCCGGCGGCACCCAGGGCACGCCGTTCTCAATCGCGCTGCGAACGTCGTGCGTGCCGAAGAGCGACTCGTCGTCGTTGTCGCGCACGCGCTCGTCCTCGGGGTCGGTGGCGTTCGTGTCCGTGCCGCCGAGCAGCGGATCTTCGCCACGGTCGTTCGCGAGCGCCACCTGCTCGTCCGCCGCCTCGGGCTCCTCGTCCGTCCGGATCGGATCGACAACGAGATCGTTCGTGAACGCCTCGAGCCCGATCACGTCGCTCAGCACGTGGTCCGCGATCTGCCGCTCCGGCTCCGTCCCCACTCGGCCCGACAGGGTGACGTGCCCGTTCTTCACGTGAATCAGGATGTTGTCGACGTCGAGGGTATCGTACTCGCCGAGCTGGTCGCGCACGAGGCCGCGCAGCTCTGCGTCGCTCAGGTCATCCAGGTCGAAGACGTTCTCAAAATCCTGAGCCATGATGCCACCTCTCGCTATCGGCTGAAGACGTAGGTGATGCCGAGCGTCATGAGCGCGTTGTGGGTCCACTGGTTCTGCGCCTGGGACTGCCGTAGCACCGCGGTGCCGCCCGTCGGAGCAACGTAATAGCCGCCCGGATACGAGAGCTGCCACAGATAGTCCGCAACATCCAGGCGCGCACCGAACGGACCATGCGTCACGAATTTCAATCCGCCACCGAATTGGAGTGCAAAGGCGGTGCCGAACGAGTAGCCGCCGATGTCCTGGCCGGCCGAGCCGTGAACGAACCCACCACCGAATCCGAATACCGGAATGATGTGGTGCCAGCTTTTCTGACCGGTGAGCGCGATGTTGATCGCGGCGTCGGCGATGAGGAGCGCGTCCGACTCCGTGCCGAGATTTCGCGCGTTCCCGATGAGCAGCGGGTTGATCACGTTGCGCGTGGACGACGCGCGTGTGAGGCGGAAGCTGAGCTCCGCCGGGCCGCCCACGTGAAGGCCGTAGCGCACGCCGAGCAGCGCGCTGCTCTGCGGGCCGACGTTCGCCTCGCCCGTGCTCCCGCTGAAGTAGCCGCCGAAGACCTCGACGTCCTGGTGGTACGTGAAGTCCTGATAGGGACTGTGCTCCGGCAGCGAGCCCTCCTGCGCGGCGAGCGGCGCGATTCCCAGGCACAGACACGCGGCGGCGAGTACGAGCTTCACAGTGTGGCTCCCATCTCTCTGAGGTCGATCCCGGTCATCTCGGCGGGCTTTTCCACGCCGAGCATCGCCAGCACCGTTGGTCCCACGTCGCGCAGCGCGCCGCCATCCCGCAGCGGGCGGTCGCCATCCGGATCGACGACCACGAGCGGCACGGGATTCGTCGTGTGCGCGGTGTGCGGCCCGCCAGTGGCGGGATCGATCATCATCTCGCAATTCCCGTGGTCCGCCGTCACGAGCACACGCGCGTCGGCACGCTGCGCCGCCGCGAGCGCGCGCGCCAGACACTCGTCCACCGTCTCCACGGCCCGCACGGCCGCCGGGATCACGCCGGTGTGTCCCACCATGTCGCCGTTGGCGTAGTTGCACAAAATGAAATCGTAGTCGCGGCCGGAGATGGCCTTGCAGAGCACGTCGGTCACGCCGTGCGCGCTCATCTCCGGCGCCAGGTCGTACGTCGCCACCTGCTGGCTCGGCACGAGCTCGCGCACCTCGCCCTTGTACGGAGCCTCGACGCCGGCGTTGAAGAAGTACGTGACGTGCGCGTATTTCTCCGTTTCCGCCGTGCGGAACTGCGTGCCTCCGTGCGCCGAGATCACCTGCGCCACCACGCGCGCGAGCGTGAAGGGCGGAAAGACCACCGGCACGTCGTACGTCTCGTCGTACTGGGTCATGGTCACGAGCCGAATCGACGGGCGGTCGCGCACATCGAACCCATCGAAGTCCGGCTCGGTGAGCGCCCGGGTGATCTGCCGCATCCGGTCCGCGCGGAAGTTGAAGAGGACGATCGCATCGCCATCTCGTACCGTCGCCACCGGCTGTCCGTTCCGTTCGATCACCGCCGGCTTGATGAATTCGTCGCTCTCCCCGCGCTCGTACGCCGCGCGAATCGCGGCCACCGGATCGGGCTCGCGCGGGCCCACGCCCTGCACCATCGCGCGATACCAGAGCTCCGTGCGTCCCCATCGCCGGTCGCGATCCATCCCGTGGTAGCGGCCGCCCACCGACGCCACGTCGGCGCGCCCCCTGGCGCGCCGCACGAGCTCCTCCATGAAGCCGAGCGCCGACCGCGGAAGCGTGTCGCGCCCGTCGAGAAGGGCGTGGATCGCCACGTGCGGCACGCGCTCGCGCTCGGCCAGATCGATGAGCGCGTAGAGATGCTTGTCCACCGCGTGGACGCCCCCGTTGCCGATGAGCCCCGCCAGGTGCAGCGTGCCGCCCGATTCGCGCACGGCGCGACAGACGTCGAGCAGCACGTCGTTGCGGAAGAAAGAGCCGTCGTCGATGGCGGAATTGATGCGCACGAGATCCTGCGGGACAACGCGGCCGGCGCCGAGGTTGAGATGCCCAACCTCGCTGTTCCCCATCTGTCCCTCGGGCAATCCCACCTCGAGACCGGAGGCGTGCAGCAGCGTGCGCGAGCGGCCGCTCCAGAGTGCATCCCACGTGGGCGTGCGCGCCATCGCGATGGCGTTGCCGTCACGTTCCACACGGTATCCCCAACCATCAAGCACCAGCAGCACGACTGGGCGTCTGCGCGAAGTCGACATCTTTGCTCAGTGAGAGTTCGAACGTATACTGCGTCGCGACCCCAGCTTCGGAAATGTACGCGACCGATCATCCCCCATCCAGCGATGCATTGTAACTCGCTTCTCCTGCTCTGCGTGCTCGCGGCATCACCCGCGGCGGGACAGGCGACGGCAGCCGCTGCCGCACCCGTGCGCTCGGCGCCCGACGGTCGGCTCATCGCGACGATGCGTGCGGGCGGCGCGCTGAAAACCGGCGCGGTGAAGGGGTCGTGGACCGCCATCACGATCGAGGGATATCTGCACCAGAGCGTGGTGAGCGCGAGGCGCAATGCGCTCACCGTGAACGCGCCGAGCGGCGCGGCGCTGCGCGCGAGCGCGAAGCCGGACGCGCAGATCATCGCGGTGGTGGAGGACAACGCCGCGATGGACAAGCTCTCGACCAGCGGCGAATGGTACCACGTGAAGCGCGATGCGTGGATGAAGACGAGCGAGATCAAGGAAGCGAAGGCCGCACCGCCACCGCCACCTCCCAAGCCGGCAACCGTCGCGTCGCGCGCGAGCGCGCCCGCACCTGCTCCCGCGCCGACTCCGTCGCCGGCACGCGGGGACGCGGGAGCCGCGTCGGGCGATTTCGCCGCGGCACACCCACTCGTGCTGCGCGCCGCACCCGATGGCACTCCCGCCGGCACCGCCGACTCGGCGGCGCGCGTGCACATCATCGCGCGCGATCACGGATGGGCACGCGTCGAGATGGATGGCTGGGTGCGCGAGAGCGAGCTCGTGCCGGTGGACAGCTCGTCCGTGAGCGCGGTGAGCGCGGCGGATCTGCGCTCCGATCCGGATCGCTACAAGGGCTCGACGGTGCGGTGGGTCGTGCAGGCGATCTCGGTGCAGGCCGCCGATCCGCTGCGCAAGGGACTCGCGCCCGACGAGCCGTACCTGCTCGCGCGCGGACCGGGAAGCGAGAGCTCGCTGCTCTACCTCGCGCTGCCGCCCGCGCTCGTGGCGGGGGCGCGCGCGCTCCAGCCGCTCAGCTACATCATGGTGCTCGCGCGCGTCCGCCTCGGCCGCAGCGATCCGTCGGGAGTGCCCATCCTCGATGTTCTGCGCATCGTTCCGCGCTGACGGCGGCTGACGGCGCCGCCGTTTCCTCTCATTCCATCCGATGCCCTTCAAGGATTTTCGCCGACGTCATCCGGTCTTCACCGCAACGGTCGCGGTCATCATCGCCGGCATGATCGCTGTCGATGCCTGGGTGCTCGTCAAGCGCGCCGCGTACGCGCGCGAGGTCGCTCGGCTCAGAGCCGGGATGAGCGACTTCGAGCGGCGGCGCAGCGACGCCGTCACGAACACGCACGAGAAACGGAACGAGATGATGATGGAGCTGCTGCGTCGGCAGGCGAAGATCGACAAGGAGATCCATCTCTCCGTGGACGTCGACAGCGGGAAGATGTACCTCGAGCGCGACGGCGCCCTGTTGCGCGAGAACGGCGTGGAAGTGGCGCCCGAGCGGCTCATCGGCGCCGGAAAGGACACGGTGCACATGGCGGCGCCGCGGGGCACCCGGTCGGTCGAACGGATTCTCGGTCCCACGGACGCGTGGGAGGTGCCCGCCTGGGTGTACGCGAGCCGCGGCCTCCCGGCTCCGCCCCAGCCCTCGCTCGTGGGCGCGCTCGGTCCGGTGGCGATCGTGCTGAACGGCGGCACAGTCATCTATTCGTTGCCGACCGTGGGCCCGCTGAACGACTCGTCGTACGTGCTGCCGGGGAGCATCCGCGCGAGCGCGGAGGACCTGCGGGCGGTCGCGCCTAACCTCCAGCGTGGAACAGTCGTTTATTTTTACTGATCGGCCACGAATGCTGTCCTGTCGGTACGGGCCGTTCACCGGAGAGTCATGAGCATTCCACACGAGCGCGAGCACCACCACGCGTCGCAGTCCCCGCGACCGCATGCGGCGATCGCGCCTCAGAATCACTCGCGCGAAAACCGGAAGTTTTTCGCCGCATCGATCGGGCTGGCGTTGGCGATCGCCGCGGGCAGCGCGGGGCTCGTGTACTCGACGCTGCGCGTGCGCTTCGAGCGGGACATCGACCGCATGGTGTTCAATCGCAACTGGGAGCTGCTCGACCAGGTCACGCGCAAGGCGGGTACGGTGGCCGATTCGCTGCAGACGATGCTTGCCACCGAGCCCGACAGCGCGGACACCAAGCCCTACATCGTAGTGAGCATCGAGGACCGCCGGCTGTGGTACAAGTCGGGCGACTCGACGCTCTACACGACGCAGGTCGCGGTAGGGAGCGGCAAGACGCTGGTGCAGAAGGCCGGGAAGCGGCAGGAGTTCAAGTTCGACACGCCGCGTGGCCGGCTCGTGGTGCAGAGCAAGGAGATGGATCCGGTGTGGGTGCCGCCCGACTGGCACTACGTGGAGCAAGCTAAGAAAAAGGGGCTGGGGATCGTTCCGCTGGACCGGAAGAAGGCGATTCCGGCGGGCGATGGAACGCTCATCGAGGTCGATGGAAACGACGTCGTGAGGCGCGACGCGAATGGCGTGGAGATTCCGCTCGAAGCGAAGGACGGCCACGAGATCACGGCGGCGGGGAACATCGTGGTGCCGCCGTACGGCACGAACCAGCGGAAGTACAAGGGCACGCTGGGCGGGCACCGCCTGAACATGGGCGACGGCTACGCGCTGCACGGCACGGACGAACCGCTCTCGATAGGAAAGGCGGTGAGCCACGGCTGTGTTCGGCTGCGAAATGAGGACATTGCCTATCTCTACAGCGTCGTACCGGTGGGAACGGCGGTGTTCATCTACTGACCGGATGGTCAGTCAGCCCGATGCGGCCCGTTCGGGTTGCGGTATCACGCCCAGGGCGTCTATTGTAACATAGGTTCGTGTAGCTTCCCCGCCTGGAAGGGTGGGGGACTCCTTGTAAAAGGGCACGTTGGCTCCGGCCAACACGCAAAACCGTGAGACGGCTTCTGGCCGTCCGTCTGGTTGCCAGGGAGGGCATCCCGTGAGACACCCAAGCACCCGCGTTCGCCGGTACAAGGCGCGCGCAGTAGGTATCGTTGCCAGCATGATGTTCGTCGGAGTCGCCGCAGGCGCATCCTTCGAGCTCGACGAGCATCCCGACCTTCCCAAGGTCGTACCACCCGCGCCGCCTGCCCTCGCGGCCGCCGCTGCGCCCGCCAAACCCGCCGCCTTCGCGTTCCTCGATTCGCTCGTGGGCCTGAGCGGGAAGCTTCGCGCGCGCTTCGTCTCCAGCGGTTCTCCCACGCTCGCGATCCCCGTGCTCGAGCAGCTCTTTGGCGACAGCGCGCTCGAGACGCCTGGCATCCACCCCCTCGTCGATGCGACGCGCGCGTTCTCGCTCATCACCATGCTCCCCTTCTCGGCGAAGCACGCGGGGCGCATCGGCTCGTATCGCATCGGGAACTGGCCGTTCGAGCATCGCGAGCCCCGCTCGCCCGAGTACGCGAACCCGGACGGCTTCATCGAGGTCACCGCGAGCAACGAGAGCACGTACGTGTCGGAGCACTTCCGGCTCAGCGACTTCCTCACGCACGATCAGCAGGACACGTGGCCCAAGTACCTCGTGCTCAACGAGCGGCTCGTGGACAAGCTCGAGCTCGTGATCGAGGATTTGAACGCGCACGGGGTTCGCGTCGACCACCTCGCGATCATGTCCGGCTTCCGCACCCCGGAATACAACCGCCAGGGCGTGGGTGAGGGCGGACGCGCGCGCGACAGCCGCCATCAGTACGGCGATGCTGCGGATGTCTTCGTCGACAACAACGAGAGCGGGCGGATGGATGACCTCAACCGCGACGGCCGGGTGGACTACCGCGATGCGCGGGTGATCCGCGACGCGGTGGATCGCGTCGAGGCCGCGCACCCGGAGCTCGTGGGCGGCGTGGGCGTCTACCGCGGCAACTCCGTTCACGGCCCGTTCGCGCACATCGATGCGCGTGGCGTGCGCGCTCGGTGGGGGCGTAGCTAGGCGAACTGCGGGGGGACGCAGAGACGCAGACGAACGGCGCAGAGTCGCAGAGGAACAGCGCGAAGCCGATCGATCGCCACGTCAGGGATCGGATCGGCTTCGCTTTTTGCTAGTGGAAGAAAGCACACCAGCAACGTCCAACGGCGAGCCTGTCGCCAGCGCGCTGCCGCGGTTCCCCGCGGATCGCCGCCCCTCTCCGTTCCGCAGTTGGCTCCACGCGCCCGGCGTGGTATTACTATGAAGCGCGTGTGCCTCGATTCCCGCTCGCTTCGCCCATGAATCCGACCCTTCGCGACCGCATTCTCCGCACGCTCGACACGCTCCCCGACGAGCGCGGCTACCAGCTGCTCGACTTCGTGGAGTTTCTCGAGTCCAAGTACGCCGAGCGGACGGCGCAGCAGCCCAACGCGCTCCAGCGCTTCGCCGAGGGCGTGGAAGACACGCTGCGCGCGGGCCGGGTGTCCGCCACGTCGATCGCCGAGACGATGGGACTCATGAACAAGGCCATGAGCGTCCTCTCCGGCGTCGCGGCTGCTGGCAAGTCAGTTGCAACTGACGTGGTGGACGCGGCGTCGCGAAACGTCGCCCGCGTGACCGCGGAGCGCCCGACGGTGGTTCCGGCCGCCGCGCCCACGACGGCTCCGACCGCACCGCCCGAGCCAGCCGACACACACCCGACCGATCCGCCCGGAGGGCAGACGCAGTGATCGCAACCGGAACGAGCCACGCGAACGCACACCGCCGATCGCGCGCGAGGACGAACGGAGGCGCCCGCCCGCGGCGGGGATCGCGGCGCACGATCCTCACGACCATCACGCAGATTCCCGCCTATCTGCGACTGCTCGGCGGCATGCTCACGGACCCGCGTGTCGATCCGCTGGACAAGCTGCTCGTGGGCGCCGCGATCGCCTACGTCGTTCTGCCGATCGACGTGATCCCGGACGTGATCCCGGTGATCGGCCAGGTGGATGACGTGTTCATTCTCGTGCTCGCGATACGCCGGCTGATCTCGCGCGCGGGGATGCGGGTGGTGCGCGATCATTGGGACGGTCCGATCGAGGACCTGCATCCGAGCGCGCTCCAGGAAGTGCTACTCGCGGCCGCGTTCTTTCTCCCGCGCCGCATGCGCCGCCGCCTCAGAAAGCTCTCGAGATAGCGCACCACCTCGCCCCACACGCGCGCGCTCGCGCGCACTTCGCATCGTGGCGAGGCGTGGCCCTCGCCGCGGTGCTCGTCACGGCGTGCGCGCGCACCGGCGACTCGCGCCCGCCGCTCCGCTGGGGTGGCGATGCGGAGGGTGGCGCGCCCTTCGTCGAGGCCGATCCCGCCGATCCCTCGCACGTGCGCGGATTCGACGTCGAGATCGCCTCCATGCTCGCCCGCGGGCTGCACCGCGAGCCCGTGTTCGTGCAGGTGGCCTGGGCGTCCATCGAGGCGTCGGTGGAGCGCGGCGACTTCGCCATCGGGATGTCCGGCGTCGAGGATCGCCCGGAGCTGCGCGCGCAACACTCGGTGTCCGTGCCGTACTACGAGTTCCGCGAGGTGCTCGCGGTTCGCCCCGCCGACAGCGCGAAATTCCGGAGGCTCGGCGACCTCGCGCGCCGCCGCGTCGCGACGCTCGGCGGCACTGGCGCGTACGAGATGCTGCTGGGCGAACAGGCGCGCTCGGGGCTCGTGCCCATCTCGTACGACGACGACGTGCATCCCTACAGCGATCTGGTGGCCGGACGCGTGGACGCCGTGCTCCTCGACAACATCATCGCGGAGCGCTCGCTGCGGCGCACGGGCGGGTTCTACATTCAGCCGGTGCCCGTGGCCACCGGTCACTACGTGGCGGTGCTCGCGAAGCGCGACAGCGCCCTGCGCGACACCGTGAACACGATCCTGCGCGCCCGCATGCGCGATGGCTCGCTGGAGAAGAGCTTTCGCGCGTGGAACGTCTGGGACGATTCCGAGGCCCGGTACTTCGCGCGCGCTCTCGCGGACACAGCGCATGGGGCGGGCACCGGCGCGCATCCCGCGGATCGATCCATTCGCGCCTATCTCCCCGCGCTCCTGCGCGCGGCAGTGGTCACGCTCGTGCTCTCGTGCCTCGCGATGGCGCTCGCGGTGGCGGTGGGGATCGGCGTCGCCGCCGGACGCGTGTACGGCTCGCGCATCATCCGCGCGCCGCTCGCGCTGTACGTCGAGGTCGTGCGCGGCACGCCCGTGCTTCTGCAGCTGTTCGTGCTCTATTACGGCCTGTCCGCCTTCGTGCGTCTCCCGGCCTTTCTCGCCGCCGTGCTCGGCCTCGGGCTCAACTACGCCGCGTACGAGTCCGAGATCTACCGCGCCGCGCTGCAGGCGATACCGCGCTCGCAGCTCGAGGCCGGGCGCACGCTCGGACTCTCGGAGGCGCAGATTCTCCGCCTCGTGCGCGGGCCGCAGGCGCTCCGCCTCGCGCTCGCCCCGATGACCAACGACTTCGTGGCGCTGCTCAAGGACTCCTCGCTGGTGTCGGTGATCACCGTGGTCGAGCTCACGAAGCAGACGGCCATCTACGCCACCAACATCGGCAGCTGGGTGGTGCCGGGCATGCTCTGCGCCCTGATCTACCTGGCGATGTCGCTTCCGCTTTCACGTCTGGCGCGCCGGCTCGAGCGGCGCTGGAGGGCGGCGTGAGCGCGGCGCTCGAGGTGCGGAGCGTGTACGCGCGGCGCGGCGCGATCGAGGTGCTGCGCGGCGTGTCGCTCGACGTCGCGCCGGGCCGGATCTGCGCGCTCATGGGCACCTCAGGCGCGGGCAAGACCACGATGCTGCGCGCCATCGCGGCGCTCGGCCCGTTCGACTCGGGCTCGATCGTCGTCGACGGCTTCGCGCTCGCGCCCGGCGCGGTGCCGCCCGAATCGCGCTTGCGCGTCCTTCGCCGCAGCGTCGGCATGGTGTTCCAGGCGCAGTCGCTCTTCGAGCATCTCTCTGTGCTCGACAACGTGACGCTCGCGCTCGTGCACGCGCTGCGGTGGACGCGCGAGCGCGCCGAGTCGGAGGCGCTCGCGCTCCTCACGACGCTCGGCGTGTCGCACCGTGCGTCGGCGTTGCCGCGCCAGCTCTCGGGCGGCGAGGCGCAGCGCGTGGCGATCGCGCGCGCGCTCGCCCCCGATCCCACCCTCCTGCTGCTCGACGAGCCCACCTCCGCCCTCGATCCGGCGCGACGCGCCAGCCTGGGCGAGGTGCTGCGCGCGCTCGCCGCGGAGGGGCACGGGCTGCTCGTCTCCACCCACGACGTCGACTTCGCGGAGGGCTTCGCCGACCGCGTCGCGATCCTCTCGGGCGGGGTGGTGGTGGAGGAGGGGCCACCGCGCGAGGTCCTCTCCAACTCCACGCACGCGGACACGCGGGCGCTGCTCCGCTCGCCGAGCGCGGAGCCGCGCGTCTGATCGCGCGAGCGTGAACGCCGGACTTTACACTCCGGAGGTCGCCCCCTAGCTTTCGCCATGGCAATCAGCACTCGCACTCCATCACGGCCCGCCGTCTCCGGATCCCCGGAGGGCGGGCCGTCTCGTCATCAGGACGCCCATCCGGCGTCGCGCGTGCGCGAGGAGCCAGCGCTCACCTTCGACGACGTGCTGCTCGCGCCGCGGCACAGCGTGACGCATCCGAAGGACGTCGACACCAAAACGCGCTTCACCACCGGCATCTCGCTCAACATTCCGCTCGTCTCCGCGGCGATGGATACGGTGACGGAGTCGGAGATGGCGATCGCGATGGCGCGCGCGGGCGGGATCGGCGTGATCCACAAGAACATGTCGATCGACAGGCAGCGCGCGGAGGTCGATCGGGTCAAGCGCTCCGAGAGCGGGATGATCATGAATCCGATCACCCTCGGCCCCGACGCCACGCTGCGCGAGGCCAACTCGCTCATGATGCGCTTCAAGATCTCCGGCGTGCCGATCGTCGATCGCGACAACCGGCTCATCGGGATCATCACGAATCGCGATCTGCAGTTCGAGCGCCATCTCGACCGGCCGCTGCACGAAGTGATGACGAAGGAGAACCTCATCACCGCGCCGGTCGGCACGACGCTCGACGAGGCGGAGCGCATTCTCGGGCGGCATCGCATCGAGAAGCTGCCGGTGGTGGACGCCGATGGACGGCTGGGCGGGTTGATCACGGTGAAGGACATTCACAAGCGCCGCCAGCACCCGAGCGCGAACAAGGACGAGCACGGCCGGCTGTGCGTGGCCGCGGCGCTCGGCTCCGGCGGCGACTTCAAGGAGCGCGCGCGCGAGCTGGTGGACGCGGGCGTCGATGCGCTGGTGATCGACACGGCGCACGGACACAGCGAGAACGTGCTGCAGGCGACGTCGATCATCCGCGAGCTCTTCCCCGACGTACAGCTCATCGCGGGGAACGTCGCGACCCGCGCGGGAACGCAGGCGCTCATCGAGCGCGGCGTGAACGCGGTGAAGGTGGGCGTTGGTCCGGGCTCGATCTGCACGACGCGCGTGGTCACGGGCGTGGGCGTGCCGCAGCTCACGGCCATCATGGATGCCGTGGATGGCGCCGGCGACGTGCCGGTGATCGCCGACGGCGGCGTGAAGTATTCCGGCGACGTCGTGAAAGCGCTCGCCGCGGGCGCGTCGTCGGTGATGATGGGATCGATGCTCGCGGGAACGGAGGAGAGCCCGGGCGAGTCGTTCCTGCTCGAGGGGCGCCGCTTCAAGATGATCCGTGGCATGGGGAGCCTCTCCGCGATGCAGGACGGCAGTGCCGACCGCTACTTCCAGGAGGGCGAGCTCTCCGCGAAGAAGCTCGTGCCCGAAGGCATCGAGGGACGCGTGCCGTACAAGGGACCCGTGGGCGACGTGATCTACCAGATGGTGGGCGGTCTGCGGAGCGGCATGGGCTACGTGGGCTGCGGAAGCATCGACGCGCTGCGCACGCAAACGGAGTTCGTGCGCATCACCACGGCCGGACTGCGCGAGTCCCACCCGCACGACGTCACGATCACGCGCGAGGCACCGAACTACTCGGTCTGAATTTCCCTGCTTGACAGGAGATTGACCGCGGTAGAACGTTGCTCGATCCATCCGGGGACGGCGCCCCCGTATCTTCAGCCGCGCCGAACGCCTTCCAACTCGATTTGCCCGGAGACACTCGCATGGGTTTGTTCGCCAGAAAGAGCATCGCAGTGCTTCAGGACGAAGCGGGCCAGACGGGCGAGGGATCGCTCAAACGCGTCCTCTCCGCGAGCAATCTGACGCTGCTGGGAATCGGCGCGATCATTGGCGCGGGAATCTTCGTGCTCACGGGTTCGGCCGCGGCGCAGTACGCCGGCCCCGCGGTGATGTGGTCGTTCGTGCTGGCGGGCTCGGGATGCCTCTTTGCGGGGCTGTGCTACGCCGAATTCGCATCGATGATCCCGATCGCCGGCAGCGCGTACACCTACGGCTACGCCACGCTCGGCGAATTCATCGCGTGGATCATCGGCTGGGATCTCGTGCTCGAGTATCTCTTTGGCGCGGCCACGGTGGCGGTGGGATGGTCGGGATACTTCGGCGCGTTTCTTCATCGCAACGGGATCGATCTGCCGGCGGGATGGATGTCCGCACCGCTCGCCGTGGAAGGCTCGCACCACATCGTTCGGGTGCCGGGCGGCGTGATGAACGCGCCGGCCGTGGCGCTGATTCTTCTGATGACCGTGCTGCTCGTCATCGGCATCAAGGAATCCGCGCGCTTCAACAACATGATCGTGTACATCAAGATCGCCATCGTGCTGCTCGTGATCGGCTTCGGCTTCTTCCACGTGACGAAGGCGAACTGGCATCCGTTCGTGCCGCCCAATACCGGTGGCTTCGGCAACTTCGGATGGTCCGGCGTGGTACGCGCGGCCGGCGTGGTGTTCTTCGCCTACATAGGATTCGACGCCGTATCGACCGCTGCGCAGGAGGCGAAGAATCCGCAAAAGGACATGCCGATAGGCATTCTGCTGTCGCTCGCCATCTGTACCGTGCTCTATATCCTGATGTCGCTCGTGATTACCGGACTGGCGAACTACACCACGCTCAACGTGCCGCACCCGGTGGCGTTCGCGCTCGAGAACATTCCGGCGCTCTCCTGGCTCACCTATCTCGTCGAGATCGGCGCGATCATGGGACTTGCGTCCGTGGTGCTCGTGATGCTCATGGGCCAGCCGCGCATCTTCTTCTCGATGTCGCGCGACGGGCTGCTGCCGCCGGTGTTCGGCAAGGTGCACCCGAAGTTCCAGACGCCCTACGTGACGACGATCGTCACCGGGGTGGTCGCCGCGATCGTCGCGGGCCTCTTTCCCGTCGCGATTCTCGGCGAGCTCGTGTCCATCGGCACGTTGCTCGCATTCGTCATCGTCTGCGCCGGTGTGATCGTGCTCCGCTATCGCAGTCCGAATCTGGTGCGTCCGTTCAGGACGCCGCTCGTGCCGCTCGTCCCTATCCTCGGCATTCTCATCTGCGGCGGGCTGATGGCGGGGCTGCCCAAGGACACCTGGCTTCGACTGATCATCTGGATGGCGATCGGCATCATCATCTACTTCACGTACGGCCGCGTGCATTCCAAGGTGCAGGGCGGCATCGGCGCCGCCACCGACTGACGGCACGCGCGGTTAGCTTTGAGGCGGCGCTCGATGGTTCGGGCGCCGCTTCTTATTTCAGGCGACATGTCCACGATCCTTCCCGATCTCATCGCCGTTCCGCCGCACCGCGCGGCCGCGATCGAGCGTTACGCGTCCGAGCTCACGGCGGGGCGCCGTGTCGCGCTGCTCACGCACATCAACTCGGACGGCGACGGATGCGGCTCGGAGGCGGCGCTCGCGCTCCTGCTCGCGCAGCGCGGGATGTCGGTGCGCATCGTGAATCCGACGCCATGGCCCGAGATGTTCGGCTTCCTGCTCGACGGCGTCGATGAACGAAGCGCGGACGGAGCCGCGGCACTCGCCGGTGTCGATCTCATCGTGGTGCTCGACATCAGCGATCTGAAGCGCCTCGGCGCGCTCGGCGATGCGGTGCGGAGCTCGCCCGCGCGCCGGCTCGTGATCGACCATCACGTGCCGCAGGATGAACCCGCGGGCGAGATCGTCGTCTCCGACACCACGGCGTGCGCGACGGGTGAGCTCATCTTCGACGTGGCGCGCGTGCTTGGCCTCGAGATCACCGCGCCCATCGCGCGTGCGCTCTACGTCGCGATCTTGAGCGATACGGGCGGCTTTCGATTCAGCAACACGTCGCCGCGCTGTCACGCGATCGCCGGGCAGCTGCTGGCCGCCGGCGTCGACCCTGAGGAGATGTACCGCCGCATTTACGCGTCGGTGTCCGTGGGCCGCCTGCACCTCTTGCGCGACGCGCTGGCCACGCTCGAGGTGGATGGCGAGCACGGGCTCGCGTGGATCGCGCTTCCCGCCGGCGCGCTCGAGCGCTACGCCGTGCGTCCCGAGGAGCTCGACGGGCTCGCCGAGCATCCGCGATCGGTGGCGGGGACCAGGATGGCGGTGTTCTTCCGCGATCTCGGACACGGCAAGGTGAAGGTATCGTTCCGCAGCACCGGCGAAGTGGACGTGAACGCGTTCGCGCGCCGCTTCGGCGGCGGCGGTCACGCGAAGGCGTCGGGCGCGCTCATCGCGGGCTCGCTCGCCGAGGTGCGCGACCGCGTGATCGCGGAGGCGCGAGCATTCCTGCTGCCTCGCTGAGCCGCTAAATTTCACCAATGGCACTGTTCAAGTCACGCCCGTCGCCCGACCTCGAGAGCCGCATTCGCGCCGCGATCGAGGGGATGCGTCCGCTGCTGCGGATCGAGACGATGGACGTCGAGCTCATCGAGTTCGAGCCTCGCGACGGCGTTGCCGTGCTTCGCGTTGCCGGCGACTGCCCCGATTGCCAGCTCTCCGCCGAGATGCTGACCGTCGGCATCGAGGCGCATCTGCGCCAGCAGATTCCCGAAATTCGCTCCATTCGCGCCGTTGGGCGCTGAGCCACACATGACCGAACCGATGCAGGCGCGTATCGCGCAGGCGCTTCAGGGTGTCGTCAATCCGCGCACGCGCGAGGACGTCATCCGCTCCGGGATGATCCGCGACGTCGCGGTGACCACCGAGGGACGCGTGCGCTTCACGATTCTACTCGACGCCCAGGATCCGGCGTCGCTCGTGCGCGAGGTGCGCCAGGCCACCGAGCGCGTGGATGGTGTGCTGGATGTACGCGTGGACGTGAAGGACCCGTCGCAGTCCAGCGCCGCTCCGCCGCCTGCTCCCGCGCCGGCGAAGGGGCGCGCGCTGCCCGTGATGGGGCAGGAGCCGCGGGCGAAGGCCGTCCCCCCCGCGCCGACGCCGGTGGCGTATCCGAATCTCGGGCGCATCATCGCGATCTCGAGCGGCAAGGGCGGCGTGGGGAAGTCCACCGTGTCCGTGAATCTCGCTGTCGCGCTGGCGAAGCGCGGGCTGCGCGTGGGGCTCATGGACGCCGATGTGTACGGCCCCAACATCCCGATGATGATGGGCGTCAACGCGCCGCCACCCGTGGTCGGCGACCGCATCCAGCCGCTCGACGCGCACGGCGTAAAGCTCATGAGCCTGGGCTTTCTCATCGAGCGCGAGCAGCCGGCGATCTGGCGCGGCCCGATCGTGATGAAGATCGTCACGCAGTTTCTGCGCGACGTGAACTGGGGAACGCTCGACTATCTGCTCGTCGACATGCCTCCGGGCACCGGCGACGCGCAGCTTTCGCTCGTCCAGGCCACGCACGTGCACGGGGCGGTGATCGTGACCACGCCGCAGCCCGTGTCCACCGGCGACGCGCTGCGCGGCGCCAAGATGTTCGAGCGCGTGAACGTTCCGGTGCTCGGCATCGTCGAGAACATGAGCTATCTCCTCTGCGCGCACTGCGGCAAGCCGACGCCGCTGTTCGGCTCGGGGGGCGGGCGCGCGCTCGCGGACGAGCTCAACGTCCCGCTGCTCGGCGAGATTCCGCTCGAGACCGGGGTACGCGAGGGGGGCGACCGCGGTAACCCGATCATCGTCGCCGCACCGGACTCTCCTGCCGCGAAGGCGCTCGACGGCATCGCCGAGCGAATCGCCGAGACAGTGGAGGCCGGACGTACGTGAGCGAATCGGTAGCTCCATCGCCGATGCTCGACACGCGGCCGCCGGACACGAACCCGGCGGCCGCGTTGCCGTTGAATCCTCGCGACGGTCTCGCCACGGTCATCACCGGCGACTACGCGTCGGTGACGTCGCTCGTGAGCGGATCGCTCACGCGAACGGTCGCCACTGTCGCGATTCCCGCCGTCGCGTCGACGCTGCTCATGACGCTGTTCGCGACGGTCGACGCGTTCTGGGTGGGCACACGCATCGGCCCGCGCGGTCTCGCCGCGGTGTCCACCTCGATCTTCTGGGTGTGGATGCTCGTCTCGTGCGCCGAGATGGTGAGTGTGGGGCTCACCGCCGTCGCGTCGCGGCGGCACGGCGAGCGCCGCCACGACGCCGCGGCGCGCGCGGTGGGCGATGCGATCGTCTTTGCCGTGGCGCTCGCGTCGGTGCTGGGTGTGACGGGGATTCTCCGGCTCGATGCGCTGTTCGGGATCATGCACACGCCACCCGAGGTCACCGCGCTGGGTGAGCGCTATCTCGGCACGTACCTGCTGGGCGCGCCCCTCATCTTCGGATTCTTCGCGGTGGACGCGGCCTTTCGGGCGGCGGGCGACACGCGCACGCCCTTTCTCCTGCTGCTCTGCTGCGTGCTCGCGGCGCTCGCGCTCGATCCCATGCTCATCCTCGGGCTCGGACCAGCGCCGCGGCTCGGCATCGCCGGCGCGGCGGTGGCGACGATCTTCACGCGGTCGGTGGCGTTCGTGTTCGGCGTGGTGCTGCTCGTGCGCCGGCGGATGGTCACGTTTCGTATGCCCAAAATGGAAACGA